>Ga0326726_10000140_pt1 | contig 69530 bp, 60 predicted proteins | sample MHFenrmetagenome_2_FD_207603 | JGI IMG/M metagenome (GOLD analysis project Ga0326726, IMG submission 207603) | Lab enriched peat soil microbial communities from Michigan Hollow, Ithaca, NY, United States - MHF15MN | ecosystem: Environmental > Terrestrial > Soil > Wetlands > Peat | place: USA... | reverse complement strand
ATTTTGGGCACAGCATGGACACCCCTCCAAATTCAGCCGTTGTGGATAGACATAGGAATCATAGCCGCGTTTGACTTAATAATGATGGCACTAGGAACTTGGGCATTCAGCAAAATGAAATAGTCGGCAGACTGCTAAAACAAAAAATACTTTCAAAAACTGAAAAAAGAAAGCAAGGAAAAAATGCTCATTATTTATTTGTCATTTCGTTTATTTGCTGCTCCATCGCATGTCCGCGGCAGAAAACTACTGCTTTTTTAACACCTGGAACAGCTTTTGCTGCAGCTTTGATGTCAGCAGCAAGTTTGAAAGCAATGGGACAGAACGGACTTGTGGGCACGAATTCTACAGTAACAGTGCCTGGTTCAGTTTCTTTTACGCTTTGGATCATCTGCATTTCTGCGAACGATTGCCCAGTTTCTGGATCTTGTACTTTTCCAACTTCCACGCGAACCAAATCTTCCAAATTACTCATTTTCTAAAACCTCTCTATTTACTGAAAGAAATATGAAGTTGACTTAACATATAAAGTGATTGCAAATGAACTATTAGTTGAATGGTGACTTAAATTGAGCTTTGACGACTCCTGTATTTTTTGCAGAATAGTTCATAAACAAGCTCCGGCAAGCATCATTTATGAAAATAAAACAGTATTATCTTTCCTCGACATACGACCGTTAAATATTGGACACACTCTTGTTATTCCAAAATCTCACTACATAGACATATTTGATATTCCTGAAAAAGAACTAGCCAAAATTTACAAAATTTCAAAGCAGATCTCAATTGCTGTGAAGAAAGCAACCAATGCAGACGGCATTAGTTTGATTCAACAAAACGGTAAAGCGGCTGGTCAAGACATATTTCATTTGCATGTACATGTCATTCCTAGGTTTGAAGGCCAAAAATTGCCGAGTTTTAGCGAGCTTAAGGAAGTTGATAGAGGTAAACTCGAAAACATGGCAGAGACGATAAAGAAGCAACTCTAAAGAGCTAAATTGCTTAATTTTCAATTCTGATTTAAAATCAAAACTTATAGCTCATAAATTCTAAATATTAAATCAAACAGAGTTATTTCCTTACTGGTCAGACGATTGCGAGTAATTATTGATAATTCAACTGAAGAAAGCCAACTTAAATATAAACGCGTAAGATGCAAGATTTGTGATGCGACAGGTTGGGACAAAATTAGTTCCCAGTTTAGTCAAAGGTGCAAGAAATGTTGCGGAACAGGATGGCGCTTGTTTCCAGATGGACTAACCGAAAGTTGCCCTTCTTGTTTAGGCAGAGGCAAGCAATCCAAATCTGTGTGCCAAGAATGTGACGGTTTCGGAGAAATTAAGCTATTAATTTGAACGAACAATGTTTACAGTGGAATTTCTGCAAAGAGAATTTTGTTGGCAAAAGGACAAAAAACAAACAAAATGATTGTTGGTTTTGAAGTTACGACGATATCAATGCTTCCTTTGGCTCAATACTGATTCCATACAAAAAACAATACTCTTGCAATTTGAACTCATGGGTTTTTGTTTTTATATCTCCAAAATCCAATGTAAGGCGCTTCCAAGTCCATTTGCCAAAGAGCTGCGGACAATTCGCCATAATGCATCATATCTTCCATAACCATATGAGTTAGTGCAGTTGCAACGCTGACTTGCGAGAAAGGTTTCTCACCCCATGGAACTACTATTTGTCTATTTAATTCCTTAACTGAAAGTTTAGTTAAGTAATGATCTGTTCTTTTTTTGACGTTGTCTACGTAACCTTTTAACTTGTTAATTTCGTCGAAAGTTTCAAAGTCAAAATCATTCCACTCTTCAAATCTGCCAGGAATAATGTAGCCAATCCACCTGTCCTCAACAAGTGTCAAGTGCAAAAGCACATTGCGCATCGAATCAAAACTTAAGCTTCTAGACTTAACAACTTCAGACCAAGGCAAGGCTGAAAAAGCGTCAAGATAAAGCCCGCGAACAACATGATTATAATTGACTAAATCTATTATTTTCATGAAACTTGTTTGAGACAAATTAGTATTTAAGACTTAATCAAACTAAACTTTTTTTTACTGGCTATGTTGATGGTCTCTTTTGCGCGTATTGGTATCGACGCGGTTTCCCTAATCGTGTGAGTATATTTTCTTTTACCAAGTCAACTAATGCATGGGCTACGGCTGTGCGATCATAGTGGAATCCTTTGCGTGCGAGTTCAGTGTGTACATCATCTAATCCTCTTGGTTCAGTAAACCAGTTTTCTTCCCAAAGTTTTTGGATAACGCCCTTGCATGTTTCTGCTCTCGGTGGAGATGGGGGGCGCTCAGTTATTTGTGCTAAATTTGTGTTTTTGAGACGCTCAGTTACTGTTGAAAGTATTTTGTCAACAGTGCTTTGTATTTGATCTTCTTGGGATTCGATTTCGAATTCTATATCTCCGATTTTCATCTTTACCCTTATTGGTGGCTTTTGCTGTTTTTCCGTCAAGTTCCCACTTGTTGTATATTGTATTGTACAAGATGTACATGCACAATATTTAAATATTTCACCATTAAAGATATTGCATATTGGTGAATCATGGTGATTGAACAATATACAATTACTAACAAATATAACTTTCCACAAGCATCTATTGACACAATCCTTCCCCAACGCTTTTTGGAACAAAGCCTTTATTCCCTAAAGACAGTGCAGCATAACTTTCACCAGTTAAGCCCCCAAAACTTTCAACAAATAAACACAAGTGAACAGTACCCATATAATATTCAACTGAAACCACAACCAATCTATGTTAAACCAGATTACCAAGAGACATTAATCGCTGCAGTAGACTCTTCAACAATTAAAATTGGCGAAACTAGTACAGGCATTATAATTGCTATCCGCGGTGCAACCGCTTGGAAACAAAATGGAAAATACATGTACTCACGCCTCGGGCCATTCATATTCCATATAACTGAAGAAAACAAGAACCAACTTTTCAATGCTATTGAACATGCCTATTTTAGAACAAACTACACCAGCAGCCACCAAGCGGCGCCAAGCATAATGCAAGTTCCTACCAGGTTAGCTTGCCTACTTGAAAGGTGGTTACAGACAATGCTAGCCAAAACTGTAAACCATGGGGTTCTTCTTTTTGATGGCTCATTAACAGCAGGCACCTTTGATACTCCTGTTCAACGCCTCAAAGAAATTCTAGATTATGCGAGAAGAAACAATAGTATGGTGCTTGCCTTCTCGAAAGTAACCACTCTTAGAGCTAACGGTATCCTAATAACTGAGCAACTTCCAAATCATGATCCGCCATATTTGCTCGAAACTGAAGGTGTACATTCAAAACCACCAATAGTTTTGTTAGGTAATGTTTACGTGGCACGACTAAACAAGTCAAACATCGCATTCCGTTTAGATATTGACAAGGAGACGCCTATAGACATGAGAATGGATGCCTTGCAAAAGCTTCTTGGAAATGACCTATACAAACAAAGTTACCCGGAAACTCTGCGTCTTTCGCATATTCTATGTACGTTTACTGCAAACGAAGTTTTAGCCATCAAACATTTCATCACTCGTAGACATGGCATAGATATAATCAATCGACCAGACATGCACAAATTACTTTTCGGTCCCTTCAGCAAGGGAGAAATCTATTCATGAAACTCTATAAAAAAGAAGGAAACATCCTCCAAATCATTAGCTTCCCAACTGAGAGTGCTGAGAAAGGCGACTACCTGCTCATCGAGGACCAAGACGCTGCAAAAGCTCTAATTGCTCAAGTTATAGACGTTCAATTTGCAGCTGTTCCTGGGGTTCTTGAGGAGCTTTTGCGAACGCTTCCAGATGGAGGCGAGACTTTGCAAGGAGAAGATATTGACCCAATGGAAATTGCCCCACATATTACCTACATTCAAGATGCAAGCCTACTTGTTTGCAAAATAAGAGCGACATTGGAAAACGAAATGTTGAGTCCAAGCAGTAGCTGGCTTCCAAGCCGTTCTCAATCTGCAATAAAAAAGTTATCTATTCCAATGCTTATGAAGCTGGCAAAAATAGATGGAAAACTGCCTATTGTGCTTGGCGGTACGAAAGACTCTTCTCTCCTAACTATTGACGCTTCAGCTGTAGATGGTACATTAAACATTATAACTGGCAAAAAAGGTTGTGGCAAATCGCATCTATCCAAACTTCTAATGGTTAATTTGATCGGCTACAAAGCTACAGTGGTAATATTTGATTTGAATGGTGAATATTCAAGCCTTGGAATGACAAATGATGGCAAAAAAAACATGTATTATGATAAAATTTACACCCTAGTTCCATCGCAAAACTTCAAAGTAGCTCTTGAACAGTTGCCTCTAAACACAGTGATGGGTATACTAATAAACGCGTTGCATTTGCCAGGCACTTCGGCAAGGGAATTTCGGCGTTTATGGAAAATGCTTAAGGAAAAAGGAAAATTGAACATGCAAGAATTAGGTGAGGCAATTCGCAATTTAAACTGCAACCAGCATGTGCGAGACGCCTTAGCTTCACGATTTCACTCTTTTGCCAACTCAGGCTTCTTCACCGATTTCTCGGGTGAAGCTACATTGCTAGATGAGAGCCTTATAAAATCCAAAGATCAAGGAGGCGCTATTATCATTAATTTAAAGAACACTTCAAATATTGACCGCCAAATTGTGGTCGAGTACGTTCTCGGCAAACTGGTTGATTCCCTCTCAAACTGGAAACTCAAAGCTGTCTTCCTATTCGCTGAAGAAGCGCACTTATACCTAAGAGAAACCTACTGGGACGACATTGTAACCCGAATGCGTCATTATGGAATATTTACTACTTTCATTACCAACCAGCCCGATACAATTCAGGACACTATTTATCGCCAAGCAGACAACATTTTTCTATTCAACTTCACAAACGAACACGACCTAGACGTTGTCAGCCGAGCTGCCCGAGTGGATGCTGAAACAGTACGCTCGATCGCAAGAGATCTTCCTCCACATCATTGCCTCACATTAGGAAAAGTCGTAAGCGACTTTCCTATCGTAGCCAGAGTCCGAGCATTAGACATTAAGACATTAGGAGAGACACGGCTCTTTTTCAGTACGAGCTAGCTGTTTCCATTTTTCTTCTATTGTTCTTAAAAAAGAGCCTAAAAGAGGCTGTCAAATTATACTTCTCCACTTCGTCAAATGGTACCCAACGCAAATCAGCAGCGTCACTTGAAGCTTTTGCGATTCCATTTTTTACGTGAACAAAGTAGTCGATGATTATGTAATGATATTTGATCTTACCGTTCTCATCTATGTCAACGTTGCTTACTACGTCTATTAAAGTTGGATTTTCCACGTCTAAATTAATTTCTTCTTTAGCTTCGCGAATTACTGCCTGCTCTGGCGTTTCTCCAAGCTCAACCAAACCACCAGGAATAGTCCATTTGCCTTTGCTTGGTTCGTTTCCTCGTTCTATAAGAATAATTTTTCTTTCGTTGAGGACTACTGCGCCTATTCCTACGACTGGCTGATCGGGGTACAACCGTTTCATTATGCAACGCCTAGCATGCTATTGTTACTCGTACCTTAATGCATCTACTGGCTTAAGTTTAGATGCGCGCCAAGCTGGATACAAGGCGAAGATGACGCTGATTCCTACGCCGAAAGCTAAAGCGCCTGCAAGCACCTCGGGGGTTAACAGCGGCGTTACTCTAAAGCCGCCTCCACCGAACACTCCTGATGCTAAAATCCTTGCTACAACGTTTGCTAAGATCCATCCGGTAATTATTCCGACGACGGCCCCAATCAACCCGATTATTACTGATTCGCCAAGGAAAATACTAAGCACAGTGCGACTTTTCATGCCTAACGCCTTGAGTATGCCAATTTCGCGGGTTCGTTCAATCAGGGAAACAATCATTATGTTCATTATTCCGATGCCTGCAACTAGTAGGGAGATAGCTGCAATTCCTCCGAGGAACAGCTGTATCGTGCTGAAAATGGTTGAAAGCAAACTTAGCACTGCCGTTGAAGATATAACAGTTACTTGACCGCCGAAGTGGTCGGTTATAGCTTTGCTTACATTTGTGATTGTTGAGTTGTTGCTGTTTTTGAGTTGAACAATTATCATATCACATTTGTCTGTTCCAAAAAAGCTTTCAGCTTTAATCAGGGGCACATAAACGCCCGTATCAGAAGGTCCAGCGACGCCGAAACCTCCGACTTTTGCTAGAACGCCTGCAACCTGGGCTGTGTAAGTCTCGTTTACTACTGGCAGCGTTGTGGCGTTAGTCCATATGATTCCAACGTTGTCGCCTGCGTAGAAGAGCATTGTTCCGTTTTCTCTTGGGTCATTTACTCGTGTGCCAGTGACTATCTGGTTGTCACCGGAACTTGATGGCACTGTTCCTGATGCTGCTACAAAAGTGGTAGGGTACAACTTGGCATATTCGTTAAAATCTACGCCGTAAATGTTTACTGAATTGTTTATGCCGCCAGCGTCAATATACCCAGACCGTTGAATGATAGCTAACGATGAATTGATATCGGGTGACAAAGCATCAATCTGATCAGTATAATTGACGTACAACTGGAAACCTGAACCTCCACCGCCGGAGTTTCCAAAACCACCAAAGCCTCCACCGCCACTATTTCCTCCGCCTGCACCGCCAAAACCGCCTCCTCCGTTGGTTGCGGCGCCTAAAGCGCTGGTGCCAGGGGTAACAATAAGTGTGGTGGCTGACAATCCTCGGTTAAGCTCGTTAGTTATGGTTGCCTGCAAGCCCTGGGTAATAGACAGTAGCGCCACTATGGCAGCGATGCCAATGATTACGCCTAGCGTGGTTAATGCTGCTCTGAGTTTGCGGAGTCTAATTGCGCTAAAAGAGTAACCAAAAATATCATACGTTTTCATTGTTGATTCACCACTTCAGATATGATTTGGCCATCAAACATCTGCAAGGTCCTATTTGCTTCTCTAGCCAAATGCTGGTCATGGGTAACCATGATAATGCTGACGTTTTGTTCAACATTCAACTTCTTGATTAAGATGAGAACTTCACTTGCTGTTTTGGAATCAATGTTTCCAGTCGGCTCGTCTAACAAAAGAAATTTAGGATTATTAGCTAAAGCTCTTGCAATCGCAACACGTTGCTGTTGTCCACCGCTTAGCTCAGCTGGTTTATGATTTACTCGGTCTTTTAAGCCTACAGTTTCAAGAAGTTCTATGGCTCTTTTTCTTCTTTGAGTTTTGCCCATGTCTGCAATAGACATAGATAATTCAACATTGTCTCTTGCGGTTAACCTCGGTATTAAATTAAAAAATTGGAAAACAAAACCGATTCGCTTGCGCAAATCAGCCAATTGGTTGTCATTGAGTTTTGAGATATCAACGCCGTCGATTAGCATTGTGCCTGAAGTTGGTTTATCTAATGCACCGATTAGGTTTAGCATCGTTGATTTGCCGCTGCCCGATGGTCCTAATATAGATACGAAGTCTCCAGTTTCCACTTTGAGGTTTACTCCTTGGAGTGCCTCCACTGGGACTTTTCCAAGCATGTACGTTTTCTTCAGATTTATAGCTTCGACGATTGTTGTCATAGCTTTTTCCTCAATATGCTTTTTTGTGTGTAATTAACACGCGTATTTATTTGTTCAGGTATCTCCAGGAGAGAACAACACAAATAGCTGTTACAATGACTGCAAAGATCCCAACGTATGCAAAGTCCAGAGGTAAGGGTCCAAATCCATCGCTGAATACCATTAATCTTCTAACTGCATCAATTGTGTATGATATTGGATTTACGTTTGCAATTGCTTGCAGCCAACTTGGCATCTGAGCAATTGGAAAATATGCGCTACTTGCAAACATCAATGGTAGGGTTACTAATTGGAAGATTGCTTGAGGCATTTCCATTCTTGTTGCCCTCAAGGTTAAGGCAGTAAAGAACGATGATAAGCCGACGCTAAGCAGGAATACTATAGCGAATATTGCGAATATGCTGTACCAAGCGAAGTTGCTTCCTGTGGAGAGTCCTAACGCGAAGGCTACCGCCGCTACGATAGCTGATTGGAATATTGCTCGAACGCTCGCAGCAAGTACTTTTGACAGGATTATAGCTGATCTTGATACGGGAGTGCTTAGAACTTTATTCATGAAACCCAGGCGTTTATCCCAAACTACTGACATACCCACGAATGCTGTTGTGAATACCACGGTGAATGCTACCATGCTCATTGCCATAAAAGAGAAATAATCACGTGTTCCAAACGTATGCATCATAACTTGTGTCGGGTTTACGCCCGGAATACCAGTTACAATGTTGCCAATGTTCATTGCTTTTCCAAGAAGAGCTAGCCACAGAATTGGTTGAATTATTCCCATAGCTAAAACGAAGGGTTGTTGATACCATTTCTTGAGTTCTCGATTAGTTAAAGCCCAAAGTCCATGCATACGGCTTTTCGAAACTTGAGTTTCGGTTGCTTTACTCATGAACGTGACCTCCTCATAGCTATTCTTTGTTGCATCACGGATTCTCGAGATTCCTCGGCGTCACGCAAGGATTTTCCCGTATATTGCAAGTAGACCTCGTTTAAGGTGGGTTTTGTTAACGAAAGTTTTGTAACAACATGGCCACTTTTTCTTATTGCTTCAATAATGGAGGGTGCAGTTAATTCACCGTTTGAAGATTTTATTAAATAAGAGCCGTTTTCTTTTTTGACTTCTTTAACGTGCTCGACTTTGCTGATTAATTCTGTGATGTCTGCATCTTTTTGAATGCTCAAAGTTATGATGTCTCCACCTAAACTGTCTTTGAGATCTGTTGGACTACCAATTACAACGATTTTCCCATGATCAATTATTGCTATTCGATCGCAAAGAGCATCTGCTTCCTCAAGATAGTGGGTTGTTAAGAAAAGAGTCATGCCAAATTCTTTTTTGAGCATTCTAACGTAGTTCCATGTTGCTGCTCTTGTTTGTACGTCTAAACCTAACGTGGGTTCATCCAAGAAAAGGACTTTTGGGCGATTGATTAAACCGCATGCTAATTCAAGTCTTCTGCGCATACCTCCTGAGTAAGTTTGAACCCTTTTGTCTTTAAATGAAGTCAATTCTACCAAATTTAAAAGATCTGAAGCCCGTTGTTTTGAAACTGAGCGAGGAATTCCATAGAGATCTGCGCACAAAAGTATGTTCTCAATTCCAGTTAAGTCTTCATCTGCCGTATATTCCTGCGGAACAACTCCAATGGCTCTTCGCACATCCATACTTTGTTTAGCTATATCTCCACCTAGAATACTAGCAGTCCCTTCTGTCGGTTTGGTTACTGTTATTAACATGCTTATAGTGGTGGTTTTTCCTGCACCGTTAGGTCCAAGAAAACCAAAGATTTCTCCACGGTTTACACTGAAATCAATATGATCAACTGCAGTAAGGCTATGATTATAAACTTTGGTTAAACCTTCAACTTTTATGACTTCTTCAACTTCACTCATTTTTATTTTTACCAGCTACCTTGCTTCTTATTTCTTCAAGTTTCGTTGAAGCTTCGTCAAGAACATTTAAGGCTTCATCTAATTCTTTTTCTGAATAGTTTTGTTTCAAGGTTTTAGCCAGCTTAATTGAAGAAACAAATAGGCGTCTCATGGAACCTCGAATTTGCTTTGACTTTTCCTCTGGAATGTTTCCAAAGAATCTATCAAAGAAAGGACTGGCCAAAAAGCCTGAATCCTGAGTAAATTTCTCTCTAATTTTTGTCTGTTCTTCAAAAAAATCTTTGCCGATTTTAGTCAGCTCATAGCGCTTAAACCCGTTTTCTGTGGGTAGTTCTTTTATGTAAGTATTGTCTTGGAGCCAAGCAAGCAATGGGTAGATCGAGCCTGGGCTTGGTTTCCAGGTTCCGCCTGTGTGTTTGTGAATTTCTTCCATCAGTTCTGAGCCTGACATTGCTTTTTCGTTTAATGCTTCAAGCACGTGGTAACGTAAGAAACCTTTTGGAACCATGGCATTATGTCGCAGCCAATTTCGCCTGTGGAACAGCATGTGTTTTTCTTCGTGAAGTTGGTGCTTAATTTCCTTCTTTTCTTCTCTTTCTTCCTTATCCATTTAATATCACTATTGATATCGCTATCGATGTCGCTTGTGGTATCAAATGCAACATTTAAACTTTGCCAGACTATACCCAGAATTGTACGTTAATTGATGAAAAATTAGCTAATTACAGTTCCTACTTTTTCTCCATTAACAGCCTTCAATATATTTTCGGGCTTAAAACCATTGACAACAATCAACTTCAATTGCCTACGTTTCAGCACCTTAATAGCTTCTGGGTCAATAATCTGATGAATTCCTGCTTTGTGAACGCTTTCTTCGAAGACTTTTGATAAATCATTAAAAGTTAAGTGATCTAGTTTAAGCGCATCCTGATGCTTTCTTGGATCTTTATCATAAACTCCTTCTTGGTCTGTGCCTTTTACTAGCAAATTAGCGTTGATTCGTTCTGCGACAAGTGCTGCGACTGTATCAGTGGTGATTCCAGGCTTTAAACCGCCCATGACAATGACTTTTCCTTCTGAAAGGCATTGAGCTGCATCATCAAGCGTAATAGCCAGTCTACTGCATCCAACGTCTCCCAGTCGTTTTAAGAAAAGTTGAGCGAAAAGGCGGGAAACAGAAATTGCTACTTCATCCTGTTCTTGCATCTCTAAGCCTAGATCTCTCGCGATTCTGATGAATTCCCGTGCCAAGGTTCCTCCGCCGACAACAACGGCGACCTCGTGACCTTGAGTCTTTACAGTTTTTATTAGATCAGCGTACTTGCCTAATAGTTCAGTGTTGATTGGTGATGCGATGACTGAGCCGCCTATTCTAACTACTAAACGCATAATCAAACATCCATTACTGCCTACAATATCTGATTGGGGTTAAAAATCTTTAATATTATAAACTGTAATTAAAACAAACTATGTGATTATCCGAAATGTCGTTCACCGAAACCTTTTCCGTTAAAGCATTCCCACCTTTCAACTTTGATTTAACTGCTCAAATATTCCGCAGTGGCGACAAGCTGATCCGAACCTATGAGAACGGTCAATTCAGACAAATTCTAAACATCAACGACAAGCTAGCCCAATTAAGGGCAACTTCAACCGGAACAATTGAACAACCCGAAATTAATGTTGGAATAACAGCAAATACTCACTTTACGCTCCTAGATAAACAAAAAGCTGAGGAAATAATCACGTTCATTTTTAACTTAAACTTTAATCTTGGCTCTTTTTATACTGAAGTTAAAAACGATAGTGTAATGCAGCAAATAGCTCAACAATTATACGGGCTAAAAAATCCAACGACTCCAACTGTTTTTGAATCTCTGGTTGATTCAATAGTAGAACAACAAATTTCGATTAAAGTAGCTCATACTATAGAAGAAAGGATAGTAAAGAAATTCGGCGAATCCTTAGCTTTCAATAATGAAATCTATTATGCGTATCCAATACCACGAAGCATCGCAAGTGCTATAACCAGTGAAATCCAAAGTTGTGGTTTAAGCGAGCGGAAAGCCCAGTACATTCAAGGAGTAGCGCAATTAGTGGTGAACGGTGAATTGGATCTTGAATGCTTAAAGAGGGAAGAAGACTCTGAAAAAATTATTTCCGTACTTGATGAAATCAGAGGAATTGGCGTTTGGACAGCTGAGTTAACTATGCTCAGAGGAATGCAAAAGCTTGACGCTTTTCCAGCTGACGATTTAGGCGTTAGACGAGTAATTTCAAAGTATTATTGCGAAGGCAAACCAATAAAGACTGTTGAGGCACGTGAAATTGCCAACTCTTGGGGCAAATGGAAAGGGTTAGCTGCTTTTTATCTAATAATTGCAGAAGCAAAAAATATAGTGGTTTAGTCCGGATTATCCTGTTAAACGCTTTTTCATTAAATTAATGCTAAGTATGAAAAAGAATATTGTGACTGCTATTATCCAAACTAAACTTACTAGTATTAACATTTTGGGGCTCAATCCAAGGATCGGCTCAAGACGTCCTGAAATGACTCCTCTTGTAACATTTACTATATGCGTTAGGGGTAGCACAGCCATTGCGGTTCCTTGTGCTGCAGAAGGCAAAGATGTTAGCGGAAAAAACGTGCCGGATAGAAAGAACATCGGTGTTAGAAACAGAAATGAAGGAAAATTGAAGAAGTCAATATTTGGGGCTAATGAAGTGAAGCACATTGCAATGGAAGCAAACATTAGTCCACCAAAAAAAGCAATTGGAATAACCAACAAGAACAAAGGACTTGAAATTAGGCCAAAAGCTGCAACCACAGCTAATACAATGGTCGTATTAATTGTTGCTCTAGTTGCTCCCCAAAGAAGTTCGCCAGCTACAACCTCTTCAATACTTATGGGCGTTGCAACGATGGCATCAAAGGTCTTTTGGAAGTACATTCTTACGAAAGAAGCAAATGTGCACTCAAAAAAGGAACCGTTCATTACTGAAATCGCTACAAGTGCCGGTGCAATAAAACTAATATACGATTGACCCCGAATGCTGGGGATAAAACCGCCCAGTCCAAATCCGAACGCTAACAAGTACAATATTGGTTCAAGAAGAGAAGGCAAGAAATTAACTGCAATTGTTTTTGTGAAAACATCAAAGTTCCGACGCCAAACCTTCCAAACTCTGTAAGTTAACCTGGGTATCGTGAAACGCGCTGGAGATTTGCGAAGATTAGGGATACTCATTCTTCTCTTAGCCCTCTGCCTGTAAGTTTAAGGAAGACATCTTCAAGATTAGCTCTGCGTATAGTCACATTTTCCATTGGGTGCTCTTGGAGAAAGCCCTCAAAAACACCATGCGGCTTATCTGTAAAGATTTGCAGTCGATCGCCTGACCTTTCAAAGTGAGCATCAGGAAAAGCTCTTTTCAAAATCGACAAAATCTTCTTATCATAATCAAGTTCCAAAACATCTTCGCCAGCATGCTTCTTCACTAATTCGGCTGGGCTTCCTTGCTCAATAATTTTTCCCTTATCAATAATTAATATGCGATCACATAAAACGGCAGCTTCATCCATGTAATGCGTGGTCAAAATTATCGTGACCTGTTTCTTTTTCAAACTTCGTACTTCATCCCAGGCCAAATGCCGCGCTTGAGGATCTAATCCTGTGGTAGGCTCATCTAAAAGAAGAATTTGAGGCTGATTTATCAGCGCCCTTGCAAAAATAAGCCTGCGTTTCATGCCTCCCGACAGAGCATCTATAGGTACATCTCTTTTTTCCTCAAGTTGGAAAAACTTCAACTGCTCGTTTGCTCGTTTAAGAGCTTCATTTTTAGGTATGTCAAAATAACGACAATAAACAGTTAGATTTTTTAGTACTGTAAAATCTGGGTCTAAATTGTCTTCTTGAGGAGCTACGCCTACAATTCTTTTTATTTCTCTGCATTGCTTATTGACGCTGAATCCAGCAACTTTTAATTCGCCTGATGTTGGAGGCAGAAAACAATACATCATTCGAACGGTAGTGGTTTTTCCAGCGCCGTTTGGTCCTAGGAACCCAACGCATTCACCTTTGTAAACTTTGAAATCAATATGATCAACCGCTGTGAAATCCTCAAATTTCTTAGTTAATCCCTGCGCTTCAATCAGAACTTCTTGAGAAGTCATAAATAACCAAAATAGAGTTTGCACCATGAAACTTAAGATTAACTGCTTCAATTTTTTGGGAAGTTCAAACGAGACGCCCAAAGTAGGCATTTCAATGTTGGTAGAAGGAGGGTTTGGTGCTGCCACCACTTTGTCCTACTTCTCCTAGAAAGAAGAACAATAACAGCATGAATTTTCCGTTTGTTGTTGTTCTTCTCTCAAAATCTCCTTTGTCATTTCGGTAATTTTTAATCTATCAACTTCTATTTCTATTGTAGCAGGCGAAGTTGTTGAAACTTGCTTTTTGGCTCTTGGACATTAACCCAAAAATTGATGGTACATCTGTTGAATTGTGGCTATGGGGAATTGATGAAAAAGGAAACCGAGTTCTCGTTATTGAAAGAAACGTTACTGCTTACTTTTATGCTGTGATCAAAGGAGGAATTGACCCGTCTTCTATTGCAGAGGAAATAATGAAAGCTTATTCCTCATCAATAGTTAAAGCCGAAGCTGTTGAGCGTAGGTTCTTCGGAAAACCTGTGAAGGCAATAAAGGTTTGCTGCAAAGTCGCAACTGAAGCTGGAAAGCTTGCAAAAGCACTTCGAGGGCTCGAAGGAGTAAACGAATGTCTCGAAGACGATATTCGTGTTGCAATGCGGTATATAATCGACAACAATATTGCACCATGTGAATGGCATGAAGTTGAAGCTGAAGAAGAGCAAAATAGCCCTGGCGTCAGAGTTGACAAAATCTACCTTTCAAAATCCATACCAAAACAGATTGAATGGGTCAACAAACCACCGCTCAAAACTCTCAGTTTTTCAATGATTAGCTACAGCCGCGAAGGCTCGCCCAAACCAGAAAGAAACCCCGTTATAATAATATCCGCTGTTACAAACACAGCTGAAGAAAAACAGTTTATTGCAAGCGATGACAAAAACGACAAACCTGTTCTTCAAGAGTTTATAGAGTTCGTTTGCAAATTTGACCCTGACATAATTGTTAGCTTTGGAGCTAACGCTCAAGACTGGAATTACCTAATAAGAAGAAGCCACAAACTCCAAAGAACCTTTGACATTGACCGAAGCAAAAAAGAACCACATACCAGCATTTACGGGCACATCTCATTTACAGGAATTGCCAACTTAGATCTAGCCGACTTCATGGACGTATTTCCAGAAGTGAAAATCAAAACCCTCCCAAACTTAGCCAACTACCTAGGTGTAATGAAAAACCAAACAAACAGCGAAATAGAAGATGTTGACTTCCCCCAATATTGGGATGACCCACAAACAAAGGAAAAGCTGAAAGACTTCAGCTTAAACAACGCACGAAAAATACACGCCTCAGCAACATTATTGCTCGATTTTGCTTTCCAACTTTCAAGTTTGGTTAGCTTGCCGCTGGATCATGTTATGACTGCTGCAGTAGGCTTTAGGGTTGAGTGGTTCCTCATTAAGCAAACTCGCAAGATGGGCGAACTTATCCCCAGACGAATAGAGCAACCTTATCGCCCTTACGCTGGAGGATTAGTTCTCAAACCAAAACCTGGTCTGCATGAAAACATCGCAGTTTTAGATTTCAAATCAATGTACCCAAACATAATGATAAGATACAATCTATCACCAGATACCTATATTGAGCAAGACGAACCTGAACCACCTAGCGGAGCCTACCAGGCACCAGAAGTAAAGCACAAATTCCGTAAAGAACCACCTGGATTCTATAAAGAAGCATTAACCTACTTGTTAGAAGTGAGGAGCAAAGTACGAGCTCAAATGAAGAAGTTAGCATCCAATTCAGTTGAATACAGCATTTTGGATGCGAGACAAAAAGCTGTGAAAATTATTACTAATGCAGCTTATGGCTACGCAGGTTGGATCGGAGCTAGATGGTACGTTAAGCCAGTAGCCGAAGCCGCCTCTGCATGGGGAAGATACTCGATTTTGAGCGCAACTCATTTTGCTGAAGAAAAAGGCTTAACAATAATTTATGGTGATACTGACAGTCTATTCTTAACAAATAACGAAAAGGAACTCCAAGAAATAAAAACAAAAATCAAAGAGGACTTAGGTTTAGAAGTGGAAGTTAGTGAAGTTTACAAGCGTGTTTTCTTCACTGAAGCCAAAAAACGATATGCAGGTCTTCGAGCTGATGATAGTTTAGACATAATTGGTTTAGAGGTTATTCGAGGTGATTGGGCTGAAATTGCGAAAAAAGTGCAAGAACATGTACTTGAAATTGTATTAAAGGATCAGTCGCCTAAGAATGCAATCGAATACGTTCATGAAACAATAGCAGAATTAAAGCAAAAAAAAGTTCCAATCCGTGATCTCATAATATGGAAAACACTAACCAAACCGCCCGAACAATATGTCATAAGAACACCGCATGTAGAAGCCGCAAAAATACTCAAAGAAAAAGGGTGGAAACTTACTGGAGGCGACAAAGTGGGTTATGTTATTTTACTAGGCAAAGGACGCTTTTATAACCGCGTTAAACCTTACATTTTTGCAAATTATAATGAAATAGATCTTGATTACTACATTACTAATCAAATAATTCCAGCAGCAACCAGAATACTAGGATTTTTTAACGTAACAGAAAAAGACTTAGTCGAAAAAGAAACAAAAAAAAGCAACGGAATTGGAAGCTTGATGGATTACCTTTAAGCTTGAACGATAGCGTCTTGGAAAGTTACCAATTCAACGTTTAATGCTGGCTTGACTGCTTCTGAAATGCGTGACGCGACTATTCGTCTGATGTTCTTTTCACCTGCGATATCAACAATTCTTTGAGTTATGATGCCGTCGAAAACTACAGTGTCAACACCAGTCACTTGCTGTAGTTTTTCTGCGAGCTGACTAACTGGTAACCGCTCGATAAACTCAAATTTCTCGTTAAGAAGAACCGCTTCAAGCGTGCCTTGTAATGCTTTTGCAGCTTGACCTATTGGCTCTGGGACTTCAACTTTGACATGATGCGGGGGCTCAGGTTTTTTAGCAGGTTTGCCGACAGCTTCTGCAATCGGAACCTTGGCTTCGATAGCTTCAGCAATTTCTTTACAGTTGCACTCCTCGATTTCTTTGCCTCTAGGAGCACGACCGACAAATTTTACGCCTGTTACTTGAATTAACTCTTTTAGTATCAGGTCACCACCTCGATCACCGTCAAGCAAAGCTGTGGCTGTTTTTTCTTTAGTTAGTTTCTTTATTGACTCAGGTACTTTGGCTCCTTCGAGTGCAACTGTATTGAAAATTCCGCAGCGCATTAGATTGATGATGTCAGCGCGTCCTTCAACAACAATAATTTCCTTGGCGGTTTCCAATCCTGGACCTGCTGGCAAGTCTTCTGGACCATACTTTTCTACTTTGCCAACCTTCATTGTGTCAGAGATTTCTTTGTAAACATCATCAACGCTTGGCATTGACTCAATAGTCCATTTGTGGAGGATTTCCTTCGCTCTATCAATAATTATCTTTCTTCGTGCTTCGCGAATATCTTCAATCCTTTCTATGCTGACTTTTGCAGAACATGGACCGACACGATTAATGCTTTCTATGCTTGCTGCAATAAGTGCTGTTGAAACCCTATCCAAACTGGTTGGAATAGTTATTGAGCCATTAGTTTTATCATTTTTTGAATGTAAGTCAATTTCAATTCTTCCAATACGGCCTGTTTTCTGAAGTTCTCTTAAATCAAGTTCAGGTCCAAAAAGCCCTTCTGTTTGACCAAAAACTGCGCCAATAACATCAGGTTTTTCAACTACACCTTCAATTTCAAATCTAGCGTGTATAACGTACTTTATCGTAAATGTTTGGGATGTTCCCGTAAGTGTGCAACTCCTATTTGTGAATTTATTTAATTATGTTAAATCGCATAAAGCGAGGTTTTCTCGCAATGATGAGATTTTTAATATTTTATTAGTTTGATAAAATTTAGGTGCAAGCTGTTTAATATAACTTCTTGTTTGTGGCTATGTATCCCGCATTCATTATTCAACTCGTTTTTTTGCTTTAAAGAATAGAAAAGTTGATTGAATAGTCTGAAATTCATAACGAACCTATTTCTAACGTTCAGAAAGACTGTTGAAAGAGTGCATAGGCGACAATGATAAATGGAACAAGTTCAAACGTTTTTGAAATGACCTTGCAAAAAGGGAAATGTGTGTGCTGTCAATCTGTATTCTAGAATAACAAAAATAATATAATAACCCAGATCAAATATTATTTCACCATATATCATACATTGATGAATAAGAGGTGATTGAATGTCAAAAATTGTACAGATTTTAAAGAGCAGCGATTTGGAATCTAAGCAAAGAGAGGTAGAAAGACTAAAAAAAGAAATTGCTGACCTGAACGTGCATCTTGAAATAAACTTAGATGCATTAGAGAAGTTAAGAATGAAATCAGAACAATAAATTACAAAGGTTCAAATGAGAAATCAATATTGACGTATAGAAGCCAATACGATTTGGAACCTAATTTCTTGAAAAATTTTAGCTTATATAGATAACTTGCCGCGGTTTTCTTAGAAGCGGGCTTTCCCTGTTCATTTCTCAAAATTATATTACTAACAACCGAGGTTGTTCAACATCTGTTTCTGGCAAAAAGGCTAATTATCAAATTCGTCTTTAACAAGACCGCTTAGACTTGAAGAATGCCTTCTGAAGATTCCTACACCATTCAGCTTTAATAACAATAGCATACAAATGTTAAACAAACACGGCGAGCTCCATGAGTCTACGCTTAAACTCTGAATATGAAAAAATGTTGCCAAAAATGTCTGAAGAAGAATTCATCGAGCTCAAAGAATCCATAAAAGCAGAAGGCCAGCATTATTCAATTATAGTAAATGAAGACTTAGAAATTTTAGATGGGCATCACCGGTACCGTGCGTGCATTGAATTAGGAATCGAACCAGATTTTGAAGTTCGCAAGTTTGAGGATAAACTATTAGAAAAGAAATTTGTGATTGAAGCCAATCTTAGGCGGCGGCATCTTAATAATTTTCAATTGGTGGAGTTAGCGGTGCCTTTGTTGGAGATTGAGAAAGCGCTTGCGAAGAAACGACAATCCAGAGGAGGTAAGGATGGTCGAAACATGCAACTAGGGTTAGCGTCAGAAGACGCTGAGCCTGAATTTAGAGCTAAAGCAACGGAAGTGGTTGCTAAAAAAGCTGGGGTTTCAACTCGAACTTTCGAGAGAGGAAAAAAAATAATTGAGGAAGGAAGCGAAGATGATAAGCAAAGACTGCGTGAGGGCAAAGCTAGTATAACCAAAGTTTATGGCAAAATAATCTCCTCTAGTGGAAATGCGCCAATAACAGAAGATAACGCTGAAAGACCGATAGCAAGCCAGGAAAATGAACGTGAAATTCAAAATAAGGTAGAACTTCTGAAACTTTTAGATTTTTTGATTAAGCAAGAGCTGTTCTGCCCATCATGTGGCAACTCAATGTTTGAATGTAGCAAATGCCACAAGACCTTGAGAACAACGTTGCAGCCCAAAAAATAGAATACCAGAGTTCAAATTGGTCCAAAGTTTTCTTCTATTCTTCTAATTATTTGTGATTTGGAAATTTTCTCGGAAAATATTTGCAAAGATGAAAATTGCATCTATCGACTATATAATGGCAAAGCCGAGAATTGAAAAACATGAAGTATTAGGTGATGAAAACTCCAACCTTCAAGTAAACTTTTTATAAGACATTTGGCATTTCCGAAAAGAAAAAAATTAGTCTGATCTAACTTATGGTGCAATACAAGTGGGTAGCACTTTCAAATACTACTATTGGAATGCTGATGGCTTCTATCGATATGACGATAGTGTTAATTGCTTTACCATCGATTTTTAGGGGCATCCAAATTGACCCATTTAATTCTTTCCAATATCTGCTTTGGGTCATGTTCGGTTACAGCATAGTAACTGCAACCTTGTTGGTTACTTTTGGTCGTCTATCTGACATGTTCGGTAGAGTTAAGCTATATAATCTTGGCTTCGCGATTTTCACGATTGGCTCAATCTTACTATTTTTAACCCCAAATACAGGAGACTTAGGAGCTATAGAGCTAATAGTCTTTAGAATAGTGCAAGGTGTGGGCGCCGCTTTTCTCTTCTCAAACAGCGCTGCTATTATTACAGATGCTTTCCCAGAAAATGAACGCGGCAAGGCACTTGGAATAAACCAACTTGCCTTCTTAGCGGGATCTCTTATTGGATTAATTTTAGGCGGCGTTCTAGCAGTGTACGATTGGCGGTTGGTTTTCTTGGTAAGTGTTCCAGTGGGAGTGATCGGAACAGTCTGGTCATATTGGAAGCTTAAAGAACAAAACATCGTAAGAAAAAAACAGAAATTGGACGTATGGGGTAACATCTCCTTCGGTGCAGGTTTAACACTGCTCTTATTGGGCATGACTTACGGCCTGACGCAATACGGCAACTCTCCAATGGGCTGGAGCAACCCTTGGGTTTTAGCCTCATTAATATCGGGGGCTTCATTGTTGGTAGCATTTCCTTTTATTGAAAGACATGTTGCTGAGCCACTTTTTAGACTTGACCTGTTCAAAAATCGGCAGTTCTCGACGGCAAACATCGCAACCTTTCTTAGCTCAATATCAAGAGGTGGAATAATGATTATGCTTATCGTTCTTTTACAGGGAATATGGCTGCCTCTTCATGGTTACAGTTATGATTCTGCTCCATTCTGGGCGGGTATATTCATGATTCCGATGTCAGTAGGGATCGCACTTACTGGACCCCTAAGCGGCTGGCTCTCAGACAAACATGGTGCAAGGATACTAGCTACAACTGGAATGATAATAACAGGAATTGCTTTCTTAGCGTTCACGTTGCTTCCTGCAAACTTCGACTATTTCCCTTTTGCAACTATACTCTTAGTTATGGGTCTGGGCAACGGCATATTCATGTCGCCAAATATGGCGTCAGTAATGAATTCTTGTCCGCCCGAACACAGAGGCGCGGCATCAGGCATGCGCTCAACTTTACAGAACTGCGGACAAACAATAAGTCAAGCCATCTTTTTTGCAATAATAATAATATCGCTAAACACTACTCTTCCCGGAGCACTCGCAACAGCAGCAACTAATACGGGTGTCCCGACACAAATAGCTACATTATTTACCCATACACCCGCAGCAGGAGCACTGTTCGCTGCCTTTCTAGGATATAATCCAATAGGTACCCTGCTTCAAAGTATGGGACCGACTATAACTGCAAGTATGCCGCAAAATACACTTAACATTTTAACAGGACAGACCTTCTTCCCAAACGCTATAGCCTCACCATTTATGACTGCATTAACAGAAGCCTTCATAATCGCTGCAATATTATGTTTCGCAGCAGCTGCGTTTTCAGCACTTAGAGGGAAAAAATACGTTTACTCTGGAAATGATAAATCGGATAAAAATAAGATATAAACCTACTTCAAAGTAGCATAGAATGCTTTCAATTTTGTGAATCATTGCCAATCGAGTGCTACCCAAGGTCACCAAGCATTATGTCAAAATCAAGAGCAGCAATTTTTCGTATTTACTATTCTTGTTTTCTCTTTGTCTGATTTAAATTGTTCTGGGGCTCTTTAATTTCATCATCTGCAAGTCTGAAGCAACTCTTACAAACATAGACTTTTTTCCAAAGAATATGCTCCCTTCTCAGGACAGGGGACAATGAATAATCCCTTTTTTCGTAAACATCATTAAGGGAGAATTAAAAACATAACAGCATTTTAGAATTTAATATTAAGAAGTTTAATGCGTTCGTGTTTTTTTTAGCATGCTTTTTTTGCATGTAATTGTCAATAAAAGAGTCACCGATACGAGGAGAACGATAAACATTTGGATACTAAACTCTGGGATTACGGGTGCAGATGAAGATTGGGGTGAATTCTGGGTTCTTGGCAGAGGAGTCCCAATTGGGCTAGGTGTAGATGTCTTAGTAGTAGAAGAACTCGGTGTGGATGAAGGGCTGTATGTTGCAGAAAGACTTGAAGTTTCTACAGGTGATTGACTTGGCGAAGGTTGTTGTGCGTTAAGTGTTATTGAATCAGTAAGAGTTGTTGTTAAGCCAGCAGTATCCTTTATTTGGCAATAAATCATTTTCACCCCATCCCCACTGGTTAAATTCCACATTTTGGTGCTCGTGTATGGTTCCCAAGGATTTTGATTCCATGTGTTATTTTCATTGCTGAATCTTATTTGGCTCAGCCCAGACAATGGATCAGTTGCACTAATCGTTAAGGTAACATTCGTTAATGATGTTGATAATTCACCATCTCCTATTTGCATTATACCTGAGGGTGGCGTCTTCTGTAATTCTATTCCTGATAGGATTACATGGGGAAGGTCTATAGTTTGCGTTCCATAAACATCCCAAGTACTCCAATACTCGAGTGTATTATTGTTGCTTTCCGAAGTAATAATTGGCTGTCCGTTGGCAGAAACGTTTGAAACTGCTCCATTATTTATCGAGTAGAATGTTTCTGTAACATTATAGTCAGGAGTTAAACTAATGGTTAAGTCTGAAGTATGCCATAATCCATCATAGTTGTTGTTCACCATTGGCAAACGAGTTATGTTGACACAGAAATTTGAGTCTCTATCATTTATTGTAAGTAGATGGCTTCCAACGGCGGAAGGAGGTAGTTTTATGGTTGCGTTAAAAAAACCATTTTCGTCGGTTGTAACCGTGCCTAAGTCTGTGGTGCCGTCCAAAAGCAAAGACTCATCACCGGGGTTAAACCATTCACCAACAATAGCTATTAATTGGTTGTTTTGGAAGAAAACTTCTGATGAAAGATCTGTGTTGTTCCCATAAATTCCCGATGGAATTATGTTGCCTATTTGAATTATGCCTTTTCGCCACTCCGTGTATGGAATCGACGTATTGTAGGTTTTTCCGTTGCTATTATCCTGTGCTCGGAAAATAATGTTGTTAAACTGGGGCTTTTTGTCTCCCGCTTGGTTGTTTTGTAACAGATCTGGGGCTTTAAACGTATAAGTAATGTCTTGTGTCGTTCCAATCGGAAAATTGTTAGTTATAGGAATCCATGTGGAGTTTATTGGGTTTAGGTATGACATGTTTGCAGAACTGCCAGCAATAAATCCTATTCCGTCTAGAGTTACTAACCCGCCCCCTGGACCAGAAGTTGGGGATACTGTGAGTGACCCAAAATTAAACGTTAGCGGACTCCCTAAGCCTGTGACGCGATCATACCCTTGAGTAGCGCTAAAGCCTCCGTTTGATCCTGAAACTATATCTCGAAAATAAGAAGAGTACCCAAATTTTGCTTTTAGGTATAGGTTATGGTTCGTCGCTGAGTGTCCGAGGGCGTAAATTGCTGCCCATTGAGGAGCTCCTGCACTTGTGCCCCCGACAACATACCATTGGGAATTGCAATAAACTGCGACGCCTGTTGATGGATTTCCATTGTAAGACACATCTGGAATTGAACGTTTGGTTGTATTGAAAAGTGTATCAAGACCATAGCTTGTTTGATATGAAGGCATGGTTTCGTAAGCGCTTATTCCACCACCGCTTAGGCTCCAGGCGGTCTCAGAAATCCCTCCGGATTGAAAAGTGAGTGTCGTTCCTCCTACAGCCACTACGTTCGGTGAGCTAGCAGGCCAAATTGCACCGGAGCCATTATCTCCTGAAGATGCAAAGAAAACTATCCCATTATTGCTAGCAAAATATGAGTCATAGTTGGTTTCTCTGCGAAATTCAGAACCACCCCAGCTCATAGAAACTGAAGCTACATCAGGTTGATTTCTAGCATAATCTACGGCGTTTAAGAGATCAATATTGGAGGAAGAAATAGCTTCAACCAACAGTATTTTGGCGTCAGGCGCAATAGCGTGAGCCCACTCAACATCAAGGCAAGTCTCAGTCATCCAAGTGCTGTTTGCAGTTTCAACACTTTGAGACATTTTTGCAACTTCAAAGTTACTGCGGTTTGGAGGCGGCAAGTTGAACTGATTAGAAAAAATCATTAAGTCGCTACTTATGCTCGGTGTATCATAAGCATCAATTATTGCAATCGTGAAACCAACTCCTCCTTTGGATGGTAATCCATAAGCAATTCTAATTTGGCTTGGAGAATAGCCCTGAGGAGAATTATTTGGATTGGCCAGCTGAGAAATGTTCAAGGGTGTAGCAACCCAATTGGCTTCTGCTTGAGAAGCTACTACCGAATTTTCAAAAATTGGAAAATAGTTTAAGATAAATAAAAATACAATGAGAACTGCGAAGAAATTAGATAATAATTTTTGCTTCACTTTGCTCCAATACCGCTTAAATTTTTTATGATCTTGCTAGCATATTTTACATGATATTTATTATTATATCGTTATCTTACTTTGATTTAGAAGTTGAACTACACAAAAGCAGCTTTCTTGTGGAATCCAGTTATATTTATCACTCAATTATTTACAGAATCTGTCGTTGGAACATTAATTTATCAAAGCCGAAGATTATTATTGTCAAACAATATTTTAAAGAAAGCTCTCTATTAATCGATAGCACAGGTTGACAATAAATGGAAATTGAAGGTAAACTTGATCAATTAATTAAGCAGAAGAGAGCTTTTTTGAAAGCATCTGTAAAAGATTATTCTTCTGGTGGCAATGATATGCTAGATGATGTTGAAGCTTTTCTTGAAGAAGCAAAAACCGAAATTACTCACAATTTGGAACTTGCTAGTTGCTTGAAAGAGGATTCAGGGAAAGCAGCATGGAGCAAAGAAAGTCTTTCATTATTTACAAATTGGTTCGAAAAGTGGTTTGGGAAAACCTAATTTTTTCAACATTCTTTCATTATCCATTTAAAAGTTTCTTTTTAAAAGACACATATAGCCATTTACGATAAAAGCCCAGACCATATTTCGACCACTAAAACGGCCATGTATTCTGAGGTACTTCTGAATTAAAATCCAACCTTAAAAGCCTATGATTACATTTACTGTCTTTGCATCCATACAAAAACAAATTGGGATTACTAAAATTAGTTGTCAATACTTCACTTGTAGATTTACAGTTTTCACAACGTTGCGCTCTAACCTGATCATTTAGAACATGACCTTTTAAGAGCAAAACACTCCAAGATTTCTCTTTAAATGAAATTAACATGAAAATACTTCCTAGACAATTGAAGACAACGCAACTCAATTGAGTCTTTTGCCTAGTGTTTAGGACAATTAGAACTTAAATTAATTTGTGACTGCTGGACAGCAACAACTATGCAAGATCAACACAATACACTATTTAATTGCAGAAAACAGCCGATATTGCGCGAAATTAGTGGTTGAAGGAGCTTAATGACCGAAAGCTATCAAAAAGCGTAATCGAAACATCTTTTTACGAATGCGCACCATTTTCTTTCACGGATTATGCGTTCATGTTTTGTTTTCATAAATTAGTTAAGCAAAGCAAAAGTTATTTTATTGCCACAGATAGCTGGAAGAATGATGTATGAAGAAGATTGCAGAGCGAGAAAGAAAAGAACAGGAAACCAAGTTAGCGAGCATCTTCCAAGAAGAAATCAATGAATTGACTACAGAATTGCGTGCAATATTGCTAGATGACTTGGTTACTGCACTTGAAAATAGACTAAATGTGTTAAACCAAGCAAGCAAAAATGCCGATAATTAGCTTCAAACATCAACTTTAACATTGATAATCACTACACAAGTGATTTAAGCAAAAAACGATAATAATGCAGAAAAAGATGATTAAAAGTGCGTCGTTCAAAACTAGAGATGTATGTAGACATTTTAGCGGTTCTGGCACATAGAGGCCCTCTAAAGCTAACCCATGTAATGTACAAAGCAAATGTTAACTGTAGCATTCTCAAAGAATATCTTGACTTTCTCATGAAGCAAAACTTAGTTGAAGAACGAGTAGCTGGAAAACGACGTGTAGTCTTTGCCATTACACAACGTGGAATAATCGTTCTCAAACAATTCAAAGAACTAAAAGAAGTTCTGCCTATAGTCGAAGAAGCACGAAATCAAGCAATAATCCCCTACTAAGTATCTCTCTTTTCAAAATCCAACTTTAAAAAATAGATTTTAGTTTATTTATTTAGACACTAGAGGTTATCCCAGTGTCAAGTAGAAATATTGATTCTCCGTAGTTCTATAATCTGTAGTTAGATGTCGTAAGACTTAATAGATAGTTTTAGACTAACAAACTGTACACTCGCATAACAACTCGGGGATATCTGTGATTAAAGATCAAACATTAACCAAAAGACCATCATTAAACATCCTTGAAAAAATCGAAGAAAGCCTCGAGAGATTAAATGATAAAATTGAGGTTATGATTGAAATACAAAAAACCGGTAATAGCAATCAACGATCTACCTTAGCTTTGCCTGAAGCATCATTAGATGTAATGACACTTCTTTCAATGCCCGATCACCTAAGAAAAACAGCAATGTCAATTTGCAGATGCACCAGAGCCACAGCAGAAGAAATATCTCAGCAAACAAGCAGAGCAAGAGCCGTAGAAAGCGCATATCTTAATCAACTCGTAATTATGGGTTACCTCAAGAAAGAAAGAAGAGGCAGAAAAGCCTACTTTTTCATAGACAAGGAAACACAGGGTTGAGAATTATGGGTAAAATTATAGCTATACATTCCTACAAAGGCGGAACCGGGAAAACACTTCTATCAGTTAACTTAGCAGCAACTTTTGTTAAAGCAGGCAAAAAAGTTGCCCTTATTGACCTTGATTTTCGAGCACCAAGCTTATTCGCCATTTTAAAATCTGAAGATGCCCAAGTCTGGTTCAATGACTATTTAAACAACACTTCCGAAGTGGAAACAATTCTCATGGACTTATCCAGCAAGGTGTCCGGAGAAGGCAAGTTCTACGCTGGTTTAGCAAACCCCGCTACTGAAGCAATACGTGACATGTCATCAAAGGATAGAAAATGGGAAATGCGGGCTTTGGGCAGACTTCTTGCACTCAAAGAATCATTGTTAGCAAACCAAAAATTCGATTACATTATCTTTGACACAAGTCCAGGATTACAATATTCCTCAATAAACGCTATCGTAGCAGCTGACTTCGTAGTTGTTGCAACAACAGGAGACAGATCAGACGTAGACGGAACGAAACGTATGCTAAAAGAACTGTACAACCTCTTTGAAAAGAAAACTGGATTAGTCCTAAACAAAGTGCTTGATGCTTCGGCATCTGCTAAGAAAACAGAAATAGCTAACAAAATAAAAACCGCGTATCACGTACCAATGCTAGGAATGGTACCTTGCTTTTGCGAGGTTCTACGAGCTGAAGGCAACTTGATTTTCGTTCAAGACAAACCTGACCATCCTTTCACAAAAATACTGTCAGAAATGGCGAAAAAGATCGAAGACAATGAAGTAAATTAACCAAATCTTCTTTTTTTCAACTGACTTTCTGTGAACTAGCAGCAAAGAAAAACCTTAAAGAATACTCTGTGTCTAAAATTGGCAAAGTGGAGTGCTAATATTTGGAAAAATCAGCGATTATCCTTTCAATTGATTTCACAAACAAATTCGGGGAAGACAAAGGACTTATAAAATTGGACAACAAACCCCTTTTAACCTATGTCATTGAAGCTGTAGAAGAACTTGTTGAAGAAATTATTATTGTAACAAATAAAAAAGAACGTGAAAAATCATATGCTAAAATGTTTTCATCTAAGGTCAAGTTTGCGTGTGGCGCAGATAATTCTGGAGGACTTTTAGAAGCTGTCCTAGCGGGTTTTGAAGCAGCCAAAGGGAAATATTCGTTAGTGTTACCATTTGATTCTCCGTTTGTATCTAAAGATTTAGCAAATTTGCTTTTTGAGTGTTGCATAGGCAAATCAGCGGTTATTCCAAGATCACCCGATAATAAGATTGAACCGGTCCATGCAGTTTACAACACAAAACAAGCTTTGGAAGCTGCTAAGTCCTCAATGGCAAAAGCAGAGCCCGACTTAGAAGCAATGGTAGGTCAAATGAGAGGAGTCCGCTATATTTCCACTTTAGTGATTGAGCAAATTGATCCAGATTTTCGAACATTCTTCGTCATTAAAACCCCTTTGGATCTAAAGAAAGCCTTGATAATGATAAAACCAAGAAAGCTAAAGAAACACGCTTAGGCAATAGCTCATCCAACCAAGAATACAAAAATCTTTTATTAGATTGGTGGTTTCTGGATTTCTTTGTTGTTTAATGTCTTCATCCATTGCTTAAATTCTTTAGAAGGTGGACTATCGTCATAAAGCTGTTTGCGTTTGGATTCAAGAAGTATGTTTTCGCAACCAAAGTACTCAGCAGCTGTGATAGCACAATTCCCGAACTTGGAAGCTGTCTGTTGAACTTTATCTCTTTTCTGCTCCCACGATTTATCTCTCAATGCATGATGCTCCAAAATGACTAAAGGAACAATTTCAACAATATTTTCCAAATTTCTTAATGCAAGTTCTAATTGAGCGGAATTAACTCTTGAGCCTTCTAGGTAGAATGGAGGTCCACCTAACATTATCACAGTTGGTTTTGCTTCTCTGATTATGTTAAGAGTATTATTGGACGTAGGCCCTTGAATATCCGGTGCAAACAAAAAATGTTCATCCTCATAATCGATACTTGCCATTATCACCCAACCTAAACCCGAATTTTCAGAACCGTGAGCTACTGGTTCCGAAAAGCGCAATGACGTGTTTCCGTAAACAAATTTTTGTCCATCAGCCGCTTCCAATTTTTTGGCCCGCTTACCGCCTGTTTTTTGGAAGAGCCGTGCTCTTTGCCTTTGACTAGCATTGATTTTTTCTCTGGGATTCTTCATTAAAACTATTTTGTCTTGGTAGATTTGATTGGCAGTTTCGTCTTCTTTCGTCCAGTTCACAAGCCAATCCTCGAATGATGGGGTGTGATGGTCAAAGTGGTAATGGCTAATTGTTACTACTTCTGCTTTTTCTGCGGCGATAGCTATCTTCTCGCGCAATTCATTGATTTTTCGAAACTCAATTGGATGAGGCGGCAAATTAAAGCGATACGGACATAATGATATTCCAGCATCCAAAAGGGTCTTAACATCAGGAGTTTCAACCAATGTGCACATGGAACGTACACCGAAGCTCTCTGCCGCCAAAGGAGTAACCTTAATTTTTCTTAAAGAAAATTTTTCCTTTTTATTTTCTGTAATAGGTTTCACTTCTAGAAAGTCTTGTTACTTTGCTAATTCGAAGTTAGTAAAATGGGTTACGCTGTTTTAATCTACAAGTAGTTGTTGTGTCATGACAGCCACAAATAATTAAGTTCAAAAGTTCTGAATATTACTTATTGTAATGAATCCATGTTTGTAGGAAAAGTGAAAATATGAGTCAACAACCTAATGTTAACAAAACCTTTGAAGTGGCGACACTTGCTGCTGGCTGTTTCTGGTGCACGGAAGCAGCATTTAGTATAATCAAAGGCGTTGAAAGAATCGAGCCTGGTTACTCAGGAGGTTCAATGCCTAATCCATCATACGAGCAGGTTTCTTCAGGAACAACAGGCCACGCTGAAGCAGCGCAGATTTTCTTTGATCCAAAAATAATCAGCTATAAAGAAATATTGGAAATCTTTTTTGCAATGCATGACCCAACTTCGTTGAACCGTCAAGGCGCAGATATTGGGACACAATACAGATCAGTAATTTTTTACCAAAGCCCGGAGCAGAAAGCTATTGCTGAAGAACTTATTGATGAACTCACCAAAGAAGGTATTTGGGATAAACCAATTGTTACCCAAGTTGAACCTCTGAGAGTGTTTTATAACGCTGAAACCTACCATAAAGATTACTACAAAAAACACCCAAAGGAGCCTTATTGTCAAATTGTGATTGCACCAAAAATCGCAAAGCTGCAGCATCGTTTTCTGGATAAGATTAAGGCACCTCTATGATAGCACAAGAACCAGTCATTCGCAATCAAATAAGAGTTATGACCTTAACGTTTTAATTATTGCAAGGGTGGTTTTGTTTTGGGTGGGCAATGACGACTCTGGCCCCGAAGACGTAAAGGATGATGAGGATCTTGAGTGCGGTTTAGCATTTATGATAACTTTCGAGTTTGATTAAGTGCTTCCAAGAGCCCACCTAGTAACTTTCCATTATGTCATAATGTTATTCTTCATTTACCAAAACACTCAGGCAAACTATAGATTATTTGTTTTGTGGAAGCTAAAAAAATAATCATTACGCCCTGGACAACAGGGCGAAGTAAAACGATTAAGAAGTCTGAATTACTTTTTTCATTGTCTTTTGGCCTTTAATCTATCCACTGTTCTAATTTGAATTTAGCTCCACATTCAGAACAGCGGTAGGTTACAAGATAGAAACCGCTATGTTCTTTTGACTTCCTAGATTCAGAAACTTCACTGCAACAATTTGGGGAAAATTATCATTAAGATTCATCTACAACTTCAAATCTTTCAGAGAATTATATTAAGAAAGTTGCTTTTTTGTGAAAATTATCTTAAAAAGAATAATGCCTATGCGAGAATTAGTAGTCTAGCTTTTTTTCAATGAAGAAAGCACTCGCCTATTTGTGTATCTGAGAATGTTACAAACTTTTTTATTCGTAGTTAGTCGAGTAGAAAACGGTTAGTGCTAGCCCTTTCTGCTTTCCCCTGGTGAATTCTAATTCTTCTGCAAACCCCATGACCAAAAAATTTCCACGGTTCCAGTTTTCTGCCACACATAGGACCCCTAATTACATATTATTTTGATTATTTATTATTCAATAAACACAGAGAAAACAAAAATAGATCTGACACATAGAGCAACATTTGAAGCCGGCGCGTGACATTTGACTGCAAGCGTCTCAGGGCTTGGATAAATCGAGCATAAAAAGCTGTGAAGAATAGCTCCTAAAAACATAGATCTGAAACTATTTTCGGCTAAGTGGAGAAACTATTCATTAAGCTACTTTTTGTTCGGCTTCTCCCATAATTGAAGTTTCTGTTTCTTTAATTCAGTTCGCTTCTTTTGCAAATAGTTGTACATTGTGTGATGTTCGCAGCCTTCGATTATCATCTGTACTGCATTCCGTGCGGCATCGGACTCCTCAAAACTTCCAATTATTCCAACTGTATGACCGTAAACAACCACATCAGCCTCAGTTAACTCCTCGATAAGCTTTCTTGTCTTGCCTTCAGCACCGATGATTCTGCCTTTAATGCGTTTAATATCAGATTCAGATCGACCAAAAATTATCCGCAAATCTATGAGATCAAAAATTTCATCTTCATTGCGTATCAACCGGTAAGCTACTTCCGGCGAAAAGCCCCTGCCGATAGCTGTAACCACATCTTTGGCTTTTAACAATAATGATGGATCCGTTGCTTTTTCAATAAGCGTAATTGTGACGGAGCCTTCATTATCTATGTCAAGCTTTACCTGAAGCTTTTCCTCTATGTATTGCTTGACTTTGCCTTCTGGACCAATTAGTATTCCAACTCGTTCTTTGGGAATTTTTACAAACATGTCTGGACGTGACATTATTTACCTACAACCATTTTGTGAAATTCTTCGATTGGATAGACTTTAACATTCAACTTACTAAAGAATCTATTCACATTGGTTAAATCTCGAATAAGCATAAAATCTGACATCGGATGTTCAACAGAAACAGACTGTGACATGTCGAAGACAACGGGTTTGTCCTTCCACATCATTATATTATATTCACTAAGGTCGCCATGCACAAGTCTTGCTTTTTGATAGAGTCTCTTTAGATAAGTAACTAATATTTTGTAAACCTTCTCAGGATTATTTGGAAGTTGTTCCTTCAAAGAAGGAGCGCTTTCTCCTTCTTTCCCGATAAACTCCATAACGACTATGTTACTTTTGACAGCAATGGGCTTTGGAACACGAACTTTTGCATTTGTCGCTTCTTTAAGATTGCGGAACTCTTTTTGTGCCCAAACCGCAATCAGTGATCGCGTATCGCGTTTAACGTTTTTAAAACGTGGATCGCCTTCAATGTACTTTAGCATTCCTTTCTTAAACTCAGCCGAAGATGTCAAGTAGATTTTTACCGCTAAGTCTCCGCCTTCTTTTGTTGTTCCCCAGTAAACTCTTGCTTCTTTACCTGAACTTACAACTCCGTTAAGTTCATAGAAAATACCGCTATTTAACATGTCAAAGACAATCATGCGCGTGGTCTGGTCAAAAACTTCTTCAACGGTTGCTCGTTCTTTTGTCATGTCATGCGTTAGCATTTTGTCTCTTCGTTCGACTCTTCTTTCGTTGTGAGCAAGACGTTCTTGGGCTTTTCTAGACATCAATAATCAACATTGTTAATTGCTTAATGGTATTTAAGAACAACCAAACTTCAGTCATTGATTAGTCTCGTTTTACATAAGTTTTATTCGTTATTTCTTAGGTTGCTCCTTTAAGGTCTAAGTTTGAAAAAATTAAAGAAGTTGTTTTTTGCTTAAAGTTATGTCAGAATCGATTCAAAGAAATAGAGTAAATTCACAAAAAGCCAACAAAGAACGCCAAACTAAATGATAACAACAAATTGAAATGCTAAAATTTGGAGTTTAAAGAGTCAATATTCCTTTTCGTCTTAGTGTGTCAGCTTGGCCATGTGTGTAACGCCAAACTACATCGCCGCGCTTGTCAGTTTGAAATTCCCATGGTGCAACGATTACAATGTCGCCTTCCCGAATCCATACGCGTCTTTTCATTTTTCCGCGTATGCGACATAGACGCTCAGCCCCGTCTTGACATTTGACTAATATCCGATCAAATCCAAGCAGTTTAATAACTACTCCCAAGACTTCGCCTTGGCCAGGGTAAACTAGTTCTCCGATTGCGCCTTCGCTTAACACTTTTTTCTTTCCCAAACGGTAAACCTCGTTTGACTTGAAAAAGTATGTTTAGCTTGCTTAAAAGCATGTTCATCAAATAACAATTGCAAATAAAAAAAATAGTATTCAAGAACAAGCAGTGGCTAACAACTTGCATTTTCACAAAAAGGAAAACAATTGTTATCCGCAAATGAGGCTGAGTTTGCTCTAATGCAAGTTTAAATCTTTACGTTTTAATAGTCATACGGAGCATTGCCACGTGTCGTATGTCTTTAATATACCATATCGAAAAAACGGTAAGCTAAAACAAATAATGGGAAGAATTAAGGAAGATAAGAAACTGCAGACGTATTGGAAATGCGCAAACGTTATGGCAATTGAACGAATGGGCTATACAGATCATGGTCCAACACATGTTAAGATCGTAGCTAACATTGCTTTGAGGCTTCTCCGTATTCTAGTTGAGAAAAAACTGATCACTCCAAGTATAGTAGAAAATTATAAAATGCAAAATGATGATGCTGAAGTTGTTGTTGTGTTAGGCTCAATTTTTCATGATTTAGGTATGATAGTTCAGAGGAACAATCATGAACAGTATGGTGCAACCTTAGCCTTAGAATTTCTTGAAAAATGCTTAACGCCAACCTACAATGAAGAACAACAAGCAATAATTACTTCAGAGGTCTTGCATGTCATCGTATCTCACGAACAACCCTCAGCTAATGAACAAACAAACAAAATATTAACAAAAGAAGCAGGCATCGTCGGCATCGCAGATGCCTTAGATATGGAAGCTGGAAGAGCACGAATACCCTTTCAAGCAGGGAAAATAGATATCCACGCAGTATCAGCACTTTCAATCGAAAAAGTAGAGGTAGAATGTGCAGAAGACAATGGAAATGGAATAAAACCGATCAACATAAAAATTAAAATGTCTAATTCAGCTGGAGTGTTCCAAATTGATGAATTATTAAAACCGCGAATCGTTAATTCGGGTCTAGAACAATTCTTTCATGTAATAGCTGAAATTACTGGCGAAAAAGAAAACAGAATCATCGAAAAATTTGAGATCTAACCTTTTTTTGAGGTCCATCAACAAATTGATCCACGAGTATGATGTTGTCGTTGTTGGTGGCGGGATCGCTGGATTGTACACTGCATTGACAGCATCTGAGCAATGTAAAGTCGCAGTAGTTAGTAAAGTGCATGTTATGCGTTCCCACTCGGTTGCTGCTCAAGGTGGAATAGCTGCAAGCATCGGAAACGAGGAAGAAGATCATTGGGAATGGCATATGTATGATACTGTGAAAGGCAGCGATTATCTCGCGGACCAAGACGCAGTAAAGATCTTAACTAAAGAAGCCCCAAATGCGGTAATAGCGTTAGAACATATGGGGGTTCCTTTCACCAGAAACAAACAAGGCAAAATTGAACAACGCAGATTCGGCGGACATACAAAGAAGTATGGTGAAGGACCAGTTAAACGGGCATGTTACGTTTCCGACCGTACAGGTAGGGCAATAATGGATACGCTTTATGACTGTTGCCAAGTTAAAGGCATAGATTTCTTCAATGAAGTCTTTGTTTTAAAACTGCTTTTTTCTGGCGCACATTGTTGCGGTGTTGCTGGTTATGATATTGCAAATCTTCTTCCTCAGATCTTTCATGCAAACTCAATTGTCTTGGCAACAGGAGGAGGTGGCAAAATCTATAAGACCACGTCCAACGGTTTTGCTTCCACCGGCGATGGGTTCGCATTAGCACTTGATTCTCTAATTCCTCTGCAGGACATGGAATTTGTTCAGTTTCACCCAACTGGCATTTACGGACTTGGAATTCTCATTAGTGAAGCTGCGCGAGCTGAAGGCGGAATTTTGAGAAATGGTCTTGGTGAGCGGTTTATGGAGCGATATGCTCCGACTCTGAAAGATTTGGCGCCACGGGATATTGTTTCTAGAGCAATACTTAACGAAATAAATGAAGGTAAAGGCGTAGATGGCAAAGATTTTGTATACCTGGACCTTACACAAATGGGCAAAGAACAATTGACCCTAAAACTTCCTGAAATCTCATCTTTCGTTCAAACTTATTTGGGAATAGATCCAAATGAAACCCCTATACCTGTTGCTCCAACATGCCATTATATTATGGGTGGAATCCCAACTGATCAAGATGGGCATGTCTTAAGTAACGAGCGCGGGGTGATCTTGGATGGACTTTTCGCGGTTGGCGAATGTGCATGCGTTAGTGTGCATGGTGCAAACCGCTTAGGCTGTAATTCTCTAATTGACTTGATCGTTTTTGGGCGCAGGACAGGCATAAGTGCTGCTGATCATACGAGAGAAAAAGAGTTGCCTCCGCTTCCTCAGCAAGCCGAAAATATTGTTAGGGATACAATTAATAATTTGATAGATTCATCGGGAAAAGAAAGTGTGTCAGAATTGCGAGAAACGATGCAGCAAACAATGACTAATGCATGTAGCGTTTTTAGGAATAGTGATGAACTTGAGAAGGCTAAGGAACAAATATGTCAACTTAAGAAGCGGTATCTCGATGTTTGCTTAAGAAATAAGAGCAAAACGTTCAACTATGAATTATTAGAATTACTGGAGTTAATTAACATGCTAAAAGTTGCTGAAGCAATTGTTTTTTCTGCTATTCAACGAAAAGAAAGCCGCGGTGCACATTACCGCAGCGACTTTCCAGAGAGAAACGACGAACAGTGGCTAAAACATTCATTGGTTTACGTTACTCCAGAAGGATTTAGGATCAATTATAGACCTGCAGATATTGCTTGGTTCAAACCTGAAAAGCGGAGATACTAAAATGAAAATTTCGTTGAAAATTTATCGCTTCAACCCTGAGACTGACATAAAACCGCACTATGACACCTTTTTTATTGAAGCAAACCCGATGGATAGAATCCTTGATTGTCTAAATAGAATCAGGTCGGAAGTTGATAGTAGTTTATCTTATAGAATGTCGTGTGGTCATGGAATTTGCGGTTCTGATGGGATAACAATTAATGGAATCCCAGCTTTGGCATGCCAAAAGCTGGTTAAAGACTACGATTATTCTAGGGAATTATTAATTGAACCTCTAAAATATTTTCCCATCATTAAAGACCTAAACGTCAACCTTGAGTCTTTCTTCCAAAAAATAAAAAATGCAACCCCAAACATTATCAGAGAAAAAGTTTTTGGCTCCATTGAAAATGAACGATTGCAAAGTATTAAAGAAAGAAGCAAAATCGACGATGCAATAAAGTGCATATTATGTGGTTGTTGTGTCGCTGCTTGCCCTGTTATTCTCGAGCAAGAACCGAGATTCGTTGGTCCAGCAGCCATCTTAAGAGCGCAAAAGTACATTTTTGATTCTAGGTTAAACGATTCAAACGAACGCATGAAAATTTTAGAGAGGTCTTTTGGAATTTGGGGTTGCAAAAGCTATTACATGTGCACAATTGTTTGTCCAAAGAAAATTAAAGTAACAGAAGCAATACTAAAGACTAAGAAGAAAATCATCCAAGAGTTTCACCCTAAAAGTGGATAGAGAGATAGACTGAAAATGGAAACAAGAAAAGAAATCGATCCGTTAGGCGAAAGGGAGCTTCCTAAAGACGCTTATTTTGGAATTCAAACTTTGCGGGCAATTGAGAATTTTCCAGTGAGTGGAGTCAAAGCGCCTCTGCACTTCATCAAAGCTTATGTGACCATAAAGAAGTCAGCAGCCCTTGCTAATGCCAAGGTAGGTTGGATTGAAGAAAAGAAAGCAAAAGCAATCATTCAGGCATGTGACGAAGTTCTATCAGGCAAATTGCTTGATCAATTTGTAGTTGATGTATTCCAAGCTGGAGCTGGGACCTCTTTCAACATGAATGTTAACGAGGTTTTAGCCAATAGAGCTCTAGAATTTTTGGGCAAACCTAAAGGAGACTACAAAACCCTGAATCCCAACGACCACGTAAATATGGGACAATCCACTAACGATACCTTTCCTACCGCTCTTCATGTGTCAATTATCATTTCTTTGCAGCCTTTGCTTTCAGCTTTAGATGAATTAGCCGAGACTTTTTATGGAATAGGCAAAATGAATTCTCGCGTTTTAAAGTCCGGCAGAACCCATTTACAAGACGCTGTACCTATAACAATTGGACAAGAATTTACCGCGTATGGTTCAGCTATCAGCAATGCTTGTACAGAGCTAAAAAAGAGGCAGAATAACCTGTTCTCTGTAGCTTTAGGCGGAACAGCAGTTGGAACAGGCGCGAATGCGCATCCTAACTATAAGCGCATTGCAATAGCAGAATTGGCAAAGATGACAGATTTTCCTTTTAAACCGGCAAAAAACAACTTTGAAGCGCTCCAAAGTCACAGGATAGCGCAAACCATTTCTAGTGGTCTTAAGGAACTCGCCCTGGAGCTTATCAGGATAGCAAATGACCTGCGTCTTCTCGCATCTGGTCCTACAACAGGTTTGAATGAGATAATCCTTCCTTCTGTGCAGCCTGGCTCATCAATCATGCCCGGAAAGGTGAACCCCGTAATGGCTGAATGCTTAGATATGGTAGCGTATCAAGTAGCTGGAAATGACTTGGCAGTTTCCTATGCAGTTCAAGCAGGGCAATTAGAACTAAATGTAATGACTCCAGCTATCATGTATAACATTCTTTTCTCAATTCAAATCTTAAGCAACTTTATTCCAGTATTTACGAGGAAATGCGTTAAAGGAATATCAGTAAATAAAAACCAGTGCAGCCAATACTTGGAAAAGAACCCTTCACTAGCCACGCTGCTTTCACCATACATCGGCTATTTAGAGGCAGCAAAAATTGCCAAAAAAGCCCAAGAAGAAAACCGTTCAGTTAAAGAAATCGTGTTAGAAATGAATCTGCTTAAGCCTGCGGAAATAGAAAGAATATTCAGCCGCAAAAATTTATTAAACGATCGATGAAACATTGACAGTAGGGCTAGCTAACCAGCATTTCCAAAACCGCTAATTGAAACCACAGTTTTTGTTGAGCTGTAGTTTGAATGTGCATCAAACAAAATGGCCCAAATTACATCCTGCGACGGATACAACTGCAACATATCATCATTAGTTAGCCATATCGTGCTGCTATTTGTAAATGTCTTAACAACACTATTTGAAACAACATTATCAACATATTCCATTCTAATTCTAACTGTAACTGTTTCATTGTTTGCAAAGTAACCTCCGACTTCAATTTTAGGCTCGAAAGTGAAGATTCTTAGTGGAAGCGCAAGAATAGTAATGTTTGAGCCGTATTGATCGTTTAGTCCTACGGGAACGTTAACGTTTTGTCTTTCAAAGACGCTACTCGCTCCAGAAATCCAAACGCCATATGGATTATGAACCATGGCTGTCCAATTGCCCAAAAAGCTGACGCCGGCGTCCAATATCGGTGCGGTATTAGCAGTTTGCCCAATGTCAATAGCGAACATATTGTTTGGTTGGTCAGTGAACGATTCAAAAACCACTCCAAAAAGCAAAGATTGGTACATTGTGCCGTCAAGCAGAAGCCCAGTTTGGTTAGTTATTCCGTCTTCTCCCAACCAGAATCGTACATCTTCCATTTGACTATCTGAAAACTCAGCAAGCGATTCTACTTTCACGCCCACGCTATTGTCTCTTAAATTGAAAAAGCAACGATTAATTACTGAACTCGCATAGGAACCCGTGGCGTTTGCGCCGACAGGTGTGCGAAAGACTATTCCTTCAGTTGCATTAATAAAATGGCAATTTTCAATTTTTGTGTTTTCACTCCAACTATTCGTATTTGACAATTCAATACCTGTTGAAGTGTTTTCGAAAATCATGTTAGAAACAGTTGTTCCAAAAGAATTTTCAATTCTAATAGTTCCATTAATTATGGTCAAGCCCGAAATTTCTGCATATTCTGATGTTGAATAATTGTCTCCTCTAACGATTATTTTGTGACCATTGCCAATTATTGTTACTCCATCCCCGACAAGTTTAGCATTAATTTTGTTTAAAATAAAAATATCTTGATTTAAAATATAAGTTCCAGAATTAAGATAGATAGATTTTCCTTTAGCAAACGCAGTATTAATAGTTGAAGCCGCACCTGCAGAGATGGTTGTTGACTGATCTGTTAACAAATTTTTCAGTCTATAATTGTTGCCTTCTTTTGAAATAACGAAATCATAAGCAATTGAACCAGAATTTGGTGAGATAGTTCTTTCAAGAATTAGATAAGTATTGAACGCTGAAAAGGCAAGTAAAGCAATAAGAAAAATGATGATGATGCGGTTTGAAGTTGTAGTTTTAAGGTTAATTTTCATTTTGCAGTGCTCAAGCTTTCTGAAGTACATGTATTAATTATCGTTAATTAAATTTATTGAGAGAATTCTTTTTCGAAGTGATAGCTACTCTGTGATAGTTTAATTATCCAAAAGTATAATTAATTTATTGCGAATTGTGTAATAAAATTATTACAATATATTGATTCAAGATCAAATCAGAGTTTTACTATTTGGGCGTGCGGAATGCCTTCAATTTTAATCACTGCTTCGGGATGTACGTATCCTTTTGCTATTGCTTTTTCAACGCACTGTTTACCTACAAGGTTCACTATTGTTGAATTATCGATCATTCCTAAGGCTTCTTCAACTGTTGCTTTTCGTCCGTTATAAAACTCGTCTTTGATGTGGAAGACAATTTTGCCTTCCCGCAGAGTCTTGCCAAGGAGTTCGCTGTCACAAACAGCAAGCAACACGTTTTTGCCGTTTTGCTTAAGATTCATGTAAACTTGCATGATCTTCGCTCACTTATAATTGTTTAATTGAAGATTTTGCTCCGCAAGCATTGCACACGAGGAACGATAATCGTTTTTCTTTAACAATTCGGGTATCGGGGCGTTTGCAAACAGGACAAATTACGTAACTTTCTAAATACCTTTGAAGTAATCGTTCGAAGCTGTCACCGCGAAACTTTCCTTGGAAAATTGCTCTTGAATCTTGAAATGTTGCTGCAGTTGCCATCTCCCTAGTCAAGAACTTAAGTACATGTTGGGGATCGCGATCCAATGCACTCGCAACATCTTTGAAGTTGGAAATTATTGTTCGCATACCAACAGTGTTGATATATAATCTTGGTAACTCTAATCGTTCACGCTTTGCAGAAACTTCTGGCATCTGAGCGCACGCTTTCTTTAGCAGATCATCATAGTTATAAGACATATCTCGTATCTCATCAAAGCATTACATTAAGGTGTATTTAAAAATTTTAACTTGGGGCTATTGTTTACCATGGATAATCATATATTTTCTATTGACAAGCAATATAAATTCGAAAGTAGCAAGCATCTTAAGCTTGAATTTACATAAGAGGCTATTCAATGAGCGATCAACCAAAAACCATTCGAATAGAGGATATCAATCAGCAGATCGAAAAACTAAGGGAACAATCTAACACTGCTAACGCCAAAATCAAAAAGCATATTGATGAAAGAAATCGATTAAACGACCAAGTAAAGAAAGCTCATCAAGAAATTAACGTTTTAAAAACTGAGCGAGATAGTATTAATGAAAAAGTGAAATTACTGAAACAGCAAAGAGACGGTATTAGAACTAAAGCCACGCCAATCATTGAGGAAATTAATGCAAGAAGAGACAAAATCGCTGAGTTTAGAAAGAAAGTACCGCGCGAAAGTCAGCAAGACCTACAACAAGAGCTTGAAGCTATTGAATGGAAGATTCAGACAACATCACTTGATTTGCAAGAAGAGAAAAAGCTCATTGAAAATGTAAAAGAACTTGAAACGTTACTCGTCAGCTACAAAAAAATAGATAAACAAAATAAGAAAATTAAGGATTTAATAGTCCAACGCAAAGCCTTTGAAGCCGAAGCAGACGTTTTTCATAAGGAATTAACAGATTTGGCAGAGAAAAGCCAACAAGTGCATTCCCAAATGATTGGAAAAGTAAATGCGGTAAAAATAGGCAGAGCACAAGCTGATGGTCTTCACCAAACATATGTTAAGACAAAGGATGAAATTTTGCAAATGTACGTGAAAATTGCTGAACTAACCGGGCAATTACGTGGTTTGCGTGCGACCATGAGGGAAGAAGAAAGAATTAGAAGATTGGCTTCTCAACAGGCCTATAAAGAAAAAGAAGTTGCTAACAAAGAACAGCAACAGGTTGTTAAAGAAAAACAGCAAGCTATCAAAGAGAAGCTTGAGGCTGAGGCAAAAGAAAAGTTGCAGAAGGGTGAAAAATTAAGCTGGAACGAATTTCAACTCGTCATGGGCGACGACGATGAGGATGATTCGGAAAAGCAAAATTAAAGTTAACTTAGGTTTGTAGGAATAGAAAGTAGATGGATAAGAAGGAAACGCAAGAACTGACGCAAAAGCGTATCCTAATTTTATGTGTTGACAGAGATGGTGATCTAGAAGTTAAGGCTGGCGTGAAAACGCCGCTTCTTGGCAGAACTGCAAACTTGGATGGCGCTGTTGCTTTAGCTCTCAAGGATCCGGAAGAACCTGATGCAAATGCTATGTTTGAAGCTGTGCGACTAAACGACAGATTGCAAAATGAGAAGCAACCTGAAGAAGTTTTTGAAGTTGCCACTATTTCTGGTTCTGAGTTGGGTGGAGTTAGCGCAGACAGAAAACTGGCTGCTGAACTAAGTAGTTTGTTAGATTCTTTTAATGCTAATGAAGTAATTTTGGTTACGGATGGTTATTCAGATGAGGCTGTATTGCCTCTAGTTGAATCCAGAGTTCCGGTTTCATCGGTTAGACGCATAGTGATAAAACATAGTGAATCAATTGAAGAGACAGCTGCTTTATTTTCAAAATATGTCAGATTGTTAGTAGATAATCCACGATATGCTCGAATAGCTTTGGGTTTACCTGGATTGTTGGTTTTTATTTTTGGGATCCTTTGGGCCATCAATCAATTCGTTTATCCAGGAGCTATTTACTATTACGGAATTGCTATTGTAATTGTGATAGGTGGCTTCTTGCTAATCAAAGGCTTCGGAGTTGATAGATCAGCTAAAGACCTCTATAAGTGGGCAAGAGAATATTCGCCACCTCCTCTCCCGATGCAAATCTCAAATTACACAATTTTTGCTGGAATCTTATGTGTTGCCGTTAGCGTCTATTTAGGAATAGCAAATGTGACAATCAACGCAGCGCCATTTCCAAGTAATCTAGCTGGGTGGCTTTCCGTGACTCCTAAAATAATCACTTTTTTTATAAAAGGCGTAATGGATCTCTTGGTTGTTGGGATAATAATTGTTCTTTTGGGGAGAAGCGTGCGACTATACGTTGAAAGGGACTCGAGATTGCTTCGCAATGTTGCTTTGATAGTTTCGGTTGGTTGGTCTCGATGGATTCTTGACGGTACTGCAAACATCATTTATCCCCCAAATGATAATACTGGACAACCAATAGCAAGTTTAAGTAACCAGTTTTTTCAAAACTTTCTTTTCTCAATAATAGTGGGCATTCTGATCGGTGTCGCTTCAGTTTTGTTAATTTTTATCATTAATAGGTCTGCAAAGAATTTTTTTCAAAAATCTGATAAGATTCAAAATGCAAAATAATTTTTCTGGCGACTAATTTGTATATTAGGGGAAGATTTAATTGAACCAGCTAATGTTTAGACTATAATGAATTCCTCAAAAACGTCATTAAAGTCTAACATGCGAGGTTTTGCTTAATGCTTAAGAGAATGCTTTCCGTTATTGGCGCTTACAAGGTTTACGAGAAATGGCTTTGGCAGCAGGTTAAAAGTGGAGCAAAACCTGAGCATATCGCCATAATTTTGGATGGCAATAGGCGTTGGGCATCAGCAAATGAACTTAATCCATGGTTGGGGCATAAACAGGGTGCGGAAACGGTTGAGAATCTTTTAGATTGGTGCTTAAAACTTGAAGTAAAGTACACCACTTTGTACACGTTTTCAACTGAGAACTTCAGGCGTACTTCTCAAGAAATAGAAGAGATAATGAGAATTTCTGAAGAGAAATTCCACAAATTACTGTGTGATGAGCGGATTCATAAAAACAAGATTAATGTTAAAGTTATTGGGCGAACAAATCTTCTTCCGGAAAGCCTACGACAAATAATCAATGATGTGGAGAAAGCCACTGCCAGCTATGATAGTCAGTTTTTGAATTTTGCTTTTGCTTATGGTGGACGAGCGGAAATTATTGATGCTGCAAAAAGTATTGCTGAAGAAGTTAAAGATGGAAAACTAGAATTAGATGATATTAACGAGAACATGTTTGAAAAGTATCTCTATACTTCGCATATGACTAAGCAGGAACCTGATTTGATTATTCGAACTTCGGGTGAAGAGAGACTAAGCGGTTTTCTGCTTTGGCAGTCTGCTTATAGTGAACTTGTGTTTTTGGATGTTTATTGGCCTGATTTTCGATTTATTGATTTGCTTAGAGCGATTAGAACCTATCAGCTTCGCATGCGTCGTTATGGTTCCTAAGAAGCTCAAGCGCGTTTTCTTGCGCTTACTATTGAGATAACGTCTCTGTCTTTTAGGATTGCATCTTCGCCTATTCTTCTTTTGTCTCGTGCATCTATGGCGTAAATGAAGCTTTCTCCAAGCTCTGTATGAATGATGTAGGCAAATTGGTGGGCACTTGTTCCCTTGGGAACGAGATAAACATCGGGTAAAACTCGTCCGTTGTGGTCTGATAAGTGTTCTAAATCTTCTACTGGATAAACGGTGATCATGTTGAGTAGTTTATAGTAAGCTGTGTTCATTGCGTCTTGGATGCCTGTTGTGCCATTTTTCTGAAGTACCTTTTCTCGTATTGATTCTAAAGCTCTGATCTGACCTTGAGATAGTTTTTCGGGCTGCTTTATTTTAAAGTCCGAGTCTCCGGGTTTATAGTCGATTAATTGTTTTTCAGCGGCGCGTCGGAGGGCAAGTTCAGCTTCTGCAGAACAGGGTATTACCATATAGTCAAGTTTCTTCATTCTTTCAACATTTGCTTGAGCTGTTGGCAGGTCAATTTTGTTGGCTACGATCAACATGGGTTTTGAAATGTGCCTTAAAGTATCAATAAATCGGTAAAAGTCTTCATCAGTCCATGTTGCGGGTTTGTCAACGTTTAGGTTTGCTTTTCTGATGGCTTCAGAAATTTGGTAGCGTCTTATTCCTAAACCCGTTAGGCGTTCTTCTAGGGGTATTGCGATACCTTTTTTGTCTGCTTCTGCTGTTCTTGCTATTTTTGGCCAATCTTTCTTAAGTATTGCTATCATCCACATTGTTATTTCGCGTTCGAGAAACTTCACGTCTTCTAAGGGGTCATGTTCGCCTGGTTTGCATACTTTTCCTTCGCAATCTGTTCCGCCTGAGGCATCGACAACATGGATAAGTGCGTCTGCTCTGCGGATCTCGTCTAAAAACTGGTTGCCTAAGCCTCTTCCTTCCCAAGCGCCTGGAACAATTCCTGCAATATCGATTAGTTCTACTGGCGCTAGCCTAACGCCGTCTAGACAGATAGAGTTTTTTGGGTTGTCTTTTACTTTGAATTCTTCATGAACACAAGGAGTACGAACGTAGCCGACTCCGCGGTTTGGTTTGATTGTTGTAAATGGGTAGTTGGCTATTTCTGCAGCTGCTAGGGTCGTGGCGCTGAAGAATGTTGATTTTCCAGTGTTGGGTTTTCCAACTACTCCAAGTAATCGAGAATAAGACCTTTGCATATCGTCACTTCTTGCATTATTGTGTTAAGCATAGTGCTATATTACTTGCGCTTTGGTTCACGATCTCATCTACAAGTAGTTAAAATTTTTGGGGATTTTTTTCATTGGAGTTTGTAAATAATTAAGTAACCTTTATTCTATTCTAATGCGAACCTGTTTTTCAAAAATGCTTCAATTTATTTTAGGTCATATATGCCTTTTATTGATATTTTGGTATATATCCAAGGTTCTTTGTAAAAGAAGAATTTAGGATAACTGTACTAAATATTCAGCATCTATTTCTCTTGACAGAGCTAAAACTTCTGATCTTTTCATGCCTTGCCGAAACAATTTTGGACGTACAATACTAATAATATTTTGTTAAGTTTGTTCCTTTTAACAGGCTGTGAAATCAAACAGTAAAAGGATTAAACCAAGTCCTTTCAAGAGAAATTAGATGGTGCGGTCGCCGAGATTTGAACCCGGGTCGTCAGCGTGGCAGGCTCACACGGTAAAGGACAAACCTATTACCTTGATGTCCTAGACCAAACTAGACTACGACCGCCCGATACTAGACTAGGACTGTTTTTGGATAGTGATGGTTACTAATTTGTATTTCGAAAATAGACGGTTTATCATAATTCAAGCGGCGCTTTCTTCTTGTATATTTTGACTTCTGGTCCCCAATCGGTGTCAAAACTATATCCGGCGTTGGTTAATGCTAATGCTTCTTCTAGGGTCCTTGCCACTGCAGTGAGGTATTTTTCAGTTCCTTCTTTTTGGGTCGCCAATACTTGTGCTATGCTGACGTATATTTCTGCGCTGGACCAGCTTTTGTGGCCTAATTGTGCCATCACACACGGTATTAGTTTTGTTTCCAAGAAAACCTTTGTTCCGACCCAGTGTCTGAAGGTGTGGAAATGAATTTTTAGTAGATTTTGGTTGCCTGTGTTTTTGACTATTCTTTTGCGCATTCTTCGGAAGGATCTGGCGATGTAAATTTTTCGTTTCCAGCTAAAGATTTTTTCTTTTAAATCTGGGACTGCGCTGTTTTGTAGTTGGCAGATTAGCATAACGAGTTTGTCTGAAACTCTCAGTAGTCGTGGGTTGCTGCCTTTTTCTGGTTTAACTGATAAGGTCTTTTGGTAATCGTCGAGGTCGTTCCATGTTAATTGATACGCTTCGCCCGCTCGCATTCCGGTTTCTTTGAGAAGTTGGAGGAAAGTTGACATTTGTTTATTGTAGCTTGCACAGCCTGCAATTAGCTGGTCAAGTTCTGTTTCGCGTGGAATGTAGGGTAATGACCTAGTGTAGTTGTAGACGGGCATTTCAGCTTTTAAACCGGTGAAATCCATGAAGCATCTATAGGCTTTGATGAGATTCCATTTTCGTATGTCAGTCTTTTTTAGACTTGCCACAACATCTTTCACATGTTCTGGATCGTAGAGATCAGCTCCGTTTTTAGCTAGAAATTTTAGGTTTTCACTGTAGGGCATGTATGTGTCTTCGGAGTAGCCGTGTTTCTGTAGATGCCAAATGAACTCAACGATTGCGCCCCTAATCTTCGGAAGGTCTAATTCGCGTTTTTGCGGGACATGTATTGTTTGTTGTTCCGCAACCAAGTTTTTCGTCTCCTTATCGTTTTTGACGCATATTTGGCGAGTAGAATGTATGTCGCTTTGGCTTTTTAATTTCATCGATTCAATCTTTTCAACTTGTTGAAACGCCTTCTTAGCTTTCTCAAGATCTTTTGGGTCGCTGAATTTGTACTCGCATTCTCTGCAGCTCCATCTTTGAATCCTTTCTCCAAACGTTGGGGTCCAATGACCATCTCGCCACACTTTGCGGCTGTTGCATTGAGGGCATGGTGGGATCTGGGAGTTGGTGCCAGCGGCTACGGTAGTAACCGACTTGCTTGAAGCATTTTGAACTGGCTTTCTTGAATCGCCAAATATGATTCCAGGAGACGAACTTTCGGAATCAGACTGCAAGACCAACTTTTCCCTCCCGTAAATCACCGAGATTTAATTTGATCAGCGTTATCTTTGTCTGGTGCTTGGTAAACAGCCACGTAGACACCCAACTCAGCCACAAGCACCAAAGCCCTAACCGGAGGATTCACTTTAACCCTGCCGAAAACCTCAGCAATAGCGGGAAGATTGTTTATCGACAAAGCAAGTTCCCGATTATTGCGGCTTATTATATTGAAAACGAACAAAAAAATTATATGAAGTAGTTGAGATTAACGAGCCCCAAAATGTTTTTTCAAAAGAAACTATTTGCTATCTAAGTCATTTTCCAGACCGTTAGCTGGCTGTTCAAGCATATTCCGTAGTAAAATGTTCCACCGGCAAATATTTCATTTGAAAAGGCACTGCTTAAATCTCCAATACCTACAGAATTAATTGAAGTATTAGCTGTCCAATACCACGAATTAACGTTCTCAACTGTTATGCTAGAACCGGACCAAACTGCCAACTGAGCAACATCGCGTGCCCCATCGTTGAATTGACCGCCTGTCACTATTTCGGTTTTTCCGTCGCTATTAACATCGCCCAGCGTTACCGAATTGATTACTGTGTTACCCGTCCAGTACCAACCTGTTAACCTATCAACTCCTAAGTTTGAGCCTGTCCAGACAACGAGTTGGGCCACATTTCTCGCACCATCGTTGTAGCATCCTGCTGTCACTATTTCCGTTTGTCCATCAAGGTCAACGTCGCCGATGGCTACTGAGTTGATTACTGTGTTACTGGTCCAAAACCAGCCTGTCAATCTATCAACTGTTAAGGTAGCTCCATTCCATTCAATGAGTTGAGCATTGTTCCGTACACCGTCATTGAAGTATCCGCCGGTGACGATTTCAACTTGTCCATCGCCGTCTACGTCGCCTATTGCAACTGAATTGATTACCGTGTTGCTTGTCCAGTACCAGCTAGTTGACCTATCAACCGTTAGGGTTGCGCCATTCCATTCTATTATTTGTGCTACGTTGCGGGAACCATCGTTAAAATATCCGCCTGTGACAATTTCTACTTGACCGTCTCCATCAACATCGCCGACTGCTATAGAATTGATCATTGTATTGCCTGTCCAGTACCATCCCGTAAGCCTGTCAACCGATAGATCAACTCCTTTCCATTCTATTAGTTGAGCTACGTTGCGAGAACCATCATTGAAATATCCGCCAGTTACAATTTCTTTTACTCCATCATTGTCAACGTCACCCGAAGCTGCCGAGTTAATTGCTGTATTCGAAGTCCAGTGCCATGCCGTAACACCGTTTAGCGCTAACACTTGCGGAATAGAAGCTATGATCTCGACATCGTCAAAACAAGGGTAGACGTTATGCCCAGTTCCGATTGAAGAAATAATTATCGAGTCCAACGTCTTTTCTAAAGTAGGTGTGATAGAGAAAGGGTACCAAGAATCATTGCTGAACTGTGGGTATGAAATGGAACAAGACACTTGGTCTGAAGTCCCATCAGTATAGTTAATTTCTAAAACAGCTGAAGGCAAGTTTGCGCCCCAGCAACAAACTTGACGTATCAAAGAAGTGGATACTGGCGGTAGCTTTTGCGCTATCGTAAATGGGCATCCCATCGGGAGAGGATGATTATAAGGTCCTGCTTGAAGGCAATAGGTTCCACTTCGAGGGTTGGTGGTAGTTGCATAGGGTGGATTGCCGTAAGACTCAGAACCATAATAACTTTCAATAGTCCAACTGGAAAGATCCCCTGTTTCAAATCCACCATTTGCTACTAAGTTACTAGATGGACCAATTTGGAGAATAGCGCTTGCACTACTTGGCGCATCAGTAGAGTCTCCCGTGTAAGTCGCCGTAATATTAACCGCACCTAATTTTGAGTCTTGAAAACTAGTTGTTGCGAACCATAGATTATGATTATCCGCAGATGAAAGAATTGTTTGTGTGGAAGTGAAGAATCCTGAAGTACTGTTTGAACTCCATAGCACCGAGCCAGTATACATTGTTTCAAAAATATTTGAAACCCAAGCCGTGATAGTCACAGGAGAATTTGCATTGGCCAGATTTGGGCAACAAAAAATGGATGTACTAGTCGGATTTAATCTATAAATAACTTGAATGTCATCAATGTTGGTACCAAAATGTTGACCCCCACTAACACCATTAATGATTACTGAATCAATTATCTTTCCTAAGTCGGGTAAAATTGAGAACTTTGTCCATGGACCGAAAGGAACGCTGGTGAAGTTGGTCCAGCTTGATGTTCCATCTGTATAATTAATTTTCAAGAATCCACCTACACCATACATCCAACAAGACACCTCCGAAATATTTGAAGATAAAACAGGCATGAGTTTTTGAGCCAAAGTGAAATCGCAATAAGCAAGAAAATGATTTCCTCCTTGCCCTATATCATAGTATCCTGTTTGAATACTGTATGACCCAGAGTGAGGATTTCCTGCAACGGGCGGATAATTAAGAGAAGTAAGATCGCCCATTCCTGAACTTTCAAGAGTCCATCCTGAAAAGTTGCCAGTTTCAAAACCCCCATTGACCACTAAATTCCTCGAGGACGTGCCATCTGCAACTACTGTCTCAAGTCCTTTGTTTAGAAGAACTGAGAAGCCAATTATAAGAACAAGTACAATAGCTAATAGTCTTTGAATGGGCTGTTCCATCTTTCGCCTTCTACCCCAACTTGCCTTAAGAATTAACTATTTCGGCTATGAACTTGTATGCATCAACGCGCTTTTATGATTTTCCAAAAACCCGAAAATAAAAAAGAGTATTTAGTCTTCATCTGCGGGTGCGGTTAGACTGCGTGAAAAATTTAGCCTTAAGACACATATTGGAGAGAAACAGTTATTCGACTCCTGCTTAAACTGCTGTGTATTTCATTGTTTATTCTTGTGTTGCCTCTGCCTCTGCTTGCGTGTCCAAAACGGGCAATTTTCCAATTCGTCATGCCACCTCTAATAATTTGAGGATTACTCGTAAGGATGTAGAAGGGCATTTTTGTTTGGGAATAATACAACACGGCTATAAAGTTTAACAATCGCTTCCCCACGCTTATTCCTTGGTAATCTGGCAAAACTACCAGTCGGCTTACTCGATAGTACTTGACTTTCATTTTGACTGTGGCTACGGCTATGAACGCTATGGGTTTGTTTTGGTAGAGGGCACAGTAACACCGGACGCCTGCTCCTAAGCTGCCGCTTAAATAATGATAGCCCCGAAACACCTTCCAAAGATCGCTGCCGTACCGATAGATTTGGAGTTCAACGGGCGGCCGGCTTCTTTTTTTCGACTAAACTCCATCGTATCAGTACACAAAACCCAGTCTGGATCCAGCCAGTCAACGACGTCATAGTGGCAGGTTACAGCTATGAATTGCTTCTTTGAGCGTCTAACGGCTTTGCTGATTGCAAAAGCACTGATTTTGGCTATCTCTCGGTCCACAACGCTTGTAAATTCGTCGAATACAACCAAAGGCTGCTTAAGACAGAGCGCCCGTGCAATGTCTACCCGCATCTTTTCTCCTTGGCTGAGGCAGTCATAGCTTTTTAGCCAATCCGGAGGACTAGCAAAACCTACACTGCAGAGCATCCTTGTAATCTCTGAAGTTTTAAGCCCTTCTGGAAAGTCATCTAAGACGCATTTGTTTTTGTACTCAAAGTTTCGTATGTAAGCATCTGGGAAAAGCTGTTTTGCGATGCTCGTTTTGCCTGAGCCACTGCGCCCAACAATCACGCCAATCTGCCAATCAAAATCCTCGAGCGGTAGAGAGCCTTTGAAACGCTTCTCTAGTTTAACATCGTTTAGGGTGTAGCTGCCTACTACGCTTTGGGCTCTGAAGCTGTCGCTTTCTTCCCAGCGTTTTACAATGTCAAAATCCGTAGCCTATACCCCTCCGCTTTTAATTTCTCAAAATATTCTTTTTGCTGCGCCTCGCTTCGGCATTCAATTATAAGCTCGAAGGTTTCAGGAACCGAAAAAGAGACCTCTCGGTCATCTACCTCTATGGGAAGCTTTTCTCCGACGGATTGAAGGAACAACTTTAATTCCTCTTTTTCTCCCTCGTCAATTATTCGCAGGTACTCGGCACTATCCATCTCCTTGTTATGCTTGCCCCTAAGCTTGTTTAGCACCTGCCGAAGCAAACGGCGATCAACATCCTTAAATGGCAAGCGAATGACGCTGCACTCAGTCATGCCAAGCTCCCTCATAGCCGTAACACGCTGCTGACCATCCGCCACCAAAAGCTCACTGTTGGTTACGACCGGAACGATGTCTCCCCATCGCTTAATTGAAGCTTTTAAGCGGTCAAGCTGCACAAGGCTCATCCGGTTAGGATTGTCCTGGTCAAACTTGAGCTCACTGATTTTTACCCGTTCCGACATGGGAATGGGAATTTCATTTTCATTTTCCACTGATTCTCTGCTAAGTACGCTCATATTTTCAAACTCTCCGTAATCGGTAATTGGCAAATTTGGTCAGTTTGGGATATTTTCTTAAACCAGTCGCACTTTTCCGCACAAGTTAGACATTTCTCTTTAAGATACCTTGCGTTTCTCTCCGCGGCTGCTCTTTCCTCATTTTCTTCCCTGAGCTCTTCCAACTCATCTTGCTTAACTTCTTCTGGCGTACGGTTGGCGATTAACTGTTGAATCTCCTCGGTTGTTTTGAAAATGTGATGTTGTTCACAGTAGCGCTCAAAACTCTGAGGCGTAAATAATTCATGGTTCCAAGCCGCATAGACCGGAGCTAAACGTCTTTCCTGTTCGCCTTCACAAAGCTCCCAATAGCCAGGCATGTTAAAGACCGCTTCTTCCGCGTCGTATTGCTCTTTAAACTTGCGGGTTTCCTCTATTAGCCAATAAAACCGCGTATAGAAAACCATGTTAGCCATAGGATCTTTATACGTTACAAAAGCATCCGTGAAGACTTGAAAAATCTCCAGTATCCTAGCCATAAAGCGACGGTTCGCAGCGTCCACAATCGCTTGGTCAGCTGAAGATAAACGGATGACATCGGTTTCTCCCCGTAATAATGCTTGCTGCATTTCTTCCGCGTGAGCTTCCAAGATTTGAGCCGCTCGTCTATGTAATTCAAATTCGGCTCGATCTAACTCTATGTCCCCGTTTTCCCATGTAATTTTAGTTGTGCCTTTTTCGGGAAGTTCAGGCAACACGTTTTTTTCCAATAAATGCAGTTTCCTGTTTAAAATATTCATTTCTTTTTGTCCTCTGGTTTCGGTATTAGTATGCTGTTTTTGAGCTTCTCCTCTAACGTTAACACTCGAAGCTCCAGTTCCTCGTCCTTAAGTAAGCCCCCGTAGGCTGAGACGGCTGAAACTAATACCCGTGCCCAGCCTTGCTTCGCTTTGTCGCTGTTTCCCTCAGCATGAATTTTTCTGTGGGAGAGGCTTAAAACACCGTCCAATACACGAAACAACGTGTTTTTGCGGTCTTTAGCTGAACGGTTTGATGTTGGTTTCTTCACAGTTTCCGACTTTTCACTCAAGTTACTTTTTGCCTTCTCGAACTAGCTCCAACACTAAGGAGAAAAGACAACAAAGCGAGTTAGCTCTCAAGACACCACAAAACAAGACATCAAGTACATATTGTCAATGTAACGATAAAAGACTTTCCATGAACTGCGGTTTTATCTAGGATTGCAGAAGCACGCGTTTTATTATTGAGATTTCAGATTTTTTCTAAAGATTCAAGTATATTTTTGCCATCTTGTGGAATCGCCTAAGAAATTAAGTTCAAGCTCCCTCTTTACTTCCTACAACTATCGTGCGCACAAATGAAATATTAGGCTGTTATAATTTATCTAAATAATATTTTGCTCCCAATAAATGAGTTAACCGCAAATTATTAATAGAAGTTCATCAAAATACGAAAAAGGGAGCGCCACCTGCAGAGCAAAGTAACATTGCCTTTCGCTGCAGCTTTAATTTAGTTAATATCCTCTCTTTGCCTCACTTTCAATCAAACAAAAACAAAAAGTTGGAAAGGAGTGAAAAAGAATACATGAAAAAACCTCTTTCAGTTAAAGGGTTAACCTTAGTTTTTTTGTGTCTTTCATCTTTGCTATTCACTAGTTCATTAATTCAAACGGCGCATGGTGAATCTCAGTATCCTAGCGCATACACAGACATGGTCGGTCTTGTCCCGTACTATATACAAAAAGGAGAAACCTGCGGTCCCACCAGTGTATTACAGGTTCTACAATGGTTTGGCAGATTAGACTTGGATATAGATGACGTATTCAGTGCCATTGGTCACGGACCGGGAATAACCTATCTGAACGAGATAAATTATGCATTTGCCCAACTCATGCCTGAAGGTACAATAACTAATTTCGGAGGGAGTGACGATGCTGAAAGTGCAAAAAACGCGGTTAAATCTGTTCTACTTTGGGGTTCACCAGTGATTTGCTGCGTTCAAGTCCCCTGGGCGACTGAGTGGTATTCGTGGGACTTTTGTAATCACTATCTCACAATCGTTGGTTACAATGACACTGCATATTGTGACGACGGAATGGGAATCGGCGGCTGGTACATACATGACACAGCAGGGTATTCCAATGGTGCTCCACGTTGTGATTTCTTGGTTAGCTACAAAATGTTCGATGGCTGGTGGAATCATTGGTGGGATGCGCAAATTTGGGGAGGAAATAACGCACGCGGTGCCGTCTATGCAATTCTGCCTGACCGTGCAGGGGGTGGAGAAGATTATGCCACGGGTTTGCCCGAACTCACGATTAAAGGAGACGAAGAGTCGTTGCGGCTTAAAACTGGCAAAGTTTCTGAAGGTGCATCTTCATTGGATCTCACCCTAACGCTGACTAACGTTGGATCAGACATATCAATGCCTCAAATCTCCGAATCTCAAGGAAGAGACGGTGTCACGATAGAAATAGTTGATATCCGCGGTACTGATGTTAACGCTAGAATAGATTGGCTGGATACTGGAGAGTTCTCTGGTTTCCGAAGCCTGGACACCGGAGAAAGCGGCGGTCCGCATTCGGGGTCAATTCAACCGACCCGTAAACTAGAACTATATTGTAATGTGCCTTTATCACCCGATATCCCGTTTCACATATTTGATACATCCATATCTGGCGAAATTCATGTACAATACCCTCCTAATGTTTATAGACTGTTGGAGTTCAAACTTGATGGTCGATTGACAGACAGGAACAATTGGCACCGAACTCTTTCGGTTTGGATTGATGATGACAGCAACCGTGATGATGTGGGTGTGACAACGTTGCTCCCCGAACGCCATTGCAGGTCAATACAAGACTATGAAGATATAATGTTAGTCGATGATGACACAACTCCCCCTGCATTCCAAGAGAGCGAGCTTGCTACGACTTGGCAAGTATATGACAACAAGCCTGACGCAATTGTCTTTGCTAGAAAAATTTTCGACAGCGAAAGCGGGATGGGCGAAGTTCAATTTAGGTATCAGTGGGGGAATCGCACAACCTACGACTGGTTTGGTTGGCATTTTGTTCCTGCCTCAGCTATGTACGCTATTCCAGGGGGATTTGTTTACAATGTTACAATTCCACGGAGCGAATGGATAGCCCGTCTCAATGATAACCACGGCGACATCAGAGGCTACTGGTCCGCTTATAACGGCGATAACGACGCACCTGGTGACGCCGAATTTGCCTATTTACGTGAGCGAGAGTGGTTGGACGAAAATCAAGTTATTTTAGATGATGATGTTAATCCACCAGTGCTATTTAATTCAGTTTCCTCGGGGGACATTTCAAAGAGTTCTCAAGAAGACTACATTCTAAAGATTTCCGCTTGGGATAATAGCGGAATCAGTTCAGTGAATTTCTCCTATTGTTTCAGCGGTGACAGAGATTGGTCAACGCCAGTTCAAGGTGTAAGAGGAACGATTCCTTATGAATACGAATTCCATATCCCACGAAGTATATGGATCAGTCATCTCAACGAAGAGGTTTATTGGAAGGTTTCTGCATTAGATGCAGATAATGACAGGCCAGGAGATGGTTCCTGCGCATACAGTCCAATTTACTATGGAGAGAACGGTTACACTATAGATAACACCAATGATTGGCCCATGTTTCGCCATGACATAATACACAGTGGTTTCTCCAGGTCTCTTGCACCTTCTCTCAACCAAACAGCATGGACTTTCTCAGTTCCCAGTGGACTTGAGTCATCTCCTGCCATTGCCAATGGCATGGTCTATTTCGGATCAACTGAAGGAAAGCTATATTGTGTAGATGCTGAAACGGCATTATGTAAATGGACGTACAACGCAGCAGGAAGCATTGCGTCTTCTCCCTGTGTTGTTAACGGAAGCGTCTACTTTGGCTCTTGGGAAGGCAACGTTTTCTGTTTGAATGCAACAACAGGAGCTTATAAGTGGAACGCCAACATGAGCGGAGTTCCCTCTTCTCCAAATGTAGCTAACGGAAAGGTGTATGTGGGTTCACTGGACAATAACTTATATTGTTTGAATGCCACTTCAGGCCAAGTATTATGGAGTTACCCCACAGGCGGGGACATCGAATCTTCGCCAGCTGTTTCAGCAGGAAAAGTATATTTTGGCTCAGAGGATCATCAAGTGTATTGTTTGGACGCCGTTTCTGGCGCAAAGATATGGAATTATACAACAGGCAACGGGATTAGCTCTTCTCCTGCCGTGATAGATGGCAGGATTTATGTTGGGTCATGGGACGGCAAATTATACTGCTTGGATGAGCTTGGCAACTGTTTGTGGAGTTATTCCACAGGTGCAGGTGTACCTTCGTCTCCTTCTGTGTCTCATGGAAGAGTCTACTTTGGTTCCTACGACTACAAATTCTATTGTCTAGACACTGTTTCAGGCAAACAAATATGGAATTTCACAACTGGGGGAAGCATCTTTTCTTGCCCAGCAGTTGTTGATGGCAAGGTTTACTTTGGTTCTTATGATAACAAGGCTTACTGTCTGGATGCTTTTTCAGGCAAGCAAATCTGGAGTTATGCGACTAACAATCGAATCTATGCCTCTCCATCTATCTTCAACGAAAAAGTTTACATCCCCTCGTTAGATGGCAAACTCTATTGCATAGGTGCACAAGATTGGAATAATTTTCAGCAAAACCCATCACACAACGGAGCATCCTCAAGCACAGGTACTATCACAAACAATCTACTTTGGACTTACGCAACTGGTGCTGCAATAAATTCGTCTACCGCTATCGCTTACAATAAGGCCTATGTGGGTTCAATGGACAAAAATATCTATTGTTTGGATGTTGCTTCTGGGCTTAAGGTTTGGAATTATACAACTGGTGGCAATATATCCTCATCGCCCGCTGTCGTTAACGGAAAGGTTTACGTGGGTTCCAACGACTACAAGGTTTATTGTCTAAACGCCACTAATGGTAACCACCTTTGGAATTATACCACCGGCAGCTATGTGACTTCTTCCCCTATAATCGTTGATGGCAAAGTAATTGTTGGTTCGCAGGATCATAAACTCTATTGTTTTAACGCTGAAAAGGGCACCTTGATATGGGTTCGGGATTTAGGCGTCTGGAATAGTGTTACGACTTCTCCCGCGGTGGCTGATGGCAAAGTGTACGTGGGTTCAATTGTTGGTAGAGTCGAATGCTTGGATGTTAATACTGGTTCATTGTTGTATAGTTTTTCCGCGTCTGGCGAGGTCTCTTCTATTTCTGTTGTTGGAAACAACGTCTATTTTGGTTCGAAGGACGGTAAAGTCTACTGTCTTGCCTCTGATTCATCGTTTACTAGTGTTTGGAATTATACTATAAGTGGCGGTTTTGTTTCTTCTCCTGCAGCAATCAACAATCAGGTCTTTATAGGTTCTCTGAATCCGTCAATTAGATGTTTAAATGCTGCAACTGGAGCACTAAACTGGAATTTCAGCGTTGGCGATAAAGTCTATTCTTCCCCCGCTATAGCTGAGAACAAAGTATACGTGGGCTCAAACGATAAAAATGTCTACTGTTTAAACGCTTCTTCAGGGGCACAAATATGGAGTTACACCACCGGTGGTATAGTTCAGGCTTCTCCTGCTGTTTACAATGGAAAACTACTTGTGGGCTCTTCTGATGGCAAGATTTACTGTTTTGGCTCGGAAGCAGAAAAAACGCCGCCTAATGGCTCAATTACTATTAATGGAGGAGATGCTTTTGCACGTTCCTTGACACTATCGCTAACGCTGAATTACAGTGCTCCAAACTCTACTGTCTCTCAGGTTCGTTTTAGCGAGGATGGCGTATGGGATACTGAACTTTGGGAGACACCTACCACATCCAAACAGTGGATTTCAACTTCCAATGTAACAACAACTATTTATTACCAGATCAAGAGCGCTGCCGGAGCGCTTTCTCCTAAATACAATGACTCGATTGCTTTTGACTTTGATGCACCCTCTGGATCGGTTGTCATTAATGGCGGAGCTAACTACACTTCTTCAACTTCTGTGTCTTTATTGTTGACCGCAAACGACTCAACATCAGGCGTAGCTCAAATAAGATTTAGCAATGACGGTATCTGGGATACGGAGACTTGGGAAGCAGCCGTGACATCCAAATCTTGGATGTTGACTGTAGGAGAAGGCGCAAAAACTGTTTACTATCAAGTTAAAGACAACTCAGGGTGGACAAGCAACACTTACTCCGACACTATTATACTTGACACAACCGTTCCGACAGGTTCAATCTTAATCAACAATGGTGACACATTAACGTGCTCACCCTTTGTGACATTGTCGCTAAATTACACTGATACAGGTTCAGGCGTTTCTCAAGTTCGTTACTCAAACATAAATGGATCCTGGACGGCTTGGGAAAATCCATTAATAACAAAACTGTGGAACCTAACTGGTACAGACGGAATAACAAATGTATTTTACCAAATTGAAGATAATTCGGGTAAGCTGAGTTCTGTTTATTCCGACGACATTTCTCTCGACTCTACTCCACCCACTGGATTGATCCTAATAAACGGTAATGCTTCCTTTACAGATTCAACATCGGCAACGTTGTCGCTCACATATTTAGATTCTACATCTGGTGTGGCAGCTGTGCGATATAGCAATGATGGGATTTGGGATTCTGAGAAGTGGGAGGTTCCTTCAACGCTTAAACCTTATACTTTGACCTCTGGAGATGGGTTAAAGACTGTGTATTATCAAATCAGAAACAATGCGAACTGGACAAGCCAAACGTATTATGACTCAATTGGTCTAGATACAACTTCTCCTTTAGGCTCTATTGCTATCAACGATTATTCTAAATACACAAACTCAACTTCTGTGACACTGAAGTTGACTGCTTATGATGATAACTCAGGTGTTAATTCTGTTCGGTATAGTAATGATGGGGTTTGGGATACTGAAGTCTGGGAACCCTTTGTAGCCTATAAAAACTGGACGTTAACGAATGGAGATGGGTTAAAGACAGTATATTACCAGATCAAAGACAACACTGGATGTACAAGCATCACATATTCTGATACCATAACCCTGACTTCAACATTTAGACTTAGTGGACTCACATCATGGTATTGGACTAGCTCAACAACTGTCAATTCTGTAGCTTGCGCCGACATTAACGGCGATGATCAAGTGGAGACTATTAGCGGCGGCAACTTTTTTGATGGCACAAGAAACATTGCTCAATTAATTGTTTGGAATAGCTCCAATAGGATTGCTGAAAAGATCCAGTGTTGGTATTGGATAGGTAACACAACTATTAACTCTGTTGCTGCTGGGGATGTTAATGGTGACGGGCAGGTGGAGGTTGTAACGGCAGGTTCGTTTTTTGATGGCTCCCGAAACGTTGCCCAATTGATTGTTTGGAATGGTTCTAGCCTAGCTGTAGAGAAGATTCAATGTTGGTATTGGACTGGTAACACTGTCATCAACTCTGTAGCATTGGGTGATATAGATAGAGACGGACAAACGGAAATCGTTACCGGAGGATTCTTCAACGATGGCTCAAGAAATGTTGCTCAGCTCATTGTTTGGGGAGGTTCCAGTTTGACAGTTAAGCATATTCAATGTTGGTACTGGTACAATAACACGGTTATCAACTCGGTTAAGGTCGGCGATGTTGACGGTGACGGGCAAGTCGAGGTTGTCACCGGAGGATACTTTAACGATGGGACGCGCAATGTTGCTCAACTTATTGTTTGGAGCGGTTCGAGCCTTGCTCTCAGGGAAATCCAGTGTTGGTATTGGACAAGTAACACAGTTATAAACTCACTAGTCATAGGAGACTTTGATGATGATGGGCAAATCGAAATAGCAACGGGCGGATTCTTCAATGATAATACTAGGAATATCGCTCAATTAATCGTCTGGTCTGGATCGACACTTGCAGTTAAGAACATTCAGTGCTGGTACTGGACTAACAACACTGTCATAAACTCAATAAGTTCCGGCGATGTTGATGCTGACGGAAAAACCGAGATAGTGACTGCTGGAAAGTCTAATGACAATACGCGAGATATTGCTCAACTCATAATCTGGTCAGGATCAAACTTAACGGCGAAGAATATGCAGTCGTGGTTCTGGACATCCAACACTGCAATTAATTCGGTTGCTGTTAACGATGTAAACCGGGACTTTTCAAGCGAGATTGTCACAGGAGGGTCGTTTAATGATGGAATCCGTTCGAATAGCCAGTTGACTGTTTGGGGCGTTACTTAATACCAACATTATCTATGTTGATCTTCCCCGATTTCCCGCTCTCCATCCAAGATACATTTTGCCTTCTTAAATCTAACTCCAACACCTTGGAGAAAAGACAACACAGCGAGTTAACTCTCAAGTCACCACAAAACAAGTCAACAAACAGATGCATAGCATTTTAAAGATAGAGAAATAACATTTGTGTTGACAACAAATTTGGCCTAGCGTACTCATCAAGAGAGTCTATACAATACTTAAAGAATTTTTTATTTTGTTCTTTTGTTATTTAATTAAAATCCCTATGATTGTAGTTAGAACAGGAATTATGGCGTAAAGAAATAGCTGAACTAGAGGCTCAGTGTTTAGAGTCCACGCGCTAATTCTCTCAGTTCTTTCAAACAACATATACAAGAATAGAGATTGCTGTGGGTCATTCTTAGATGAAAGTGGAATTGTTGTTTTGGATAATAGTTCACTTTCAATTTCCGTGAGAAGATTTTCCTTGGCATGCAAAATTGCTCGTCTGAAAAGTAGTTGAGGAATTAGGAATAGCACAATTCCTATTGATAGAACAACCAACAAGCCAATGGGTCCTATATAACCGGATCCCCAGAAATTCACTAGCAATAAAGAGAAGCCTAAAAACCAAACCAGTGTAAGTCGAAGATTAAGGGTGAGAAATTTGTGCAACTGAAGTCTGTTTTTCTTTTGCATTATGTGAAGTTTTGCTGGATATGATGTTACTTTATTTAAAAAGTAGACAGAACATATCACCATGTAAATTGGTGCTAATATCAAATAATAGCCAAAACAAGCTGCGATTGCCGTAAAGGAAATATAAGGTATATTCGCTAATAGGTGTGATGGGAATAAAGAGATTCCATAAACATCTAGTAGAAGTCCGGGGATCGTGGCGATAAGTGCCATTTTATCGCTATTCATCCTTTTGAGGTAAGATTGCTTTAATCGTTTAAATTCTTCTTTTGGAACGTGAAAATTATCTCCAATTTCATTTACTGCCTCATCTAGATGATTAAATCCCCAAACATAGTGATATGCAACTAATATTATTCCTATGCAAAGAGTAGGAAAGAAAAAACCGTTAAAGTATTCTGAAGTTGCACCTGAAGAGTAACATATTGCTAATCCTACAAGGTAACTCATTGAGCCTAGGAAAATGCTGCTTAGCGGATGATATTTTCTCAGTACTATTGCAAGTGCAGGAGCATTCTTCACTTTTTCACTTGAAACAAGTATTAGGACAAACAGTTAATAATTTTTGTTCTTTCGACTTAATGCTAGTTTATCTGTCAACAACAATTGAAAACATAATTGTCCATGCAGAAAACCTGAGATGTTGCCTGAGACTTAGGGAAACTGATTCTCTAATTAAGACGTTACTGAGCTTAGGCTTGCCTATTAGATAAATTGCTTTATTTCTTGCAATAGACTAAGATTGCTCTAAACAAGAGTAAGACTTTGCAAAATATTTCTCTTACTTGCAAAATGTAAGGAGAAAAAAGGGGATCGCAAAAACACGAATAAAAGTTACTGTTGACATCAACAGCTAAACGCTAGACCAAACTAGACTACGACCGCTCTGATGTTGTCTTAGGTTCCTAAACCAACTTTTTGGAGATATTTCCGATTCAATTGATTTTGGATTAACCGTCAATGAAACAGCAAAAAATGCTTTTTAAATTTTCCTATATCGCTGGTTTCCGATATAATGCTGTTTTGCCTCTATCTTTAACCCATTCAAAACCGTATTCCAAAAGCTCCATTTCTTGCTTTTTGGTTCTTGCTTCTCTGACTATGTATTTTTCGCTTGCGCCGCTTCGTCGTGATCTGCTTAGCTGCTTGTAGAGTAAGACATAGCGTAGAGAGTTGTGGCCAAGCAAGTACATATTCTAACACCATAGTTAGGTTAGCTTTTGTTGAAGAACAGGATGTTCAAACAAGTAAAGAATTGATCCGAGCTTGCCCAGAAAAACACAAACTCGCTCAATCTGATACTGCTTCTTGCAGGTTGGACAAGAAAACAGTCCTTTAAAAATTATCGAATCGCTCTGATTTAACAAATATCACATTAATGTTAGGCTTCCTGAATATTCCCTTTTATTTAGTAAATCACTTTCATTCTAAACTAAGAGGAAAAGTATTGGTAAATCACATATCGCCGGAGCAGTTTCTTTTTGAGTTTTTTGGGTTTTTTGGAAGGACTTTGGAAACCCAGAAAGCTGATTACCAGATAATCCCCAAACATGTTTCCTTTTATTGAGGACTGCGCTGAAAACAAATTATCCACTTTCATAAGTGTTCAGTTGCGGTTTTAACTTCAATTAATCTATATTAGAGTGTAGTAGAGGTCATTCTTTTTTTCAGCGACTTTCAGTCTGCCTAGTGCACGATTAATTTCAAGTGCACAGTTTACAAAAGAAATATCGCCTATTACATCGCCGAAACGCCCCAGTTTTATCATTGGATTGGTTCCCTTAAGGTCGGAAAGAGATTCTTTTATCTCTAATGGTTTATCAAGTATCAAAGATGCCATTTCACCCTGAGAGTAATATTTTCCCTTTTCCATTTTATTTAGAAAATCAGTGTACTTCCTATCGATGCTTTGAGAGGGAAGTATTTTATCCATATCTTTTTCTTCAAGTGGCATTAAAATGAATCCCCATATATTATTATGAATTTTTAGTTTTTTAAGTTTTACATCAAGAAGTATACTCCAGATTAGTTTTGCTTATTCTAAAAGGCTTTGTTGTGATGTTTGAATTTGAATGCTTCTATTTTAGGTTTGACCGCTGAGAACCTTTACCAACAATAAGCAGTTGTTGTTGGGCTTTTCCGATCTGCGAAAGTTGATACTAAACTTGTTAAGAACTGGAATGAGCTTAAGAATGCGAAATGCCAATAAAAAATTAAGGTTAAGTTATCTAGATTCCGTGGATTATGTGAATTATTATTACTAAATAGAAAGTTAAAGCAAATGCAGGGTGGAGGAAATGTATCTGTTTGAAAGCTTTCTTACCCATGCCAGAAATTAAAGCGTAACCAGTTGCTGCAAGTAGAATCATTGTTGCATATAATGCGATTCCTGTTCCCAAGGCAGGGTAATTAATTGCAGATCTTGTTACTTGATGGGCAAAATGAATAGAAACCAACAGTACGGCAACTAAATTTCCTATGACATGAATATTTTGCATTCTCGGTATGTGTCGAGGGTATTTGTATTTCACGATGGGTAAGGCAGGAGTGATAAAGGCGATATATAAGGCTCCTATCCAGCTCATCCAATGCACTGGCGAATAGCTTATCCCGAACAGGTTGATTTGATAAAGGGGCACTCGAAAAACGCGTAGAAAAATCAGAGCAACAACAATAATGGTAACCGCTATTACTGCAGATGCCAAAAGAACTAACGCTTTCTTCAAACTAACACTGACAGAACTAATCATGGCAAGATCAATTTAAGTTGTTTGCAAATACTTCTTTTTGTAATGGCGTAAAAAAATATGGAGAGTTATCTTTACCTTAATTTGCAGGAACGTATTGCAGGACAACAGTCATTCGCTTTCGGCTGAGGCTACCATGTATTTCATTGTTCATTCTTGTGTCGCCTCTACCTCTATTTTGTTGGCATGGCAAGATCTTAGTTGATTCGATTAAATTTTCTCCCATTCTTATTCGACAAATTAATTTAAGTCTCATTTAGTACCTCTTTAACAAGGTTATCTTATGGAAAAAATTGAGAGAACGCAAGTTCTTGCACTAAAAGAAATGGGGTATGGCGAAAGTTGCTACGCCATCGATAACATGCATAAGAGGGAGATGGCTATTCGCACAAAAGACCTGCGACTCGTCAATAAATCGATGGCAGAAAAGATGGCGGCTTTGGTGGGTGGAAAAACTGTTGATCTTACCCTTGATTCGGCAACTGACTGGGCTATAATGGTAGAGCCAATTAGTAATTTGAAAATTATTTATGTTCTTCAACGTTATAGTCCTGAGTTTGAAGATGAAGTAATGGCTTTTTACGGTAAGGAGTCTGCAAGCATCGGAATTCCTATTGATGATCTTTATGATTTCACTAGACTTTGTGCTAACGCCTTAGTTAGAGCTGCAAAGAATATTCCAATAATCAGTTGAAAGTGTAGATACTCCATTCCTGATTACTTCTTTTATGTATAGCAAATCTATCCTTTGTCATTCTATTTTAATAAAATTTTTACAGCTTCCTTCACTAAGAATACCAATCAATTATGGCAGGCGTCAACTGATTGATTAAGTCCTGTGTTAGATTGATAATTTGATCGTTGCTTAGTTGACTGTATGAAAACAGCACCATGCATTGTTTGTCTAGTCTACCGTTAAAGCCCACTGTATCAGCGCGAAGTGTCAGGTTGCCAGTGCCGTATGGCTGATTGGGAACATCCATATAGGCAGTTGCTAGTTGGGGATATTTTGCCACTAAAGATTGAAAAGCACGTTGTATTGGGACGCCGAAGCTGTTAACTGGGTTTATGTTTACAACGGTTAAGTTCCAGCTATAGAAAAAGTTTGGAGCCGACTGGTTAGTAAATGGATCATACCATGGATTAGGAAATCCGACTATTTCATCTGGAACAATGTTTTCTCCGTAATAGGTCAGGATTACTACTGGTGGTCCTGGGGTTGCAGATGGTTGGGTAGCTGTGTAGTTTATTCCGTTGATGGTTACGGAGCTGATGTTGTCTGCGTTAATGTTTAGTGTCAACGCGCCATTAGCCAGAGTTACGTTCTCAATAACTGTGCTGTTGCTTATGGAAGTATTAATGTTAGCATTCGAATTGGTTATGTCCAAGAAGTAACCATTTTCCTGAGCATAAACTAATCCAACACCCAGTAGAATCAATAAGAAGATCACCGCAAGCAACTTCTTTTTCATTTTAGCCAACACTATATCTAACTTTGAGACGTATTGCAATTAAAGCGTTCTCGTCAAACTTTCTGCACTAAGGTAAGTCAAGGTTTCTTGACTAACCCAATTTAACACAGTATCCCTGGATTAACTATTCTTGGATTCCAGTCTTTTCTCTCATTTCTCAAATACTTAGCGAACAACAGAGCCTCTTCACTAATCAAAGTATCAATAGTCTGCCTTTTACCATGCTTAATTCGTGCAACCTCAACAGTCCGGTCAAAAAGACTATTCAGACCCTCGCCAAGGCTATCAGCTTCAAACTCGCAAAGATGAATTTTCTTTCCCATTTTGAGTTTTTCTTTCTCTTTGTATTACTTATGTTCTTTCCTACTTCTCTCCCTCATGATTTAACTAAAACAATAACTTAGCAGTTTTGAAAAGTTGAATTGCCTATTTCAATCTCTTCTTATAGGGTTTGTAGGGTTCTTTACTTGTTCTATGGTTTAAATAATATTTTTTATTTCTTTGCTTGATTTCCTCTTTGTGCTCTTGATACCAAAATTGGAAATTCATTTTATGTTTTTCATATTCCAACTTGTTTTTCAAGCTGATATTTTCTTTATTTTTTCTTGCCAAATCCAATCAGATCTAACGAGAACAAAGAAGCGATTGAAAACATGCAGCCGAACATGGGATAACCATTGAAGAGGATAAACAGCAAAAATACCTAATTATCTTCAAGCCATAATAAGTCAAGAAAGTTTGACTAATATCAGTCAAGAATCCTTTACGAGAACTCTTTTAACCCAATAAACATGCACAATATTTGATGGCTATGAGAAAGAAAAATGTCTTGAAATTATTGTCAGTTTTTGTGATTTTAGTTTTAAGCATTTCAACGCCTATTGCTTTTGCCAACGCCATTTCGGCAAACCCTGTTCACAGTCCTATTATTGATTCTGTTAGTGCGATTGCTTCAACACTGATGCAATCCATAGTCATTCGTGGCAGCGGCTTTGGCGACACTCAGCCTCAACTTTTGAGTTTAGGTGATGGATCAGTTGATACCGTTTGGGGGGGCTCTACACCTAGTATCGTCGTGTATGATGAACGAAATAACCTATCTGCTGGAGCAACAGGTAACTGGTCTGGTTTTACAAATGGGTCTCCAGACCTCATCGGTGTTAACCTTGCAAGCTGGACTAATTCACAAATAGTCTTAGGTGGCTTTGGTTCTGGTCTGGGTTCGCAGTTTTCATGGAACCAAGTTTTACCTGGAGATATTTTGCAAATCAAAATTCAGACTGTTAGCGGATTTGTAACGTACAACACTAATGTTATTTCGAGTCAATTGAATCAAAATCCTAATTCTGGATCCATCAGGGTTTCGCCTTCAATTTCTTCAGTAAGTTCGATTGCTGCAACGCGATTGCAGACTATAACTATCCATGGTAGTGGTTTTGGAAATACTCAACCTCAACTCCTCAATTTGGGTGATGGATCCGTAGATACTGTCGGTGGGGGCACTACTCCAGTCATAAGGATTTATGATGAAGGCAGTTCGAGCAGTTGGGAAGCGGGTGTACAAGATACTCAAAATACGGGTGCGGATAGTATTGGAGTCATATTAGTGAGTTGGTCAGACACGGATATTGTCTTAGGCGGCTTTGGAACGTCACTAAGCACAAATGGTACAGGTCAATGGATCCTATCTTTAGGCGATCCAATGCTGATAGCAGTATTGACCATTAATGGACAAGCAACTTACACAGCCGTTGTTGGATCAACTGGCCAAAGTCTACCTGGATCAACCGGAGCACCACCAGAAATATCTTCAATTAGCCACATTGCAGCTACTCGTATGCAAACAATAATTATAAGTGGCAGTGGTTTTGGGAATATTTCGCCTCAACTTATGAATCTAAGCGATGGATCCGTTGACACAGTTGTCGGGGGAACCAATCCCGTCATAAGGATATACGATGAAGCCGGCTTTGACAGTTGGGAGGCTGGCTGTACGGATTCACAATGGGTGCCCAAGGACATGATCGGCATTTATTTGGCAAGTTGGTCAGATAGTGAAATAGTTTTAGGAGGCTTCGGGACAGAATTGAACATTAATGGTTCTGGACCTCTAAACATCAGTCCAGGAGATCCACTAATAGTAGATGTTATTACTTCCAACGGACAAGCGGCATACACCCTAATCGTCGGTTCAAATCAATCCAATCTAAATCCTTCTTTACCTACCCTCACTGTTTCTTGCCAAAGCTCCGCTACACTTTCAAACTTCAAAGTAGACATTGAGGGTAGTCTAATTGCTGATGGACAAGGTGTACCGTTCGCATCAATCCAGTTATCATACAGCGTTAGCGGTGGAAACTCTTGGATAGACCTTACTCTATTGAACACCGATAGCAATGGAGACTTTTTGGCGGTTTGGATGCCATCAGTCACAGGAAATTACTTGCTCAAAGCTGAATGGCTCGGAAATGACCAATATCCCCAAACAAGTACTACTGTCAACTTTGCTGTGACACCTTTTGAAAAAGATTTGGTTTTCTCCGTATTATCAAATTCCACTCCCTCAGAACTTTCCTTGAACTCCACGAGCAAAGAATTAAGTTTTACAGTTAGCGGTTCCTCAGGCACAACAGGATACGTTAATGTGCTTATTCCTAAATCACTTATCAGTGACGTTTCAAGTCTGAAGGTTTTCCTTGACGGAAATCAATTAGTTTGCATTACCCAGTCGCAAGGAGATTCTTGGCTCGTATCTTTTAGCTATCACCACAGCACTCATAAAGTATCAATCATATTCGCTCAGTCTGGTTCTCAAAGCGCAGTTTTTCTGGGTTTAAATTGGGTTCAAATTGCGATCTTGATACTGATGAGTGTTATTGCTATTGTTGTAGTTGTTTATGCGTTTGTGTTTCTAACCAAGAAAGAAGTGTAAAGTAAGCCTTATCCTTGAGCTTTCACTTGTGTCTTTATTACTATATTAAAGACATCGAAAAACCGCTAACTTGAAGCAATGACCTTTTCCCACGCTTGGGTGTATGAGCCCTCTTAGTCAATAAACCTTGACCAAAAAACAGCTCTTAGTTCAGAAACCTTGACAAGAACCCTTTTATCGCCCAAATTTAAAAAATTAAATCTGATGAGCAAGGTTACAAGATTGTTGCTAAAATCTAAAAGACACTTGCAAGTTTCAGCTTTGATTCTATTAGCATCAACCCTTATACTCGGTGCGATGAATCTTAATCTTATTGTAAAAGCACAATTGGAACCGACTGCTACACTTACTGTTTTAACCTCAACGGGCGGAACAACAGATCCTCCTGCTGGAAACCGAGTTATTATTGTCGATTATGTTTATGAAGTACATGTTCAGTTAACAGCGACCCCAGATAGAGGCTTTGAATTTCTATATTGGAGAATCTCAAACGCAAGCAAAACCACTATACTTTATAATAATCCCGCAACTATAGCAGTCGGTTATCCCTACAGTTCAAGTTTCGGTTATAGATGCACAGTGCAAGCCGTTTTCCAATTAATTGCACCAAAAATAACGTTATTATCGCCACAAAATCAGACTTACAATGAATCAAGCGTGCCTTTAGTGTTCTCAACAGACAAGACTGCTAATTGGACGGCTTATAGTCTTGATGGGGAACAAAACGTCACCGTAACTGGAAACAGGACTATAATTGAATTGACAAATGATTTACATAATGTATTAGTCTACGCTAATGACTCGTTGGGAAACATTGGCGCTTCACAAACAATCAATTTTACTATTGCAGTTCCACCCAAAATCAGTATTCTATCTCCGCTGAATCAAACATATACTAACTCTAATGTTCCATTAACTTTCAATGTCGATAAACCTGCTAATTTGCTAGGCTACAGCATTGACGAGCAACTAAACACAACTCTAATTGGAAATACAACTATTTCTGGACTCTCACTTGGAGAACATAACCTTACAATCTACGCCAATGACACTTACGGAAATAGGGTTGCTTCAAAAACAATCAACTTCAGCATAACACAGCCATTTCCAACCGTGACTGTTGCAATTATTTCAGTTATAGCAATAATTGTAGTGTTTGCTGGTTTGTTGGTTTACTTCAAGAAACACAAACACAACTTAGTCAAGAAACTTTGACTACTGAGATATTTTGTTCTGTTAGTTTTAGTCAAGAAAGTTTGACCTAAATCAGTCAAAGAACGAGACCGTGTAGAAAATCAGAACGACCGATTGAAAACTTGAAAATTTACCCAAAACGCTTTTGTCGTTTTATTGCTTTTTTATCTTTTATCCTTCAACAAGCGCCTGCATAAGAGCCCCAACCCCAAGAATATTTAGAGCCCTCCTCAAATTATAAGAAATCAAAAGTAATCCAACCTCTCCACTAACTTTCCTAAGACCCCTAAGCAACAAATAAGGCGCTCCAAACGCCCTCTTCAATGTACCAAACGGATGCTCAGCCACCTTTTTCCGCTCACCCATAACTCCAGGATTCAACCTCAACCGCTTTTTCATATCATCAATAACCTCCTCATCCACCCACCGCCAAATCCTGCGTCCAACCCTATTGCTCGTACACTTAGTCATAAAAAAATCACATGAAGAACAAACACCCTTGGCACACTTGTAAACCCGCATTCTAATCCCTTCACGAACAGTCAAATAATAAAAGAAAAGACGCTTCCCAGCCGGACAAACATACAAATCAGCAACCTCATCATAGCGGAATTTGTCAGCAGTAAACTCAGGCAAAACAATACTACCGCCGCTTCCAGATTTCTTCACTGCAACATACGGTGTAACCCCATTATCGGCACATTGCTTAATCTCCATATAATTGTAATAGCCCTTATCTGCAAGACAATCTATCTGCTCCACTTCGAGTATTTCTTTGGCGCTTATAGCTACCGTACTTAGCTGGTTTAGGTCTGAAGCTTCGTTAGTCACCAAATAGTTAACGATTAGGTGGTTTTTGGAATCAACTGCCGCCTGCATGTTGTAGCAGGATTCAACTCTGCCATGATTCATCATCTGCCTACAATCCGGATCGGTTAAAGCAACTTCCTTTTGACCGCTTTTCTCCATCTTGCCAAGGAGTTCTTCAGATTTTTCCTTTTTCTCAAGCAAAGCAGCTAGTTTGTCTACTTCAAAAGTCTTAGCATCTTGGTTTACCTCGCTGCTGGCATGCTGTTCATCAGATATTTCTTGTTCATCGGCTGCATCCAACTCTTCCAAGTAGTGTTTTACCGATTTTTCCATGACTTTTATTCGTTTTGCGAGTGCTTTTTGGGTGAAGGCTTTATCGTTGGCGTTAACAGCCCGAAGTTTGGTGCCATCCACACTTACCTGTTGTGCGCCGTAGAGGCTGAGTTGTTTTAGGAAATCTACAAATTCCTTGAACAAGGCGCCTATGGCTAAAGGGTTGTTTTTTCTGAAATCTGCTATGGTTTTGAAGTCAGGTGTTAAGCCTTTGAGCAGCCAGATGCATTCGAGGTTTGTTTTGGATTCTCTTTCGAGTTTTCGGCTTGATCGGATGTGGTTTAGGCTTCCGTAGAGGTAGAGTTTGCAGAGGTCTTTGGGGTTGCAGGAGGGTCTTCCAAGTTCTTGCGGTGTTGAGTGGGTGAAGCCAAGTTTTTCCATGTTGAGCGTGTTTACGTAGGCGTCAATGAATCTTATGGGGTTGTCTGGTTCCACGTATTCTTCTATGGTTTT
>Ga0326726_10000139_pt1 | contig 69663 bp, 63 predicted proteins | sample MHFenrmetagenome_2_FD_207603 | JGI IMG/M metagenome (GOLD analysis project Ga0326726, IMG submission 207603) | Lab enriched peat soil microbial communities from Michigan Hollow, Ithaca, NY, United States - MHF15MN | ecosystem: Environmental > Terrestrial > Soil > Wetlands > Peat | place: USA... | reverse complement strand
GCGACATCACCGAACGCCGGCTGGCCGAGGATTCGATCCGCCACCTGGCCACCCATGACACGCTGACCGGCCTGCCCAACCGCGCGCTGTTCATCGAGGAGCTCGCCAACTCGATGAACGAAGCGCGCCACGAAGGCCGGCAGCTGGCGCTGCTGTTCGTCGACCTCGATCACTTCAAGATCATCAACGACACTCTGGGCCACGATGCCGGCGACCTGCTGCTGTCCCAGATGGCCACCTCGCTGCGCGAGTGCCTGCGCCCCAACGACCTGGTCGCGCGACTGGGTGGCGACGAATTCGTGGTGCTGGTGCGCCACCCGGCCGGACGCCACGAGGCCGCGGTGGTGGCCCGCAAGCTGCTCGCCGCGGTGACGCAGCCGCTGTCGCTCAAGGGCCAGGAGTGCCGCGTCAGCGCCAGCGTGGGCATCTGCATCTTCCCCGACAACGCCGCCGACGAGGCCTCGCTGATGAAGGGCGCCGACATCGCGATGTACGAGGCCAAGCGCGAAGGCCGCAACGCGTTCCGCTTCTTCTCCAACGAAGCGGTCGCGCAGTCGCCGCTGCGCCTGCGCATGGAGTCGAATCTGCGCGCGGCGATCGAGCGCGACGAGTTCACGCTGCACTTTCAGCCCAAGATCGATTTGGCGAACGGCCGCATCATCGGCGCCGAGGCGCTGCTGCGCTGGACCAACGCCGAGCTCGGTTCGGTGCCGCCCGCGGAGTTCATCGCGCTGGCCGAGGAAACCGGCCTGATGTTGCCGATCGGGCGCTGGGTGCTGCACCAGGCCTGCGCGCAGCATGTCGCATGGCGAGACCAGGGACTGCCGCCGATTCCACTGGCGGTCAATCTGTCGCCGCGCCAGTTTGCCGACGCCGAATTGCTGGGCGACATCGAACGCGCGCTGCGCTACACCGGCATGCCGCCCGATGCACTGGAGCTCGAGGTCACCGAAGGCGTGGTGATCGGCAACCCCGAGCGCGCGCTGGCCACGCTGCAGGCGATCAAGCGGCTGGGCGTGCGGCTGGCGATCGACGATTTCGGCACCGGCTATTCGTCGCTGGCGCAACTCAAACGCTTTCCGGTCGATGCGCTGAAGATCGACCGCTCGTTCATTCGCGGCCTGCCCGGCGACATCCACGACGCCGCCATCACCGAGGCGGTGATCGTGATGTGCCGCACGCTGCAGTTGACGGTAGTGGCCGAGGGCGTGGAAACCCTCGCGCAGCGCGAATTCCTGCGCCAGCGCGGCTGCACGCAGATGCAGGGCTACCAGTTCAGCAAGCCGCTGCCGGCCGCTGAATTCGGCGCGCTGGCGCGCCGCCACCTCGCCGAGTGCGGCGTGGTCTGACCCTGCGCCTGCGCGGTCGAGCCATCGCGCATCAGCGCAGGTAGACCGCCTCGAAGCGCAGCAGCACCTCGCCGCGCGCATCGACCAACTCGAGCCGCTGACCCTCGATGCGCCAACGCGCGACCATGCTCAGCGCCTCGAGGAACAGGCGCTCCTGCTCCATGCCCTGCGGGCAAGCCATCATCGTGCCCGCCACACGGCCGAAGGTGATGCGCTCGCCAGCCAGCGTGTAGCCGCCGGCCAGGCGATTGCAGCCACCCGAGCCGGCGACGCGGGTCTGCGCGGGCTGCAGGATCAGATGCGGTTCGCGCTGGCGATCCGGCGCCTCGACCGCTTTGCCGCGCAGCGTGACCAGCTTCCAGTAGGTGTTCTCCAACGACGCCGCGCTGCCCGACGGTGCCTCGCACGACGACTGCGCGGCCATCACGACGACGCGCTCGACCTGCAATACCGGACGCGGTGTGCCGCCGTCTTCGACCGCGCGCATCACCACGCGGGCATCCACCGTGGCCAGCAGCGGCGCCCCCGGTGCCGGCCTGGCCGCCACGTAGGCCGCCTGCAGCGTGACGTGGGCAGCTTCGGGCGCCACCGGGAATTGATCGCCGCTGGCGCAATCGAAGAACGACGCTGCATCGGCCATGTAGCGGTACAGCCCGCGCATGCGGCGCGTGTCGCCGGCACGCGCCGCGCTGCCGGCGCGCACCAGCAGCAGCTCGACGTGGCGCACCGCGGCAGCGCCCAGCACCGGCGCTGCGGTGTCGGTGCTGAACATCAGCTGGCCGTTGCTCGTGATGCGCGCGCGCACCACATAGCGCCGGTTGGCCTCGATGCGCGCAGGGTCGTAGCCGATCGAGAACTGGATCGGCACGCTTGGCGCGGACACCCGCGTCCCGGCCACCACCACCGAGGGCGCGTCGGCGCGCGACACATCCTCCAGCGTGGCTTCGAACACCGCATCGGGAGGCAGCACCATGCGCTCGCGGTAGGTGGCGGTGCCGCTGATGGTCGAGGCGCCGGGTGGCACTGCGGTGCCGCATGCGCAGACGAGCGCGGCCGACAGCAGCCACAGGATGGATCGCCTTGCCGTGATGGCGGGCGACAACGGGTGGTGAGCCATGGTCGTCTCCGTCAACGTGTCACGTCCAGGCAACCTGTGGGTGACGGCAGGCCTGCGATGCGCTCGCGGGTCCAGCGCATCAGCTCGTCGTTCAACGGCGAGTCGGGCGCCACCAGCGACAAATGGTCGCGGCCCGCATAACGGATGAACTGCAGCGGCTGATCCGCGTCGCAACGCCGATGCACGAACTGCTCCTGGATGCTCGGCAGCACGAGGTCATCGGCCAGCCCCTGCGCGATCAGCAAGGGCGCGGCCAGCGGCCGGATCGGCGTGTTCTGCGCCAGCCGCTCGCCGAACGCGCCGCTCAGCGGCGACTTGCCGAAGATCGTGCCGCCGACCAGCAGCGCCTGCGCCGCCGACAGCAGCGCCTGGCGCCCGGCCAGGCAGCGCCCCGACATGTCGTAGGCGAGCCAGCCGATCCAGGCGGGCACGTAGGCACCGAACCGCACGTCAGGGTAGGCCTCGCTGTAGGCGCGCAGCACGTACGCCGACATGATGCGGCCCACCGGCGTGTGCTGCACGGCATCGAGCAGCGGCTTCAAGTCGCTGGCCGGCGCCGCCGCCATCACGCCGGCGATCGGCACGTCGGGCGCGTAGGCCGGTGCCAGCATGCCCGCCCACAGGGCCGCGTGGCCGCCTTGCGAATGGCCCCACACCACGGTGCGATCACCGGCACCGATGCCCTCGATGCGACGCGCCGCACGCACCGCATCGAGCGCCGAGCGCGCCTGGCCCTCGCCGATCAGGTAGGGATATGGGCCCGCCGTGCCTTGGCCCGCGTAGTCGGTGGCGACGTAGATCCACCCTTGTTCGATCAACGGCGACAACGCCGGCACATTGGCAAACGGGTCCTCCAGCAGCGACGGCGCACAACCCGGCACCACGCCGGTCGTGCCATGCATCCACGCGATCACTGGCCGCGGCTCGCTGGAAGCGCTGCGCGACACCATCACGATAGCGCTGGCCAGCGCGCCCGCGCCATCAGCGCGTGTGGTGGTGTAGAGGATTCGCCAGGCGCGCGCAGCGGCCGGCACCTTGCGCTCGAACACCTCCTGGCGCAGCAGCACGCCCGGCTGCGCTGGCACGATGTCCGGTGCCGCGTAGAACGCATCGGGCGACGCCGGCCGCGCGGCCCACCATGCAGCCGCCGCCGCAGCGAGCCACACCACGAGCAGCCACAGCGAGAACCGAATCCAGCGCCGCATCGCCGCGAACCCTCGACCTTTTTCGCGCCTGAAGCGCGCACCATCCCGGCCACCCCTGCGTGGCGCACTGTACCGCCGGCCCGTTTCGATGGCACAGTGCGCCACCTCTGGCTGCCAGCGGCTCGCCATGCCCAACCTGTCCGACCTGCTGCACGCGCTGGTGCTGGTGCCGGTGACGTTGCTGCCGATCATCAACCCGCTCACCGCGGCACCGGTGTTCACGATGACCGCGGGCAGCGAACCCGCGGCCACGCGCCAGCTCGCGCGCCAGGTGGCGATCAACTGCTGGTTCGTGCTGGTGGGCTCGCTGTTCGTCGGCACCTACGTGCTCGACCTGTTCGACATCTCGCTGCCGATCGTGCGCGTGGGCGGCGGGTTGCTGGTGGCCGCATCGGCCTGGCGCATGCTCAATCGCAGCGACGACGACGACGTGCAGCAGGCGGTCAAGCGCTCGCAGCGCAACACGCTGTCGGATGTCGAGGTGGTCAAGCGCAGCTTCTTTCCGATCACCTTTCCGCTCACCACCGGCCCCGGCACCATCGCCGCGTCGATCGCCATCGGCGCCGGCATGCCGAGGCAGCCCGCGCTCTACCTGGCCAACGCGCTGGGGGTGATGCTCGGCGCCACGCTGACGGTGGCGGTGATCTACCTCGTGTACCGCAACGCACCCGCACTGATGGCGCGGCTGGGCGAGGTGGGCACGCTGGTGATGACGCGCCTGATGGCCTTCGTGCTGCTGTGCATCGGCATCAGCATCCTGTGGGCCGGCTGGGCCGAGTTGAACGGCATCACCAGCGGCCGCTGAGTCAGCCGGTGCGTCCCGATCAATCGTCGCGGTCGGGCGGCGGCAGCAAGCCGGCGGGAACGGTACCGGTCCAGTTGGTCTCGACGTCCTGGAACTCGGCGTAGTCCGACTCCGACACCTCGAGGTTGTCGCCGACCCGAAAGTCCTGCAGCCGCGATTCGCGCTGGTCGCGCATCTCGGCCGCACTGAGCAGCGGCCGCAGGCCCTCGATCAACATGTCCATGTGAGGCGACGGCTCCTCGCTGGCCAGCATCTCGGCCTGCTGCAGCGCCTTGACGAGCACCAGGGCCGACATGCCCTCGATCGCGGCCCAGCCCCTGCGCTCGAGCGCGTCGTGCACCAGAATCAAATGGCGCATCGTCTGCACCGTTTCATTGGCCTCGTGCGCCAGCAGCCGCGCGCTCAGCTCGGCGCACAGTTGCGCCACCGACGGCGGTTCGCCCTCGGGCCGCGGGCGCCGGCGCTCGGTGAGCACGACGTGCAGCTTGCCCTCGCGCCGCTCCAGGCCGAGCGGCCGGCCCAACAGGCCCTTGAGCTTGCGCAGCGAGCCCGCACCCTTGGCGTCGGGTGCGGCACGCCGGTCTTTCAGCGGGGTTTGGCGTGAGCCTTTGCGGCTCGATGAACTGCTGGCCATTGCGCTGCCTCGGTGGAACGCTGTGAACCAGATTACGCTCGCGAAGGCAACGGACGCGTTCGTTATTAACGCGGCGCCGGCTGGCCGCTCGGGCACCACCCGAACGCGGGCCGCGGGGCGTGACAATTGACGCGCACGCCGCGGCGCAGCGGTGCGGGCGCTTCGGCAACGCGCGCCGCTATTCGACCTTGGCGCCCGAGGAGATGACCACCTTCTCCCACTTGGCGGTCTCGGCGGCGATCACTTTGCCGAAGTCTTCCGGCGTGCCGCCGATGGGTCTGCCGCCCAGCTCGGCCAGGCGCTCGCGCATCTTGGGGTCGGCCAGCGCGCGGTTCACCTCGGCATTGACCTTGTCGATGATCTCGCGCGGCGTGCCCTTGGGCATGCCGATGCCGAACCACGCCGTGGCTTCGTAACCGGGCACGGTTTCGCCGACCGTGGGCACGCCGGGCAGCGACGGCTCGCGCTGCTCGGAGGTGACCGCCAGCGCGCGCAGCTTGCCACTGCGGATGTGGCCGATCGACGACGGCAGGTTGTCGAACAGCACGTGCACCTGACCGCCGATCAGATCGACCAGCGCGGGGCCCGCACCCTTGTACGGCACATGCACCATGTCGCAGCCGGTCATCGACTTGAAGAGTTCGCCCGACAGGTGCACCGACGTGCCGCTGCCCGAACTGGCCATATTGATCTTGCCGGGGTTGGCCTTGCAGTAGTCGATGAACTCCTTGACGGTCTTCACCGGCAGCGAGTTGGTCACCTCCATCACGTTGGGTGCGCGCACCAGGCCGGCCACCGGCGCGATGTCGCGGATGAAGTTGAAATTCAGGTTCTTGTATAGCGTGGCGTTGATGCCGTTGGCCGGGTTGACCAGCAGCATCGTGTAGCCGTCGGGCGGCGAGTTCACCACGTACTCGACGCCCAGGTTGTTGCCGGCGCCGGGCTTGTTCTCGACCACGAAGGGCTGGCCCATCTTCTCGGTGAGCCACTGCGCGACGATGCGTGCCAACACGTCGGTGGTGCCGGCCGGCGGGTACGGCACGACCCATTTGACCGGCCGCACCGGATAGTCGGCCGCCTGAACGGCGGGACCGATTGTGGCGGCGCAAAGCGCAGCCAACGCGACGATGCGGGCCAGTGAAATCACGGCGGTCTCCTGAGGGGTCGGCGCCCGCGACGATTGTGCATGCCGTTCGCTTTCCGACTGTCCCCGGGGAACCACCGCATTGCACGGGTTTGCGCGCCCACTGGCGCCGCGCGCAAGCGGGGGCCTCATCGGGCCTCTTGCCACACAATGCACGCGTTGCAGGCGGGCTTCAGCCCACGAAAGGAGGTTCTGCCATGTTCAAACTCGCACGCCGCGCCTGGTGGCTGAACTTCGTGGCGATCGTCCTGGTGGCGGCGATCCCGCACTCGGCGCGGGCGCAGGCGTCACAGCCGCCGCCGCTGCGGGCGGTGATCCAGGTCAGCGACAACGATGCGCAGAAGTGGAACCTGGCGCTCAACAACGCGCGCAACGTGCAGGACGACCTCGGCGCCGACGCAGTGGACCTGGAGATCGTGGTCTACGGCCCGGGCATCGGCATGCTGAAGTCCGATTCTCCGGTGGCCAAGCGTGTGGCCGACGCCTTGAAGTCGGGCGTCAAGGTGGTGGCCTGCGAGAACACGATGAAGGCGCAGAAGCTGGCTTACCCCGACATGCTGCCCAACATCGGCTACGTCCCTGCTGGCGTGGTCGAGCTGATGAAGAAGCAGCAGCAAGGCTACGCGTACATCCGCCCCTAGAACCAATGACCGCCCGCCGCCGCTAGGGATCACTCGGATGCGCCGGCCAGGCGGCTCCGGCAAGGTGGCCGCGGTCTTGTCCTGCAACCGAAACCATGCCCCAAGTCACCTTCATCACCTTCGCCGGCGAACACCACGTGGTCGACGTGCCGGCCGGTACCACGCTGATGCGCGCGGCGACCGACCATGGCGTGCCCGGCATCGATGGCGATTGTGGTGGCAACTGTGCCTGCGCCACCTGCCACGTGTTCATCGAGGCGCCATGGGCCGAGCGGCTGTCGCCCCGTTCGGACGCTGAAGAAGACATGCTCGGCCTCACCGTCGATCCGCGACCCACCTCACGGCTGGGTTGCCAGATCCGTGTCACCGACGTGCTCGACGGCATCGTGGTGCACCTGCCGCAAGGCCAGCACTGACACGTGAACATCGGCGAACACCCGCAGGAGCCCGACATGACGACAAGCAACCTCTCGGCCATCCAGCAGCAGGCCCGCGACGCTGCGATGTCGATGCCGCTCGACGACATCGACCCCGCCAACCCCGACTACTTCACGCACGACACCGTGGGCCACTACTTCGAGCGGCTGCGCCGCGACGACCCGGTGCACAAGTCGGTGAGCCCGTTCTTCGGACCGTACTGGTCGATCACCAAGTACGCCGACATCATGCACGTGGACACCCACCACGACATCTTCTCGTCGGACTGGTCGCGCGGCGGCATCACGCTGACCGACCCGCCCGAGGGCGAGAAGCTGCAGATGTTCATCGCGATGGACCCGCCGCGCCACGACGAGCAGCGCAAGGCGATCACGCCGATCGTCGCGCCGCCCAACCTGATGAAGATGGAGGCGCTGATCCGCGAGCGCACGTGCAAGGTGCTCGACAGCCTGCCGCGCAACGAGACCTTCAATTGGGTCGACAAGGTGTCGATCGAGCTGACCACGTTGATGCTGGCCACGCTGTTCGACTTCCCGCTGCAGGACCGGCGCCTGCTCACCTGGTGGTCCGACGTGGCGACGATGAACAAGGCCATCAACCCCGACGCGCTCGAGCCGCACGAACGCATGGCCGAGCTCGGCAAGATGCTCGAGTATTTCACCCGCCTGTGGAACGAGCGCATCAACGCGCCGCCGGCGAGCGATCTGGTGTCGATGCTGGCGCATGGGCCCTCCACGCGCAACATGAGCCCGCTGGAGTACATGGGCAACCTGGTGCTGCTGATCGTCGGTGGCAACGACACCACGCGCAACTCGATGACCGGCGGGCTGCTGGCCCTGCACGACAACCCCGACCAGTGGGCCAAGCTGCGCGCCAACCCCGCGCTGGTCGAAAGCCTGGTGCCCGAGATCGTCCGCTGGCAGACGCCACTGGCGCACATGCGTCGCACCGCAGTGCAAGACAGCGAGGTCGGCGGCAAGCGGATCAAGGCCGGCGACAAGGTCGCGATGTGGTACCTGTCGGGCAACCGCGACGAGAGCGCGATCGACGATCCGCACAAGTTCATCATCGACCGCGCGCGGCCGCGCCAGCACCTGTCGTTCGGCTTCGGCATCCACCGCTGCGTCGGCAACCGCCTGGCCGAGTTGCAGCTGCGCATCCTGTGGGAAGAGATCCTGCCGCGCTTCCCGGTGATCGAGGTGGTCGGCGAGCCGATGCGCGTGCGCTCGACCTTCGTGCGCGGGTTCTCGCAGCTGCCGGTGCGCATTCCCGGCTGAAGCGGCGACTTCTCAGCGCGCCGCGTCGGCCTGCGCGCGCAACGCGCGCGGCGAACAGCCGAAGCGCGCGCGAAATGCGCGGCTGAAGTGCGCCGCGTCGTTGAAGCCCCATGAGAACCCGATCTCGCTGACGCTGCGCGCGTGCTGCGCTGGGTCGCACAGGTCGCGCCGCGCAGCGTCGAGCCGTTGCGCCCAGATCCAGTCGGCCAGCGAGCACGGCTCGCCGGCCCACGCGCGATGCAGCGTGCTCGGCGCCAGGCGCAGCTGCGCGGCGATGGCCGCCACACTCAGACCGGGCTCGCGCAGACGAGCACGCACGCAGGCCTTGATCTGCTCGCGGTGCAGCGCGGTCAGGTTCGACAGCGCCGGTTGGTGCGCTGCCGGCAGCGCCGACAAGCCCGCGATCAGGATCTGCGTCACGCTGTCGGCCACCGCCACCGCCGACTCCGGCGCCAGCGTCTCGATGTCGGCTGCCAGCGTGCGGATCATGCCGATCATCAGGTGGCCGGCGCCGCGTGTCCCGCTCACCGAGGTGGCGGTGAGCCGATGCCTGTCGCGCAGCGCGGTGCGCAGCGTCGGGCCGGGCAGCTTGAGCACGTATTGCTGGAAGGGCCCGTCGAACAACAGCTCGTACGGCCGTGTGCTGTCGTACAGCGCAAAGTCACCCGGCGCGAGCCGCGCGTGGCGGCCGTCCTGCACCACGGCCCCCGTGCCGTGGGCCTGGATGCTGACCAGAAAATAGTCTTCGCTCGCCCACGCAATGCGCGCCGGGGTGCGCCGCACGTGCTGCGCGGTGGCGGTCACGCGCGACAGTTGCAGCGTGGCCAGCTGGTCGACCGCGATCTCGCCTTCGATCGTGTGCGCGTCGGCCGCGGCGTCGCAGTCGAGCTGCACGTAGGTGTCGCACACCATCTCGGTCCAGTAGGCCAGCTGGCGGGCGGGCTCGACGGCGGCGGTGGTCAGCAGCTGCGACATGGGTCCACCTTACGGCGCCGCAGCGGCATGCGCAAGCGCCATTCACCGCCACGCTGGATCAAGAGCCATGCCACACGCAGACAAGCCGGGCGCGGCGGCGCTGCCTAGCATCGTGCGATCCGCTCGCCACGCCTTCAAAGGAGCCCCTTGATGAGCACCGCACATCCGAAGTACAAAGTCGCCGCCGTGCAGGCGGCGCCGATGTTCCTCGACCTCGACGCGTCGATCGACAAGGCGATCCAGCTGATCGCCGAAGCGTCGAAGCAAGGCGCCAAGTTGATCGCGTTTCCCGAGACCTGGCTGCCGGGCTACCCCTGGTTCATCTGGCTCGACTCGCCGGCCTGGGGCATGCAGTTCATCCAGCGCTACCACGACAACTCGCTGGTCTACGGCTCGCCGCAGGCCGAGCGCATCAGCCAGGCGGCCAAGGACCACCGCATCATGGTGGTGATGGGTCACAGCGAAAGACGCGGCGGCAGCCTCTACATGGGCCAGTGGATCATCGATGCCGACGGCCACACGGTGGCGCAGCGGCGCAAGCTCAAACCCACGCACGTGGAGCGCACCGTGTTCGGCGAGGGCGACGGCAGCGACCTCGCGGTGCACGACACCGCGCTCGGCCGCGTCGGCGCGCTGTGCTGCTGGGAGCACCTGCAGCCGCTGTCGAAGTACGCGATGTATGCGCAGGACGAGCAGGTGCACATCGCGTCGTGGCCGAGCTTTTCGCTCTACCGCGGCGGCGCCTATGCGCTCGGCCCCGAGGTTAACAACGCGGCCAGCCGCATCTATGCGGTGGAGGGCCAGTGCTTCGTGATCGCGCCCTGCGCCACCGTGAGCAAGGACATGATCGGCCCGCTGTGCGGCGACGACCCGATGAAGAAGCAGTTGCTGCTCGAAGGCGGTGGCTTCGCTGCGATCTATGCACCCGACGGCCAGCTGATGCACGAGCCGCTGCCCGAGAAGACCGAGGGGCTGGTCTATGCCGACATCGACCTCGGGATGATCTCGCTGGCCAAGGCCGCGGCCGACCCCGCGGGGCACTATGCGAGGCCCGACGTCACTCGCCTGCTGCTCGACAAAACGCCGGGCGACCGCGTGGTGCTGCGCCAGCGGCATGCGCAGGAGGTGGCGCGCAGCAGCGGCGATGGCGAACAACAGGCGCCGCTGCCCGAGGCTGCCATCACGGCATCGGCTTCCAGAGCCTGAGCCCCGCTCGCCGTCAACGCCGCCGTGCGCCGATGACGCCCTGGCGGCACGGCGTCATTCTTCGCGGCGCTCGAACGTCGTCGACCCGCGTCGACCCGTTTTGCAGGATCGGAGCGTCGCTCCTGTTCTCGGGCTCCGACGGGCTCACAGGCCCTTGTCCTTCAGCCAGGCGAGCACCGCCTTGGCGACGTCTGGCCAGCCGTGGTCGATGGTCAACGAGTGGCCGCGGCCCTCGAACTGCTTGAGCTCGGTCACCGCCAGCGAGTTCCGGTACAGCTTGAAGGTGGCCTGCGTGGTGACGTCGGGCACCGTGTGGTCCGCGGTGCCCGAGATCAGCAGCAAGGGGCCGCGCGTGGCGTTGCCGGTGTTGACCTTCGACGGCGCGTGGGGGCTGAAGTTGGCCAGCGCCGCCTCGAACAGCGGCCGCGCCGGCGACGGAATGGTCCACTGATCGAACAACGCGTCGGACTCCGCCTCGGGGATCGCGTTGCCGAAGCCAAAACGGAACTCCGACTTGGTCAACGCCACGGCCTTGCTGATGTTCAGCGGGTTGGCCAGCACCGGCAGCGCAGCGCGCAGCTGCGCCAGCGGCAACGGCAGCACGCCCTTGATCTGCGCCGGATCGATCGCCACCGCGGCGCGGCCGATGCCCTCGCCGATCAGTTTCTCAGCGATCAGGCCGCCGAACGAATGGCCCACCAGAATCGGCTGGGCCGGCAGCTCGTTGGCGATCGCGGTGAAGAAGGAGAACAGCTCGTTCAGGCCCTTGTTGGCCACCCGATCGTGATTCGCCCGCGACTCGGCCACCGTGGTGCCCTCGCCCGGCCAGCCGGGCGCCACCGGCTCGTAGCCCGCGCTGCGAAACAGGTCGACCCACGGCGCCCAACTCGATGCGTGCAGCCACAGGCCATGGATGAAGAGAACCGGTTTGCGTGAGTCGGTCATGAGAGCCTCCGATTTCAAGGCGGGGGCGCGAGCTTAGACCGGCGCTGCCGAAAGCCAAGCTACATGCGTTTGCGAAAGGGGCTTTGGCGACCGTTGCGCGCGATCGACCCCGTTCGATCGGCGTTTGTGCCTGTTTCGCCGCACCCCGAGGGTGCTCAAGCGCGGCCCACGCGGCTAGAGTGAGCCATGGTCCACGGGGTCGCCCGGCTGTTCGGCACCTTCACCAACCTCGACCAACTGGAGCGGGCGACGATGAGCTACGGCATCGGGGAAAAAGTGCCGCTGGCCCGCCTGGCGATCGGGCTCTGACGGGCGCGCGATGAAGAGCACGCGCAGAGCCTGGCGCATCGCCGCCATCACGGTGATCGTGCTGGTCGCCGTGCTGGCGATCGCCACATCGCTCGTGCTGTCGTTGCTGCCATTCGGCGGTGAGCTGGCGGGCGAGCGCCTGGCGCGGGCCCGCGCCAACCCGCACTTTCGCGACGGCAAGTTCGTCAACCCGTTGCCGCCGGCGTCGTACACCTGGGCCGACGCGCGGGCACTGTTCGTCGGCCAGTTCTTCGGCGACGAGGTGCGCGAGCCGCCGGGTGCGATCCCGGTGGTGGCCGTGTCGCCGGCCGCGTTGCAGAACCCGCCGAACCCCGGGCTGCGCGCGTTCTGGATCGGCCACGCGAGCCTGTACGTCGAGATCGACGGCGTGCGCCTGCTGATCGATCCGATGTTCTCGGACTACGCGTCGCCGTTCGACTTCGGCCCCAAGCGCTTCCATCCGCCGCCGATCGCACTGGCGGAGCTGCCGAAGATCGACGCCGTGCTGATCACGCACGACCACTACGACCACCTCGACATGCACACGGTGCAGCAGCTGGCGCGCAGAGCGCGCCCCCAGGCGGTGGCCACACCGCCGCCGCCCCCCGAGCGGGTCGAGTCAAGTGGCACATCCACATTGACTCGAGACACGCTGTTCGTCGTGCCGCTGGGCATCGGCGCGCACCTCGAGCGCTGGGGGGTGCCGCCGCAGCGCCTCCGCGAGCTGGAGTGGGGGCAGGAGCTGGCCCTCGGCGGCGTGCGCATCGTGTCGACGCCGGCCCGCCACTATTCGGGCCGCCGGCTGGGCGATCGCAACGCCACGCTGTGGACTTCGTGGACGGTCATCGGTCCGCGCCACCGCTTCTACGTCAGCGGCGACACCGGCTACTCGGACCACTTTCGCGCCATCGGCGAGCAGTTCGGGCCGTTCGACCTCGCGTTCGTGAAGGTCGGTGCCTACGGCCCGGGCGCGCCCTGGCTGGACATCCACATGAGCGCCGAAGATGCCGTGCGTGCGGCGCGCGACGTGCGTGCGCGCCGCATGTTCCCGGTGCACTGGGGCACTTTCAATCTCGCGTTCCACGTCTGGGACGAGCCGATCCGGCGCACGGTGGCCGCTGCGCGAGCCAGCCAGGTGGAGGTGGTCACGCCGCGCGTGGGCGAGATCGTCGACGCCGACGCGCCGTTTGCCTCCAGTGCCTGGTGGGAGGCGGTGCGCTGACGCGCATCGGACCTCAGCCGGGGGCGAGTTCGATCACCGGCTCGCACTCGATCGGAAAGTTCACCGAGTTGGCCACGTAGCACTTGGCGTGCGCCTCGTGGTGCAGATCGGCTGCACGGACGCGGTCGTCGCCGGCGCGGATCACCACATGGGGATGCAGCACGATGCGCGTGAAGCGGCCTGGGTCCGGGCTGTCGCGCATCGTGCCGACGGCGTGGTCGACGTAGCGCTGCACGGCGATGCCGGCGTCGGCGCACAGGTGCAGGTACCACAGCTGGTGGCAGGTCGACGCCGCGGCGACCAGCAGGTCCTCGGGGTTCCAGCGCTCGGCATTGCCGCGAAACGCCGCGTCCGACGAGCCGGCGACGTCGGGCTTGCCCGCTGCGCTGATGACATGCTCGCGTCCGTATTCGCGATAGCTCGAGGTGCCGGTGCCGCGGTTGCCGGTCCACTCGACGCGAATGCGGTAGGTGTGCTCGTGCTGGGCCATGGCGAAGGTCCTCGAAGTGATGTGGGCTCGCGGGCGACGGCTATCTGACCGGTCGCGCTGCCTCGGCCGCGCTGCTGATCGCGGCCACCGCCACGGTTTCGGTCGCGCGCAGGTGGCGCGTCAGCGCGGCCACCGCGCGATCCACGTCGCCGGCGGCCACCGCCTTGAGCAGGGCATGGTGCTCGTCGCGCCAGCCTTTGCGCCGCGTCTGGGGCGTCAGGTGCGCGCGGTACAGCCGCGTGACAGAAGCGCGCAGCACCGTGATCATCTCCAGCGTCTTGGTGCGACTCGACGGCGCATACAGCACCTCGTGGAACCCGGCGTCGGTGGCCAGCCACAGGTTGCGGTCGTGCTCGGCGTCGAGCTCAGCCTGCAATGCAGTGAGCTGTCGCAGCGTGCGCGGCGTGTGGCGTGGGATCGCGTGACGCAGTGCGTCGCATTCGAGCAGCACGCGCAGGTCGAACACCTCGTGCACGTCGGCCGGCGTGAGGCTGGCGACGAAGGCGCCGCGGTTGGGCTCGACCACCACCAGGCCCTCGGCCTGCAGCTTGTTGAGCGCCTCGCGCACCGGGATGCGGCTGACGCCGAACTCGGCCGCCAGCTCTTCCTGCCGCAGTGCGGCGCCGGACGACCAGCGCCCCTGGTGCAACGCGTCGCGCAGCGCGGCGGCCACCGAGTCGGCCGTGGTGGCGCTCTTCATGTGTTCAAGTATTCATGTATCCAAAACGCGGCGAAGCATAGCCGGAGTCCGGCGCCGCCGCAAGCCCGGCCTCGTCAGCCTGCGAACTGCAGGCAGCCCTCTTGCACGATGTAGGGCACGTAGCGGTAGTCGCGGATCGTCTGCACGCGGCCGTCGCGCCAATCGAGCGCGATGATGTAGCCGGGCCGTGCGTCGTCCGCGGCGCGCCGCACGCCCAGCACCTCGCGGCCGTCGAGCCACGCCGGCGCCAGGTGCCAATCGCGCACGCTCTCGTAGTTGGTGAAATAGCTGCCCACCTCGCGGCCAGCCAGCTTGCGGCGCGACACCAGGTCGAGCTTCACGTCGTCGGCCAGCAGCGCGCGCACGCCATCCCAGTCGTGCGCATTGAACAGGCTCGCATAACGTTGCAGGGCTGGCGAGATGTCGCGAGGCCGCGGCGGGTTGGGCGGCGCAGTGCCGGCGCCTGCCGGCAATGCCGCGCGCCCGCGATGCAGCGCCGCCTTCACCGCCGGCACGCTCATGTTCAGCTCGAGTGCGATATCGTCGAGCGAATGCTCCAGCACGTCCTTCAGGATCACGCAGGCGCGCTGCGCCGGTGCGAGCGCGAGAAAACCCGAGATCGCCGCGTGCACGGCCTGGTGCCGCGCCAGCACCTGGTCGGGCTCGTGCGCCGGTTCGTCGGCCAGCTCGGCCGCCGCGTCGAGCGGCTCGGCCTGGCGCACCTGCTCGCGGCGCCAATGGTCGATCGCGCGGTTGTGCGCGATGCGAAACAGCCACGGGCGCAACGGCGGCAGTTCCTTCAGCTGCGACAGCTCGTAGTACGCAGCGGCCAGCGTCTCCTGCACCACGTCTTCGCCGTCGGCGATCGAGCCGGTCATGCGTGTGCAATAGCGGTGCAACTCGGCGCGCACCGGCTCCACCAGCGCCAGGTATTGCCGGCGGCCGCGCTCGAGCTGACCGATCAGGCCGTCGTCCGCCGCCGCGGGCTCAGGCACCGAAGAAGCCATACGAGCCGACCTCGGTCAAGTCGACGCGCAGCTGCGGCTCGACGCAGCGCTCCTTGACTCCTTCGCTGAAGGCCTTGAACTCGGGCAGCGAGGTCAACGCGCTGTTGCTGACGCCCTCGTCGTACGACACCAGGTGCACGAAGCTCACGCCGTCGGCCGCCTTGAACGTCGCGTAGTGCACGCCGGCCGGGCGCTGGCGGTGCAAGGCGTCGTAGACGGCGCGGCTCAAGCGCTCGTTCTCGGCGACGCGGTCGGGCTTGAGCTGGTAGCGGATCATGTGTTTCATCGTCGGGTCCTTTCGCGTCGAACGCAAGCACCGGCCAAACGCCGGCGCCTGCTTCGAAGACGTTCGAGCCCGCCGAAAGGATGCGCTCGTCTGCGCCGCTAGTGACGCTCCAGGCCGTCGGCCCTCGCCGCCAGCACGTCGTCCGCCGCGGCATGGGGATCGGCAGTGGTGGCAGCGGCCTGGGTGCGCAAGAAGCGCGCGCCGATCGCGCACGCCGCGAGCGCGAAGATCGCGCCGATGAAGAACGCCGCCTGGTAACCACCGTTGAGTGCCACCTGCGGCGCCGCGCCCATGGCCGTGAAGCCTTCTGTGCGCGCCGCGGCCAGGCTGGCCAGCACCGCCAGACCGAGCGCGCCGCCCATCATGAACGAAGTGTTGACCACACCCGACGCGAGGCCCGATTCGCTCGGCGCCACATCGCTCATCGCAGCCAGCAGCACCGGGTTGAACGCGATGCCGGCGCCCAGGCCGAGCAACAGCATGCCCGGCAGCACGTCGAGCAGCAGCGTGCCGTTGACCGGTGCGCGTGCAAACAGCGCGAGGCCCACCGCCGCCAGCAGCAAACCCGCAACGAACGGACCGCGAATGCCGAAGCGCATGACCAGCCGGGCCGACACGCCGAGCGAGCACACCGCCATGATCAGGTTGGCCGGCAGGAAGGCCAGCCCCACCTGCAGCGGGCTGTAGCCGAGCACGAGCTGCATGTACAGCGCCGAAATGAAGAACCACGCGAACATCGCCGCCGCCCACAGCACGCCCACCACGTTGGCGGTGGCCACGTTGCGCAGCCTGAACAGCGTGAGCGGCATCAGCGGGTGCGCCACACGCGACTCGATGACGATGAACGCCGCCAGCAGCGCCACCGCGACGCCGAGCAACCCGAGCGTCACCGCCGACGTCCAGCCCGCTTCGTTGCCGCCGACGATGGCGTACACCGCGAGCATCAGCGACGCGGTGATGGTCACGGCACCGGCCACGTCGAGCTGGGCGCTCGAAGCCGTGCCGTGGCCCTTGTCCAGCAATGTCAACGTCAGCGCATAGACCACCACGCCGATCGGCAGGTTGACCAGAAAGATCCAGTGCCAGCTGAACGCGCCGGTGAGCAGGCCGCCCAGCAGCACGCCGATGCTGCCGCCGCCGGCGCAGACGAAGCCGTAGACGCCCATCGCCTTGGCGCGTTCGGCCGGCTCGGTGAACAGATTCATGATCAACGACAGCGCGACCGCCGACACCACCGCGCCGCCCAGACCCTGCACCGCGCGCGCCGCGATCAGCCAGGCCTGGCTCTGCGCGAGGCCGCAGGCGAGCGATGCAAACGTGAACAGCGTGATGCCGAGCAGGAACAATCTGCGATGCCCGAACAGATCACCGAGCCGCCCGCCGAGCAGCAGAAAGCCGCCGAAGGTGAGCATGTAGGCGTTGACCACCCAGACCAGCGAGGTCTCGGTGAACTGCAGGTCCGAGCGGATCGACGGCAGCGCCACGTTCACGATCGTGGTGTCGAGCACGATCATCAGCACGCCCAGGCACAAGACCATCAGGGCGAGCCAGCGCTTTTGGGAGTCGGTGGTGTGAGTCATTGCAGGACAGGTGTTTGGGCCGATACCCGCACGACGGACGGGCCCGGTTGTTTTCGACACCCGGTGGTGGCAGGGCACGCCTGCCACCCACACCGGTGTCAATTCGCCGGACCGCGACTGTAGCGGCTGCGGATGACGGCTGCGTCAGGGCGGCCCGCCGGTCCACTCGAGCAGGGCCTAGCCACTCGCGGCGGGTGCGTGGGCCGTGGGTGAGAGAAAGCTCGGCCGCAGATCGTTCAGATGGCCGAGCTTGCTTTTCTGCACGCGGTCTTTCGCCAGCCTACCGCTGCGGGTTGCGGGCGGTCGGCGACGACATCGGCGTGTCCGTGGCTGCGATCACGAAGCCCGCGCCGCGCGGCAGCAGTTCGGCCGGCTCGCGTTGCATGTGCTCGATGCGCGCCGGCGGCGCGATGTCTTCGCCGAGCGCCCGCACGAACGCGTCGAGGCGCTCAGGCGGGCCGCAGGCATGGATGACGACACCGCGGCCGACGTTGGCCACCCAGCCGCGCAAGCCGTATTGCAGCGCGAGGTCCTGGGCGCCGGCACGAAAGCCCACGCCCTGCACGCGGCCGGCGATGCGGATCATCTCGGCGCGTTCGGCGCCGGCATACGCTGCCCTGTGCGCGGCCGTCATCGTGACGCTCGCTGGCCAGCCTGCGTGGGTGGCCCATCGGCCGCGGCCGCAGCTCCCGGCAATTGATCGATCAGGCCGCGCATGCGCCGCCAGTGGCTGCCCTCCCAGTAGACGCGCGCGCAACCTTGGCAGGCGCTGAAGCGCTCGAACTGGGCCGCCACGCGGGGCGGCAGCTGCGGCAGGACCGCAGCCTTGTCGACCGGCGCCAGCCTCGCGTTGCAATGCAGGCACAGCGTGAACGGCCGCGCGCTGCGGGCAAGATCGAGCCGCTCGAACACCTCGCGCAGTTGCATCGGCGGGCGCAGCGCGCGCACGTACATGCCGTGCGTGACGCCGCGGCGCTTGAGCAGCTCGCGGTCGCGCGTCAGCACGATGCGATGGTCGGCGCAGGCCAGGCGCTCGATCTCGTGGTCGGCAATGGCGTTGTCGTACAACGTGTCGAAGCCCATCATGCGCAGCAGATGCGCCAGGCCGCCGAGGTGGGCATCGGCAACGAAGCGGCATGAGCGCAGCGGCTGTTCGCGCAGGCGCAGCAGCGGCGTGACGTCGAAGGCCTCGAACGCCGGATAGACGGCAACTCGGTCGCCGTCGGCGATCAGGCGATCGAAGCCGACCGATTCGCCGTTGAGCAGGATCAGCTCGACCTCGGTGTGCGGCACGCCGAGCGCCTCGATCATGTGCTTGGTCGTGGCCGCGCGCGCGCACGGCACGCTGAACTCGCGCCCGCGGCGCTCGGGCGCGAGAAAATCGTTCAGCTCCTCGTAGAAGCGGAACGCGGCGTGGATCGGCGCGCCTTGGCGGGACTCGTCGGGCCGCGGCGCGCTCGAACCGGTCAGCGTGCGCATGCCCGACAGCCTAGACCAATCGGCCGTGCATGGCACGCGAAGACCGGGCCGCCCACGCCGGTGATGTGCGCCCGGCGGCGCGACGCAGTGCGTCAGTGCGGATGCCGCGCCGACAGGAACTCCAACGCCGCCGCGCGCGCCTGCGGCGAATTGAGGATGCCCAGGTGCGTGCTGTGCAGGATCGGATCGAACGCACCCTGGCCCGTGAGGTCGAGCTGGCGCGCACCGTGCAACGTGGCGCTGCGCGAGAAATCGGTCGGCTGGCCGAACGAATCCTCCGCCGGCACCGGCGGGAACACGCCGTCTTGCAGCGAAAAGTAGACGAAGCTGGTGTCGGCGTTGCGGATCACCAGGTACTGGGTCGGACCCGGCGTGTCGTCGCCCTTGTTGAGCAGCTTCAGGAACGGCGTGTGCGGCGAACCGAGTTCGACGCACACATCGCTGTTCGGGGTGAACCCCCCCTGCTCCGGCAGCTGATAGAAGTTGGCCGGGTTCGGCGAACAATTGATGATGCCGTGGTTGGGGCCGTCGATGGCGACGAAGCGGCGCACCGTGCGCGCCGCGTCGTCCTGGCGGATCCACTCGCGGGCGATCGTCACGCCCAGGCTGTGCGCGACGATGTCGACCTCGTGCGCTCTGGTGAACTTGAGCACGGCAGCGACGAAGCGGCGCAGGTCGGGCACGTTGGCGGCGTTGGTGTGGTCGATGCTCGAGCGGCGCAGCGGGTCGGCGGTCAGGTCGCACTGGTCGCCTTCGTAGCCGATGCCCCACAACTCGGTGGTCGAGTAGCCGCTGTCGGCGAAGAACTGCGCGAACGCCTGCATGCTGCCGAACGGGTTGCATGCGGTCGGAAACGGCGTGTCGTTGTTGCCGTGGATGAAGATCACCGGCGTGCGGTGCACCGGGCCAGCGGCCCCGAAGCCGATCAGCGGCTTGTGCAGCGAGGTGTCCTCGATCGCTGGAAAGCCCGTTGGCAACGTGTTGCCGACGATGCCGCCGGCGTCCGCCAGCGTGCACGCGAGTACAGCGAGGCCAGCGGCGGCGATTCGGATCCAAGTGGTGGCCATGAGTGTCTCCTTGTTTGGCGGGTTGGACAACTGGATCACGCAAAGAAGCGCTCGACCAGCGCGAAGTGTTCAGGGGTATTCAACGCCGGCGCGTGGCCGCATCCGGGCAGCGTGACCACCACCGCGCGCGGGCCCCGGTTGCGCATGCGCTCGGCGACCTCGGGCAGCAGCAGGTCCGACGATTCGCCGCGCAACGCCAGCACCGGGATCTCGAGCGAATCCCAGGCCTCCCATTGCTCGTAGTCGCCGGGGTGCGCGATGAACTGGCGCACCATCGCCGGGTCGTAGTGCGGCGTCACGCGGCCGTCGGGCAGGCGCCGCGTCGAGGTCTCGGTGAGGCGCCGCCACTGCGCGTCGCTCAACCAGCCGTAGGGCTTGTAGATGGTGCGGAAGTACGCCTCGAGCTCGCTCACGGTGGCAAACGCGCTCGGGCTACCGGCGTATTGAAGTATTCGCTGCTGCGCGGCCTGCGGCAGCTCGGGACCGATGTCGTTCAACACCAGCTTGCGGATGCGGCCGCGCAGGCTGCCGGCCGCCGCGCGAAGGCCGATGGCGCCGCCCATCGAGGTGCCGAGCCAGAGGACCCGCTCGATGCTCAGCTGATCGAGCAGGCCCTCGGCCAGTTGCGCGTAGAACGCGAGGCAGTATTCGCGATCGGGGTCGGGGCTCCATTGGCTCAGGCCGCGGCCGATGGTGTCGGGGCACACCACGCGGTAGCGCTGCGCGAGGTGTTCGGCGATGTCGTCCATGTCGCGCCCGGTGCGCGCCAGGCCGTGCCAAGCCACCACGACTTCGGCGCGATCGTGCCCCCATTCGGTGACGTGCAGCTCGCGACCGGCGACGCGGTGGTACGACGAGGTGGAGGTGCTCATGTGCGAGCGCGGCCGGTCGCGATGGCCGCGCGCAGGCGGCCGACGATGCCGCTCGGGAAGTGGTACACCGCCAGCACGAACAACACGCCGAGCCACAACAACCAGCGGTCGGGCGATACCAGCGCACCGACCACCGGCACGCCGTCGAGGGCGCCTTGGCCGAGCTTGAGCAGGTCCTGCAGGTAGTTCTGCGCGAACACGAAGATCACGCTGCCGAGCAGCGCGCCATACAGCGTGCCCATGCCGCCGATCACCACGATCAGCAAGATGTCGAGCATGATCTCGAACGAGAGCGTGGTGTCGGGCCCGGTGTAGCGCAGCCACAGCGCGAGCAGCGCGCCGGCCAGCGTGGCGAACAGCGCCGCGATCACGTTGGACAGCGTGCGGTACACCACCGTGCGGTAGCCGATCGCCTCGGCGCGGAAGTCGTTCTCGCGGATCGCCTGCAGCACGCGGCCGAACGGCGAGTTGACAATGCGCAGCAGCGCCAGGAACAGCAGCGCCACCGCCGCGAACAACAGGTAGTAGGTGACGAACTTGCCGTCGATGGTGGCGCCGAGAATCGGCGACTCGAACGGCTCGAACGATGGGCTCAGGATCGGCGGATTCTTAAACGTGAGGCCGTCTTCGCCTCCGGTGAAGTCCGACAGCTGCGAGGCGAGCGTCTGGAACGCCGCCGCGACGGCCAGCGTGATCATCGCGTAGAAGATCGCCTTCACGCGCAGGCTGAACAAGCCGATCACCAGCGACAACACCAGCGATACGGCGAGTGCCGCGAGCACGCCGAGCGCGATGGCGCCGAACGTCGGTGCGATGCGTGTGCTCGCGATCGCCACACCGTAGGCACCGATGCCGAAGAACATCGTGTGCGCGAAGCTGACGATTCCGGTGTAGCCCATCAAGAGGTCGTAGCTGGCCACCAGCAGCACGAACACCAGCATCTTGGCCGCCGCACCGAGCGCCTTGCTACCAGGGAACACGAACGGCGCAAGGGCCAGCGCCACCACCATCACCACCAGCGCGACCGCCAGCCAGCGGCTGCGCGGCAGGTCGTGGGAGAGCAACCTGTTCATCGGTTCGTCACCGGATACAGGCCCTGTGGCCGCCACAGGAGCACCGCCACCATCAAGCCGATGTTGGAGAACAGCGCCACCTTGGGCGCCAGGAAGCCGGTGTAGTTGGCCATCAGGCCCACCAGCAGCGCGCCGACGAAGCAGCCGAGCGTCGAGCCCAGGCCGCCGATGATGATGACGATGAACAGCAGCACGTTGACCTGCGCGCCGATCTGCGGGGTCACGATCTGCTGGTACAAGCCCCACAACACGCCGCCCAGGCCCGCCAGCGCACTGCCGGCGACGAACACGCCGACGAACAGGCGCCGGATGCGGTAGCCGAGCGACTCGACCATCTCGCGGTCCTGCACGCCGGCGCGGATCAGCAGGCCGATCTTGGTGCGGTTGAGCGTGAAGGCAAGCGCCGAGAACACCACGAGGCCGATCGCGGTCGCCAGCACGCGGTACTTCTCGACCGCGGCGTCACCGAGCAGGAACGAGCCGCGCAGCACATCGGGCAGCGGCAGCGGAATCTGCGCCGGCCCCCAGATCACCTTGATCAGCTCCTCGCCGATGATCATGCCGCCCATCGTGATCAGGATCTGCTTCAGGTGCATGCCGTACACCGGCCGCACGATCACGCGCTCGAAGGCCCAGCCGAGCGCGGCCGCGGCGGCGAAGGCGACCACCATCGCGGTGAACACCGCCGCCAGTTGCGCCACGCCCGAATCGCCGGCCCACACGGTCATGCCGCCCATCACGGTGGTGGCGATGAAGGCGCCGAGCGCGATGAACACGCCGTGGCCGAAATTGAGCACGTCCATCAGGCCGAACACCAGCGTCAGGCCCGACGCGATGATGAAGATGATCATCCCCATCGCCAGGCCCGCCACGGTGAGCGTCAGCCAGGTCGACGGCGAGCCGATCAACGGCAGCGCGGCCAGCGCGATCACCGCCAGCAGCACGAGCGGCTTCCACTCGAACGTCGCCTTGGGGATCGCCGCGCCTGCAGCGGCGGTCGTGGTCATTGATGCACCCCCAGCGACAAGCCCAGCAAGCGCTGCTGCATCGACTCGTCGTCGGCCAACTCGCGCATCGACCCGGTGTGCACGACCACGCCGTTGTCCATCACCGCGACCGCGTCGCCGAGCGAGCGCGCCATGTGGAAGTTCTGCTCGACCAGCAGGATCGTCGTGCGCTGGCGCTTCAGCTCGTTGAACGCGCTAATCAGGTTTTGAATGATCGACGGCGCCAGCCCCTTGCTCGGCTCGTCGATCAGCAGCAGGGCGCGCGGCTCGACGATCGCACGCGCGACCGCGAGCATCTGCTTCTGGCCGCCGCTCAGCTTGCCCGCCGGATAGAGCCAGAACTTCTTCAGCGCCGGGAACAAACTGAAGATCCATTCGAGCCGCTGCGTGTCGAGCTCGCCAGCGTGGCGCGCGGCGCGCGCGGCGAGCACCAGGTTCTCCTGCACCGTGAGGTCGCTGAAGATGCCCATGCTCTCGGGCACGTAGGCGATGCCGCGCGTTGCGATGTCGGGCGTGGCCTGGCCTTTCAGCGATTGGCCCTTGAAGCGCAGCTCGCCTGTGCTGGCTGGCCACAACCCCATGATCGTGCGCAGCGTCGTCGTCTTGCCGGCGCCGTTGCGCCCGAGCAGCATCGTCACCTCGCCCTCGCGCACGTTGAACGTGACGCCGTGCAGGATGTGGTACGCGCCGATGTGCGTGTGCACGCCCTGCAGCTCGAGCAAAGGCGTCGTGCTCATGCCGGCTCTTCGGCAGCCATGCCGAGGTAGGCTTGCTGGACCACCGGCGAGGCAATCACCGCCGCCGGCTCGCCGTCGGCCACCAGTTGCCCGTTGTGCAGCACGACGATGCGATCCGACAGCTCGCGCACCACGTCCATCTTGTGCTCCACCAGCAGGATAAGGCGGTCCTTGCGTGCCTTGAGCGCGCGAATGAGGTCGAGCACCACCGGCACGTCGTCGACGCTCATGCCCGCGGTGGGCTCGTCGAACATGTAGACCAGCGGGTCCAGCGCCATCAGCATCGCCACCTCGAGCTTGCGCTGGTCGCCATGCGGCAGCGCGCTGGCATGCGCGTCACGCTGCTCGATCAGCCGCGCCTGCTCGAGGATCGAGCGCGCCTCGTCGATCCACACCCGGCGGTCGAGCCACACGTGCCACAGATCGATCGCGTGGTGGCCGCGCCCCTGCTCGCGCGCCTGCACTGCCAGCCGCACGTTCTCCTGCACCGTGAGGTTCGGGAACAGCTGCGTCAGCTGGAACGCGCGGCCGAGGCCACGGCGCGTGCGCAACGGCGCCGGCAGCGTGGTGATGTCGTCGCCGTTGAGCAGCACGCGGCCCTCGCTGGCCCGCAGCTGACCCGAGATCAAGTTGAAGTAGGTGGTCTTGCCCGCGCCGTTAGGGCCGACGATCGCGGTCAGCGTGCCGGCCTCGAAGGCACAAGACACATGGTCGACCGCGACGTGGCCGCCGAAGCGGATCGTCAGGTCTTGGGTCTGCAGCAGCGCGGGCATGTCAGGCGCTCCCGCGTGCGTGGGACCATCGCTTTGCGACTTGCCTGCTCTTCATCGAGGCAAAGCCGCGGTTGGGTGTGCGCCGGCGCTCGGATGCGGCAGCCCTTCGCTGCGCGAAGGGTTCCCTGCGGTGCTCGGTCTCGTGGCCGTCGCGAAACTCGCTTCGCTCGCTGCGCTCACTCCGCTCGAGCAATCGCGACGAGTCGGAACACGAAGCGCGCTCACGCGCGCGGCCACGAGTCCTGCGCTCCTCGGCGCCGCATATGTCGCTGCCGGCGCACACCCACCCCCGGCTTTGCCGGCACCACCGCGCCCTCCGTCCCCGAACGCCACGAGCGCTGCAGCGCGGTGGGCGGTGCCCGGTGGGGGCGACTTGTGGGGCGGCGAGAAGCGCAGCAGCGCGGTCGGCGCGCGCAGCGCGCTTCGTTCATCTGACTCGCCGAGACTGTTTGAGCGCAACGAACGAAGTGAGTGAAGCGAGTTTCTCGGCGCGACCGCGCTGCGAGCATCGCAGCGGAGTCGGCCTGCAAGGCCGACCGCCACAGTAGGAGCCCCCACCGGGCACCGCCCATCGCGCCGCCGCACCGACTCACCGCGTGTGTGGGCCTTCAACGCGCCACACGGGCCAATGCAAGCGACAGCCGGTGCAGTTGCCACCGACGCCGCGACGTGCGCGGACCGTCCGCGCGGGCTAGTCACAACGGACTCCGCTGCTCAGCGCTTGTTGCGGATCGGCACGTCCATCTGCTCGGGCTTGATCTCGGAAACCAGCTCGGGCACGCCCCACGCGAACGCCGGGTCCACCTTGATCTTGAAGTGGTACATCGACTGCATCGCCTGGTGGTCTTCCTTGCGGAAGGTCATCTTGCCTTTGGGCGTCTCGAAGCTCATACCCTCCATCGCGGCGATGAGCTTGTTGGTGTCGGTGGCTCCTTGCGTCTTCTTCAGCGCCTCGACCACCGCGATCGCCGCGCTCATGCCGCCGGCGGTGAAGAAGTCGGGCGGCGCCTTGAACTGCCTGTAGTGGTTGGCCACCAGCCATTCGTTGACCGGGTTCTTCGGGATCGCGAAGTAGTAGTAGGTCGCGCCTTCCATGCCGGGGAACTGCTTGTACGCCGTCATCGCCGGCAGGATGTTGCCGCCGGTGGCGATCTCGATGCCGTAGCGCTTGAGATCGAGGTCGGCGATCTTGAACGGGTTGCCGGCGCCGGCCCAGATGATCCAGATCACCTTGCGGCCGGGCTTGTCCTTCAGCGCATCGATCAGCCGCTGCGCACCGGCGGTGAAGTCGGTGGTGGTGGTCGGCAGGTACTCCTCGTGCACGATCTTGGCGGTCTTGATCGCTTCCTTGAACGCCTTCACGCCGTCACGGCCGAAGGCATAGTCCTGCGCCAGAGTGGCGATCGAGACACCCGCCTTGTCGAGCGCGACCGCGTTGCTGATCGCGTCCTGCGAGCTGTTGCGGCCAGTGCGGAAGATGTACTTGTTCCACTTGTCGCCGGTGATCGAATCGGCCACCGCGGGTTCGACCAGCAGCACCTTCTTGTTCTCTTCGGCCACCGGCAGCATCGCCAGCGCGACGCCCGACGACGTGGGCCCGACCGCGAGGTCGGCCTTGTCGTCGCCGTAGGCCTGCGCGAGCAGGTTCTTGCCGAGGTCGGGCTTGCCCTGGTCGTCCTTCTCGATCACCACCAGCTTCTTGCCGGCCACGGTCATCGTGCCACCGGTGGCGTAGTCCAGCCCCATCATGAATCCGGTGGCGGTTTGTTTGCCGTAGGCCTCGAGCGGGCCGGTCTTGCTGTAGACGTGGGCGATCCTGATTTCCTTGCCCTGCGCCGATGCCGCCAGAGGCATGCTCAACGCGAACACCGACGCGGCGGCAGTAACGAGGGCAACGCGCAGCGGACGCGGCGCCATGGAGGTGAACATGCTTGTCTCCTGCGGCCGTGCCGCTGTGGTGGTGGTGCGCGAGTGCACCTGCAGCGGCGCACTCGCATGCCGCATGTCACGCAAGCAACATGCCGGTCGCCGCGGGGTCAGGGCAAACACCGAGGCGGCCTCGCCTGCGCGGGGCCTGCGCCATGTCGCGGCGCAGGAGAGGCACCCGTCGCTGACCGATTGTCGGACAGCAGCCTCGCCAGCGTGACCGGATTCCAGTCACACCCGAGGACGCTGCCGGCGGCAAAGGCCGCCCCGGACACTCAGCGCCGCACGATCGCCACGTTGGCGAGTTTCTCCTGCGCCTCGACCAGCGACGGCACGAGCTTGCTGCCGAAGCCCAGTGCGCAGGCCAGCACCAGCGACTGGTGCGTCGCTTCGCCCATCACCGTGGGCACACCCAGCGTCTCGGCCAGGTGGGTGTAGTAGCGCACGTCCTTGCGCGCGTTGTTCAACTCGAACTTCATGCCGTCGAGCTGGCCGTCGAGCGTCTTGGCCATGATCTGGAACAGGCCCGAGTTCACCAGACCCGCCGACACCAGCGCCACCAGCTGCTTCAAGTCGACGCCGGCGCGTTGGCCGACCGCGAACGCCTCGGCGGTGGCGTTGCAGATCGCCTGTGCGATGAAGTTGTTGAGCAGCTTGATCGTGTGGCCGGCGCCGGGGCCGCCGACGTGGAAGATGTTCTCGGCAAAACACTTCAGCAGCGGCTCGATGCGCACGAAGTCGTCTTTGCTCGCACCCACCATCACGTTGAGCTTGCCCGCCTCGGCCTCCACCGGCGTGCGCGCCAGCGGCGCGTCGATGTAGGCCACACCCTTGGCGGCGCAGGCCTCGCGCAACCGCGCCGTGGAGTCGGGCTCGCTGGTCGAACAATCGACGACGATCAGGCCGCGTGCCGCGCCGGTGAGCAGGCCCTGTTCGCCGCTGACCACCGCCTCGACCTGCGGCGAGCCGGTGACGCAGATGAACACCACGGCGCACTCGCGGGCGAGCGCGGCCGGATTGGCCATCTCGGTGGCGCCGGCGGCCAGCAGGTCGGCCACGCGGTCGCGCTTCTTGTGCACGGTGATGGCCAGCGGGTGGCCTTTGGCGCGCAGGTTCCTGGCCATGCCGTGGCCCATGAGGCCCGAGGCGCCGATGAATCCGATCGTTTGCATGAACTCGCTCTCTAGCGGTGTGGCGGACCGACGCGGCCCGGACGCGCGCTGAACGTTCAGCGGCTCCAGACGATACGCCTGATCGCGCCGAGTTGCGGCGAGGGCTCGGTGACCGCCGGGTCGAACGGATGGAAGTACGAGCCGAACAGGTCGAGCACCTTGCGCACGTAGGCGCGCGTCTCGGCGTACGGCGGCACACCGCGATAGCGGTCGACCGCGCCCTCGCCGGCGTTGTAGGCGGCCACCGCCAGCGACACGTCGCCCTGGTAGTAGGCGAGCAGCCATTGCAGATAGGCGGTGCCGCCGCGCACGTTTTGCGACGCGTCGTAGGCGTTGCGCACGCCGAAGCGCGCGGCAGTCTGCGGAATCAGCTGCATCAGACCCTTGGCATTCTTGGGCGACAGCGCCACCGTGTCGAAGCGCGACTCGACCTCGATCACCGACAGGACCAGTTGCGGATGCACCTTGAACTCGGGCGCGATCTGCTTGACGATGTTGACGATCGGCAGCGGCCACGACGCACGCGCCATCACCAGCGGTGCGGGTGCCGCCGGCGCACGACGCGGCGGTGGTGCAGCGGCCACCTTGGGCGGCTCGGGATCGCGCATGCAATCGGGCACATAGGTCGGCGGCCCGCCGACCTGGCTCAACATGCGCTGCGCCTGCTCGTAGCCCTGCTCGGCGGCGGCATGGAAGAAGAACGCGGCCCATTGATCGCTGCGCTCGACGCCGCGGCCATTGCTGTACATCCAACCCAGGTTGAATTGCGACGGTGCATCGCCCAGGCGCGCCGCTTCGCAATACAGCTTGGCGGCGGCCACCGGGTCGCGCTCGGTGCCCTCGCCGTTTTCGAGCGCGAGCGCCTGCGAGCGCAGCAGCTCGCGTTTGGCGGCCTCGATGCCGCCCTCCTCGATGGCCGCCAACGCGGGCAGTGCAGCCAGGGCCGCCAGCAGCGCCGCCAGCCGCAGCGCGAACGCTGCGGCCTGATGCAGGTGTCCTGGAGGTGTGCTCATGCCTTGGCAGTCTGCCGCGAGTGCCGGATTTCAGCCTTTGCGAGCGGGCGGCGTCAATGCCCCGATTCGGCGGCCGGCTTCGCATTCGGGGATCGGGCGTTCGAGCCGGCGCGGCTGGATCGGCACCGCGGGCTTTGTGGCGGCGCTCACGGCGGTGTCTCGTCGGCGGCGCCGAGCTTGTCGTACAGCGTGGCGCGCGAGATGCCCAGCAGCTTGGCCGCTGCGAGCTTGTTGCCGCCGGTGGCGGCCAGCGCCTCGCGAATCGCGCGCATCTCCAGCTCGGCGACCGCTTGCGGCAACGGTTTGCGCGCTTCGGGGGTGGTGGCCAACACAGTGGGCGCAACCCCATCGCTGGGTGCAGCCGGCGCGGCCGTCGCGGCCGGCGGGTCGAGCGCGAGGTGGCGGGCGCCGAGCAGCAGATCGTCGGTCATCAGCGCCGCTTGTTCGAGCACGTTGCGTAGCTCGCGGATGTTGCCGGGCCATGGGTGGCGCGCCAGCAGCTCCATCGCGTCGGAGGCCAGCGCCTTGTGCGGCAGGCCGCTGCGCCGCGCAATGTCGTCGAGCAGCGCATCGGCCAGCGGTTCGAGGTCCGGCAGCCGGTCGGCCAGCCGTGGCAGGCGGATCGGCAGCACGTGCAGCCGGTAATACAGGTCGGCACGGAACAGGCCCTGCGCGACCATCGCACCGAGGTCGCGGCTGGTGGCGGCGATCACGCGCACGTCGACCTTCTCGACGCGGTTGCTGCCCAGCGGCTCGACCTCCTGCTCCTGCAGCACACGCAGCAGCTTGGCCTGCAGCGGCAACGGCATGTCGCCGATCTCGTCGAGGAACAGCGTGCCGCGGTCGGCGAGCTTGAACTTGCCGTCGCGCCCCTTGCGGTCGGCGCCGGTGTAGGCGCCCGGTGCAACGCCGAAGAACTCGGCCTCGAGCAGGGTCTCGGGCACGGCTGCGATGTTGACGGTGACGAACGCGCGCGCCGCCCGCGACGAGGCTGCATGGATGGCGTGCGCGAGCAGCTCCTTGCCGGTGCCGGTGTCGCCCAGCAGCAGCACGGTGGAGTCGGTGCCCGCGACACGGCGCGCCTGGCGTTTGACCTCGAGCGCCGCCGGGCTGGCGCCGATGAAACTGGCGATCGTGTACTTGGGGCGGCGCTGCGCAGCGAGCTGGCGCTGTGCATCCTCGAGCTCGCGCTGCAGCCGCACGAACTTGGTCATCAGCGGCTGCATCGTCGACTCGGGGTGGTCCATCAGCACCAGCCCCACCGCGCCGATCACCACGCCGGCGTCGTCGCGCAGCGGCAGCCGACTGACCAGGAAGGTGCCGGCCTTGTTGGTCAGCAGGTCCACCAGGATCGGGCGGCCGGTTTCGATCACCTGGTTCATCAGCGTGTTGGGCACCACCTCCTCGACCCGTTTGCCGACGAAGTCGCCCTCGCGCTGAAAACCGAGCGCCGGCAGGAAACGTTTGTAGCCCTCGCTGATCCAGACGATGTGATGGCTGCGGTCGACCACCATCATGCCCATCGCGGTCTGCGCGAAGAGGTCGAACATCGACTGCGCGGCGAGCTTGAGCACGCCGTCGGCGCTGTGCGGCAACACGTGTTCGCTGGCCATCGCAGGCAACTGTAGCGCGCGGCCGCCGTAGCGCCGGCCGCTGGAAAACCCGCGCCGCAGCCCTGTACCGATTACAGTGGCCGGGCCGCACGCGTTCTCGCCATGGCCCACCCGATCCCCCGGCACGGCACCTCGATGCACGACGGCGTGGCCGCACGGCTGCGCGCGATGCGCGGCGTCTCAACGGTCGGAGCGCGCCGTGCTGGCTGAGCTGAAGAACAAAGCACGGGCCCTGCGGCAGGACCACGCATTGCGCGGTTTGCTCGGCGAATGCCGCCGTTTGCTCTCCGAGCGCGGCGACGCCAATGGCCCAGCCATCGCACAGGGCATCGTCGAGCGCATCGATGCTCTGGCCGACGACCGCCGCTCGCGCTTCTTCGACCACCTGGCGCGCGACTTCAGCCCCGACCCGCAAACGGTGCTGGCCAGCGCGCAAGCCTATGCACGCAACCCGGGTGCCGAACAGCTGATGCGCTTGACGCACGCCGCCGAACCGCCGCGCCAGGAGCTGTTCCGACGCCTGAACCGCGCGCCGGGCGGCACCGCGGCGATCGTGCGGCTGCGCCGGGCGCTGCTCGAGCGACTGCCCAAGCATCCGCAGCTGCAGGCGCTGGAGGCCGACCTGCTGCACCTGCTGTCGAGCTGGTTCAACGCCGGCTTCCTGCAAATGCGCCGCGTCGACTGGAACTCACCGGCGCAACTGCTCGAGCAGATCATCCGCCACGAGGCGGTGCACGAGATCGACGGCTGGGACGACCTGCGCCGCCGCCTGCAACCCGACCGCCGCTGCTTCGCCTTCTTCCACCCGCAACTACCCGACGAGCCGCTGATCTTCGTCGAGGTGGCGCTGGTCGGCGAGATGGCCGGCGCGATCGCGCCGCTGATCGACAAGAGGTCCGCTTCGCTGCCCAGCGACAGCTTCAAAGTGGCGGTGTTCTATTCGATCAGCAACTGCCAGCCGGGCTTGCGCAACGTCTCGCTCGGCAACTTCCTGATCAAGCGCGTGGCCGACGAGTTGAAGCGCGAACTGCCGCAGCTCAAGACCTTTTGCACGCTGTCGCCGATCCCCGCGCTGCTGCCGTGGCTCGCGCGGCAGCAGCGGCTCGACGCGCTGCCCGGCATCAAGCCGCAGCAGGCCGAGCGCGCGCGGCAGTCGCTCGCCGCGCTGCGCAAGGCGTGCGGCGACGACCTCGCCGGGCTCACGCACGCGGGCACGCTGCAGGCGCTGCCCGGCGCCGTGCACCAGGCGCTGTGGCGGCTGGCGGCGCTGTACCTGGTGGTGGCATCGCCGACGCCCGATGGCGATCCGGTGGCGCGCTTCCACCTCGACAACGGCGCACGGCTCGAGCGCTTGAACGCCAACGCCAACCTGTCGGCCAAGGGCCTCAAGCAGTCGGCCGGGCTGATGGTCAACTACCTCTACGATCTGTCGCGCATCGAGACTTGCCACGATCGATTCGTGCACGGCCGGGTGGTACATTCGCGCGCGCTTTCGGCGCTGCTGTAGGCGCACGATCACCTCGACGATGGCGCGCTGCACCGAAACAGGAGACAGCATTGAGCCTCCCCTCCCGACCCTCGCGCCGCCTGGTGTTGCGCGCGGCCGCCTCGCTGGCCGCGCTGCGCGCAGCCGGCGCGTCGGCGCAGTCGTGGCCTAACAAGCCGATCACGCTGATCGTGCCGTTCCCCGCCGGCGGCGGCACCGACGCCTTCGCGCGACCGCTGACGGCGATGCTCACCAAGAGCCTGGGCCGCCAGGTGATCATCGACAACAAGGGCGGCGCCGGCGGCACGGTGGGCGCCTCGATGGCCGCGCGTGCGGCGCCCGACGGCTACACCTTCTTCATGGGCGCGGTGCACCACACCATCGCGCCGTCGATGTATGCCAAGCTCGACTACAACCTGGAGACCGACTTCGTGCCGGTGGGCCTGGTATCGAGCGTGCCGCAGGTGATCGTGGTGCACCCGCAGCGCGTGCCGGTCAAGGACCTGAAGGAGTTTCTCGACTACGTGCGCAAGAACCCGGGCAAGCTCAACTACGGCTCGGCCGGCAACGGCACCTCGCACCACCTGGCCGGTGAGCTGTTCAAGCTGCAGACCAAGACCTTCATCACCCACATTCCCTACCGCGGCGCGGGCCCCGCGCTGCAGGACCTGATCGCAGGCCAGGTCGACATGATGTTCGACGGCATGGGCTCGTCGGCCTCGCACATCAAGGCTGGCCGCATCAAGGCGCTGGCCGTCGCCGCGCAGCGGCGCGCGCCGGGCTTCGCCGATCTGCCCACCTGCGTCGAAGCGGGCGGGCCCGACTACAAGGTGTCCACCTGGTACGGCATCTGGGCGCCCAAAGGCACGCCGAAAGGTATCGTCGAGCACATGCAGGCCGAGATGAAGAAGGCCTTCACCGTCGAGGACATCAAGACCACCTGGAACGGCATGGGCGCCGAGGTGCCTTCGCTGTACGGCGACGAGTTCGGCAAGTTCGTCGGCAGCGAGGTCAAGCGCTGGGCCGAGGTGGTGAAGGCGTCGGGCGCAAAGCTCGATTGACATGCGTCCGGCGCCAGACAGCTTGGCTCTACGCGCCCGGGCCCATCGGCCACTCGATCTAGGCTTGCGTTTCGAATGAGCAACGCCAACATCTACGCCGCCTTGCGCGCGGCGTTCCCGAGTGACCTCGATGCGGTGGCCATCGAGACCGCCGATGGCCCTAGCGCGCCGCTGACCTACACCTGGCGCGACCTCGATCGCGGCACCGCGATGATGGCCAACGTGCTGGCCTCGCTGGCGTTGCCCGCCGGCGCCCGAGTGGCGGTGCAGGTCGACAAGAGCGTCGAGGCGCTGATGCTGTATCTGGCGGTGCAGCGCGCGGGCCTCGTGTACCTGCCGCTGAACAACGCCTACCAGCAGGCCGAGATCGAGTACTTCATCGGTGACGCCGAGCCGGCGATGGTCGTGTGTGCGCCCAAGGACTTCACCTGGATCTCGCGGCTGGCGTTCCGGCGCGGCACGCGCAACGTGTTCACGCTCGGCGACGACCGCACCGGCAGCCTGCTCGAACGGGCCGCCTGGATGAGCGACGCGCACACACCCGCCGTGAGCGGCGCCGACGATCTGGCGGCGATCCTCTACACCAGCGGCACCACCGGCAAAGCCAAGGGTGCGATGCTGACCCACGGCAACCTGGTGTCCAACGCGCGGGTGCTGAAGGACTACTGGGGCTGGCAAGCGGGCGACGTGCTGATCCACGCGCTGCCGATCTTCCATGTGCACGGCCTGTTCGTCGCCTCGCACGGGGCGCTGCTCAACGGCAGCCCGATGATCTGGTTGTCGCGCTTCGACCCCAAGGCCACGATCGCGCGTTTCGCCGCGGCCACCGTCTTCATGGGCGTGCCGACGCTGTACACACGCTTGCTCGCTGAGACCGGACTAACGCGCGACGCCTGCGCGCACATGCGTCTGTTCATCTCGGGCTCGGCACCGCTGCAGGTGGAGACCTTCGACGCTTGGGCGCTGCGCACCGGCCACACCATCGTCGAGCGCTACGGCATGAGCGAGACCCTGATGCTGACCAGCAACCCCTACCGCGAGCAAGACGGCGAGCGCCGCCGCGGCACGGTGGGCTTGCCGCTGCCCGGCGTGTCGGTGCGTGTGCGCGACGACGCCGGCGCACCATGCGCGGCCGGCGCGATCGGCGGCATCGAAGTCAAGGGGCCCAACGTGTTTGCCGGCTACTGGCGCATGCCCGAGAAGACCCGGCAAGAGTTCAGCGCCGACGGCTGGTTCAAGACCGGTGACGTCGGCAAGGTCGACGACCTGGGCTACGTCACCATCGTCGGCCGCAGCAAGGACCTGGTGATCACCGGCGGTTTCAACGTCTATCCGGCCGAGATCGAGGGCTTCATCAACGAGTTGCCCGGCGTCGCCGAATCGGCGGTGGTCGGCCTGCCGCACCCCGATTTCGGCGAGGGCGTGGTGGCGATGGTGGTGCCCAAGCCGGGCAGTGCGCTCGACGGCGACGCGATCGTGGCGGCGCTGAAGGGCCGCATCGCCAACTTCAAAGTGCCCAAGCGAGTGTTCGTGGTCGACGAGCTGCCGCGCAACACGATGGGCAAGGTGCAGAAGAACCTGCTGCGCCAGCAGCATCAGGGCCTGTTTGGTCGCTGACGGCGCGACCAGCCATGCGGCGCCGCGCCTGGCGCCGGGCGACGCGCGTTGCCCACGCTGCGGCGGCAGGTTCCGCTGCGGTCGAGACGACGCCGCGCCGTGCGCATGCACCACCATTCGCCTGAGCGAAGCCGCGCTGAGCGACCTGCGCGCGCGCTACGACGGTTGCCTGTGCATGCAGTGCCTGCAGGCGCTGGCCCGCGACGAGGCCGCGGGCACGCCACCAAAGGCCAGTGACAACCCGATCGACCGCGGCCTCGATGCGCTGACCGCGCTGGCCGCGCCGCTGGCGATCGTGGTCACGCTGCTGCTGTTCCTGCAATGGCCGCTGCGCGACCTCGTGCATGCGGGGTCCACGCAGGCCAACGACCTGGCGCAGTGGCTGTTCGCGCTGTACGTCGCAGTCTCGTTGCGCCACGCCACGCGGCATCGGGCGCACCTCACCGCGCGCGACGACCTCGCCGCTGCGTCGGATGCGACTTCGCCGCAGCGCAGCCGCTGGCGTGCGGCCGGCGCAGCGCTGTGCCTGCTGCCATGGGCGGCTTTGTTGCTGGTCGCGGGCTGGCCCGAGGTGGTACGGGCGGTGCAAAGCGGCGAGCGCTTTCCCGAGACCGACAATCCAGGCTACTTCATGACGCACGTGGCGATGCTCGTGCTGGCGCTGCTGGCCGGCTGGCAGGGCGCGCGCGATCTGTGGCGCGCGCTGCGGCCGCGCCACGCGTGAGCGGCCGTGGGCGCATTCGGCCTGCTGCTGCTCGCACTCGCGCTGGTGCTCATGATGAGCACCGGTTGGCCGACCTATGCGGTGCTGCTCGGTGTCTGCTCGATCGGTGCGTTGGCTGGCCTGGCTGCCGGCGTGGTCCAGCCGCACATGCTGCTGGGCCTGCCGGACCGCGTGATCGGGCTGCTCAACTACGATCTGCTGCAGGCGCTGGTGATCTACGGCCTGGTCGGCGCACTGCTGATCCGGCTCGACCTGGCCGGCAGCGTCTACGGCGGCCTGCGCCACACACTGCGGCCGCTGCTGCCGCGCGCGGCGGCGCCGGTGTCGGGCCTGATGCTCGGCGCCCTGCTGGCGCCGATCAACGGCTCGGTCGGTGCCAGCCTGATGACGCTGAATCGCAGCATGGCGTCGACCTGGGCCGCCGAGGGCATGCCGCCGGCGCGGCGCACGGCGCTGGTGGCGGTGGCCAGCACGCTGGGTGTGCTGATTCCGCCGTCGCTGGTGTTGCTGCTGTTAGGCGACGCGATGCTGCGCGCCCACACCGAGGGCCTGGACATCGCGCGCGCGATGAGCCTGCCGTTGGCCGGCGAACGTTTGCGAGTCATCAACACGCAAGACGTGATGCAGGCCGTGCTGCCCCCCGCTGCGCTGCTGTTGATCGGCTGGTTGACGCTGAGCGCCTTCGCTGCACGCCACGACGGGGCGCCTGCCGACCGCGCCGGCACGTCGCGGCGCGAACGGGCCGCGCTGGTCGTGGTACCGGCGGCGCTTTTGCTGTTGCTGACGCTGCTGGCCAGCGGTCGCGTGCGCGCCGTCGAGGGTGCCGCCACGGCCGGCGTCGCGTTGCTGGCGTGGGGCGGGCTCAGCCGACAACTCACGCTGCGCGGGTTGGCCGCGGTGCTGAGCGACGCGATGGTGATCACCGGCGTGCTGTTCGCGCTGTTACTGGCGGCCACCACGTTCTCGTTGTTGCTGCGGCTGCTCGGCACCGACCGCCTGGTGACCGACGTCATGGTCAACCTGGGCGGCGGACCGCGGCTGGCGGTGCTGCTGTCGCTCGGCGTGCTGCTGCTGTGTGCGTTCGTGCTCGATGCCTTCGAGTTGACGTTCCTGGTGATCCCGATCGTGATGCCGCCGCTGCTGTCACGCGTCGGCGACGCAGCGTGGGTCTCTGCGCTGGTGCTGCTGGTGTTGCAGCTCGGTTTCCTGCTGCCGCCGTTCGGCTATTCGGTCGTGCTCGCGCGCGGTCATGGCGCCGTGCGCCCACCGTGGGCCGCCTTGAATCGCGAACTGCTGCCCTATCTGCTGTGGCTGCTGGCGGTGATCGCGCTCTTGTTCGCATGGCCCCTGCCAACGCATTGGCTGCAGACCGCGCCGACGCAGCTGCCCGCGCGCGATGCGATGAACGCCGATCGCATCGACGAGCTGATGCGCGAGATGTCCAGGCCGCGCGACGCGCGAGCGCCTTGACCTCGGGGCGGGCCCGCAGGTCGGCCCCGGAAGACGAGCGCTCGCACGATCGTCTCGGGTCAATCCGTCAGCACGCGGCGCAGCAGATGAGGGAGCTCGTCGAATGTGTTCTGCTTCTGCAGCAGATGACGCACGCCCAGCCGCTCGGCGCCGGCGCGCAATTCCTCCGAGACGTAGCCGCTGCTGATCACCACCGGAAGATCCGGTCGGATGCGGCCGATCGCCCCGGCGAGCTCCAATCCCGAGGCCTCGGGCATGTTGTAGTCGGTCACCACGGCGTCGAACGCCTGCGGCGCCGCACGCAAGGCCGCCAGCGCGTCCTGCGTGCTGTGGCAACAGGTGCTCCGGTAGCCCGATCGCTGCAGCAGGCGATCGACCATCAGCAGCATCACCTCGTCGTCGTCGATGTACAGCACATGTTCGCCATGCCCTTCCAGCGCGGCGGGTCGCGCCAGTTCACTGCGCGGACTGGCCTCGAGGTGTTGTTGCGCCGGCAGGTACAGATTGAAGGTGGATCCTAGCCCTGGCGCGCTGTCGACGCTGATCGCGCCCTGGTGAGCGGCCACGATCCCATGCACCACCGACAGACCCAGGCCGGTGCCCTGTCCCGCCGGCTTGGTGGTGAAGAACGGCTCGAAGATGCGCGCGCGCGTCTCCGCATTCATGCCGATGCCGGTGTCGCGCACCCACAGGTGTGCATACCGGCCAGGCGGCCATGCGCCCACGGCCTGAGCTGCTGAGGTGTCCAGCTGCTGCTCGTCGAGCCCGACGGTGATGGTCCCCAAGCCGTCGGCCAGCGCGTGCCAGGCGTTGGTGCAAAGATTCATCAGCACCTGTTGAATCTGCGTGCCGTCGGCGTACACGTACAAAGGCACCTCGCTGAGCCTGGCCTCCAGTGAGACGCGCGCCGGCAGCGTCGCACGAAGCAGCGAGAGCGACTCCTCCACCAGTGGCCGCAGCGGCTGGCCGACCAGCTCCTGCGCCTGGCGGCGACTGAAGGCGAGGATCTGCTGCACCAGGTCGCGCGCCCGCAGGCTGGCCTTGCCGATCTGGTCCAGGCTCTGGTGCACGGGATGTCCGGCCGGCAGGTCGCCACGAGCGAGCGCCACGTTGCCCAGAATCGCACCCAGGATGTTGTTGAAATCGTGCGCGATGCCGCCGGCCAGCGTGCCGATCGACTCCATCTTCTGCGATTCGCGCAACTGCGACTCCAGCGAACGGCGCTCGGCTTCGGCCTGTTTGCGCTCGGTGACGTCGCGCTGCGTGCCGACGAATCCGGTCAGCGCACCGCTGTCGTCGCGAATCGGTGAGATGTCCAGCGCGATCCAGATGCCGGCGCCGTCCTTGCGATAGATGAGGACCTCGCCGCGGTATTCCTCGCCGACGCGCAGGGCGCGCCTGATGTCGTCCGCTGCGGCCTTCGAGGTCTGCGCGCCCTGCAGGAACCGGCCGCTGCGCCCCAGCGTCTCGCCGGCCGAGTAACCGGTGAGGCGTTCGAACCCGGGGTTGACGTACGAAATCACCCCGTTCGCATCGGCGATCATCACGCCCTGCGAGATCTGGGTCAGCGCCCGGTCGCGCAAGCGCAACGCTTCGGCATGGGCCCGCAGCGCCTGTTGCGCGCGGTATGGCTCGCTGACATCGCTGAATACCAGCACCACGCCCATCACCTTGCCGGATGCGTCGCGGATCGGAGCCGCGCTGTCGGAAATGTGGTACTCGATGCCGTTGCGGGCCAGCAGCAGGGTGTGGTTGGCAAGGCCCAGGATCTCGCCGCTGGCCAGCACCCGTTGCGTCGGGCTCGGCACCGGTGCGCGCGACTCGGCATCGATGATGTTGAACACGTCGGCCAGCGGCCGCCCTCGGGCCAGAGCGAACGGCCAGCCGGTGAGCTCTTCGGCGACGGTGTTCATGCGCGTGACCCGGCCGTCCAGGTCGGTGGCGATCACTGCGTCACCGATCGACTGCAGCGTGACGGCCAGGCTCTCTTCGCTGGTGCGCAGGACCTCCTCCGCGCGTTTGCGCTCGGTGATGTCGAGCACGGCCCCGATGGTGTGCAACATGTGCCGCTGGCTGCCCTCGCCGCTGAACGAGGTCAGCGAGCGCGTCGTCAGGAACCGGACCTCGCCGTCGCGGCGAACGATTCGGTGCTCGACGTCGAACAGCCCGTCGCCGGCAGGATCGTGTGCGCGCTGGACGGCCGCAGAGATCGCGTCGCGGTCCGCCGGAAAGACATGCTCCAGGAAGACGGCCAGGGACACCGGCTCGTCGGCAGCGACGCCATAGATCTCGCGCTGCTCCGTCGACCAATGGATCGTCTCGGTGAGGTGGTCGTGATCGAAGATGCCGATGCGGGCCACTCGAACGGCTTGCTGCAGGCGCTGTTCGCTCAGGCGCTGCGCTTCCTGGGCGGCACGTGCGGCCGTGATGTCGCGTGCGATGCCCAACACGCCGATCAGCCGGCCCTGGGCGTCGCGCATCGGCGTCTTGATCGTCTCGAACTGCCCGCGATAGCCGTCGCTCGCGAAGCTGAGCCACTCCTCGTTGACGCTCGGCTTGCCGGCCGCCATCGCGCGGCGATCGTGCTCGCGAAACGAATCGGCCAGCTCCCTGGACACGAAGTCGTAGTCCGTCTTGCCGACGATGCCCGCCCGGCTGCTGCCGTACAACCGCTCGACCGCCGGGTTGCATTCGAGAAAGACGCCTTCGACATCCTTCAGCCACACCAGGTCGGGGATGGTCTCCAGGGTGGATCGCAAGCGGTCCTGCGCGGCCCGCAACTGGCTGTACGGCCGCTCGATGGTCTCGACGAAGATCGCGCGGTACAGGAACAGGTAGGCGATCACCTTGTAGAGGTGGCCCATCAGGTTGTAGAGGTCGGTCACGCTGGCGTAGAGCGTGAAGAAGAACTCGCTCATCGCCATCGTGCACACCGCGACGAACAGCGCCGCGGCGTTGAACAACAGCGGCCTGCGCATGCGCAGCCACAGCGCGAGCGCAGCTGTCAGGTAGAGCGCGATGAGCACGTACTCCGAGACGATCTTGAACGGCGTCAGCCCCGAGCCAGGCACGAAGGTGCGCGGTGCGATGTCGGGCCGGAACAGGAACAACCAATGGGCGAACGCGGTGACGGCGAGCACGGCTGCCAGCATCAGGTAGCGCGTCGCGCTGCGGGCCAACGGCCGCGACGGTGCGACCGCCACCGCGAGCAGCGCGAGCGCGGCCAGCGTGCGGGCGACCAGCCAGAAGTTGATCGCTTTCTCCGGATTGCTGGGCGTCACGTAGTCCGGCATGCCGGCGAACGACAGCGCGTGCGAGAAATCGAGCAGCGCGACGCCGAGAAATCCGCAGGCCAGCAGCACCGTGCTGGCCGGCAGCTCGCGGTGGTTGGCGTTCCAGCCGACCGCGAACACCAGCACGGCGATGACGACCGCGATGGTCTCGAACAACGTGTGCAGCGGGCCGTAGCCGGCGATGCCGCCGGCGCCGGGCGGTGGCGGCAACGACCAGACCAACACCATGCCGGCCATCAACAGCGCCAGCAGCGCGCCGGCCTTGCGCATCGGCTCGCGGTGATCGGCGTGGATCATTCGGCGTCTCCGCCCGGCAGCGGCGAGGCCGCATGCGGTCGCGGTCGCAGCCTCGGCCCGGCGGGGCTGGCCTCATGCGCCCGGCGGGCATGTGGACTCCATGCACCGCTCGATCCCACCCGCTGCGCGATCGTTTTCATCTTCCCTGCGGCATTGGAATTCCGCATCCCGTGGTGTTTCTACGCCGGTCGATGAGCGATGTCGAGGCCTTGTTGTTGCCGACGGCCGCAGTGGACAATGAAGTCGAATCCAAAGCGCTAGCGACTGAACTGCAGCACGCCGTCGTCGATGCGTCCGAGCCGCAGCGCCAACAGATCGACCAGGTAGTTCTGATTGAGCTTCCAGGGCTTCACGCCGCCTTGTTTGGGCAGCTGCGCGAGGTGGCGCTGAAAGTATCCCGACGAAAAATCGACGAACGGCTCCAGCGCCATCGCCGCGTCGGCCATGTGCGGCGTGCACACCCGGGCACCCGAGGCCGCCATGTGCCGCAGCAGCCGACACATGTAGCGGCTGGTGAGATCGGCCTTCAACGTCCACGAAGCGTTGGTGTAGCCGAAGGTGGCCGCGAAATTCGGCAGGCCGCTGTACATCGAGCCTTTGTAGACCACCAGCCGTCCGGCATCGATGGCGCGGCCGTCGACCTCGATCGCGGCGCCGCCCAACTGCTGCAGCTGCAGACCGGTGGCGGTGATCACCACGTCGGCCGGCAACTCGCGGCCGCTCTTCAAGCGCAAGCCGCGAGCTTCGAAGCGTTCGATCTCGTCGGTCACCACCTGCACGCGGCCGCTGGCGATCGACGCGAAGAGATCGCTGTCGGGCACCAGGCACAGGCGCTGCTGCCAAGGGTTGTAGCGCGGCGTGAAATGCGTCGCCACGTCGTAGCCGGGCGGCAGCGCCTTGCGCACCTCGTTGATCAGATAGGCCTTGACCTGCGCAGGCTTGCGCCGGCACATGCGGAAGACATACATGCCCAGCAGCAGGTTCTTCCAGCGGGTCAGCGTGGCCGCCAGCCGCGCCGGCAGCACACGATGCAATCGGCGCGCCATGGCGTCCTGCGACGGCCGCGACACCATGTACGTGGGCGAGCGCTGCAGCATCGTGACCTGCGCCGCCGTTTGCGCGATCGCCGGCACCAGCGTGACGGCGGTAGCGCCGCTGCCGATCACCACCACGCGCTGGCCGGCCAGATTCACATCGTCGGCCCAGGCCTGCGGGTGCACCACGCGGCCCTGGAACGATTCGATGCCGGCGAACGCCGGCGTGTAGCCCTGCTCGTAGCGATAGTAGCCGCTGCACATGAAGAGAAACCTGCAGCGTTGCGTCAGCGGCTCGGCCGCACCGTTGCGCTGCAGGGTCACGGTCCACAGCGCGTCGCTGGAGCTCCACGCGGCCCGCTGCACCCGCTGGCCGAAGCGGATGTGCCGATCGATGCCGAACTCGCGCACCGTGTCGTTCAGGTACCGCAGGATCTCGGGCGCCTCGGCGATCGAGCGGTCGCCGCGCCAGGGGCGGAACGAGAAGCCCAGCGTGTACATGTCGGAGTCCGATCGGACACCGGGGTAGCGAAACAGATCCCAGGTGCCGCCCAGCTGGTCGCGCGCCTCGACGATGGCGAAGCGCCGCTCGGGACACATCGTTTGCAGATGCCAGGCCGCGCTGATGCCGGAGATGCCCGCGCCGACCACCAGCACGTCGAGAATCGATTCGTCCACGTTCACACCCTCAGTTCTCGACGTCGATGACAGCGCTGCGCACAGGCGGGCAGACGGCGCGCGGCCTCATTTCCAGCGCAGCGGCTCGACGTGCACGCTGCCGCGCGCACTGCTCAACGTGAGCGCACCGTCGTGCACCGTGGCCTGCAGCTGCATGCTGCGTTCGGCCAGCGCGGCCAGGGCCGGTGCCGCCTCGGCGGGCAGCCGCCAGACCTGCAGCTTGTCCAGCCGCGCCACCTTGCCGGCGATGCCGCGCCACCAGACGTCGGCGGCCGCATGAAAGGCGAGCACCACCACCGCATCGGCCTGCGCGCTGGCCTTGGTCAATGCCCGGTCGTCGGGCTGGCCCACTTCGATCCACAGCCGCTTGCGCCCGGTGAAGTCGGTCAGCGCCACGTCGGGGTCATCGGGATCGGACAATCCGGCGCCGAAGGCCAGCCTGCCGTCGCCGCGGCACAGGTCTTGCAACTGGTGCGCGTGCAGCGCCAGCGCGGCGATGCGCACCATCATGCGCTCGTCGGTCTCGCTCGGGTGGCGCGCCAACGTCAAGGCGTGCTCGGCGTAGTAGCCGTGGTCGATGTCGGCAATCTGGAGCTGGGCCTTGAAGACCGTGGACTTGAGAGCCATGCCCGATTCTGCATGGTGCCGCCCGGACCATCGACGGCAGGCTGCCGACAGGCTATCGTTCGACCGCGCCGGACGAACGCGCGCTTGGTTGACGAGAAAGACAACGATGATCCGCAAGCTGCACCACAACGCCTACCGCTGCCGCGACTCCGAAGAGACGCGGCGCTTCTACGAGGATTTTCTCGGCCTGCCGCTGGTGCAAGCGCTCGATCTGAGCGAAACCAAGACCGGGCGCCCGACGCGCACGCTGCACACGTTCTACCGGCTCGACGACGGTTCGCACATGGCGTTCTTCGAGACCACCGACATGCCGTTCGAGTTCAAGAAGCAGCACGACTTCGACCTGCACATCGCGCTCGAGGTCGACCCCGAGGTATTGCCGGCCATGCTGGCCAAGGGCAGCGCGTTGGGCATCGAGACACGGGGCCCGTCCGACCACGGCATGATCGACTCGATCTACTTTCGCGACCCCAACGGCTACGTGATCGAGCTGTGCGCCAAGCGCGCCGGGCACGACGCGATGATGGACCCGCAGGCCAACGATGCGCGCGGCCGGCTCGCGCGCTGGACCGGCAGCAAAGCCGGTTGAGCTCTGCGGTCTCAGCCGGTGTCCGAGCGCGACCGATCCGGCGCACCGGTGGCCCAGGAATCCAAGGCCTTTCGCAGCGAGTCCGGCGCGATCGGCTTGGTCAGGACGTCGTCCATGCCGTCGGCAAGGCAGCGCGCGCGGGTCGCGAGGTCGGCATCGCCGGTCAGCGCCAGGATCGGTGTTCGTGTGCGTCCCATGTCCGACTCGGTGACCCGCCACTGTTGAACCGCGGCAAAGCCGTCGAGAACGGGCATCTGGCAGTCCATTAACACCAGATCCACCGGCGTGTCGTGCAGCCTCAGCAGAGCCTGCGCGCCGTCGCGCGCGACGGTGACCTCGGCACCGAGGTTGGCAAGCAGGCTGCACATGACCAGGCAATTCACTTCGTCGTCCTCGACGAGCAGAACACGCGACCGCTTCTCGAGCTTCGGCGAGCCAGGGGGCGGCGCCGCCTGTCGATGGTCGATCGCGGGCAAAGGCACCAATACCGAGAAGCACGACCCGCGGCCGGGCTGGCTCTCTACATCGATCCGACCGCCCATCAGGGCGACCAGCTCGCGACAGATCGACAAGCCGAGGCCACTGCCGCGCAGCTGCTCGCCCGGCATGGTCGGCCCCTGCGCAAATGGGGCAAACAGCCGGTCGCGCAGTTCATCGCTCATCCCGGCGCCGCTGTCGCGAACCCTCAGGATCAAGGGCCCTTGTCCGCCGACGTGGTCGATCTCGATGCGGACATGGCCGGCGCTCGTCATCTTGATGGCGTTGGACACCAGGTTGGCGAGAACCTGCCGCACTCGCAGCTCGTCACCCTGGTAGATGCCGTCGGCGACCGATTCGGCGTGCCACTGCAGTTCGAGGCCCTTGGCCGCCGCCGCGGGCGCAAACATGTCGACGACCGCGCACACCGTTTCGCGCACTGAGAACGCACGCGATTCGAGCTTCAAGCCACCGGCCTCCAGCCGGGCATGGTCGAGCACATCGTCGACCAGCGAGCGCAGGTGGGCTGCCGAGCGCTGCAACGCGTCCACCAGCGCGCGTTCATCCTCGGTTCGCGGCCGGCGCGCGAGCAGATCCGCCGCGGTGATCATGGCGTTCATCGGCGTGCGAATCTCGTGGTTGAGATGCGCGATGAACCGGTCCTTCAAGCGGGCCGCGTCGAGTGCGGCATCCCTCGCCGAAGAGAGCTCCCTGGCCAGCAAGTTGCGCCAGTGCAGGGAGTAACCGGCGAACAGTAGGAACAGCAGGGTGATCAGCGCGGCCGAGATCGCTCGATGCGCGAGCGATGGCGGATCAGGGGTCGGCAGCCAGTCGAAGCGCTCGGCGAAGTACAGACCCAAGGCGAACAGCGCGGTCGCCGCGGCCATCCATTCGGCAAACCAAGCGCCGCCCAAAAGCGCCAACGGAGCCAGCACCAGCAGCCACGTGAGCGCCGGCGACGTCAGGCCGCCTTGGATCACGACCACCCCTGCCAACACCAGCCAGCTCACCAGCGCGAGCCATTGAATTCCGCGGCCGGCGTCGCGCCGCCACCAAGCCACGCCATAGGCTGCAAGAAACGCCGCGGCGGCCCCGATCTCTGCACCGAAGAGACGCCATCGGCCTGCCACCGCATAAGCGCTGGCATAGGCCAGCACCACGGCGATCAGCAACCCGGCGACGAGATGCAACACGCGCCATCTCACCCGCTCCTCGAAGAGTTGTGGTGGCGTCGGTCCGATGGACATCGAAATCCCCCTCGCAGGGATCGGACCGATTCTAGTAGCGGCTCACGCGCCACGCGGGCCGTCGCGTCGTCTGCGGCGGATCAATCGCGGCGGGGATGCCGCAACATCACAGCGTATTCACCTCGACGAGTACCGGGCTCACCCACATGCGCCGATGTAGCCGCAGGTGGTGCAGAACTCGCAGCCGTCCTTGTGGATCAACGTCGGGTTGGCGCACTCGGGACAGCGCGCGCCGGCCATCGGCCCGGCGGCACCGTGGCGCGGGTTGTCGGAGGGGATCTGCAGGATGCCCATCGCGTTGAGCGGGTAGCCTGCCGAATCGAGCACGCCCAGCATCGCGTAGCGGTGGATCACCAGCCGCGCGATGTAGGCCACGGTCGACGGCCACAGCTGCTGCCGCCGCTCGCCGGGCACCGGCGCCATGAAGTGCCCGAGCGGCTCGCCGACGTTGAGCAGCTTGCGCAGCTTCATGCCGATCCACGCCGGGTCCATCACCCGCATGTCGAGCGACAGCAAACGCGCCAGGCCGTCGAGCGCGCGCGGGTAGTTGCCGGAGAAGCCGATGGCACAGGGCCGCGTCACGAACGCGGCCCCTCCATCGCCCTGCCGGGTCACGAAGCCGCCGCCAGCGCCGGCGGGCAACTGCACTTCTTTCAGCGTCACGGTGAACGACTCGCCGCTGGCCGGATTGGACACGTCCACCGCCCAGGCCAGCGTGCCCGAGGTGCCGGTGCGCGGCTCGTCGCGGCTGAACATGGCGTCGATCACCGGTGTCGAGCCTCCCTCCTGCAGCGCGCCGAGCTGCTCGCAGCGCCAGCGGATCACCGCGGCGGTGGCCGCCACCACGCCGGGGAACAGCCGCGGCTCGCCGTGCGGCGGCATCGGCATCTCGAACGAACGCTCCTCAGATACGGTGGCCAGCGCATCGAGCTTCAGGCGCAGCCAGGCCGCGTCGTTGGCGCGCATGTCCATCGACAGCGTCTTGGCCAGCGCAGCCAGGCCGCGCGGCTGCTCGGCGCCGTTGACCCACACCTCGAACGGCAGGTTGCGCGCGAAGAGGCCCGACTCGGGCCCGGCCTCGGCGGGCAACTCGCCGACGAACAGTGAGAACTCGCCGTGCGGGTACTGGATCATGTAGCTCCACGCCGGATTGCCGCCGGGGAAATCGGGGCGGCTCGGCCAGCGCAGCGAGGCCAGCACCGGCGCCGGCAGGCGCTCGACGCGCAGGCGCTGGTTGGCACTGTCACTGGCCACCAGCTGCGGCGGCGCGGCCTGCGAGTCGACGCTCAGCACCGCGCCCAACACGGCGTTGGGCCGGTAAGTCGCCAACCCCTTGAGGCCCGCTTTCCAGGCGCTGAAGTACAGGCCCTGGAAATCGGCATACGGATAGTCGGCCGGTACGTTGACGGTCTTGCTGATCGAGGTGTCGACGAACGGCGCCACCGCCGCCACCATCGCTGCATGGTCCTCCGCGCTCATCTCGAGCGCGGTGACGAAAGCATCGGTCAGCGGCGCGTCGGTGCCCTTCAGATGCCGGAACAGCCGCCACGCGTGGTCCTCGACCGCGTACTCCTTGAAGCTGTTGTCGGGCTCGCGCTTGCGGCGCGTGTAGCTCCAGCTGAACGGCGGCTCGATGCCGTTGCTCGCGTTGTCGGCGAACGCCAGGCTGATGGTGCCGGTGGGCGCGATCGACAACAGGTGCGAGTTGCGGATGCCCTGCGCGCGGATCTTGTCCTTCAACGCCTGCGGCAGCCGCGACGCGAAGCTGCCGCGCGACAGGTACAGGTCGGCGTTGAACAGCGGGAACGCACCGCGCTCGCGCGCCAGGTCGGCCGAGGCGTCGTAGGCGGCGTCGCGCATCACTTCGGAAAAGCGCGCGGCCTCGGTGCGCGCGGCGGCGCTGTCGTAGCGAAGGCCGAGCATCACCAGCGCATCACCGAGCCCGGTGAAGCCCAGGCCGATGCGCCGCTTGGCACGCGCCTCGTCGTGCTGCTGCGGCAGCGGCCACACGGTGGAATCGAGCACGTTGTCGAGCATGCGCACCGCGACCTTGACCACCTCGACGAACGCGTCGTCGCGAAAGCGCGCGTGAGGCTCGAACGGGTTGTCGATGAAGAACGTGAGGTCGATCGAACCCAGGCAGCAGCAGCCGTAGGCCGGCAAGGGCTGTTCGCCGCACGGGTTGGTGGAATCGATGCGCTCGCAATAACCGAGGTTGTTGTCGGCGTTGATGCGGTCGATGAACAGCACGCCCGGTTCGGCGTGGTCGTAGGTCGATCGCATGATCTGTTCCCACAGGTCGCGCGCGCGTGCCTGCCGGTAGACCCACAGGCCGTCGGGGCGCCGCTGCGCGCCGGCGGCCTTTTGCGCCGCGCTCGGCTCGGCGCGGTGCACCAGTTCGAACTCGCGGTCTTCTTCGATCGCGCGCATGAATCCGTCGGTCACACCGACCGAGATGTTGAAGTTGGTGAGCTCGCCGCGGTCCTTGGCGTGGATGAAGTCCTCCACGTCGGGGTGGTCGCAGCGCAGCACGCCCATCTGCGCGCCGCGCCGGCTGCCGGCGGACTCCACCGTTTCGCACGAGCGGTCGAACACGCGCATGTAGCTGACCGGGCCCGATGCGCTCGACTGCGTGGTGCCGACCCACGCGCCGCGCGGACGGATGCGCGAGAAGTCGTAGCCCACGCCACCGCCGCGGCGCATGGTTTCGGCGGCCTCGGTGAGCGCGGTGTAGATGCCGGGGTAGCCGTCTTCGGGCGCGGCGATCGAGTCGCCCACCGGCTGCACGAAGCAGTTGATCAGCGTGGCACCGAGCGCGGTGCCGGCGGCCGAGTCGATGCGGCCGGCGGGAATGAAGCCGCTCCTCTGCGCGTCGAAGAAGCGCGCTTCCCATTGCGTGCGCAGCGAGGGTGCCTCGACTGCAGCCAGCGCACGCGCCACCCGCGCGCGCACGTCGTCGACGCTACGCTCGTCGCCCTTGGCGTATTTTTCGAGCAGCACCTCCTGGCTGATCGGCTGTGCGCTCAGCGCGACCGCCGTGGCCGCGCCGATCTTGTCCTGAGGCCCGTTGGGTCGGGCGAGTTCGCTCATCGTCGGTGTCTCCAGGCCCTGTGGCCTTCTGCGCATCTGGCTGTATTGTGAGCGCCGGCGCGATCGGCACCAAGCCGCTTGGGCGATGACCCGCGCTCAGGTGCGGCGGATCAATCGCTGCTGCAAGAGGCCGCGTGCGCGATCGCCGGAGCGAGCGTGGCATGCAAGCCCACGACCGCGCCGATGACGATCAGTGCGGGCGCTTTCACCTCGTGGATTCGCGCCAGGGCAGGCAGCGTCTCGAGCGTGCCGTCGACGGTGCGCTCGTCGGGCCGCGTCGCGCGCTCGACCACGGCCGCCGGCGTGTCGGGCGGCAAGCCATGCTGGATCAACTGCTCGCAGATGACCGGCAACATCGCCACGCCCATGTAGACCACCACCGTCTGGCGCGGCCGCGCCAGCAGCTCCCAATCGAGATCGAGCGTGCGCCCGTCGCCCTCGCCGCGCAGGTGGCCGGTGGCGAACACCAGCGTGCAGGCGTGGTCGCGATGCGTCAGCGGGATGCCGGCCGACGCTGCGGCACCCTGTGCCGCGCTGATGCCGGGAATCACCTCGAACGGCACACCGGCTTGGGCAAGCGCCTGCGCCTCCTCGCCGCCGCGGCCAAAGATGAAGGGGTCGCCGCCTTTCAATCGCACCACCGGCCGCCCGCTGCGCGCCAGCCGCAGTGTCAATTCGATGATCGCCGCTTGGCTCAGGGTGTGGTGGCCCGACTGCTTGCCCACGTAGATGCGATGCGCCTGCTTGGGCACGAGGTCGAGCACCTCGCAGCCGACCAGGTGGTCGTACAGCACCACCTGCGCTTCGCGCAGCACCCGCGCCGCCTTCAGCGTCAGCAGGTCGGGATCGCCCGGACCGGCACCGACCAAGGTCACCTTGGCCGGCCGCTTGGCGGCCAACAGGGTGCGCGCATCGAAGCGCAGCGGTTCGTTCAGAGCGCTCATCGGCAATCGGTCCCGCAGACGGTGGGCCGCATTGTTGGCACCCCGCTGGTCGCGGTCCTTGACCCAGTTCAAGGACGCCTGGGGGTTGCCAGGCGGACCATGCGACCACGAACAAGCGGAGTGAATCCATGAATGCATCTCACCGGCCCGTGATCGCGGCGCTGCTGCTCGCCGGCCTGGCTTGCGCCGCGCAAGCGCAGGACAAGAAACCCACGGAACCACCGGAACACGCCACCCAGCCGGAGTCCGCCTACCAGGCCGGCCGGTCGCCACTGGCCAACGAGCCGATGTATCAGAGCACGAACCCGAAGGCGCCGCCGATGACGCAGGCCGAGTTCGACCTCGGCCGTAAGACCTACTTCGAGCGCTGCGCCGGCTGCCACGGCGTGCTGCGCAAGGGCGCCACCGGCAAGCCGCTGACGCCCGACATCACGCTCGGCAAGGGTACCGAGTACCTGAAGGTGTTCATCGCCTATGGCTCGCCCGCCGGCATGCCCAACTGGCAGACCTCCGGCGAGATGGATGCCAAGACCGTCGACGTGATGGCCCGTTACGTTCAGCAGGATCCCCCGACACCGCCCGAGTACGGCATGAAGGAGATGAAAGCGACGTGGAAGGTCATCGTGCCGGTGGACCAGCGCCCGACCAAGAAGATGAACAACTACAACATCGACAACATCTTCTCGACCACGCTGCGCGACACCGGCGAAGTGGCGCTGATCGACGGCGACACCAAGCAGATCATCAACATCGTCAAGACCGGCTACGCGGTGCACATCTCGCGCCTGTCGGCATCGGGCCGCTATGTGTTCGTGATCGGACGCGATGCCAAGATCAACATGATCGACCTGTGGATGCCCAAGCCCGACAACGTGGCCGAGATCCGCGTCGGCCTGGAGGCACGCAGCGTCGACACCAGCAAGTTCAAGGGTTACGAAGACAAGCTGGCGATCGCCGGCTCCTACTGGCCGCCACAGTACGTGATCATGAAAGGCGACACGCTCGAGCCGCTGAAGGTCGTGGCCACCCGCGGCATGACGGTCGACACGCAGGAATACCACCCCGAGCCGCGCGTGGCGGCGATCGTGGCCTCGCACTTCAAGCCCGAGTTCGTGGTCAACGTCAAGGAGACCGGCAAGATCCTGATGGTCAACTACAAGGACATCAACAACCTCACCGTCACCGAGATTCCCGCGGCGCGCTTCCTGCACGACGGCGGCTGGGATTCGAGCCACCGCTACGTGATGATGGCGGCCAACCAGTCCAACAAGATCGCCGTCGTCGACGCCAAGGAAGGCAAGCTCGCGGCGCTGGTCGAGGTCGACAAGATTCCGCACCCGGGGCGCGGCGCCAACTTCGTGCACCCCAAGTGCGGCCCGGTGTGGGCCACCGGCCACCTCGGCAGCGAAAAGATCTCGCTGATCGGCACCGATCCGCAGAAACACAAGGACTACGCCTGGAAGGTCTGCGAGACGATCGATGGCCAGGGCGGCGGCAACCTGTTCATCAAGACGCACCCGAAGTCGCAGCACCTGTACATCGACACGCCGCTGAACCCCGACCCGAAGATCAGCCAGTCGGTCGCGGTGTACGACATCAAGAACCTGAAGGCCGGTTTCAAGGTGCTGCCGATCGCCCAATGGTCGGGCATCAGCGACGGCGGCGCGATGCGCGTGGTGCAGCCCGAGTTCAACAAGGCGGGCGACGAAGTGTGGTTCTCGGTCTGGTCGGCCAAGGACAAGCAGAGCGCGCTGGTCGTCGTCGACGACAAGACGCTGGCGCTGAAGGCGGTGATCAAGGACCCGAGGCTGATCACGCCCACCGGCCACTTCAACGTGCACAACACGCAGCACGACATCTATTGAGACGAGGGAGCTCACGATGAAGATCCGCATGACCTTGCTGGCGGGGCTGGGCCTCGCGCTGGCCGCGGCCGGCGCCTGGGCCACGCCCGAAGACGCGATGAACCAGGCCGGCTGCATGGCCTGCCACACCAAGGACAAGAAGGTGGTCGGCCCCGCCTTCAAGGACATCGCGGCCAAGTACAAGGGCCAGGATGTCATCGGCAAGCTGATGGACAAGGTGCGCAAGGGCGGTTCGGGCACCTTCGGCCCGGTGCCGATGGCGCCCAACCCGCCCGAGAAGATCAACGACGCCGACCTCAAAGCGGCGATCGAGTTGATCCTCAAGAGTTGAGCGGCCTGGGGCCATGCGGCGCACCGTGGTTATCGCCCTCGCGCTGCCGCTGGCCCTGCTGGCCACCGGCGCCGCCGCCGCGCCAGAGGCGCTGTCGCAGGCGCGCCGGCAGGCGCTGGTGCGCATGGTGCGCAACGACTGCGGGGCCTGCCACGGCATGCACCTGACCGGCGGGTTGGGTCCCGCGCTGACACCGCAGGCGCTGGCCGACAAACCGATCGAGGGGCTGGTCGCCACCATCGTGGTCGGCCGCCCGGGCACGCCGATGCCACCGTGGCGGGCTTTCCTCGATGAGGCCGATGCACGCTGGATCGCCGAGCAGCTGGCGCATGGCTTTCCCGAACTGCAGCCGCAATCCCGGGGGGCCGTACGATGAAGCGGCGCCAGGCACTCGTAGCGCTCGGTGCATCGGTCGCGGCGCCGTGGCTCGCTGGTTGTGCCGCGCCGGTGCAGGCATCCGCTGGCACCGGCGACCTCGGCGTGGTGATCGAGCGTGCGCGCGGCACGGTGGCCATCGTCAACACCAGCACGCGCACGCTGCTGGCCGAAGTGCCCGGGCTCGGCGACCTGTCGCACGCGTCGGTGGTGTTCGCGCGCGACGGCGCGTCGGCGTTCGTGTTCGGGCGCGATGGCGCGCTGACCCGGGTCAACCTGCTGCAGCAACGCATCGACGCCCGCGTGATGCAGGCCGGCAACTCGATCGGCGGCGCGATTTCGCAGGACGGCGCGCTGGTGGCGGCGCAGAACTACACACCCGGCGGCGTCAAGGTGTTCGACGCCCGCACGCTCGAGCTGGTGGCCGACATCCCGGCGTTCACCGCACAAGGTCAACGCTCGCGCGTGGTCGGCTTGGTCGACCTGCCGGGCCGGCGCTTCGCCTATGCGCTGTTCGATGCCGATGCGATCTGCATCGCCGACCTGTCGCAGCCGGGCCCGCCGCGCGTCACGCGGTTCGACGGCATCGGCCACCAACCGTACGACGCGCTGGTCACGCCCGACGGCCGCCACTACATCGCCGGCCTGTTCGGCGAAGACGGACTCGCGCTGGTCGACCTGTGGGACCGCGAGCCGACCGCGCGGCGCATCCTCACCGGCTACGGCCGCGGCGAACAGCCGCTGCCGGTGTACAAGATGCCGCACCTGCGCGGTTGGGCGGTGGCCGGGCGCCACGCTTATCTGCCGGCGGTCGGTCGCCACGAGGTGCTGGTGGTCGACACCCAAACCTGGCAGGAGGTCGGCCGCATCGCGGTGGCCGGCCAGCCGGTGTTCGTGATCGCGCGGCCCGATGGACGGCAGGTGTGGGTCACCTTCGCCTTGCCCGACTACCACCGCGTGCAGGTGATCGACACACCCTCGCAGCGCGTCGTGCGCACGCTCGAGCCGGGCCACGCGATCCTGCACCTGGAGTTCACGCCGCGCGGCGAGGCGGTGTGGCTCAGCGCGCGCGACGACAACCGGGTGGTCGTGCTCGACACGCAGGGGTTCCAGACGCTGGCTTCGCTGTCGGTGGACTCGCCGAGCGGCATCTTCTTCACTGCGCGCGCGGCGCGCCTGGGTTTCTAGCAATGAAGCCGCTACGTTCACTTCGTTCAGTGCCCTGCGGGCGGCCGGGCGGGCCATGATGGCGACGCGCGACGAACTTCGCCGCTCGCTGCTCAACGACTGGCAGCGCGGGTTTCCGCTGGTCGCGACACCGTTCGCGCGCATCGCCGCGACCCTCGGTTGCAGCGAGGCCGCGGTGATCGAGCAATACCAGTCGCTGCGCAGCGAGGGCAGCCTGAGCCGCATCGGGGGCGTGTTCGCTGCCGGCGCCGGCGGCGCCGGCGTGCTCGCCGCGGTGGCGGTGCCGCCTGCCCAGCTCGACGCGGTGGCCGCGCTGGTATCGGCGCAACCGGGCGTCAATCACAACTACGAGCGCGAGCACCGCTGGAACCTCTGGTTCGTGCTGAACGGCCGCAACGCCGCCGCCGTGCAGCGCACGATGGACGCGATCGAGGTGGTGGTCCGGCTGCCGATGCTGCGCCTGCCGATGCAGCGGGCCTACCGCATCGACCTCGGTTTCGATCTCGGCGGATCGATCGGCCGTTCGCCCACCGACACGCGCAGCGAGGCCGCCGCGCCGCTGTCGGCCGCCGACTGGCCGCTGGCCGCGCTGGTCGAGCAAGGGCTGCCGCTGATACCGCGCCCCTACGACCGCTGGGCGCTGCAACTGGGCTGCGACGGCGACCACGTGGTCGAGACGCTCGCACGGTGGCAGCGCGACGGCACGCTCAAGCGCTTCGGCGCCATCGTGCGCCACCACGAACTCGGCTTCGACGCCAACGCGATGACCGTGTTCGACGTGCCCGACGCCGAGGTCGACGCCCGCGGCGACGCGTTGGCGCGCGACAGTACGGTCACGCTCGCCTACCGGCGCGAACGCGCGCCCGGCTGGCCCTACAACCTCTACTGCATGGTGCACGGCCGCGACCGCGAGGGCGTGCGCACTTCGCTGGCGGGCGTGATCGAGCGCGCCGGCTTGTCGGCTTACCCGCGCGAGACGTTGTTCTCGCGGCGGCGCTTCAAGCAGGAAGGCGCGCGGCGCTTTCGCGACCTCGACCGGCAGGCCAGCCATGTGCTCTGAGAACGCGGGCCGGATCGACCCCTTCGATGCGCGGCTGCTCGAGCACCTGCACGGCGGCTTTCCGCTGGTCGACCGGCCGTTCGCGCAGGTGGCCGGCGAACTGCACTGCACCGAGGACGAGGTCCTCGAGCGCCTGACGCGACTGCTGTCCCAGGGCGTGCTGACGCGCTTCGGGCCCCTGTTCCAGATCGAGCGGGCGGGTGGCTGCTTCGTGCTGGCGGCGATGGCGGTGCCCGAGGAGCGCTTCGACGAAGTGGCGCAGGCGGTCAACGCCTGGCCCGAGGTGGCCCACAACTACCGCCGCGAGTCGAGGGGTCCAGTCGGTGCGGCCGGCCATCGCGGCGGCAACCCGCGCGCACCCGTCGGGTCGGCCAACCACAGCGTCCCGCTGAACATGTGGTTCGTGGTGGCCACCGAGTCGGCCGCTGCGGCCGAAGCGGTCTTGCAGCACATCGAAGCGGACACCGGCATCGCGGTCTGGCGCTTCCCGAAGGAGCGCGAATTCAAGGTCGAGCTGAAGCTGCCGGTGGTGGGAGATGCCGATGGCCCTGTCTGAGTTCGATCGTTGCCTGGTCGCCGCCGTGCAAAGCGGCTTGCCGCTGGTGCCTCGGCCCTACGAAGCGCTGGGTGCCGCGCTCGGCGTCAGCGCCGAGGCGGTGCGCGAGCACATGGCCGGCATGCTGGCCTCGGGGCTGATCCGGCGCATCGGCGCCGTGCCCAACCACTACAAGCTCGGCTTCACTGCCAACGGCATGAGCGTGTGGGACGTGGCCGACGAACGGGTCGACGAACTCGGCGCACGCGTGGCGGCACTGCCCGGCGTCAGCCATTGCTATCGCCGCCCGCGCCGGCCGCCGCGGTGGCCGTACAACCTGTTCGCGATGCTGCACGGCCGCTCGCGCGAGCAGGTGCAGCAGCAGGCCGATCGCATCGAAGCCCTGCTCGGCGACGCCTGCCGCGGCCACGACATCCTGTATTCGACGGCGATTCTCAAGAAGACCGGTCTGCGCCTGCGCGAAGACTAGAAAGGCCCACGATGTTCCGCGTGTCGTCATTCATGCGCCTGCTCGCCGATGCCGAGCGCAGCGGCGCGATGCCGCTGGCGCGTGCCGTCCGGCCGTCCGGCCCGGTGGTGATCTGGAACCTGATCCGCCGCTGCAACCTCACCTGCACACACTGCTACGCGCTGTCGGCCGACCACGACTACGCGGGCGAACTGAGCACCGGCGAGGTGTTCACGGTGATGGACGATTTGAAGGCCTTCAAGGTGCCGGTGCTGATCCTGTCCGGCGGCGAGCCGCTGCTGCGACCGGATCTGTTTCAGATCGCCGCGCGCGCGAAGGCGATGCGCTTCTACGTCGGCCTGTCGAGCAACGGTACGCTGATCGACGCGGCGATGGCCGAGCGCGTGGCCGCGACCGGCTTCGACTACGTGGGCATCAGCCTCGACGGTCTGAGCGCCACGCACGACAAGTTCCGCCGCCTCGACGGCGCCTTCGAGCGCAGCCTGGCCGCGGTGCGGCTGCTGCGCGCACGCGGCGTCAAGGTGGGGCTGCGCTTCACGATGACGGCGCTCAACGCACACGATCTGCCGGCGCTGCTGCGGCTGATGCGCGACGAGCAAGTCGACAAGTTCTATTTCTCGCACCTCAACTACGCCGGCCGCGGCAACATCCACCGCGCCAAGGACGCGCAGTTCGCCGCCACGCGCGACGCGCTCGACCTGCTGTTCGAGCGTGCGTGGTGCGCCGCCCGGGACGGTCTGGCCGAGGAGTACGTGACCGGCAACAACGACGCCGACGGTCCCTACCTGCTGCGGTGGCTGCGCCGCTGGCACCCCGACCTGCACGCGCGCTGGCACGTGCCGTTGCGCCAGCATCTGGTCGCCTGGGGCGGCAACGCCTCGGGCGTCAACGTGGCCAACATCGACAACCTGGGGCAGGTGCACCCCGACACGATGTGGTGGCACCACACGCTGGGCAACGTGCGCGAACGGCCGTTCTCGGCGATCTGGAGCGACGTGAGCGACCCGCTGATGGCCGGGTTGAAGTCGCGGCCGCGGCCGGTGGGCGGGCGTTGCGCATCGTGCGCGCACTTCGACATCTGCGGCGGCAACACGCGCGTGCGCGCGCAGCAGGTGACCGGCGACCCCTGGGCCGAGGATCCCGGTTGCTATCTCGACGATGCCGAGATCGGCCTGGCGCAAGCGGGCGCGCGCGTCGCGGTGACGCCGTTTACCGGCAAACGTCGCCTGCCGATCGCCATCGAACCATGACGCATCTGCGCGCCGATCGCTGGATCGCGCTGGCGTTGTGGGCCGCAGCTTGCGCCGCCGTCCATGCGCAGAGTCCGCCGCAGGCCGCAACGGCCACGCCGTCGACTCCCGATCCTGCCGCGTTGTACCAGCAGCATTGCGCGGCCTGCCATGGCGCACAACGCACCGGCGGCATGGGCCCCGCGCTGCTGCCCGAGAGCCTGGAGCGCTTGCGCAAGCCCGAGGCGCTGAAGGTGATCACCGCCGGGCGGGCGGCCACGCAGATGCCGGCCTTCGGTGGGTCGCTCGGCGCCGACGCGGCGAACGCGCTGGCCGGCTGGATCTACACGCCGGTGAGTCCGGCGCCGACCTGGGCCGAGGCCGACATCCGCGCCTCGCGCGTGGAGACCGCGGGCGCGAAGAACCTGCCGGCCAAGCCGCTGTGGAGCGCCGACCCGATGAACCTGTTCGTCGTGGTCGAAGGCGGCGACCACCATGTGTCGCTGGTCGACGGCGATCGCTTCGAGCGGATCCACCGCTTCGCGAGCCGCTATGCGCTGCACGGCGGGCCGAAGTTCACGCCCGACGGCCGCTTCGTCTACTTCGGCTCGCGCGACGGCTGGATCACCAAGTACGACCTCTGGAACCTCACCGTCGTGGCCGAGGTGCGCGCGGGGCTGAACATGCGCAACGTGGCGGTGTCGGGCGACGGCCGCTGGGTGATGGCGGCCAACTACTTGCCGCACACGCTGGCGCTGTTCGATGCCGACCTGAATCTCGTCAAGACCTACGCTGCCGCGTCGCTCGACGGCAAGAGCACGTCGCGCGTGTCGGCGGTGTACGACGCGGCACCGCGCTCGAGCTTCGTCGTCGCGCTGAAAGACCTGCCCGAGCTGTGGGAGATCTCGTACGACCCGCAGGCCGCGCCGATCTTCGACGGCTATGTGCACGATTACAAGATGGGCGAAGGCGTCGCCAAGCCCGGCTACCTCGGCGTGCGGCGCACGCCGCTGGACGAGCCGCTAGACGACTTCTTCTTCGATCAGAGCTACCGGCATGCGCTCGGCGCCACGCGACCGAAGGGAGCCTCCGACTCCGGACCCCGAGGCGACGCCGTGCCGATCGCGCAGGTGGTCAACCTCGATGTGCGCCGGCGCATCGCGACGCTTCCGATCGCCGGCATGCCGCACCTGGGCTCAGGCATCACCTTCGCTTGGCGGGGCTCGACCGTACTGGCCAGCCCGAACCTGAAGGACGGCACGGTGACGGTGATCGACCTCAAGGACTTCCGCCTGGTCAAGACCATCGCCACACCGGGCCCGGGCTTCTTCATGCGCAGCCACGAGAGCACGCCCTACGCGTGGGTCGACTCGATGATGAGCCCGACCGCGAAGGACACGCTGACGATCATCGACAAGCGCACGCTCGAGCCGGTGGCGCAGGTGCGCGAGCCAGGCAAGACGCTGGCGCACGTCGAGTTCACCAAAGACGGCCGCTACGCGCTGGCCAGCCTGTGGGAGATGGACGGTGCGCTGATCGTCTACGACGCCGCGACGTTCAAGGAAGTCAAGCGCCTGCCGATGAGCAAGCCGGTGGGCAAGTACAACGTCTGGAACAAGATCTCACGCTCGGAAGGCACGTCGCACTGAGCGCGCTGGTGTCAAGCCAGCGGGGCAGTGGCCTGCGCCGTCCGCCGCACACACACCGGGCGCGAGCAGGTGAGCATGGGCGCATCCGGCCCCAACTCCGAATACGCGCGCAGGCAGTCGGGGCTGAAGATGCTGATGGCGCGTTTGTCGATGCGGATCAAGCCCGCCGTTTCGAGCTGGTGCAGCACGCGCGAAAAGTACTCCGGCGTCAGCGACAACCGCAGCGCGATCGTCCCCTTGCTGGCCGGTAGCGACACGGCTCTCGCGGCGCGGCCGCTGCGCTCGAGCTCGCTGAGCAGGTAGTCGACCACGCGGCGCAAACCGCTGTGCAATGCGTAGGCCTCGACGTCGTCCATCAGCCTGTGCAGCCGCCGCGACAGGCCCGACAACATGCGCAACGCGAACTGCGGATCGCGCGCGATCTCGTCGACCACGGCCTGCTTGGAGACCGCCAGCAACAGCGTGTCGGCAAGCGCCTGCCCGTTGGCACGATGGCTGGCGCCGACGAACATCGGCGCCTCGGCAAAGCTCATGCCGGGTCCGGCCAGCTCGAACACCTTCTCCTGCCCGCTGGCCGACACGGCGAACAGCTTGATCTGCCCGAACACCGTCACGTAGAACTCGACGCACGGCTCGCCGACGCGAAACACCATGTCGCCGCGGCCGAACCTGCGCAGCCGGCAACCCGCGGCCACTCGCTGCAACGCCTGCGCCGGCATGTCCTTGAACAGCGGCAGCACCGCCAGGTAACGCGGCAGATCGAAGGCGTTGTCTTGCATGAATGGCTCGCCGGCATGCGGTCGCGCTGATCTTGAACCGGCGTTTCGGCGGCTGATTGATGGCCATCAATCAGCGCCCGCGATTCCCTGTGGCGGGCGCGCACAATGCCTCGTCCTGGCCGGCAGCGTCGGATCGGCGCGACGGTCTACGCAATCCTGCCAATGGCCGCCGGGCGCCGCGGCGCCTACAAAGGAGACCGTCACGGTCACCGATCGGAGGTCGCACCATGGGCACGCTGACGCAATCACGGGTCACCTGCATGCTGCCGGTGAAGGATCTGGCGCGCGCACGCCGCTTTTACGAGGAGCAGCTCGGCCTGGAGCCCTTGGGCGCCAAGCCCGACGGTAAGTTCGTCTACCGCTGCGGCGGCACCGAGGTCGCCCTGTTCCCCAAGGCCGAGGGCACGAAGGCACAACACACCGCGTTGAGTTTCCAGGTCGGCGACATCGGCCGCGCGATCGCCGACCTCAAGAACCGCGGCGTGCGCTTCGCCGACTACGACCTGCCGGGCTTGAAGACGGTCGAGCACGTGTGCGTGCTCGGGTCGGAGAAAGCGGCGTGGTTCGAGGACCCGGAAGGCAACATCCTGTGCCTGCACGAGGACATCGGCTGAGCCTCGCGCCGCCGGCTGCGGGCTGATTGGCGGCAACGATCAGACCAGGCGCGCCAGCGTCGCCACCGTCAGCGCGGCCAACAGGTTGTGCGCCACGGCCGCTGGCACCGTGGCGCCGCTGCCCGCCAGCCAAGTGCCCAGCGCGAGCTGCAGCACCAGCAACAGCAGCAATGCGGCAGCGGCACGGCTCTCGCCATGGCGCCGCGCCAGCCACGCCGCCGGCAGCACCGCCAGCACGACCACCAGCGCGCAGGCGCGGTGCAGCAAATTCACCAGTGCGCCCTGCGGGTTGATCGGCAAGGTGGTCGCCGCTTCGAACAGCGGCTCGCGCCATGGATCGAGCAGCTGCCAGTGCCAGCCGTCCAGTGCGGCCTGGCGCATGCACTGAGCGGTGTCGCTGCAGCTGAACGTGGAGTGGCTCGCGCTGAGCAGCCCACCGAGCGCAACCTGAAGCACCAGCACCGCCAACGCAGCGGCGGCCCAACCTGCGCAGGCGCGGCGCTGCGCGGGGACCGGCACTTCGCGCGCGGCCAAGCGCCAGCTCAGCACCAGCATCGCAAAGCCGCCAAGCAGATTGCCCAGCGCGACGGCCGGCAGCCGTGAGCCTGCGGTGAACCATCCGAGCCCCGCCAGGAACAAGGCGATGGCCAGCAGGCTCAGCGCCAGCGCGGTCCGGCCGCGTCGCACGGGCCTGCTGGTGATCGCGCCGAGCGCCAGCATGATCACCAGCAGCAGCGCCGTAGAGGCCAGGATGCGATGCGCCAGTCGCGCCACGGCAACCGCCTGCACCGCAGCATCGTCGACGGCCCCGCCGCGCTGCAGCGTGCGCAACTCGTGGCCGTAGCACTGCGGCCAGGGCTCGCAGCCCAGACCCACCTTCGACAGCCGCAGGAATGCACTCACGCCGGCGATCGCCAACACCAGCAACGCGCACGCGAGCGCGATGCGGCGCATCGCACTGGATGCGGAGGGCGTCGACGTCATGGGAGCCCAGTGACCATGGCAGCAACCCGGATTCTGACCGAGCCTGTTTCACGGCCCGGGTCGTCGGGTGCAGGTGTCGTGTCGCTTCTTGATTTGCATTAAGTACGCCCTCGGAGCGCCTCGACAGAATCGCCCGACACATCAGACAGCCGGCGAACGCCAGCCACCGAAGGAGCCCCCATGAGCGACTCAGACGACACGAACGAGCCTGTGCCCTGGGTTCAGCAATTGCTGGACAACCCGTTCCTGCTGCTGTTCATCGGCGTGATGGTGCCGATGGTCTTGTACACGCTGTGGGGCGTGATCGACATCCTCACGATCCCGCTGGCCAAGTAGCCGTCGACCGCGCCGCCGTCACACAACACACTCGCTAGAGGGACACGCACATGAGCGCCATCCTGCCGCCCGCAGAACGACTGTGGTGGAAACATCCGCTGGACCGCGTCGAAGGGACGTGGATCGCCATCGCCTTGATCTGGTGCCTGATCATGTTTTTCATGATGGTCGGCTGGCACATCTACGGCAAGCAGAACCTGTCCACCGAAACCTACAAGACCACGCCCGACAAGTTCACCGCCAAGGCGCAGGAGATGGTCGACAAGTACACCGTGCGCACCGAGACGGAGAACAAGACGCCGGTGGTGGCGCCGCCCGCCGGCAGCGACATCTACATCGTGGCGCGGCTGTGGAACTTCTGGCCGATCCTCGAGCTGGAGAAGGACAAGACCTACCGCTTGCACCTGACCTCCCTGGACTACAACCACGGCTTCTCGCTGCAGCCGGCCAACATCAACATCCAGATCGTGCCGGGCTATGAGCACGTGGTCACCGTCAAGCCGAACAAGTCGGGCACCTACTCGGTGGTGTGCAACGAATACTGCGGCATCAACCATCACACGATGGTCGGCCGCATCTACGTCAAGTGAGGCGGGAGGCAGCCATGTCCACGACCACAACCTATCGGACCTGCCCGCGCTCGGGGCTGCAATTCGAAGCCAACGCCGAAAAGCTGATGCTGGCCAATGCCGTGGCGGCGGTGGTGTTCCTGCTGATCGGCGGCATCCTGGCGGTCGGCGTGGTGCTGACGCGCTGGCCGGCCATCCACTGGCTGCAGGCCGACACCTTCTACCAGGTGCTCACGGCGCACGGAATCGACATGCTGATCTTCTGGATCATCTTCTTCGAGATCGCGGTGCTGTACTTCTGTTCGTCGACCTTGTTGCGCTGCCGGTTGGCCACGCCCCGGCTCGCGTGGCTCGCCTTCGCGCTGATGGTGATCGGCGCGGTCACCAACAACGTGGCCGTCTACCAGGGTGGCTCCAGCGTGATGATGACGTCGTACGTGCCGATGATGGCGGCGCCGTCGTTCTACCTCGGGCTGATCCTGTTCGCGGTGGGTGCGCTGATCGGCTGCTTCATCTTCTTCGGCACGCTGGTGGTGGCCAAGCGCGACAAGACCTACACCGGCTCGGTGCCGCTGGTCACCTTCGGCGCGGTCACGGCGGCGATCATCGCGGTGTTCACGATTGCCTCGGGCGCGATCATCCTGATCCCGACCTTCCTGCTGTCGGCCGGCGTGATCGACAAGGTCGACCCGCTGATGTACCGCCAGATGTGGTGGGCGTTCGGCCACTCGTCGCAGCAGATCAACGTGGCGGCGCACATCTCGGTGTGGTACGCGGTAGCCGCCATCGCCTTCGGCGCCACGCCGATGAGCGAGCGCGTCAGCCGCGGTGCGTTCCTGCTGTACATCCTGTTCCTGCAACTGGCCAGCGCGCACCACCTGCTGGCCGACCCCGGCCTGTCCACCGGCTGGAAGGTCGTCAACACCAGCTACTTCATGTACTTCGCGGTGCTGGCCTCGATGATCCACGGCCTGACGATCCCCGGCGCGATCGAGGTCGCGCAGCGCAAGAAGGGCCTCACCAAGGGCCTGTTCGAGTGGCTGCGCAAGGCGCCGTGGGGCAACCCGGTGTTCTCGGGCGTGTTCATCTCGATCATCGGCTTCGGCTTCCTGGGCGGCATTTCGGGCGTGATGATGGGCACCGAGCAGCTGAACATGCTCATCCACAACACCGTCTACGTGCCGGGGCACTTCCACGCCACCGTGGTGGTCGGCACGACGCTGACGTTCATGGCGCTCACCTACTTCCTGATCCCGGTGCTGTTCAGGCGCGAGATGATCGCCCCGGGCCTGGCCAAGTGGCAGCCCTACCTGTTCGGCCTGTCGATGTACTTCTTCTGCCTGGTGATGATGGGCGCCGGCACGCTCGGCGTCTCGCGCCGGCACTGGGACATGGCCTTCAACGGCGCGGCGCTGGCCTACGAATGGCCGGGCGCTGCCTACCTGATGATGGGGCTGGTCGGCATCGCCGGCATCGCGGCCATCGCCGGCGGCGCGATCTACATCTACGTCACGGTGGGCTCGCTGCTGTGGGGCAAGCGGCTCGACGAAGGCGCCAAGAGCGCCAAGTTCACCGCGATCCCGCGCACCGCGCCCAGCGCCGCGGTGCAGAGCTACGGCTCGATGGGCTTCGCGGCACCGGGCACTTTCGCGCTGGCGATGGTGTTCCTGGTGGCCTTCGTTCTGTACTACTTCATCAACTGGAAGTATTTGTCGCAACTCTGGGGTTTGAGCTGATGGACCACCCCCGATGCGCCTTCGGCGCCTCCCCCTCAAGGGGGCTGAGCCCGGACACGAGAGGTCCGGTGGACCTCTCGTGCCTGGCGAAGGGCCGGGCCCTTTGGCCCGGCGCGGCCTGCAAGGCACACCAGCGGGCCGGCAAAGCCGGATCCGCGGCAGCCGCTTGACCGCGGCGGTTCATTCGTCGCGGGTGTCGCGAGACGTGATGGAGCAGTGACATGAACACGACCACCTTCGTTGCATCGAAACGGCGGACAGCCCGCGTGGCGCGCGACGTGCTCGGTCTGTTCAAGCTGCGCATCGGCGTGATGATCATGATCACCGCGCTGGTCGGACTGGTGATCACGCCGGGTGCGGCGTTGAGCCTGGGGCAGGTGCTGACAGTGGCGTTGTCGGTGCTGATCGCCTCGGCCAGCGCAGGCGCGTACAACCAGTACTACGAGCACGACGTCGACCATCTGATGGCGCGCACGCGGCGGCGCGCCTTCGTCACCGGCGCGCTGCGACGCACGCCGGCGTGGCTGGCGCTGATCGTCGGCCTGCTGGCCGGCGCGGTCGCCGCGGCGTGGTGGTCGCTCAACGCGATGTCGGCATTGTTCGTCTTCCTCGGCGCGTTCTTCTACGCCGTGGTCTACACGGTGTGGCTCAAGCGCCGCAGCTGGCTCAACATCGTCGTCGGCGGGCTGGCCGGCAGTTTCGCGGTGCTGGCCGGTGCCGCCGCGGTCGACCCGCAGCTCGGGCCCTTGCCGCTGCTGCTGGCGCTGGTGCTGTTCCTGTGGACGCCGCCGCACTTCTGGAGCCTGGCCATCGCCAACCGCGCCGACTACGCCGCCGCCGGCGTGCCGATGCTGCCGGTGGTGGTGGGCACCGAGCGCGCCGCGCGCGTGGTGCTGCACAGCACCGTGGCGCTGGTCGTGGCCTCGTTGCTGCCGGGCCTGTTCGGCGCCGGTTTCATCTACATAGCCGGCGCCGCGGCGGGCGGGTCGTACTTCGCGTTCAAGGCCTGGCAGCTCGCGCGCACGCCGAGCCGGGCCACCGCGATGGCGTCGTTCTTCGCGTCGTTGGTGCAATTGAGCCTACTGCTGGCTGCGGCCACCGTCGACGGCCTGATGCGATGACCCGCGGCAGGCTGTCGGCGCTGTGGCTCGGGTTCGTTTGCGCGATGAGCGCCGCGAGTTCGCAGACACCTGCCCAGCCCGCGCTCGACCCCGACGCCGCGCTGCGCGCCAGCCAGGCGGCCGTGGGCCGCCAGCTCGACGAACACCTGCTGCTCGACGCCCAAGGCCAGCCGGTGCGGCTGTCGTCGTACCGCGGCAAGCCGCTGCTGGTGAGCTTCATCTACACCGGCTGCTTCCAGGTCTGCCCGACCACGACGCGCTCGCTGTCGCAAGCCGTGGACGCACTGACGAAGGTGTTTGGCGCCGACAAGTTCAATGTCGTCAGCGTCGGCTTCAACCAGCCGTTCGACTCGCCGCAGGCGATGCGCGCGTTCGCCAAGCAGATGCGAGTCGACGCGCCGAATTGGAGCTTCCTGAGCCCGCCGCCGGCCAGCGTGGAGGCGCTGACGCGCGACTTCGGCTTCAGCTACGTCGCTACGCCGGCCGGCTTTGACCATGTGCTGACCGTGAGCGTGGTCGACCCCGCGGGCAAGGTCTATCAGCAGGTGTACGGCGAGCGCCTGTCGGGCGACATGCTCGGCGAGCCATTGCGCCGGCTGCTGCGCGACAACCCGCTGCCGGCCGACACGGCGCTTGATTCACTGGTGCGGCGCGTGCGGCTGGTGTGCACCGTGTACGACGCCAAGACCGGCACCTACCGCACCGACTACGGCCTGCTGTTCGAGGTCGCCGGCGGCGCGACCTTCGCGCTGGCGATACTGTGGTTCTTCGTCGGCGAATGGCGCGCGCAACGGCGGCTGCGACGCACGGCCGGCGCGGCCGGCCCAGCGTCGCCACCCCCGCCGCCCACGCCATTGACGAGTTAGGCCTCGCGACCCGCGACGCGTCTGTGAGTTCGCTTCCTTTCGGCTGCCCATGCACCTCGCCCGCGCCCTGCGACTGAGCAGCCTCGGCGGCTATCGTCGAATCGAGCACGCCTTCGATCGCCCGTTCGGCGTCGCGCTGAACCCGTGGCGCCACCTGGGCGCGCTCGGCTTCCTGCTGTTCTGGCTGCTGGCGGTCAGCGGCATCTACCTGTACGTGGTGCTCGACACCTCCGCCGGCGGCGCCTACCGCTCGATCGACGAGTTGTCGCGCCGGCAGTGGTGGCTGGGCGGCGTGCTGCGCAGCCTGCACCGCTACGCCGCCGACGCTTTCGTATTGGTGATGGCCGCCCACCTGCTGCGCGAGCTGCTGTTCGGGCACTACACTGCGTTCCGCCGCTTCTCGTGGTGGACCGGCGTGCCGCTGGTGTTGTTTGCCTTCATCTGCGCGATCGGCGGCTTCTGGCTCAACTGGGACCAGCTCGGCCAGTTCTCCGCGCAGGCCACCGCCGAGTGGATCGATGCGCTGCCGCTGCTGGCCACGCCGCTGACGCGCAACTTCATCAACGTGGCGGCAGTCAGCGATCGACTGTTCTCGCTGTTCGTCTTCGTGCACATCGGCGTGCCGCTGTTGCTGGTGTTCGGGCTGTGGTTCCACATCCAGCGCATCAGCCGCGCCGCGGTGTTCCCGCCGCGTGCGCTCGCGCTCGGCATGCTGGCATGCCTGCTCGCGCTGGCGCTGGCCGCGCCGGTGCTGAGCCACGCGCCGGCCGACCTGTCGATCGAGCCTGGCACGCTGGCGCTCGATTGGATTTTGTTGTTCGTTCATCCGTTGGGTGGTGCCGTCGGCCACGGCGTGGTGTGGGCGCTGCTGAGCATCGTGCTGGGGTGGCTGCTGCTGCTGCCGTGGTTGCCCCAGCGGGCACCGAGAACGGCTGCGCCGGGCGCCGAAAGCGCAGCGCAGCGCGGCGTGCAGGCACCCGTTGCCGTGGTGAATCCGACCAACTGCAACGGCTGCCGTCGCTGTTTCGACGACTGCCCCTATGCCGCGGTGACGATGGTGCGGCACCCGGACAAGCGGCTGCGCGAGATGGCCCAGGTCGACGCCGACCTGTGCGCGAGTTGCGGCATCTGCGTCGGCGCGTGTCCGTCGTCGACGCCGTTTCGCAGTGCCGCCGAGCTGGTCACCGGCATCGACATGCCGTCGGCCCCGATCGGCCAGCTGCGCCAGCGCCTGCAACGCGCGCTGGCAGCGATGGACCCGATGGCCCTTCGCCTGGTGGTATTCGGCTGCGATCACGGCGCGCGGCTGAGCGCATTGGCCGCGCCAGATGTGGCCGTGTTCGGTCTGATGTGCAGCGGCCAGCTGCCGCCGTCGTTCGTCGAATACGCGTTGCACGATGGCGCCGACGGCGTGCTGGTCAGCGGCTGCCCCGGCACAGGCTGCGAGTTCAGGCTCGGGCAATTGTGGACGGCCGATCGTCTGGCCGGCCGCCGCGAGCCGCACCTGCGCGAGCGTGTGCCGCGCGAGCGGTTTGCGCTGGTTTCGGCCGACCCGGGCCAGGAGGCCGTGTTGATGGCCGCGCTCGAGCGCCTGCGGCGACGCATCAATCCCGCCACGGCTGCCGTGGCCCGCGCGGACGAACATGCCGATGGATGACGCCCCGCCCATCGGCCCGCTCGGCTGGCTCGGCCAGTTCCTGCTGTACGGCGTATTCGCCGTCGTCATCGGCGTGTTCTCGCGCTGGCCCGACTATCAGCATCTGGCGAGCGACCAGGCGCTGATCAAGCTGAGTTTCAATCACCAGGGCAAGCCGGTGGCGGACTGCCACCGCCCCAGTGCCGAAGAGCTGGCCAAGCTGCCGCCCAACATGCGCGCGCCACTGGTATGCCCGCGCGAGCGCTCGCCGATCACCGTCGAGCTCGATGTTGACGGCGCGCCGGCGCTGCGCCATGTCGCGCGGCCGAGCGGCCTGTCGCACGATGGCGCCTCGGCGGTGTACCACCGCATGCAGGTGGCGGCCGGAACGCACCAGCTGGCGGTGCGCTTGAAGGACGACGTTCGCGGCAGCGGCTTCGGCTTCACGCGCGAAGCCACCGTCACGCTGAAGCCGGCGCAGATTCTGGTGATCGACTTCAACCCCGACAAAGGCGGGATCACGCTGCAATGACCACCCTCATCACACCGCTGCACGGCGCCGCGCGCGCCGGCGATGCGCCGCCCTTGGCAGCGGCCACCCCCTACGGCCTGGCGGTGCCGCAAGGCCTGCCACGGCAACTGGCGCGCAGCTGGCTGTGGCTCGGGCTGCTGGCGCTGGTCGGCTCGGGCCTGTTCTCGGTGCTGCTGGTGGTGTCGCGCACGCCGGGCATCAACCAATGGTTGCCGGTGGCCGATTTCTTTCGCGTCGCGCTGGTGGTGCACGTGGACCTGTCGGTGCTGGTGTGGTTCATCGCGATGGCCGGCCTGTTGTGGAGCCTGAACAGCGCGCCGGGCGCCGGGCGCAGCAGCCGCATCGCCGGCTGGGCGGCGCCGGCGTTGTGCGCTGCCGGTGCGCTGCTGATGTCGCTGGCGCCGTTCGTCGAGCGCGCCGAGCCGATCATGGCCAACTACATCCCGGTGCTCGACGGCCCGGTGTTCCTGGCCGGACTGGCGGCGTTCGCCATCGGTGTCGGCGTGCTGGTGCTGCGCTGCCTGTGGCTGGCGCCCAAGCTGGGCCTGAGCTTCGACGGTGGCGGCGCACTGCGCTTCGGCCTCAACGCCAGCGTGGTCGCCACCGCGGTGGCGTTGTTGGCCTTTGCGTGGTCGCTGACGGTGGTGCCCACTCCACTGGCCGGCAAGGCCTACTACGAGATTTTGTTCTGGGGCGGTGGCCATGCGTTGCAGTTCACCTGGACGCTGCTGATGCTGGTGGCCTGGCTGTGGCTGGCCAGCGCAAGCGGCGCGCCGGTGCGCCTGAGCCCGCGGCTGGCGCTGGCGATGTTCGCATTGGCGTTGCTCGCGGTGTTCGTCACGCCGTATGCCTATCTGGCGCACGACATCGCGTCGGTGGAGCACCGCAACCTGCTCACCTGGGCCATGCGCGCGGGCGGCGGCCCGGCCATCGTGCCGATCGGCCTGGCCGTGGTGCTCGCGCTGCGCGGCGCGCGCGCGGCCAGCGCGGCCGAGCGGCCGCTGCGTGCCGCGCTGCTCGCCTCGGTGCTGCTGTTTGCCGCCGGCGGGCTGATCGGTGTGTTCATTCAGGGGAGCAACGTGCGCATCCCCGCGCACTATCACGGCTGCATCGTCGGCGTCACGCTGGCGCTGATGGGGCTGGTGTATCACTTGCTGCCGCGTTTGGGCTACGGCACGCCCTCGACGCGTTTGGCCGCGCTGCAGCCATGGGTCTACGGTTCAGGACAGCTGATGCATATCGTCGGGCTGGTGTGGTCGGGCGGCTACGGCGTGCAGCGCAAGGTGGCCGGCGCCGAGCAGGTGCTGCGCAGCGCCTCCGAGGTGGCCGGCATGGGGCTGATGGGGTTGGGTGGCGCGGTGGCGATCGTCGGCGGCGTGATGTTCATCGTCGTGGTGGTCGCCGCGCTGCGCGCCGCGCCGGCACCGGGCACGAACGAGCCCCTGCTCGTCTCATGATCAAGCGGCTGCAGACTCTGCTGCAGTGGCTCTTCCTGCGCGTGGAGGGCCTGTTCAACGCCGCCTTCGGCGACCGGCTCAACCCGCTGTACCACCTGGGGTCGATCACCTTCTACCTGTTCTGGCTGGTGGCCGGCAGCGGCCTGTACCTGTACGCCTTCTTCGAAACCGGTGTCGCCGACGCCTACGCGTCGGTGCAGGCGCTGACGCACGGCCAGTGGTTCGCCGGCGGCGTACTGCGCAGCGTGCATCGCTATGCCTCCGATGCGATGGTGCTGACGATGCTGCTGCACATGGTGCGGCACTTCGCCTTCAACCACTACCGCGGATTTCGCTGGTTCTCGTGGGTCAGCGGGGTGGCGCTGATCTGGGGCGTGTACGTGTCGGGCATCAACGGCTACATGCTGCCGTGGGACAAGCTGGCGCAGTTCGTGATCGTGGCCAGCTTCGAGTGGCTCGACTGGCTGCCCGGCTTCGGCGGCACGCTGATGCGCAACTTCATCTACGCCAGCAGCGTCAGCGATCGCTTCTTCTCGCTGCTGTCGTTCATGCACATCGGCATTCCGCTGGTGGTGTTGCTGCTGATGTGGGTGCACGTGCAGCGGGTGCCCAAGGCCAAGACCAATCCGCCGCGTCCGATCATGATCAGCGTGGCGCTGACGCTGCTGGTGCTGTCCGCGCTGGCGCCGGTGCACAGCCAGGGCGGCGCGGCCGACCTCGGGCATGCCGTGGCCCAGGTGCAGCTGGATTGGTTCTATCTGCTGGTGTTTCCGCTGCTGACGCTGTGGCCACTGGGCCAAGTGTGGGCGCTGCTGGTGGGCGCCAGCGCCGCGTTGGTGCTGGTGCCGTGGTTGCCGCCGCGATGGCGCCGCGGGGTGGCGCGCAGCTTCCAGATGAGCGTGCACGGTGTGGCCACGCCGGTGACCGTGCGCAGCGGCGAGACGCTGCTCGAGGCCGGCCTGCGCGAAGGCCTGACGCTGCCCTACGAATGCCGCAATGGCGGCTGCGGCAAGTGCCGCTGCAGCGTGCTGCACGGCGAGGTCGATCACGGCGTGTACCAGCGCAGCGCGCTCACCGACGCGCAGCGTGCACAAGGCCAGGCGTTGATGTGCTGCGCCACGCCGCTGGCCGACCTGGAGATCGAGGTGGAGCGCAAGCTGCCCGCGCAAGCAGGCGCGCCGCGTTACCGCGCGCGAGTGGAAAGCATGGAGCGCCTGACGCCGGAAGTGATGCGCCTGACGCTGGCAGTGCAAGGCGCGCCGCCACCGGCCTTCGTGGCCGGCCAGTACATCAACATCGTCCTGCCCGACGGTCAGCGCCGCGCGTTCTCGTTCGCCAACCCGCCGCACGACAACGAACGCATCGAGCTGCACGTGCGCCTGATTCCCGGCGGCCGCTTCACCTGCATGGTGTTCAGCACCATGCAAGTCGGCGACGAGCTGGAGTTCGAGGGGCCGTTGGGCGACTTCCGCCTGAGCGACAGCAACGCGCCGATCCTCTTCGTGGCCGGCGCCACCGGCTTCGCGCCGATCAAGAGCATCGTCGAGGATGCCTTCCAGCGCGGAATCCAGCGGCCGATGTGGCTGTACTGGGGGGTGCGCCGGCGCCGCGATCT
>Ga0326726_10000138_pt1 | contig 69775 bp, 68 predicted proteins | sample MHFenrmetagenome_2_FD_207603 | JGI IMG/M metagenome (GOLD analysis project Ga0326726, IMG submission 207603) | Lab enriched peat soil microbial communities from Michigan Hollow, Ithaca, NY, United States - MHF15MN | ecosystem: Environmental > Terrestrial > Soil > Wetlands > Peat | place: USA... | reverse complement strand
ATTTTCCGTAATGTAGGACCAGGTCGAATGTAACGCCACAACCGATTTCCAGCAAAGCCTCGCGTGTCCGCTGCCCCATCGCTCTGTTGAACTGTTCGCGATTAGATGCTGCAACGAAGTAATTCCCAACGGCGTTTATTGCCAGCCGAGATGCGAAAGCGATTCCGGCCGCACGTGCATGCTTGGAAAGTTGCGAGTCGTCCTCGACCGGCAGCGGATTCAAAGGGTCATCACTGTGTACTTCAAATCCATGCCGTTTCATGTCTTGAGCGTCTTCGAAAACCCAGCGTTCACTCGGTGCGGGCCTGGTTCCATGGCCGATGAACAAAAAACGCCCGAGCGCGATGCCGCTCTCTACGACAGACCCCGAGAATGCCACACCGAACCCTGAAGGTCCGGCGGCATGTTTGCCAAGCCAGTCTTTTAGTCCCATGGAACGCTCGAGATCTTCATTTCCGCGCTTCCAGCTTTTCGATCAGTTTGGGCAGGACCTTGCGCATGCTCTCCAGGTGATAGCGGAGTTCGATGTCCACATCGCAGTAAAACAGGTCGTTGAGCTGGTCGGCGAGAGCCTGGCGGTGTTCGCTTCCGCTCATTTGCAAGATCGCGTCCACGCGTTGCAGATGCTTGACGGAGAGCTCCCACAGGTCGGCCAGATCGTGCGCGGCGTCTCCTACTTCGTCGTCGCTGGCGTCGGGCATCACCTTGCGGAGGGTCTCAAAGAGCGCACGTTCCGTCTCCACGCTGCGGCGGATGCGCTCGTGTTCCTCAGCGCGAAGGGTGGGGGCGTCTTGATCACGGGAACTCACGAGAATTGCTCCAGGAATCTTATGTCGCCGTTAAAGAACAACTGCAAATCGGTCACGCCGTAGAGCATGGCGGCAATGCGGTCCACTCCCATGCCGAAGGCGAAGCCGCTGTACTTCTCCGGGTCGTAGCCGACGAAGCCGTAGAGCGCCGGGTCCACCATGCCCGAGCCCAGCAGTTCGATCCAGCCGCTGGCCTTGCAGTTGGGACAGCGCGCGCCATCCTGGTATCCCGAGCCGCCGCAGAAGATGCAGGAGATCAGCACCTCCGCGCTGGGTTCGGTGAAGGGGAAGAACGACGGGCGGAAGCGCGTCTTCACCGAGGAGCCGAACAGCGACTTCATGGCGTGGTCGAGCGAGCCCTTCAAATCGCAGAAGGTGATGTTGGTGTCCACGGCGAGGCCCTCGACCTGGTGAAACATGGGCGAGTGGGTGGCGTCGGGGGCGTCGTTGCGGTAGACGCGGCCGGGAATCACGACGCGCACCGGCGGCTTCTGCTTCTCCATGGTACGAATCTGTACCGGGGAGGTGTGCGTGCGCAGCAGGAGGCGGTCGCACGCCGGCTTCTGCTCCTGGCCGGCGAGGAAGATGGTGTCCTGCATGTCGCGCGCCGGATGGTTGGGCGGAAAATTCAGCGACTCGAAGTTGTAGTAGTCGGTCTCGATCTCCGGGCCTTCGGCAACTGAGTAGCCCATCGCCTTGAACACGCCAACGATGTCGTTCATGGTGCGGATGATGGGGTGCTCGGCGCCGAGAGGCTGGCGAATGCCGGGGAGGGTGACGTCAAGCGTGTCGGACTTAAGGCGGTGCTCACGGTCGAGTGCAACAAGGCGGTCAGTCTCAACACGCAGCTCTTGTTTTTCGGAAGGCTTTAACTTCGGGACGAGTCCGACTAGCTGAGCAAATTTGACTTGATCCTCAACCTTGGGCCGGATCTCATTGAGACGTTTGCCGACCTCCGGCTTCACTGATGCCGGAGCTGCCTTCAACCAAAATTCATTCAATTGAGTGACTATTCCGGTTTTCCTGGCCAGCCATCGGTCACGAAATGCTTTAGCTTCGCCCTCATTCGATACGCGGTGAGATTCTTCTTCGAGCGCGCTCAGAAGCTCATCTACGGCTTTATCAAGTTCCGATGGCGAGTAGGTCTCGAGTTTGGGAACCGCGTACATGAATGTCTGTCGTCCCTACGGGACTCTGAATTCTGATTGGACCGCTTCCCGGCACTTACGTGCCGGGCTAGGTTCTGCCGCCCCTGCGGGGCTCCCATTCGCAAGCCCAAACGCTAACCGCCCGATTCTCGCGGATGAACACGGATAAGGCGTTCAGGAACATCCGTGAGAATCCGTGTCAATCCGTGGCCCGGTTTTGCTGAGAGCTGATGGCTGACAGCTGATAGCGGGTTACGCCGCGGAAGCGGATTTCGCCTGCTCCGCCAGGGTGGCAAATCCCGCGGGATCGTTCACCGCCAGGTCGGCCAGGATCTTGCGATCCAGTTCCACGCCCGCCTTCTTCAGCCCATTAATAAATCGGCTGTAGCTGAGGCCGTTGATCTTGGCGGCGGCGCCGATGCGCACGATCCACAGCGAGCGGTACTGGCGCTTCTTCTGACGGCGTCCGGCGTAGGCAAACTTCAGGGCGCGTTCGACCGACTCTTTCGCCGAACGGTAGAGCTTGGATTTTGTCAGGTAATAACCGCTGGCGCGCTCGAGAATCTTTTTGCGCTTGGCACGACGTTTAGTGCCACGTTTTACGCGAGGCATGTGCAGCTCCTTTTTCATGTTGCCCAGCGCTCGGCCGGGCCTTGCCGGCGGCTGGAGGCAAGGAGTAGATCCGGGCCTCTTCACGCGCCTGTGTCGTCCCTGCGGGACTCAGATCAATTTTCGATCCGTTCCCGGCACTTACGTGCCGGGCTACGTACTGTCGCCCCTGCGGGACTCCAAATCATCTACCTACCTGAACTCTGCCGGTTGGCAAGTTTCAGGTTGCACAACTCGGATCCAGCTAATGGCTAAGAGCTAATGGTTAATAGCTGTTTAGTACGGAATCATCCGCTTTATTTTTTTCTGGTCCGCCTTGTCCAGGATGACGTCGCGATCGAGATGACGTTTCTTCTTGGTCGTTTTGGTGGTCAGAATGTGGCGCGCAAACGCATGCCCGCGCTTCACCTTGCCGGTGGCGGTCTTCTTGAAGCGCTTGGCTGCGCCACTGTGGGTCTTCAGTTTCGGCATAATTCCCCTTGCCAAACTTGGTTATTGCGTAATTTGGTAATTGGGTAAAGTGAATCTGGCTCGGCCTATCAGGCGGCGTGGACACACTACCCTTCGCGAGCTGAGCGCGAATTTATTATTGTATCAAAGCTGCTTTTCGAAGGATCGGTTGGATGGTGGGTGAGGGTGCTGCCCCCTCCCGGCACGCTAATCTGGCGTTTCCCAGGGTTTATAAGACCCCGCTGCGCGGCTGGTGCTACCCACCATGCTGAGGAGTCGTATTCGAGGGCTTTCACACATACGCAGTTACCAAATTACCAGATTCCCCAATTACTAAATTCTACGCGCTGGGCGCCTGTTGCGGCGGCGGCTGCGGTTTGGGCGGCGGAACTGGCTTCTGCTCGGCCTTCTTGCTGGGCGCCAGGATGGCGTGCAGCGTGTTGCCTTCCTGCCGCGGGCGGAACTCCACAATGGCCTTGTCGCCGAGGTCGGTGATGAGCCGTTCCAGGATCTGGCGTCCCAGGCTCTGGCGCGTCATTTCGCGGCCGCGGAAGAAGATAGTCGCCTTCACCTTGTCACCGTCTTCGAGAAAGCGCAGCGCGTGGTTCTTCTTGGTCTGGTAGTCGTGCTCGTCCACGTTGATGCGGAACTTGACCTCTTTGACGGTGATGACCTTCTGGTGTTTCTTGGCTTCGCGTTCCTGCTTTTCCTTCTGATAGAGGAATTTTCCGAAGTCCATGATGCGGACGACCGGGGGTTGCGCCGTGGGCGAAATTTCCACCAGGTCGAGGCCTTTTTCCCGGGCCATCCTAAGCGCTTCGTACGGGGGCAGAATGCCGACCTGCTTGCCTTCGTCGTCAATTACGCGCACTTCGCGTGCTCGAATGCGGTCGTTGGTGCGAATGTACCTCTTGTCGATGCGGACCTCCTGAGGCGCGAAAAGATGCGGAATTATAGCACGGGAAAAATGCTGAGTTTGATTTGCATCAATAACGCATTTAGCGGGACGAGCAGGTCGGTTTCGTACTATTGCGGTAGCTCAGTATCTCGGTAACTCAGTACGCCAGTGCACGGCAGGTCGCCGCGGCGCTGAATGTACAGTGGTACTGAGCTGCTGAGGTACTGAGCTACTGAATTACCGAGCTACTGAGGAAAATGCCGCGGGTAATTAATGTCGAAATTAAGGCCCGCTGCCCCGACCCGGAGCAGGTGCGCGCCCTATTGCGACAGCGGAAGGCGCGATGCGCCGGGCTCGACCACCAGGTAGATACCTATTTCCGCGTGCCGGAGGGACGTCTCAAGCTGCGGGAAGGGAACATCGAGAACGCGCTGATCTACTACCGGCGTCCGAATGAGGCCGGGCCGAAAACCAGTGATGTGCTGCTATACCCGAGTTCGCCAGGTTTGAAAGAAGTTCTCGTCACTGTCCTCGGCGTTTTGGTCGCGGTGAACAAGCAGCGCGAGATCTACTACCTGGACAACGTCAAGATTCATATTGACAGGGTGGAGGGGTTGGGTAGCTTCGTGGAGATTGAAGCCGCGGGCGACGAGCATACCGACCGCGGCGCGCTCCAGAGGCAGTGCGTGGAGTTGACGACGGCGTTTGGGATTCGAGAACAGGACTTGGTCGCGAAGTCGTATAGCGATTTGTTGACGGAAAAACCTTAGCCACGGACTTACACGGATTCACACGGATGAAAGGACGACAAACGGTATCCGGGCCCATCCGTGTCGATCCGTGGCTAATCTCTCGGCGGGCGTTGGTTTAGCACGGGGCTTTCGCGCGTGCCGGTTTCGGTATCCCGCACCGGCGCGGGCTTCCAGGCACTGGCGTTTTCCGGCGCGGTGGGGCTGACGCCGAAATCCCAGACGTACATGTTGACATCCTTGCCGAGCATTTCCACTAACGCGTACTCACCGGGTTCCAGCGCCTCCGCCGGGACTACCTTGATCCATTCCGAGGTCAGCGGCTCGGCACGCGCGGGAACGTAGCTCTGTTTTTGGCTGACCTTGCCATAAACCGCGATCTCGATGGCGCCCACGACGCGTGAGTCTTTCTTGGGCGTGGCGCGCACGATGCGGAAGTGGTCAGACACGTCCCTGGCGCCGGGCCCGGTTTGCGGGTTCTGGTCCATGTCAATGTTGACGTAGATGACCGGCTGTGGCACGTGCGACTGCACCTGCGCGTGCAGGCCCTTGATCTCGATGGTCTGCTTGGCCTTGGCGAGCGGGTTGATGGCGGCCCGTAGCACGTTGCTCTTGCGGTTCTGGTTGATCTCGCCGCCGTTCTGCACCAATTCCACCAGTTCGGGATTGTCGCGATAGACGTCGAGCAGGAAAACGCCGCCCTGCGAAGGCAGGCGCAAGCCGGGCTTGATCTCCGGTGACTTGGCTTCCTCGCGCTTGCGCTCCTCGGCTTCCTCGGCGTCCACGGCGGCGGCCTCGGCGCTCCTCTTCGGCGACGCCTCGCCAAGCTCGTACTTTTTGGTGGCTTCCCAATCCACCAGTGAGTAGGGGAGGTCTTCCCAGTCGTAGCGTTCCGCGCTCATGTAGTGGACGCGATCGCCGATCAGTTCGCATTTGGAAACCATCTGGTAATTACCGTCACGCAGGATGATGCGATGTGCGGGATCAGTGGGCCGCGAGAAGGGACAGGGCTTCGCGGCCGGTTCGCTTGCCGCCGGCTTGGCTGTTGCCTTGGCAGGAGGCCTGGTCTTTTGCGTGCTGGTGCGCTGCGCAAAGGAGGGCAGGGAAACGACAACGGCGAATATGAAAATCAACATCCGCGATAAAGCCAGGAACGGCATGATCTAATTATCCGCTTTGTTGGTGCTCGCTACACAGGTTAGACCGGGATTGGACAGGAAAGTCGCGGCTCTCCGTGCGATGCGAGATTCCAGACCGGAGCGGCTGAAGGCTGATTTTTACCGGGACGACAACCGTTCCTTTCAGCTCACATTTCTGGCATAATTGATCGTGCACCCCACAAGCGGTTCCCAGGCAAACTCCAGCCACGGCCTGGGCGAAGTATCCTCCAAAATCCATGCGCGAGGGCGGACCTGATGTCGGCGAAATACATTTTTGTGACCGGTGGCGTGGTCTCTTCGCTGGGCAAGGGCCTGGCGGCGGCTTCGATCGGATGTCTGCTGGAAAGCCGGGGTCTGAAGGTCAACCTGCAGAAATTCGATCCCTACCTCAACGTCGATCCGGGGACCATGTCGCCGTTCCAGCATGGCGAGGTGTTCGTCACCGACGACGGCGCCGAAACCGACCTCGATCTTGGCCACTACGAGCGCTTCACCCACGCCAAACTGACCCGCGACAACAACTGGACCACGGGGAAGATCTACGAGCAGATCATCGCCAAGGAGCGCCGCGGCGACTACCTGGGCAAGACCGTGCAAGTGATTCCGCACGTCACCAACGAAATCAAGGCGGCGATGAAGAAGGTCTCCACTGAAGTGGACGTGTGCATCATCGAGATCGGCGGCACCGTAGGTGACATTGAGTCGCTGCCGTTTATCGAGGCCATCCGCCAGATGCGCCAGGATCTGGGCCGCGAGAACACGCTGTTCGTGCACGTCACGCTGGTGCCGTATATCGGTACCGCCGGCGAATTGAAGACCAAGCCCACGCAGCACTCGGTGAAGGAACTGCTCAGCGTCGGCATCCAGCCTGACATTCTGCTGTGCCGCACCGACCGCTTCCTGTCGAAGGAAATCAAGTCGAAGATCGCGCTCTTCTGCAACGTGGAGGAAGAGGCCGTGATCACCGCGATTGACGTCAATTCGATTTACGAGGTTCCGCTGACGTTCGCGCGCGAGGGTGTGGACAAGCTGGTTCTGCGCTACCTCCACATTGACGGCGGGGTCCGCGACATCAGCCGCTGGGAAGAGCTGCTGAACCGGGTGAATAACCCGAAAGACGAAGTCTCCATCGGGCTGGTCGGCAAGTACGTCGAGTACGAAGACTCGTACAAGTCGTTGAAGGAAGCTTTAGTGCACGGCGCGCTTTCGCAGAACCTGAAGCTGAACGTTTCGTGGATCGAGGCCGAGGGCCTGGAGACCAAAGGCACAGAATATGAATCGCAGCTCGAAGGCTACGACGGCATCCTCGTTCCTGGCGGCTTCGGCAAACGCGGCATTGCCGGCATGATCAACGGTATCCGCTTCACGCGCGAACAAAAGGTGCCGTTCTTCGGCATCTGCCTGGGAATGCAGACGGCGTGCATCGAGTTCGCGCGCAACGTAGCTGGACTGCAGAACGCAAATTCCAGCGAATTCGATCCGGCCACGCCGCATCGCATCATTTACAAGCTGCGCGAACTGCGGGGCGTGGAAGAACTCGGCGGCACTATGCGCCTGGGCGCGTGGACCTGCAAACTGGAGCCGGGTTCGCTGGCGGCGCAGGCGTACGGAAAAAATGAAATCAGCGAGCGTCATCGGCATCGCTATGAATTCAACCGCGAATACGAGGAGCCGCTCGTCGCCGCCGGCCTGAAGATTAGCGGTGCAACACCGGATGGAACCTATGTAGAAATCGTCGAACTGCCGCAGGAGGAACACCCGTACTTCCTCGGCTGCCAGTTCCATCCGGAGTTCAAATCGAAGCCGCTGGAGCCGCATCCGCTGTTTGTCTCGTTCATCAAGGCGTCATACGAGAACCGACAGCGTCGGCGGGCGCAGAAGAGCGCGGCGGAGGTGGAGATGTTCTTGAGGCCGGAAAAAGTCACGCGAACGTAGTGGATCCAATCGGGTGGAGCAGGCCTTCAGGCCTGCAGTCTAGCAGCGGCAAGTAGAGGGCTTTAGCCCCTGAGGTTTATGAAACCAAGCCCCTCAGCGGCTAAAGCCGGTTCCCTTGCACCGGTGACTGCAGGGCTGAAGCCCTGCTCCACCCTGCGCCTGTGGGTAGTGTAATCTGCGGCTAATGTTTTCCTCCTTCAAAGTCGGCGATGTGACTGTCGGCGACGGCTCTCTGTTCCTCATTGCCGGGCCGTGCGTCATCGAGTCCGAAGATCACGCCCTCAAGATGGCGGAGTGCATCGCCGGCGTGGCCCGCGCGCTCAAGATTCCGTACATTTTCAAAGCCAGCTACGACAAGGCGAACCGCACGTCGCTGAAGAGCTACCGCGGTCCAGGGTTAAAGGAAGGCTTGAAGATCCTGCGCAAAGTCGCTGATACGGTGCACGTACCCGTGCTCACCGATGTGCACAACGCGCACGATGTCGCCACCGTCGCTGAACACGTGGACGTGGTGCAGGTCCCGGCATTCCTCTGCCGCCAGACCGACCTGCTGGTGGCGGCGGCGAAATCCGGGCGCGCGGTGAACATCAAGAAAGGACAGTTCGTCTCGCCGTGGGACATGCGGCATGTGGTGGAGAAAGTGCGCGAGTCCGGCAATGAACGCGTGCTGCTCACCGAGCGCGGCTCGTCGTTCGGCTACAACAACCTGGTGGTGGACATGCGCTCGCTGCCCATCATGCGCAAGCTTGCGCCCGTGGTGTTCGACGCGACCCACTCGGTGCAACTGCCTTCCGCCGGTGTGGCACAGGCGCCCTCGCCTGTGCGATCTGGAGATTCGGACGTGGCTCCTGTCAGCGGCGGGCAGCCCGAATTTATTCCCATCCTGGCGCGCGCCGCCGTAGCTGCCGGCGTGGACGGCATCTTTGTCGAAGTGCACGACAATCCCGCTACCGCGCTTTCCGACGGCGCCAACGCGCTCGACCTCAAATGGCTGCGCCCGGTGCTGCACGAACTTCAGGCGGTGCACGAGGCGGTGCGCTCCTCCATCGCCGCCGACCAGCGCGACTGACGTTGTATATTGATCCGCGCAATTTCTCCATGAATCGCATCGGCGAAAATGTCGTCCGTATTGAGGCCGACGCCCTGCGCGCGCTGGCTGACCGGCTAGCCGGTTCCATGGCGGCCGCCTTCGCGCGCGCCGTCGAGTGCCTGTATTCCTGCGGCGGGCGCGTGGTCGTGACCGGTATGGGCAAGAGCGGGCTGGTGGCGCGCAAGATTGCTGCCACGCTTTCTTCCACCGGAACGCCCGCTCTGTTCATGCATCCGGTGGAAGCCGTGCACGGCGACCTGGGAATGATCGTGCGCGGCGACGTCGTACTCGCGCTTTCGCAAAGCGGGGACACGGAAGAGATTCTCAACCTGGTTCCGAACATCAAGCGGCTCGACGTCAAGCTGATCGCGATGACCGGCGAACTGCGTTCGACGCTGGCGCAGGCGGCCGACATCACGCTGGACTGCTCCGTCGCGCAGGAAGCCTGCAATCTCGGGCTGGCGCCAACTGCGTCGACCACTACCATGGTGGCACTTGGAGATGCGCTCGCCGTGGCGTTGGCGGAAAAGCGCGGCTTCAAAGAGGAAGACTTCGCCGATTTGCATCCCGGCGGCAAGCTCGGCAAGAAGTTGGCGCGCGTGTCGCGGCTGATGCACACCGGCGACGCCGTCCCGCGAGTAACGCCGCAGACGCCGATGTCGCAGGTGATTTACGAGATGTCGCGCAAGGGACTGGGCGTTGCGACCGTCACTGAGGGTGACAAGCTGGTGGGGATGATCAGCGACGGCGACCTACGGCGGCTACTGGAGCGACGCGGCAAGGACGTGCTGGACCTCGCCGCCGGCGAGTGCATGACGCGCAGCCCGAAGACGATCGCTCCCGACGAATTCGCCGCTGCCGCACTCAACGTCATGGAGCAGAAGAAGATTACCTCGCTGGCGGTGGTGGATGGCGATGGCCGGCTCGAGGGCATCATCCACTTGCACGACTTGTGGGGAACGGAGATGGTGTGAGCTCTTGGGGGATTTCGTAATTTGGTGATTTGGTAATTGGTTTGCACCGTCCGGAGGCAAGAATTCATCTCAAGTTTCAGGGCGCGAAACTTATAAATTGCGCAATAGCCAAATCACCCAATTACGACATTTCTATGTACCACTACAACCCCAATACCGCGCTTGAAGAGCTGAAAGAAGATGCCGTCCTTCCCAACCCAGTGCACGTGCGCGACATGTTGTTGCGCGCCAAGCTTTCGCCCGATCGCTCGCTGGAGATGAACCGGCTGTTCGTGGAATATCAGCGGCAGTTCGGCGAATTGCAGAAGCTGGGCAAGGAATTGCTGGCACACCTGGCGAAGGACTGAAGGGTCTTTCGGTCTGGCAGTCTATCGGTCCGTCAGTGCAACACTCTGGCCCGGGAGACCGAGCGCAGACCGATTGACCTCTTCTCACCGCGCGTTTTTCCGCTTCACTCCGCCACGCTTCTTGCGCGCGAAGAATTTGCATTGGTGCTCTTTCATATCCACGCGCAATCCGACAAACCTGACGCCCTCATTTTCCAGGCGGAAGCGCTGCTCCATGGCAGCTTCGCCGGTGAGCAGGATTTTGCCGCCCGCTCCCACCACGCGCTGCCAGGGCAATCCGCTGGAGGAATGCAGTGCCCACACCACTTGCCGCGCGGCGCCGGGAAATCCCGCCGCATAGGCGACGTCGCCATAGGTAGCGACTTTGCCGCGCGGAATGCGCCGCACCTGGCGCAGTATCTTCTGGAACATTCCCTGCTTGCTGGTTTTCATCCGAACACACTGCCGCCCGTGGCTCGACGAAACGCGCTGACGATTGGTTCCGCGGTTTGCACCAGCTCCCGGATCTGCCGCGGGCCTATACGGCGGCTTGCCGGCGAGAATACCAGCCACTGCCCGGACCCGCTGACGGACCACTGAGTCTTCGCGTCCAATTGCTCGAATGCCTGGGTTACTTCCGGCTTGAACAGCGCGCGCACCGCGGACTCGTCCTGGCCATGCAGGAAAAATCGCCGCGAGAAGTCGGGCGCTCCATCGATGTCGATATCTGAGTACCCCAGTTTCTCGGCGATTTGCCAGAGGACGTTTTCCGGGACCAGCATGAATGGCGGGAATGGCGTGGCGAACTTGAAGGCAAACACGGTGGTAGTGGATTGACTCTTGCCCGAGCCGACGGTGCGGTCACCAATAATCGCCTCGCCGCCGCTGGCGTTGCCCTGAAGCACGTTGTTGAAGCGTGGCCGAAAATCGGGTCGCGCGCTGGCGATTTTGATTTGCGCCAGGTGTTCCGCAAGCGCATCGTCCGGCTTCTCGGAAAACAGAAAGCCCATTTCCATCGCCACCTGCTCGAATCCTTCGCGGCGTTTCCGTTTCTCGCGTGCCGCCGCGTACACCACCAATAAGACCAGCGCGAGGATTCCGAGCCATATCGCCCAGAACAGTGTCGGCGGAGGGTTGTAGTGGATTTTCCTTGGCGCCTGTGCGCACAGCAGCAGCATCCCCATGGCGGGAAATCATACCGTTCGCCGGACGGTCATTTACAATGAAAAACTTCTGACCACAAAGGACCGCTCGCTCTATGCATCGCTGGTCGCAATTGTTCATTCCCACGCTGCGCGAAGCCCCGGCTGACGCCGAGGTCGCCAGCCACAAATACCTGGTGCGCGCCGGCTACGTGCGCCAGCTCGCCGCCGGAATCTACTCGTATCTGTTTCTCGGGCAGCGCGCTATGCTCAAGATTACCAAGATCGTGCGCCAGGAGATGGACCGTATCGGCCAAGAGTTTTATCTCCCCGCGCTGCACCCGGCGGAAATCTGGCAGGAGAGCGGGCGCTGGCAGGTAATGGGCGACAACATGTTTCGCCTGAAAGACCGCAAGGGCGCCGACCTTTGCCTGGGCATGACCGAGGAAGAGGTGATGACTTCGATTGCGCGACGCGAGCTGCGTAGCTACAAGCAGCTTCCGCAAATCTGGTACCAGATTCAGTCCAAGTTCCGAGACGAGCCGCGTCCCAAGTCCGGCCTGCTGCGCGTGCGGCAGTTCACCATGAAGGATTCCTACTCCTTCGATCTCGGTCCGGCGGGCCTCGACGTCTCCTACCAGAAGCATTACGACACCTACTGCCGCATCTTCGATCGCTGCGGCCTGAAGTACGTGGTGGTGGAAGCGCACTCGGGCGCCATGGGCGGCTCGCAGTCGCACGAGTTCATGGTGTACACCGACGCCGGCGAAGACCTGGTCGTCAGCTGTCCGGGTTGCCAGTACGCCGCGAACCTGGAGAAGGCGACCTCGCGCCTCGATGCAATCGAGGATTATCCGCCTGTCGGCGACGGTCGTCCGGTCGAAGTGCATACGCCGGGCATGAAGACGATTGAAGACGTCGCCAAGTTCCTCGGGGTTTCACCGAAGAACAAGATGAAGACGCTGGCGCTGATGGCGACCGACGCCGCCGCTCAGCCCGGTAAGCCGCGCGACATTGCGGTCGTAGCGTTCCTGCGCGGCGACCACTCGCTGAACGAAGCGAAATTGTCGGCGGCGATCGGTACGGCGGACTTCCGTCCCATGCATCCGGAAGAGATCCAGGAAGTGTTCGGCTCGCCCGGCGGATTCCTGGGCCCGATAGGCTCGGAAAACTGGCGCTACAAGGGCATCAAGGCCAAAGTCCTGGTGGACCGGGCGCTGCTGGGCCGCAAGAACCTGATTGCCGGCGCCAACAAAGAGGACTACCACCTGCGCAACGTCACGCCGCAGCGCGACTTCCAGGTTGGGGAAGAACAGTGGACCGACCTGCGGGCGGTCGAGCCTGGCGAAGCCTGTCCAAACTGCGGCACGCCGCTCAAGGTCGCCAAGGCGGTGGAGATCGGCCACATCTTCAAGCTCGGCTACAAGTATTCGGAATCCATGGGCCTGCGCGTGCTCGACAAGGACGGCAAGGAAGTCATGCCGATCATGGGCTGCTACGGCATCGGTATCGAGCGCATCCTCACCTGCGCGATCGAGGAGAACCACGACGACGACGGATTTTTCCTGCCGCCGCAGATCGCGCCTTTTGAAGTTCTTGTGACGCCGATCAATGTGGCCGACGAAAAGCTGCGCTCGGTGGCGGAAGACATTGCCTCACAACTCGAGCACGCCGGCCACGATGTCGTGCTCGACGACCGCGACGAGCGCCCGGGCGTGAAATTCAAGGACGCCGACCTGGTCGGTATCCCATTTCGAATCAATGTTGGCAGCAAGAAGGTTACGGAAGGGAAAGTTGAGGTGTTCCACCGCTCGACACGCAAGTCTCAGGATGCTAGTATCCCCGAAATTATTGACATCATGGGAAAATTGCTCCGGAATTCTCAGTGAGCCCCCGGGCACCGAGCCGGAGGGAAAACGAGCATCATGAAAGCTCTTCGGGCTATTCTCGGCATCGGCCTCATCGTGGTGGCGATTTACGTGATCTTCACGCTGGTCCCGCCTTATTACAGCAACTACCAGTTTCAGGATGAGATCACCACCGAGGCGCGCATGAACACCTACACGCAAAAAACCGAGGACGACATGCGCGAGTACATCTGGCGCAAGGCCAAGGAGTTCGACATTCCCGTCACCCGCGAGCAGATTAACGTCCGGCGCGACGGCCAGTCGGTCGCCATCTGGGTGGACTACAAGGTGCACCTGGACTTTCCCGGCTATCCGCTGGATTTGCAATTCCATCCTTCCTCCAGAAACAAGAGTTACTGAGCGGATTACCAAAGGACGTCTCCTGAATCGCAACTTCCGCCGGCGGAAGCCTGGAGCCTGACTCTGGCGCCTGGTTTACAATGTACTCAGCTTCTGACTTCATAATTCAACGGTTTTCATCGCGTTTCGTCCATCCGGCACGTGGCTGGATAACGTTTTTCGGATATCTGCCGTCTGAATGAGGAGAGCGGCAGTTCGCCTGTATCATGGGAGAGAACCGCGCCGAATCGGGCGCTTGGTTTCATGGTGGCAATCAAGATAAGAATTCCTCGGGCCAAGACCCCGGCCAGCGGCCGCACTGCCACGCGCGCCCCGGTGAGCCGGTTCAGCTTCGCCGACCCGGTGGTAAGAGTCGCCGCCACCTTCTTCCTGGTGGTGACGCTCATCCTGCTGGGCGTTTTCATTCGATACTACGTCAAGTACGAGCGCATCATCGACCGCCGGCTGCACGGGCAAATCTTCACCAATGCCACTAAGATTTACGCCCGGCCTTCCAGTATCTGGGTGGGCGAGAGCATCCGCCCGGAAGAGATTGCGTCCGCGTTGCGCCATGCTGGCTACGTTGACGCGGACAGGTCGAACGGGATCGGCAGCTACCGGCTTCTATCGCGCGGAATCGAAATCCATCCCGGCCCCGAGTCCTACCACAATCAGGACGGCGCCGTGGTCCGCGAAACCGGCGGCAAGATCGAGCGCATCGTCGGTACCGGCGGCTCCGAAGGCCGCGATCTCCAGGCCTACGAGCTCGAGCCAACCCTGATTACTGCGGTGGATACCGAGCAGCGCACCAAGCGCCAGCTCGTGCAGTACAAAGACATCCCCAAGGTGATGGTGGATGCCGTGCTTGCCATCGAAGACCGCCGTTACTTCCAGCACAGTGGCGTCAACTACTGGCGGTTGTTTCAGGCCGCGTGGATTGACCTGCGCCAGGGCGGCGCGCGTCGCCAGGGTGGCTCCACTCTGACCATGCAGGTTTCGCGCGCGTTCTTCCTTACGCCGGAAAAAACCCTCAAGCGCAAGGCAGTGGAGATGCTCATCGCCATCCAGCTTGAGCAGAAGCTCTCCAAGGAGCAGATCTTCGAGCTCTACGCCAACCAGATTCCGATGGGCCAGCGCGGCTCTTACACCATCAGCGGCCTGGCCGAGGCTTCGCGCTCCTATTTCAACAAGGACATTCAGAACCTCGCGCTGCCGGAAGCCGCGCTGCTTGCCGGCATCATCCAGCGGCCCAGCTTCCTTTCGCCCTATCGTCATCCCGAACGTGCCCTGGAGCGCCGCAATGTCGTGCTGGAATCCATGGTCGAAACCGGAGCCATCACCCGTGAACAGTGCGATAAGGCCAAGGCCGTTCCGTTGAAGCTGGCGCCTCCGAACGTCGAGGCCAGCGACGCCCCGTACTTCGTTGACCTGGTAAAAGACAGCCTGCTCAGCCGCTACAGCGAACGCGATCTGAGCGAAAATGCGTATCGCATCTACACCACGCTCGATCTCGGCCTCCAGAAGGCCGCCGCCGAAGCCGTGCAGGATGGGATCAAGAAGGTGGACGCGCAGGTCGAGAAGCTCCGCACCAGGCGGGTGAAGATCGGCGCCGGTAAGAATGCGAAATCGGAAGTGAAGATTGCTCCCGGCCCGCAGGCCCAGGTTGCACTGATAGCCTTGGATCCCCATAACGGTGAAGTCCTGGCGCTAGTCGGGGGGCGCAACTACGGCATGAGCCAGCTCAACCACGCTATCGCGCGCCGGCCCACCGGTTCGGTATTCAAGCCGTTTGTGTATGCGGCCGCCCTGAACACGGGCCTCAGCGGCGACGCCAACGCCATCACCCCCGCGTCGCTCATTGACGATGCGCCCGGCACCTACGCCTTTGGCGATCAGATTTATGAACCGCGCAACTACAAGGGCGAATATCACGGCGTGGTCTCCGCCCGCTTCGCCCTGGCGCAGTCCCTGAATAACGCCACCGTCAAACTGGCGGAGCAGGTGGGATACGACAAGGTCGCCGCGCTGGCCAAGGCTGCCGGCATTAAGTCGGTGCAAGCGACGCCGGCCATGGCGCTGGGTGCCTATGATGCCACTCCGCTCGACGTAACCGGCGCCTACACCGTGTTCGCCAACGCCGGTGTGCGGATCTCGCCCATGCTCGCCACCTCGGTGCGCGACGCCCACGGCGAGCTGGTGGAAAACTTCCAGGCGGAGCGCACTCTGGTGCTCGACCCGCGTGTGGCTTACGTGATGACCACCATGATGGAAGGGGTCATCAACAATGGCACCGCGGCCGGAGTTCGCGGCATGGGATTTTCCGCTCCGGCAGCGGGCAAGACCGGCACGTCGCATGACGGCTGGTTCGCCGGATACACATCCAACCTGCTGTGCATCATCTGGGTCGGCTTTGACGATTACAGCGACCTTCGTCTCAGCGGCTCCAGCACCGCCGCGCCCATCTGGGCCGAGTTCATGAAGCGTGCGGTCAAGCTGGCCGAATACAAGGACGCGCAGCCGTTCCAGCAGCCCGCCGGCGTGGTGGACGTCCGCCTCGATAAGGCCACCAATCGCCTGGCCACCGCTGCCTGCCCGGATACGTACACGGTGGCTTTCATCGCGGGCACCGAGCCCAAGGACAGTTGCGACCAGCCGGTGGGAGAGCATCGTGGCATCCTGTCGCGCATCTTCGGCACGGCGCCGCCGCCCCCGCCGCCGGTGATCGGCGCCACCAGCAGCACCGTTCGTCCCCCGGGGCCCGCTCCCGTAGCCCGTTCCGAGCCGGCGCCGGCCGAGCCGCAGGAAAAAAAGAAAGGACTTTTCGGCAAAATAGTAGGTATCTTCAAAGGCGACAAGCCGTCCTCGTCGCCACCGCAGAAGGACGGCGGCACGAGCCCGCACTGAGTCCGTGCAACACGGTTTCTGGATCCGTGTTCGGTTCGCCCGGAGGTTTCGCCATGAAGTGTTGTCTGGCGCTGCTCTCGTTCGTGATCGTTGCGTTGCTCGTCATCTCGGCGTCCGCCCAGAATCCGGCTCAGATTCCGTCCACTCCGCCGGCGCGGAATCCGGCTGACACGCCGACGCAGCTTCCGGCTGAATCGTCGAAGCCGGCGCTCCCGGTGCGCGTCGGACCTCCACCGGCGAATGCAACTGCCGCCGAGCTGGAAAAACAGGCAGACCAGTTTCGCAGCGACAAGTCCTATGCCGACGCTCTCGACTACTATCGCGCCGCCATGAAGAAGGCGCCGAGCGCGGCCCTCTGGAACAAAATGGGAATTACGCAGCTCCAGCTTGGCCGTCATAAGGAAGCCGAAAAGAGCTTCGAACGCTCGATCAAGCTGGATCCGAAATTCCCCGAGGCTTACAACAATCTCGGCGCAGTCTTTTATATTACCGGCGCCCAGCAGCAGATCCATGCCGAGCGCGCCCACAAATCCATTCCCGGAGGCGCGCTGAAGAACTATCGCAAGGCGGTGAAGCAGTATTTGAAGGCGCTGGAACTGCACGAGGACGCAGCTTCGTTTCACAGCAACCTCGGCACCGCCTACTTCGCGCTCAAGGATTTTCCCGCCGCGGTGAATGAATATGCGCGCGCGCTGCAACTGGATCCGGACGTGTTGGAGCGACGATCGCAATCCGGCGTTACAGCCCACATGTCGTCGCCGGAGGACCGTGCCCACTACTCGTTCGTGCTGGCACGAATGTATGCTCAGGCCGGAAATTTGGATCGCGCGCTCCTCTACCTGCGCAAGGCGATCGAGGACGGTTACAAGGACATCGATGCCGTCTATCAGGACCAGGAATTCGCCACGCTGCGCAAGGACCCCCGGTTCACCGAGCTAATGAACAGCAAACCTCAGGCGATACCGCAGTAGAGATTTTTGCGGATTTGCTCGATTTACATATTCGCAGCAGGTCACATTTGTTGCCTGCGGCTCTCCGCTCAATGAATACAAATCTTTACATTTGGAGGAACAACTTTTTTCGACTGTGCGCGTCTATACAAGTGCCTCCTGAAAGCAACAGGTGAGTAAGGGGAAACGATGGCCCATCGAACGCTTAACCAGCACGCCCCAAGCGAGCGTTCGGTGGGCTTTTTGTTTCTCGCTTCACCTGGCCTGCAAGTACGCTTCAATCACCTGTTCGAGTCTTCCCTGCGCTCGCAGGATGTACTCTACGGCGTCGCGCAGGGCACCGTGTCCGCCGGAGTGTTCGGTGACGTAGTGCGCGGCTTGGAGCACCTCCGGGCGTGAGTTGGGCACGGCAATAGCCAGCCCGCAGCGCTGCATTACGGGCAGGTCAATAATGTCGTCGCCCATGTAGGCCCCTTGTTCTGCCGACAATTTCTCCTGGCGCAGAATTTCCTCGAACACGCCAACCTTATCGGCAATGCCCTGATGGACGTGGTCCAGGCGCAGGTCGCGCGCGCGCAGCGCCACGGTGTCGGAAATGCGTTTGGTAATCAGGCCGGTCTTCAGACCGCCCAGGTGCGCCAGCGAGATCGCGGTGCCATCGTGCGCGTTGAAGCCCTTGGCCTCGATCACGCTTGCGCTGGAGATGGCGTACCCGCCCGCATCGGCCATTTTCTCGGCCCTCTCCTGCGTCTCCTGGCGCGTTCCGGCGGGAGCAGGGAAGAACCAGAGGGAGCCGTCGGTCATTACGCCGTCCACGTCAAACAGCAGCAGCTTGATCTTGCGCGCGCGCTCTTCAGACATGCCGGGATTGTAAATGAGGAGCGAGTTGCGAGTTGCGGCGTTACGAGTTCCGAGTTGCGAATACTGAGTGCTGAGCACTGACGGTAATCACTAAAAGCTTCCCGCCACGAATTCCTCAATCACCATCCTTGAAATCGCGCCGCATTGGCCGCACCACAACAGAGTCTCGTTATCTTCCGACTTCAATACCGCCACCCGCAGACTCTCGCACGACGCGCAACAAGTGGTCGGGTCGCCTGACTGGGGTTCTTCCACCTCGGCTGTCTCAGCCGTGGCCGCCTGCCCCGTCTTCACCGTGTTGATCTCGAATGTGCTGCGGCAATCGGCGCACACGTGGTTAAAGCAGCACTTCGGCTCGCACGAGTAAATAATGTCCGTCCCGCCGCACTTGGGGCAGCGGATGCTGTCCTTCAATGTCTGCACGCCGTCAATTCTACTCACCGGCACTTTAATCCCGAGTCCCGAGCCGCGAATCCCGCGGTTCTGCCACGCGGGACTCGCGACTCGCAACTCGGGACTATTTATCAGGCGAACAATAGGCGAAAACTCTGTTTTCCTTTACAATGAAAAAATGACCTTCGGGGATGACAACGCGCTGGGGTGGGCCCACCCCGTAGTTCGCGATTGGTTTCTGGCCAAGTTCGGCAGCCCAACCGAGCCGCAGGAGCAGGGCTGGCCGCACATCCTGGCGCGCCATGCCACGCTGATCGCCGCGCCCACCGGTTCCGGCAAAACTCTGGCGGCTTTTCTCGCATGCATTGATCGCCTGGTGCGGCAGGCGCTGGCCGGCGATCTGCAGGACCGGACCGAAGTGCTGTATGTCTCGCCCCTGAAAGCTCTGGGCAACGATATCCAGAAAAACCTTGAAGTCCCGCTAGGGGAAATTCTCCAGCTCGCGGCCGCGCGCGGCATGCTGATGCCGGAAATCCGCACCGCGGTGCGCACCGGCGACACGCTCATGCACGAGCGCCGCGCCATGCTGAAGCGGCCTCCGCATATCCTGGTCACCACCCCGGAGTCTCTCTACATCCTGCTGACCGCGGAAAGTAGCCGCCGCATTCTGCGCGACGTTGACACCGTCATCGTGGACGAAATCCATGCCGTCGCCGGCGACAAGCGCGGCGCGCACATGTCGCTCTCGCTGGAACGACTCGACGCGCTGGTGGAAAGCAGCGGCCGGCCGGCGCCGGTGCGTATCGGGCTCTCGGCGACGCAGAAGCCGATTGACGAAATCGCGCAGTTCCTCACGGGTCAACGACCCGTGCCCCACCTGCCGGCCATTGTTGACGTCGGTCACCGCCGGGCGATGGACTTGCAGATCGAAGTTCCCGGCATCGAACTCGGTCCCATTGCCTCGAATGAGATGTGGGATGAGATCTACAACCGCATTGCCGAACTGGTCCGCCAGCACCGCTCCACGCTGGTCTTCGTGAACACACGGCGCATGGCCGAGCGTGTGTCCCACCACCTGGCGGAGCGGCTCGGCGAGAACGCGGTCGGCGCGCATCACGGCAGCCTCTCGCGCAAGCTGCGCCTCACCGCCGAGCACAAGCTCAAGAACGGCGAGCTCAGCGTGCTGGTGGCGACCGCATCGCTCCAGCTCGGAATCGATATTGGAACTATCGATCTCGTAATCCAGATCGGCTCGCCGCGCTCCATTGCGGTGGCGCTGCAGCGCGTTGGTCGCGCCGGACACTGGCGAGGCGCAATCCCCAAAGGACGGCTGTTCGTCACCACCCGCGACGAACTCTTCGAGTGTGCCGCGCTCATTCGCGCCATCAAGCACGGCGAACTCGATCGCATCCTGGTTCCCGAAACCCCGCTTGACATCCTGGCGCAGCAGTTGGTCGCCACGTGCGCGAGCACCGCTCCCAACCAGAGTCGTCATCCCGAGCGGAGCGAGGGATCTGCTTTTGTCGACGATCGACCGCCGACCGCAGACGCCTTTCTGAACGACGAACGACGAACGACTAACGACTCCTGGTCCGAGAACGACCTCTTCGCCCTTGCCCGCCGCGCCTACCCATATCGCAATCTCTCTCGCGCGGACTTCGATGCCGTGATCGAGATGCTCTCCGAGGGCATCTCCGCCCGCCGCGGGCGCTATGGCGCCTATCTTCACCGCGACCGCGTGAACGGGCGCGTACGCGCGCGCCGGGGCGCACGCCTGGCGGCAATCACCAGCGGCGGCGCCATTCCCGAGAACGCGTTGTTTCAGGTGGTCCTGTCGCCGGAAGGCACAGTGGTCGGCACGGTGGACGAGGACTTCGCGGTGGAGTCGCTGGCCGGCGACATCATCCTGCTGGGCAACACCTCGTGGAAGATCCGCCGCATCGAAAGCTCTTCCGGACGCGTGCTGGTGGAAGACGCGCACGGCGCGCCGCCGGGAATTCCGTTCTGGCTGGGCGAAGCCCCGGCACGTACCGCGGAGCTTTCTGAGCACGTCGCGCTGCTGCGCGAAGAGCTCAGCTCGATGCTGCCGAAAACCTCGCCAGTCGCGCTTTCCACCAGCGCGCCAGAAGTGTCCGCCGCGATGGAATGGCTGAAGCAGGAGTGCGGACTGGATGATGCCGGCGCCGAGCAGGCCATCCAACACCTGGTCGCCGGCAGGGCCGTGCTGGGCGCGGTGCCGACGCAGCAAACGATCATCGCCGAGCGCTTCTTCGACGAAGGCGGCGGCATGCAACTCGTCATCCATGCGCCGTTCGGCGGCCGCGTCAATAAAGCCTGGGGACTGGCGCTGCGCAAGCGCTTCTGCCGCAGCTTCAACTTCGAATTGCAAGCCGCCGCCACCGACGACGGCCTTAACATCTCGCTCGCCGAGCAGCACAGTTTCCCGTTGGCCGACGTCTTCCATTTTCTTCAGCCGGAGACGGTGCAGACGGTGCTCGAACAGGCGGTGCTGACCGGTGCGCCTGTCTTCGGCACGCGCTTCCGCTGGGACGCTACGCGCTCGCTCGCCCTGTTGCGTTTCCGCGGCGGCAAAAAGATTCCTCCACAGATCCACCGCATCCAGGCCGACGATCTGTTGGCGTCCGTCTTCCCCGATGTCGCCGCCTGTGGAGAAAACATCCAGGGCGACATCCAGATTCCCGTTCACCCGCTGGTCCAAGAGGTGATGAAGGACGTACTGCACGAGGCCATGGACCTGGACGGCCTGCGCGCAGTGCTGCGCGGCATCGAGGACGGCTCCATCCGCTGTCTCGCCGTGGACACGCCTGTGCCGTCGCAGTTCTCGCACGAAATTCTGAATGCGAACCCGTACGCCTATCTCGACGACGCGCCTCTGGAAGAGCGCCGCGCCCGCGCTGTGCAAATGCGCCAGGTGCTGCCGGAGTCGGTGCTGCAGGAGGTCGGCAGGCTTGATCCCGCGGCCATCGCCCAGGTGCAGCAGGAAGCCTGGCCCGATGTGCGCGACGCGGACGAGTTGCACGACGCGCTGCTGACGATGATTGCCGTGCCGGAACCATCATCTTTGAAGGGGCACGGCTTCAGCCGTGCCGAATTCGAGGCCAATGACGACACGGCTTTAGCCGCCGAGGGAAGCGTCGATTGGACTCCGTTCCTCGACTCGTTGCTGGTTTTGCGCCGCGCCTGTGTGGCGCGCGTCTTCGACCCGCGTACCCGGGTCGAAGACCCGGGCCACACTCGTCTGTTCTGGCTAGCCGCAGAACGCGCGTCCGCGTTCCGCGCCATCTATCCCGACGCGCAATTCGAAACCGAACCTGCCACCATCGATCATCAACCATCGAAGATTGATCGCTCGGACACGTTGCTGCAGATGCTCGCCGGCTGGATGCAGCACGTCGGCCCGACCACCGGGGCGGAACTGGCGCAGCTTCTGGCGCTGCCGGAAGACGAAGTTGACCAGACGCTGCTTCGACTTGAATCCACGGGCGCCATCCTGCGCGGCAGTTTCCGTGTGGCACACGCGCCCCCGCGTGTGCCGGGTGCTAGCGCACAGGCGGGGGCGCCTGTGCCACAAGACTCGGTGCACGAGTGGTGCGATCGCCGTCTTCTGGCGCGCATTCACCGACTCACCCTGGGCGCATTGCGCAAGGAAATCGAGCCGGTCACGGAGGCGCAGCTTATGCGCTGGCTCCTGCGCTGGCAGCACGTCGCGCCCAATTCGCAACTTGCGGGCGAGCGCGGCCTGATGGAAGTGCTGCGTCAGTTGCAGGGTTTTGAAGTGCCGGCCAATTGCTGGGAGCGCCAGGTGCTGGCGCGCCGGCTCTCCGATTACGATCCCAAGCAACTGGACCAACTCTGCCTCACCGGCGCGATTGGCTGGGGACGCCTGTCGCCGCATCCTGCGACGCTCGAAGATTCGCGCGACGGCCGCCGCCGCGTGATTCCCACCAGCGTCGCGCCCATCACCTTCTTCGTGCGCGAAGAGGCCGACTGGATGACGCCACGACGCCCCGAATCCATCGAGGAAGAAGCGCGCGGGCTGAGCCACGGCGCGCGCGACGTGCTCACGTTCCTGCGGCAGCGTGGTGCGTCGTTCTTCGCCGACATCGTGCGCGGCACCGGCAAATTGAAATCGGAAGTGGAGACCGCGCTGTGGGAGTTGGTTGCCGCCGGATTGGTCACCGCCGACGGCTTCGACAACCTGCGCTCGTTGATTGATCCGCGCCGCCGCTCGGGGCAGGGAAGCGGACGCACCTCGCGTCCGCGCCACTCCGCCGGTCGCTGGTCGCTGCTTTATCCCCTCGAGCAGCCCGACCGCAACAAGATGATCGAAGCCACCTGCGCCATGCTGCTGGCGCGCTACGGCGTGGTGTTCCGCGACCTGCTGGCGCGCGAGGCCATCCTGCCCAAGTGGCGCGAACTGGTGCAGGCCTTCCGCCGCATGGAAGCCCGCGGCGATATTCGCGGCGGACGCTTCGTCTCGGGCTTCATCGGCGAGCAATACGCGCTGCCGGTAGCGGTGGAGTCGCTGCGCGCGTTGCGCAAGATGCAACCGAGCGGCGAAACCGTGACCGTCTCGGCCGCCGATCCGCTGAACCTGGTCGGGATCGTGGTGCCGGGCGAGCGCGTGCCCGCCATTTCCGGTAGGACCGTGACCTATCGCGATGGGGTCGCGATCGCGACCGAAGACCGCTCCCTGGCCGCCGATCTCTCCACCCCCAAGAGCGCCGCGGCCGGAGACTGAGCCTCGGTCGCAATCTCAAACACGATCTCCACCTGATCCTTCACTTTTACGGTGCCTCCGGCGACGTTGACCGGCTTGATGCCGAAATCGGTTTGCTTGACGTTCGCCGATCCCGTGTAGCGGTCGTCGCGCTGCTCCACTTTCACGGTCACTGGACGCGTCACGCCGTGCAGCGTCAACTCGCCGCTGACGCGATAGTGATTTTCGCCGCTGGCTTCAATGGTTCGCGAGACGAAGCGAATCTGGGGGAAGCGTTCGCTGTCGAGCACGGCGGCACTGTGCATTGTATTCTGCACCTCGGCGCGATCCTTAACAGAAAGATCGGGATCGAGCACCTGCATCCGGCGCGCATCCACCGTCAATTCCACCGAGCGTGCGCCGGCAGTGCTGATGGCGCCCGCCGCGATGGGCGCGCGGATTTCATGATCGTGCCCGAAGGGCGAAAACAGGCCCGCCTTGCCTACTTTCACCGTCATCGTGGAGCGTTGAGTGTCAATCTTCGCGGATTGCGCCACTCCCGCGACCGCCAGCAGGATCAGGGAACTGATCAGAATGGCCGCTTGCCTCATCCTCATGTGATGTTTCTCCCATCAGCTAAGAGTCGCAATCGGCGAGGAAATTTCGCGCGAGTGATCAAGCATCCGCTCAAAGCCGCCGCCGAAAATAGTGTTTGCTGCCCACCCACCCTGACTGGCTGCTGCTGTATTACAATCTTCGGTTCGCATCCCAGAATCCTTCTTTCAAGGAACCGTCATGGCTGAAGTCATTGTGCAACGTCCGGATACGCCTGCGCCGCTGGTGGCGCTCACCGAAGACGAGCAACTTTTTCGCGACAACGTGCGCCAGTTTGCCGACGAAAAAATCGCGCCGCTCTCTCGCGAGATGGACGAAAAGGGCATTTTCGAGTACTCGCTCATCGAGCAATTCTTCCAGCTCGGGCTGATGAGCATCGAGATCCCGGAGCAGTTCGGTGGCGGCGCCGGAACCTTCTTCGAAGCCATTCTCGCCGTCGAAGAACTCTCGCGCGTCGATGCCTCCGCCGGCGTCGTGGTCGACGTGCAGAACACGCTGGTCAACAATGCCTTCCTGCGCTGGGGCAACGACGAACAGAAAAAACGCTACCTGCCGAAAATGGCCAGCGAGATTGTGGGCGCCTACGCGTTGAGCGAAGCCGGCAGTGGTTCGGACGCGTTTGCGCTCACCACCAAGGCCGAACTCAAGGGCAGCGACTACGTCTTGAACGGCCGCAAGCTGTGGATCACCAACGCCAAGGAAGCCGGCGTATTCATTCTCTTTGCCACGGTCGATCCGTCCGCCGGGTACAAGGGCATCACCGCGTTCGTTGTCGAAAAAGATTTTCCTGGATTCACCGTCGGCAAGAAAGAAGACAAGCTCGGCATCCGCGCTTCTTCCACCTGCGAATTGATCCTGGAAGACTGCCGAGTCCCCAAGACGAACGTGCTGGGCGAAGTCGGCAAGGGCTACAAGATCGCCATCGAGACGCTGAACGAAGGCCGCATCGGCATCGGCGCGCAGATGATGGGCGTGGCCCGCGGCGCCTGGGAGCACGCCCTCAAGTACGCGCAGGAGCGCAAACAGTTCGGCAAAGCGATCGCCGATTTTCAGGGCGTCCAGTTCCAACTGGCGCAGATGGGCACGGAGATCGAAGCCGCCCGTCTCATGGTCTACAACGCCGCGCGCATGAAAGATGCGGGCATGAACTTCGTCAAGGAAGCCGCCATGACCAAGCTGTTCGCCTCACAGGTGGCGGAACGCGTCTGCTCGCTGGCCGTCGAGATCTACGGCGGATACGGCTTCACCAAGGATTACCCGGCGGAGAAATACTTCCGCGACTGCAAGATCGGCAAGATCTACGAAGGCACGTCGAACATGCAGTTGCAGACCATCGCCAAGCTCGTGCTCAGCGGGAAGTAGCCTCTTACGCTTGTGCCGCCCCGCTCTGCACCAACTCGTCGACCAGTTGCTCGAGTCGCTGTCGGTTCACTGGCGACAATTGAATGAAGCGCAGGCCCATCCCCACCATCCGGTCCACCACCGTCACCTCGCCCTTGGCGGCGATCTGAACATCTCCCGTGTGCACCGTCACATCCACGTGCGCACCCGGGGGCAGCGGATTTGTGGTCTCGACGTAGCAACCACTCAGGCTGATGTCGTGCAGCATGGCCCACTGTGCAGCAGGCGCGCCCGGTTCCTGGATCTTGGCGCCGCCCGTAGTTCGATATCGCGCTTCCCGGCGGCGGTTGGAGATCGGCGGCCTCGGTACCTCGGCCGGCATGGCATGCGCCATGGCCCGCTTGTCGGTTGCCTTCGCTTCCCCCGCCACCGAATCCGCTCCCCAGATGTATTTGCCGGTCTCCAGGCAGAGCAGTCCGATCTGCCCTTGCAGCGGCGAAGCCGGGTCTCCGATCCACACCACCTTGTAGCGCGCCTTCTCGGTCCCGTTCCGGAGGCCAATCGTTTCCCCAGGCTTGACTCTGAAGTTGACCCCCTTCAGACGCACGCCGCGCTGGCTGATGTCCACCGTCCACGCCGTCTGATTGATGGTGTGTCCCGTGCTGTCCATGCCGAACACCCGCACCGGCGATTCGCGCCAGACTCGGGGCTCACTTCGCGTCTGCTGCATCGTGGAAGTCCAATGGCGGCCCACACATCGGGCCCGCGTTTTGGGGGAGGATGGGATCAGTGTGGAGCACCTGTTAGCGACTGTCAATCACTTCATGGCTTCCCTTGCAAACCGCCGTCGCCGTCCCAAGGATTGCAACCCCGCAGCCGGCCATGAGATTTGGCCAAGGACGGATGAATATTCTCCCCTGGCGGTCAAAATTTGACATAATTCCGCTCCCAAGGGGCCCCCTGGCCGAATCGGGATGGACCCCGGATCGGGATTGTCGCAGTTACGATGGGTCTCCGGGACCCGGAGGGGCTTTCGTGGACATTGATGTTCGCAAGTTCGGCAAGGTGCATGCCATCCGTCTGAAGGGACAATTGAGGCTGGGCGATCCGGTGGACGAACTGCGCTCCACACTCGACGACATCATCACCGACTCCAGTTTCTGCGTCGTGCTGAACATGAGTGAGGTCCCCATGGCCGACTCCAGCGGTGTCGGCGTCCTCGTCCGCTACCAGTCCTTGCTCAAACAGAAGGGCGGCGCGCTCAAACTCGTCAATCTCTCCAAGTTGGTTACGCAGACGCTCAAGATTCTGGGGTTGCTCAGCGTCTTTGAGGTCTTCCAGGACGAAAACGCCGCCGTCCAATCCTTCAGCCCCGAAACTGCCGCCACCGCCGGCTGAGCACAACACCCTTCTCACCAGTTTCGTAAACCACTCGTCCCCGCCATTTGCAATTTTCCCCTCGCCTCACGATAATTTCCGGTCGCCATGAAAATCGTGAAAACTCTTGCCGCGCTCCTCCTCTTCTATCTGTGCGCTCTCGCGCAGTCCAACGACGACCTCGTCAAGCAAGCGCGCAAACTCAACAGCGAAGGCCAGCAGGATCAGGCGCTCGCCATCTTCAACAAGCTGCTCCAAGCAGATCCCAACATGTACGAGGCCCATCTCGGCGCCGGCATCGCACTCGACCTCCAGGGCAAGTACGACGAAGCCCGCCGACACCTGGCACAAGCCATCGAAGTCGCGCCTCCGGAATCCAAGCCGCAAGCGATGCGCAACATGGCCTTTTCCTACGCCTTCGAGGGCAAGGCCGACGAGGCCGCCAAGTTCGAGCAGCCTCTCTACGACCAACACATCGCCAAGAACAACTTCTTCTCCGCCGGTGAAACCGCCAACGAACTGGCGCGCATTTATCTCGAGTCCGGCGATCTCGACAACGCGCAGAAGTGGTACCAGAGGGGGCACGAGGCCGCCCTGAAGCAGGCCAACCCCACCCCGGCGCAAAAAGATCTGTGGGAGTTCCGCTGGGAGCACGCGCAGGCGCGCCTGGCCGCCCGCCGCGGAAATAAAGGTGAAGCCCAGAAGCACGTCGCCGCCGCCAAAGCCGTCCTTGACAAGGGCACCAACTCCGAGCAGGCGCCCTTCTTCCCCTATCTCGAGGGCTACGTCGCCTACTACCTCGGCGACTACAAGTCGGCCATCACCAGCCTGCAAAAGGCCGACCAGCGCGATCCCTTCATCCTGGTGCTGCTGGCGCAGGCCTACGAAAAATCCGGCGACAAGACGCAAGCCGCCGACTACTACCGCAAGGTCCTCGGCGTCAACTTTCACGGCCCGACCAACGCCTTCGCCCGCCCGCTGGCGAAGAAAAAACTGTCGTAGGGGTCGCATGGCCTATCGGTCTATCAGCTCTCTCGATCACTAGCAACACTGACGACCGACAGACCGATAGACCGACAGACAAACGCGTGACTCGTCCCTGCTTCCGCACGCAAAAATCCGCCGCCCGCTTCCAACAGCGCTATAATTTGGTTATGCGGCGCGTCGTGTTCATGGTCGTGCTCCTGATTCTCGTCGCGCTGCCGCTTTACGCGCAGCGACACGGTGTCAGCTCCGCTCCGCGCGTTGGCGCTTCTGTCGCCATCAGGCCCCACGGCGGATTCGGAATCGCCAACCGAGGAGGATTCGGATTCCGCGGCGGCATCGCCTTCGGCCACAATCCGGGTTTCCGCGTCTTCTTCAACCAGCGGCCATTTCACCGCCGCTCCTTTTATCCGTACAGCTACTACCCGTACGGCTTGGCCTATCCGTACTCGATCTATCCGTACTACGGACTCGGCTATCAGAGCGACTTCGTGTACAGCGGCAGCGCCGGCCAGTCGCAAGCCGCTTACATGGCCGATCACGATGCCGGGCTGCAGAGTGATGTTTATCGCCTGCAAGCCGAACTGGACCAGCTACGCCAGGAGCAGGCGTTACGCGCGGAACACCAACCGTATGTCAGCCAGAGCCTGACGCAGACGCCGCGGCCATCGCAAGCTGCGCGCCCCGAGCCGCCCCCGCCCCCCACCGTGCTCATCTACCGCGACGGCCATAAAGCCGAGGTCCACAACTACGCCATCGCCGGCCCTACGCTCTGGATTTTTTCGGAAGAGCGCGCCCGCAAGGTGCCCCTCGCCGATCTGGATCTGGACGCAACCCACAAAGCCAACGAGGAACGCGGCGTGGACTTCACCGTAAACGCCAACCTTCCGCACTGATGTCGCTGTCCGCTCCAGTCCTGATTTCAAGCCGCGCGCGTCACGCCCACAAGTCCGCGCTCCCAATCCGCTCGTCCAGCCACTTCGACACCACCGTCCCCAGCGCGTGATGAAGCTGTATGTCGTTCGCATCCAGCATGCGCCACCGGCTGTCAAATCCGGGATATTCATGACCGGAGGGATCAAGCAATCTCAGCTCCACGTGCCCGTCCCTGATGCGGTAATCGTTGATGGGCGATCCGTTCACCGACTCAATCCTCAGCCGCATACTGTCACCCTTTTCCCCTACCCTTATTACTCGATGTCAACGCCGTGGACGGGGTTAGCCAGAAATCGCGCAGCAGCCCCGGTGAGCTCCGGTGCGCAGTAGACACTATGGTTGCCATTCCCGCACTCAAGCCTGAAACTCGGCAGCTCCAGGCCGATCCCGTGCTGGTTTGACTTACCTCAGTCCCCTTTTGTACTGTCTGCCGGAACACCGGGGAGGAGCATTGGCATGAGGAGAACGCTCTCGGCGCTGGGATGTCTGCTCTTGGTTCTGGTTCTGGTGGCGGCTGGAGTCGCGCAGCAGAAGCCGCGCAAGCAGCAGAACCGGAAAGGCACACCGGCGCAGGCGGGCGTAAATATGGCTTCCACGCTGGAAGCCAAGGTCACGCAGGCCTGGGACGACTATAAGAACAAGCGCAAGGACGCCTTCGCCGCCAACCTCACCGACGATTTCATCATTGTGGATGAGAGCGGTCTGGGACCGCGTGATCGCCAGGCGGACCTGGAAGATTTTGACCACTTCACTCTGAACCAATACGTGCTTCGTGACATCACGGTGAAGCCGATCGGGCCGGACAGCGCCCTGGTTACGTACAACGCGGAATACAGCGGCAACATTGGCCGCCAACCCATCCATGAAAAGCTCGCCGTGGGCGAGATCTGGGTCCACCGCGGCGGCGCCTGGAAGTGCATGTACGCTCAGATGACCAGGATGAACTAGGCTGGCCGTGTGTAAGCCCCTGATTCCTAATGATAACCCGGGAGTCGGGTAAATGCCCCCAGGCCTTTCGACACCCGGCCAACTCCCTTCGGGACGTGGTCACCGCGTCCGCATCGCGCTACAACTTCGCTCATGCGGCGCACCAGTCTGATGATTTGGCGAAGCGCAACCATGGTTTGGCGTCCCGGCCAAACCACCTTTCTGACGGAGTGTCCCATGGGCCACGAGCGCACCATCACCGTGGACCAGCGCACCCCCGAGCAGGACTGGACCCTGACTTGTCCGCTCTGCGGGGGTGAACACCGCATCCTGGCGCCGGAAATCCTGCGGTCTGACTTGTAGCTGCTAGATCCGGCACTTAGGCATAACCCAGAAGGCAATATGTCCGCTTAAGCTCCTTCGCTGGGCTCAGGATTGCGCCCGCGGGCTCCCGCTTCGCTGACGCTCGCAAACTTGCTCAAGTTCGGCAGAGTGGAACTTTCATTCTTCCACCAGGAATAGCCGTACGCCAGATTCAACGGCAAGGTCCACCACATCTGAACGGGTGAGCGCGCGAGCCGCTTTCCTATGCTTCGAAGCGAGTAAAAACGCTCATTCGCATAACGAAACCCATCCAGCAGTTCCGCTCGGCTCATTCGCCTGGGTTGATAGACCACGTGGCTGCGGCTGTTGTACTGGCGCCAGTCTCGTGTCGATATGCGTCCTTCCGCCTCCAGCTTGCGAAACAGGGGCGTGCCGGGAAATGGCGTCAGGATGTTGAAGGTCGCATTCTGGACTGCCGTTTCCTCCAGGAAATCCAGGGTGTCTTCAAAGATTTCCGGCGTGTCGTTGTCAAAGCCGAACACCACACCGGCTTGCACGGCGATCCCGTGCGCATGGATACGCTCGATGACCTGGGCGTAGTCTTGCACGCGGTTGAACCGCTTATGCACTTCCGCCATGCTTGGCTGAGAGATCGATTCCAAACCCAAAAACAACTGCTTACATCCACTGCGCGCTGCTGCTTCCAGGAATTCATGGTCGCGGCCGGCTTGAATCGTGGCTTGGCTGCTCCACCACTTGCGGTAGGGAGCGATCGCTCGGAACAACCCCTTGGCATACGTCATGTCGCCGGCGATGTTGTCGTCCCAGAAGATAATCACTTTTCCCTGGAAGGACGCGTACTCAGCGGCCACTTCATCCACGGGGCGGGTGCGCAGCCCATGCGGGTACATGACGGCAATCGAACAGAAGTCACAGCGGTGGGGACATCCCCGGGTCGCAAACAGAACACCGGCGGTATGGTCACGCCTGTGAAACAGCGCCTTGCGGGCCTTGGGAATTCCGGCAAGCGACGGCGCGGCGGCTGGTTGATACAAGCGAAGATAGGCGCCCGCCGCAAAACCGTTCAAGAACTCTTCCCACAAGCCTTCGGCCTCGCCAACAAATACCACGTCGGCATGTTGACTGGCCTCTTCGGGCAGCAGGGTTGCGTGCGGGCCGCCCATCGCCACACATATGCCGCGCGACCTGAAGTGTGCGGCCAGGTCATAAGCGTGATAAGCACTGGGTGTGTGGAATGTGATGGCAACCACATCGACTTCACAATCGAGGTCGACCGGTTCGGCTTCTTCGTCGATGTGACTGACCTGCCAACCTGGTGGAACCCTGGCGGCCAGATACGGCATGGTAATCTGCTGAAAATTGAGAACCCGCGATCTTCTCACCGTGCGAATTTCCGGGGCAGAAGCTGTGATCAGCAGAAGTTTTGGCATGGCCCGCTAGGCCGTACCAAGGGCGCGTCCTCGCCCCTGTGCCGGTAAAGGCGCATCGAGCAGTGCTTGTGGGTACCTATCTGCGATCGTCAAGAGCTTCAGTGCGGCTTGCCGTGGCTGACGCACGCCCTGTTCCCAGCTTTGAACTGTTTGCGTGCTAACGTTCAGCAGTCGGGCGAACTTAGGCTGACTCGCATGCAAGGCAGCCCTGATCTTCCTGATCCGGCTTGGTGGCATGCTCTTGGCGAGCGGCGGGACCGCGGTGACACGCAAATCGACCCGCTCACCGCGCTCGTATCGCAACGCTTCCTCTAACGCCGTTCGCAGTTCTCCAAATACCTTACGCCGTTTCCTCGTCATACTGCGTCCGTCCCTTCGTCGTCCCCCGTCCGTTCCCGTCCGCCGACCAGATTTTGAATCATGTGTACTTAATCTGATCGACAAGACCCTTCAAGAGCTTCCGTTCCTCCTCTGATATGTCCTCCTGTTCGCCTTTGTCGAGAAGCGCCAGAAGATGAATGTGCTGCTTCCGCAGGAGGTAGAGGAAGAAGTACCTGAATCCCCCGCGACTGCCCTTCTGCCGCCCTGGGTTGCCCGTGCGGGCTTTCCGCACGCCGCCGGTCCCCTGAACTAACCTGCCCCGCTCCGGATTCTTGAGAAGCTCGTCCTGAATCGCAGAAAGAACCTCGTCCGCGGACGCTCCCGCGAGCTGAGTTAATCTCTGCGTGAACGGGCGCGATTCGATGAATACCACATAGTGGTATATACCACTATGTAAGATAGCAGGTCAATGGAAAAGGGTGTCGCCGGTGGGCGACTGATCCGCCCGCGGCGCGTCCGGAAAGCGGGACGGATCACGGTCAATGCCGCGTAAGCTGGTTTGCACTCCCACCCTTTGCTGCGCAAAGAGTGGGGCACCCGGCGATCTTCTCACCGTGCGAATTTCCGGGGCAGAAGCTGTGATCAGCAGAAGTTTGGGCATGGCAGGGCACAGGGGTGATCAGCCGCCCCAGCTTATAGGGAAAACTCCACCCTGTCCCGCGAAACCCGCGCGGGACAAGGGTGGGGCAACCTCAGGATTGCTTATGCACTTGGCGATATGGGAAAGGACTTGGTACCGGCGCGGATCCGCCAGCGCCTGCTGATCCGCTGGAATTGTTTGGCGTCCATGGCGTAGGGATAGAGTACGCCATTGGCCAGGGAAGCGGGAGCCGGCCCCTGTGCGAGCGTTGTCGTTTACCCACCCTTGTATCTTGCCCCGCGAGCGTAACGTAGTGAGTTGCGTTCCGGCGGAGAGGCCGTCCCACCCTGAGGCCGAGTACAGAGCCTGATCGAAGACTGGCCTCCGCCCCTCTCTTGTGACGCCGTGGAGAATCGGAGGCTTGTGAGCCTGCATGTTCAAGGTCGGCGCCCAGAGTGTGCCTGGGGCGGAAGCCGGAAGCAGCCTAACGCCAGGAGGCACTCATGCACAAGCGGTCCTTACCGGATGTGGTCTGGTGCGGCATCGACGTCAGTGCCACCGAGCTGACCGTCGCCGTCGTGGCCGATACTTTCCTTCCACAACGTACGTTCGACAATCGGGCTTCTGGGCACCGTGCGCTGATCGCTTGGTTGCAGCGCCAGGCACGCAGCGCGCAGGTGTGCCTTTGCTTAGCAAGTCACAATCGGATTTCGCCCCCGACCAGCAATTCTTCCCCTGTAATCCAGCCGGAATCTGTTCCTGCTCGCCCATACGAATCACGCTCCCGTAGTCGGGGCCGACTCATCCGGCGTCACGGTGACATCGCCCTTGAAGCCAATCGTCTTATGTGACTGCTGTCCTGCTGACAACACTTCCACCACCAGCTGCACCGTGCTCATGTGAGCAAGGATAATGCAGTCGTTCCCGGTCTGGGGATCGGTTCCCCAGAGCACGATTACGAACTGGCCGTCGTAACCGATGGCGTCCACGTTGATCGGGTCTCGCCCTCCGACGTGGGCCGTCACCTTCATACCCTCGCCAGGCTTGAGACCTCGCTCGATGCGTTGCGTCCTGCCGTGAACTGACTCGTAAAAGCTCTCGCTCGGTGTACTGATGTGTATGCCTGCTTGCATGGCGATTGACTCCTCGATTGGAGTGGTCATTATACCGCTGTTGGAGAACATCCACCAGCACTGGTATCCGCTGAATTATGGTAACGTCAGCCGCCATCGTCGGAACGTTTTGGTGATTGGATACGGTTCACCATTCCTGTGGAAAATCATGTGGGAATCGCTGTCGATGAAGCACATTTCAGTGCATAGCGATGTCAAATGTCAGTTTCGTAACCATTAATCATATTGTTTTCATCATCTTATTGTTACGATCAATTTTGCTGTTTGCAACCATTGCGGTGACGACACAGATGGCGTATGCTGCTGAAGTGAGGTTTTTCTATGACAGACTCATTGATCGGCGCCGTTGATGACCTGAAAATCAAAATCGGGGAACTCGTCGCGACTCTGCAGCGTGACCCGAACTGGCGAGAATTACAACGCCTGTATCAGGGGTTGGGCGTCCTCGAAGATTTGACCGGGCAACCGAAGACCGAGCTAGCCGCTCTGCTGGGCATCGCCAGCACCAGCGACGCTCCCAAGATTGAAAGCTGGACGTTCGTGAAAATGAACCCGCTGGAGGCTGCCAAGCTGTACCTGCGCATGATCGCACCCAAGCGCAAGGCCGCTCCCCTTGACGAGATCGCGCTGGCGCTGGAGCGTGGTGGGCTGAAGGTGAGCAGCGACGCCCTTCGCATTCCTCTCTCGCGCAGCACCTACGAGGTGCTGAAGGTCAGCGAAGACACCTATGGCCTGCTTGAGTTCTTCCCGCACGTGAAGCGCGGTGGCAAGAAAAAGGGCTTTACAGGTGAGGCCACCGAGAGCAACGGCGAGCAGGCGCAGGAGACCGAGCAGACGGGGGGCGAGGAAAAAGCCCAAGCCGCAGCTGCCACCCAACCGGAATAAGGATTCTGTTCTATGGCGCAGAAATGGAAGGGCGGTGATGCTGTGAGGAGGGGTAGTAGCCAGAAGCTACCATGGCCCACCGTGGTCGCTGGCGATAACACGAAGGCCCACGGTCGGTGATTCTTCGCGGGAACCCGACCGTGTGCCATGGTGAGCCTAGCAAACTGTCACGTAGATTATAACCGCAAACTGGGCACCATCCAAAAGGGTGGTGTCCCCTTCTACAATGACCTTCTTCGAAGCCAAACGCGCTGAACGTGTGATGAACGAGTACCTCGACCTGGCGTTGCGCTACTGGCATGCCAAACCGAAGCGTGAGCCGACGGGTTATGAATGGATGGCTGACCCTCAGCCCGATCCCGAGTCTGCGGATTCACTCCCGCTGCGTGAGCAACTGAACAAGATGTACCCGAAGGTGTCGGTGCTCGCTGAGCATCTCGGCGTTCCCACGAAGGTCACCAGCTATCCGGCTCCGGCCATCGGTGGGCCAGTTCTTCATGGTGACCTGTTGGACTGTGTCATTGACCAGCACCTCGGCCACACCTCGGTCTCAAAAGTAGAGGTTGTGGATGCAATCAATAAGTGCATCGGGATGGCCCAGAGCCTGCGGGAACATCTGTTCTGGAAGCAAGCGGTCAATCCGCTGTACTACGTAGTCATGGCTGCGGGTTTCGTGCTGCGCATTCCGTTCCTGATCTTGGAACAAGCGGGAATTCCGCACGAAGTCGAGAAATCTGTCTGGGGACAAATCTTCAAGGTGCTTGAGTTCGTGGCGCTGGCATGGGTCGGATTGCACTACGGGCTGAAGGTCGATCCCGCCGAGTTCCTGAAGATCATGAAGTGAGCCACTTACAACTAGTCGTCTTTCGCCTTCAGCCCTGCAACTCCGCCTGAGCAAACCATGAAGGCCCCTGGACAGCCAATCCGCCGCGTCAGTAAGGGACGCCACGAGGATTGTGGTTCATATCGCCTCGAATTGCTCCACAGCGCTCTAAATCACCACTGCTTCTTTATACTCCCCAAACACTCTTCGCAGCGTGTCGCTGATCTCGCCCACGGTGGCGTAGCTTTCCACGGCGGTAATGATGACGGGCATCAGGTTGGCGCCGGAGCGGGCGGCGTCCTCCACAGCGCTTAGCGAAGCTTGCCACGGGCCCTGGTCGCGGCGGGCGCGCAGTTCGCGCAGGCGCTCCACCTGCTGCCGTTCCAGATCCTCGTTCAAGTGCAGAGTCTCGATCGGCTTTTCCTGCTCCTGCTCGAAGCGGTTGACGCCGACTACCACCTGCTCCAGCCGGTCCACGGCCTGCTGGTACACATAGGCCGAGTTCTGGATTTGCTGCTGCACAAAGCCGCGCTCGATTGCCTTCAGCATCCCGCCCATGGCGTCAATCTTGTCGAGATAGCCGAGCGCGTGCTTCTCGATTTCGTTGGTCAGCGACTCGATGTAATACGAGCCGGCGAGCGGGTCGATGGTCTGCGCCACGCCGCTTTCGTAGGCAATGATCTGCTGCGTGCGCAGCGCCACCCGAACGGCCTGCTCGGTGGGCAGCGCCAGGGCTTCGTCGTAAGAGTTGGTGTGCAGCGACTGCGTGCCGCCCAGCACCGCCGCCAGCGCCTGCAGTGCAGTGCGTACGATATTGTTTTCCGGCTGCTGCGCGGTCAGGCTGGAACCCGCGGTCTGGGTGTGGAACCTCAGCATCCAGGAGCGTGGATTCTTGGCGCCGAACTGGTCGCGCATGATCCTGGCCCACATGCGCCGCGCGGCGCGGAACTTCGCCACTTCCTCCAGGAAATTGCTCATGGAGTTGAAGAAGAACGACAGGCGCGGGGCGAACTTGTCGACGTCGAGCCCGGCGTTAATGGCCGCCTGCACGTACGCCATGCCGTTGCCGAGCGTGAATGCGACTTCCTGCACCGCGGTGCATCCCGCTTCGCGCATGTGGTAGCCGCTGATGGAAATGGTGTTCCACTCGGGCACGTGCTGGTTGGCGTAGCCGAAGATGTCGGTGACGATGCGCATCGCCTGCGCCAGCGGGTAAATGTAAGTTCCGCGCGCGATGTATTCCTTCAGGATGTCATTCTGCACGGTGCCGCCGAGCTTGCGCGGATCGCTGCCCTGGCGCTTGGCCACCGCGATATACAGCGCCAGCAGGATGGCCGCGGTCGCGTTGATGGTCATCGAGGTAGTGATTTTTTCCAGCGGGATGCCGTCGAATAGCCGCTGCATGTCCTCGATGGAATCAATGGCGACGCCGACTTTGCCGACCTCGCCCATCGCCATCGGGCTGTCGGAATCCATGCCGATCTGGGTGGGCAGATCGAAGGCGACGCTCAGCCCGGTGGTGCCGTTGGCGAGCAGGTACTTGTAGCGGCGGTTGGAATCTTCGGCGTCGCCCATGCCGGCGTACTGGCGCATGGTCCACAGGCGGCCGCGGTACATGGTGGTCTGCGGGCCACGGGTGAAAGGGAACTGGCCGGGATAACCGACGTCGCGATCGTAATCCCAGTTCGCCAGATCCGCCGGCGTGTAGAGCGGATGGACCGAAATGTGGGACGAGGTTTGCTGCTCGGAGGTGACCGCGTCCTTCTTCACTGCAGGGAGCACTTCTTTGTCAGCCATTGCAGGCACCTCTCTTTGAGTCCCGTCAGGGACGACCCGCTGGTAGCCCAGCACGGCAGTGCTGGGTGAGCTTTGCTCCATGTGCCGAGTCCCGTAGGGACGACACGTTCATCCGGTGCGTCGTCTCGCCCGCCAGAATGAACTCACCCCAAACCACAAGAACACGAGCGCAAAACTGGCGGCCAGCACGGCTCTTCCCGGGCCGATTTTTCCCGCCTGCCACTTCTGATACTCGCGCCAGAAGGCCAGGCCGCCGGCCAGGGCGAAGAACAGGAAGAAGACTCCCGCGATTTCCAGCCACAGCAAATGCAGCACGTGCCCGAAGTGCCGAAACGTGATCCGCGCGGCGGAGTAGCCGGCGCGCAACCATCGGACCTGACCGGCCTGGCGCGCCGCCACTCGCCCGAAAATTCCCAATTTGCGGACCGTGGAAATCCCTGGCACGTAAACATTCTAGCAGCGCATTACCAAGGACCATGGTCACAAATCACAAAACCGCGTGACGTGGCCAGGCATCTAAACCTAAGGCGCAAGCCTCGAGGCGCAAGGCAGCAGTCTGCGTCCGGCGGCGTACGCCTGAACAGGGGCTATTGTGAACCAGCAACTGAAGCAACTGATGAAAGAGCTCGGCGAGGCCATCAACGAATCTCTCTCCGAGAGCGAGCAGATTGCCGAGGTGATCTCGAAGATCAAGGCCGGCGGCTACGACGTGTTCCTGGTGCTGGAAGCGACCATCGGCTTCAACAAACACGAGGAGCAGGCTGCGGACAAGCCCTCGCTGGTCACGGCGCGCCACGGCGATCCCGATTTCAAGGTCAACGCGCAGGACGTGAAGTTCCTGAAGTCCCTGCGCATCAGCATTGACGATGCGGCCTGATCGGTGATCTGGTGATCTGATACGATCTGCTCGTGCGCCTGGGATCGGCAGATCACCCGATCATCCGATCACCCGATTGGTTGTGCTACCATCGGATTCTCTCTTCGGTTTCCTGACCCTTTTAGCCGGAACTGATCCGGGATCACGCGATGAAAGATACCCTTGGAGTGCTGTTAGCGGGCGGCGCAGGCGAGCGCCTTTATCCCCTGACCCGCGACCGTGCCAAGCCCGCGGTCACCTTCGGCGGCATTTATCGCATTATCGACATTACGTTATCCAACTGCATCAATTCCGATCTGCGCCGGGTTTATATCCTCACCCAGTACAAGGCGCTGTCGCTGAACCGCCATATCCGCGAGGGCTGGAACATCGTGGCACGAGACCTGGGCGAGTTCATCGAGATCCTGCCGCCCATGAAGCGCGTCAGCGAGAACTGGTACCTGGGCACCGCCGACGCCGTCTACCAGAACATCTATTCCATCGGCGCAGAGCAGCCCAAGCACGTGCTCGTCCTCTCCGGCGACCATATTTACAAAATGAACTACGAGCGGATGCTGCAGCAGCACCTGGATTCGGGCGCGGACGTGACGCTGGCGACCATTTTGATTGAACCGGAAGAGACCTTCCGCTTCGGCGTCGTGGACGTGGATCGCGAAGGACGGATCGTCGGGTTCGAGGAAAAGCCGCAGCGCACGCAGATCCGCTCGCCCTACAACCCGCGCATGGTATCGGGCTCGATGGGCGTGTACCTGTTCAACACCGACGTGCTCATTCCGGTGCTGCTGAAGGACGCCGAAGACCCAAGCTCGTCGCACGATTTCGGCCACGACATCCTGCCCAAAATGGCGGACGACTACAAGGTGTACTCGTTCAACTTCATCGACGAGAACAAGAAGGAAGCGCTGTACTGGCGCGACGTGGGAACGCTGGAGGCCTATTACGAGGCCAACATGGACCTGGTGCACGTCTCGCCGGTGTTCAACCTGTACGACTACAGTTGGCCCATCCGCACGCACCAGCGGCAGTATCCGCCGGCGAAATTCGTCTTCTCCGATCCGAACCGGCTGGGCGCGGCGTTTGATTCCGTCGTGTCGCAGGGATGCATCATTTCCGGCGGCACGGTGCGCAATACCGTCATCTCGCCCGACGTGCGCGTGAACTCGTATACCGAGGTGGACGCAAGCATCATCTTCAGCCACGTCAACATCGGGCGGCATTGCCGCATCCGGCGCGCCATCATTGATCGCGACGTGCACATACCCGAGGGCACGATCATCGGCTACGACACCGAGGCCGACCGCCAGCGCTACTTCGTCACCGACAGCGGCATCACCGTGGTGACGCGCGATTACTCGCTGTTCGAGAGCCCGGTCACGGTGGATTACTTCACCTCGGAGTGAGCGGGCTTCGTGTGGCGTGAGGCTTCCGCCGGCCGGCTGAGATGGCCGGCGAGAAACCGGCGCGTATTCCCGGGCGCGTCAAACAAATCCTGGTCGTGGCCCGCATTGGGATAGAAGAAGGCCTTCAGCTTGGAGTTCGTTCGCCGCACCAGTTCGCGTCCGTTTCGCTCCGGGACAATGGAGTCTTCCACGCCGTAGTGCACCTGCGCTTCCGGCAACGAATCCGCAAAATAGAGGGGTGAACTGGCGATCATGCGGAGGCGCACACCGACCAGGTTTTCTTCGCGTCCCGGCCGCAGGAAGTTGTAAACGAACTGCCCTCCGCGTTCGTTCATCTTTGCCCGGTAACGCAACGCGTCTTCCGCGATCTGCTGCTGCGTCCAGCCCGCCGGCGCCATGAAGCGAAACCAGTCTGTCGGCGCGGCCCAGGCGACGACGCATCCGATCCTCGGATCGCGCTCGGCGGCCAGCAACGCGACCGTGCCTCCGCGGCTTCTGCCGAAAACGCAGATTCTTTCCGAATCCGCTTCCGGCGTGCTCGCAAGCGCCACGTTGAGGAATGCAATGAGATCATCGGCCGCTCCGTCCCAGGATTCCCGTGGCGAATTCGACGTAAAAGACTTCCCGGCAGCCTGAACCTGCTCACCGCGAAAGCCGGGCGCCACGATCACGTAGATTCCGATGTCCTCTCCGAGGATTTCCGCCACGTTGAGACCATTCGGGATGCTCAGAGGAAAGAAGTTCCAGGAAACTCCTTTCGCCTCCACCAGGACTGGCATCTTTTGACGCGATGCATGCTGTGGCACGAGGATAACGCCGATTTCGGTAGCTCCAGCGACGACGTGTTCTACCACGCGGAGGCGGAAGCGGGTTGAGTGAATGGTCTCTTCGCCCTCGAACAGGACGCGAACATCTTTCGGTTTCAGGTCGCGCGCACGCCAGCTTTGGCGAACCGCCGTGACTTCTTGCGGCGTTGGTTGGCGGAAGACGTCGGCGAACGGAAACGGCAGCGGGGGCAACTCCGCTGTGGGCTCGCGGAGGTGCAGCATCTCGAGCGCGCGCCGGGCCTGTTGATTGCCATCGAGATCGAACGATCGCCGAAAGCTCGCGACGGCGGCCGTCGGTTCGGCCAGCGCCATTTGCGCCTCACCGAGGAGCATCCAAGCGGTCGCCGAGGCAGAGAAATGTTGGGCGATTTGAACGGCAAGTAGTTCCGCAGGACGTACAGCCTTCGGGACTGTCAGCATGCGCTGACCCAGGCCGACGAGCTTATCCGGATTGCCTCCTGCCTGCGCCAGCAGCAGCGGGAAAGCCGCGCTGGCGCGGCCGAGCAGGAGTTCTTCGAGCGCCAGTAGCCGGCTATCACTCTGCCGGGTCAGCTTTCCCTGGAACGGGAGATTGGTCATGCTCATGGCCACTACGCAGCCGGACGCGTTCCGCTCGAACCTGACCTGTCGCTCCGTCTTGTCTTCGATCTGAAATGTGTCTTTGTCCACCTGCACAAGTTTGCGCGGGGGCATCCAGAGCGGTGGCGCCCACGTCAGCACCCCTTGGCGCTGTTGAACAGCGACAAAACCTTCGGTGTTCCAAGCGTCGGGAGCGTACTTGCCGAGGTACGCCGCGGATCCGTCGCGCCGGCACGGCGCTGCGAGGGCCGGCAACGACGCAATCAACAACGTCAGCAGAAGAGCCGGTCGCGTTGTCTTCGGGACGCTAGCCATGGTGGCTTGTACGTTAATCTCTTTTCCCCAGTTCCGCGCCAGCCTGAGCGGAGACCATTGCGTCGGGCGATGGTGTACTCCAAAGATCGAAACCTACTTCCGCCGTACTTCGACCGAAACCTTTGGCACCCCCACCATGCCGCTATCGATGCTGCACGGCATTTGCTCGATCAGGCGCAGGGTTCCGGATTTGTCCTCAAATACCAGGCCGTACTTGGAGATGCCTTTGAACTCTCCCCAATCCTGCGGCACGATGACGACGCAAGGCGTGCCCAAACTTTGCTGCGGCGCTGCCTTCAGTTCGTGAATGCCGATTGTCCCCGCTATCGCGAGGATCCCGATAACAAGTGCCCAACGCAGTCTCATAAGAAATGCCCTCCCCATAATCTTAATCAGCGTATCGGTCTAGTGTACTGAAGTGTGCGCGCCGTCGCACCTCTCCGTGGGCAAGCGCCGTGACTGTCCAATCCTGCTAAAATCCAATGTTTTCCTCTATTTCGCGGGCGGAACTTTCTGGCCTAAGTCTGCGTATCACTCTCCAAGGTTAGGTGTGGCCAGGAGCTCCTACAGGAGTGCTGGTTGGACGACCATCAAGTCGTGGCCTCTCTGGTCCGTCGCTGCGTGGCCGGCGACGCGGTTGCCTGGGAGGAGATCGTCCAGCGCTTCAATCGCCGTATCTTCAACATCTGCTTCAGGTTTACCGGATCGCAGGACGACGCCCAGGACCTCGCCCAGGAGGTCTTCATCAAGATCTACCGCACCCTGAATTCCTACGACATGGACAAGGGCGCATTCATGACCTGGGTGGCCACCCTGACCCGCAACCTGCTGGTGGACCATTTCCGCAAGAGCAGGCAGGACCGGCTGACCGATTCCATGGAAGAGCCGGTTTCAAGCGAAGACGAGGGGCTCAATATCGCCGCCCGGATCGAGGACACCGGCCCCTCGCCCGACGCCCGGCTGCAGACCCGCGAGGCCCAGGAAATGGTGCAGAGCGCCTTGCAGAAGCTTTCCCCGGAGCTGCGCGAGGCGGTCATCCTGCGCGACCTGCAGGACATGGACTACCGCGAAATCGCCCATGCCCTGAAGGTTCCCGAGGGGACGGTGAAATCCCGGATTAACCGGGGACGGACGGAACTTGCGCGGCTGCTTGCACGTACTTATAGGCAGGTGACCTGATGTACGAGGAAACCAAACCCGGAATGCAGTGCCTGGAGTTCGACGCCCTGCTCAGCGATGCCATTGATGGCTCCCTCAGCGGCACGGAACTGGCGCGCTTCGAGGCCCACCGCGCGTCGTGCCCGAGCTGCGGTGCCGTGTTCGCCGAAGCGCGGACGGGCATGCAGTGGCTGCGCAGCCTGGCCGTGGTGGAGCCTCCAGCCAACTTTGTGCGCAACGTCCTGGCGGCCACCACCGGGCGCACCGAAACCATGACCCAGGCCCCCGGCCCGAGGGAAAGCTGGTGGGAGAAGCTCCGCGACACGCTGCGGCCCGTGTTCGTTCCCGTGCTGCAGCCAAAGTTTGCCATGGCGTTCGCCATGGCGTTCTTCTCCATCTCGCTGGTACTGAACCTGGCCGGGGTCAAGGTCTCCAATCTTAGCCGGGTTGACCTCAGACCCAGCGCCATCGTGCGCGGTGCTTATGAGGCGCAAGGCCGGGTGGTGAAGTACTACGAAAACATCCGCTTCGTTTACGAGATCCAATCGCGCGTCCAGGACTTGAAGCGCGCGACCACGCCGGAAGAGACCACTCCCCCGGCGGAGAAGCGTAAAGACCGCAAGGATCAAAGCGGAAACCCCGATCGGAAGCAGTATCAGAACTACAGCCGGGAGCAGGAGTCGGTCACCGTGGCGCGCCGCTTCGAGGCCGCTCCCCTCGCCGGTCAGGTTTTCGCAAGGAGAAGGACAAACTCATGAACTGCACCGTTCATCCGGACGTTGCCGCCACCTCGTACTGCCGCACCTGCGGCAAGGCGATGTGCGAGAAGTGCTCGCACTCGGTGCGCGGCGTTGTCTATTGCGAGGATTGCATTGCCAACCGATTGGGCGACGTGATGCCGCCGGCGGCGAACATCGTGCCCGGCGCTCCGGGCGCTCCAGTCGTCGTCGCCAGCGGGCCGAGCCCAGGGTTGGCCGGCGTGCTTGCCGGATTCTTCCCCTTCGGCGTGGGAGCGGTTTACAACGGACAGTACGCCAAGGGTCTGGCCCACTTGCTGATTTTCGTGGTGCTGGTGATTGGCGCCTCGCAGTCCGGCGATGTCTACGGGGCCTTTTTCGGACTAGCCATAGCGTTCTTTTACATTTACCAGATCATTGACGCCGTACGATCCGCGCACGCCATCCGCGTCGGGCAGCCCGCGCCCGACCCCTTCGGGCTGGCGAGAGCCTTTGGCAGCGGCGAGCGCGTGGACTTCAACCGCATTCCGGTGGGTGCCATCGTGCTCATCGGCCTGGGCTGTCTGTTCCTGCTCAATACCATGGGATTGTTCCACGGCTACTGGATTCACCGGCTGTGGCCGCTCATCCTGATCGTCATCGGCGTGTGGCTGTTTGTGAAACGATGCTCGCCGCCGGGCGGCGGCATGTCGCGGGAGCTGTGAGGAGATGGGCCATGGATAATTATCAGTCCAATCAATCTTACTGCTGGGCGCGAGGTCGGAGCCGTGGCCTGATGGGCCCGGTAGTGCTAGTTACGCTCGGGGTGCTGTTCCTGCTGAGCGAGTTCCACGTCGCGTCCTTCCACCGCACCTGGCCCATCCTGCTGATCATGATCGGCCTGGTGAAGGTGCTGGGCGGGAGCCTGGGTAACCGCGGACAGGTGGACGTCATCGCGCCGCCGCCGCCTCCTCCTCCGGGAACGCCGGCGAGCACGCCTCAGAATCCCCAATCGCAGGTGGAAAATGTCTAGCCCCGCACCGCCGCTCCAATATCATCGTCGCCGCTCGATGGCCGGCCCGATTGTGCTCATCGCCATCGGCGTCATCTTTCTGCTCGGCAACATGCACTACTTGAGCTGGCCGTCGTTGCGCCATTACTTCGCGCTCTACTGGCCGGCGCTGCTCATCCTGTGGGGCCTGATCAAGCTCATCGAACACCAGCAGGACAGCCGCGCCGGCGTGCCGTCGCGCGGCATCGGCGCCGGCGGCGTGTTGCTCATCATTTTCCTGGTGCTGTTCGGCATGGGCTTCACCGCCACCGACCGTATCAACTGGAACGCGCTGCGCAGCGAGGCTGACTTTGACGGCGACTTCGGGGGCCTGTTCGGCAATTCCTACAATTTCAGCTCGACGGTGGAACAGCCCTTCGCCGTCGGCAACGAACTGCGTATCGTCTCCGATCGCGGCGACGTGGTGGTGAACACCTGGACCGAGCCGAAAATCAAGATCGCGGTCCGCAAGAGGGTCGTCGCCGACAACGAAGAAGAGGGCAAGAAGATTGACGGCCAGACGCAGCCCACTTTCACCACCGCCGGCAACCTGGTCACGCTCAATGCCAACACCGGAGGCGCGGGCAACAAGGCAGTCGCGAGCGATTTAGAGATTTTTGTACCCGCCAAAGGAAGCGTGGACATCTCGACCCGGCGCGGAGATATCCGCATGTCCGGCCGCGAGGGAAGCGTGGTCACCAACTCGCATGGCGACGTTACTATCTCCGACCACAACGGTTCGGTGAACGTCACCTTGCGCCGCGGCAGCGTGCGGCTTTCCAACATCAAAGGCGAGGTCGTCCTTGACGGACGTGTGGACGACACCAACATCAGCGACGTCAGCGGGATGGTCCGCCTCAGTGGCGAGTTCTTCGGCCAGATGAACCTGGCGAAGCTGGCCAAGGGCGTTACCTTCCGTTCCTCGCGCACCGACATGGCGCTGGCGCGGCTGGACGGCGACCTGACGCTGGCTTCGGGCGACCTGCGCGCGAACTCGATCGTCGGGCCGATGCACGTCGCCACGCGCGCCAAGGACATCCACCTGGAGGACGTTTCCGGCAATCTGAAGGTGGACAACAGCAACGGCATGGTGGAATTCCGCGCGGGCAAAAACCTGGGCGACGTGGATATCAGCAATCGGCGCGGCACGCTCCAGGTGACCCTGCCGAAGAACGCCGCATTCCAGGTCGATGCGCGGGCGCAGCGCGGCGAGATCGAGACCGATTTTCCTTCCATCCAGGTGAAGAGCGAGCACAACTCGCAGTATGCCACCGGCACTGTCGGCTCGGGCGGCCCGCAGTTGCGGCTCAATAATGAGCATGGCGACGTGCAGATCCGGCAATCCTCGGGAGCGCAGGTAATCCCTCCGTCACCACCGTCGCCCGCGACGCCGCCCCCACCCAAACCGCCCAAGACGCCCAGCACACCGGTGAGCGATCGCAGCTCGGCGGTCCCCCCTCGTGACCTGGTGATGTATCGCGGGCCAGTCTTCCGCTTCCCGGCTGTGTGCACCAAGCGCAGCTATGAGCTGGGAACGTTGTAGAAGTCTTCAGTCGTCAGGCGTTCGGGCGTCAGAGTGGTGTTTTGTGCCTGAAGACTGACGACTGAAGACTATTTCTGCGGTCGCAACGCGCAACTCGCGCCCGGCATTCCGCTACTGAGGAAGTACGAGTCGAGTTCACCGCCGACCTGTTCGAGCTCCTCGTCAGAGAAGAATTCCTGCATGCCCTCAAACAACTGGCGCTCCTCCTTGCGCACGTGGGCGGCAAGGCTGGCGGCGAAGAGCTGAAGCTCGGGCACCGTGAGCCGTCCCTCAGCCGCCCCGGCCGCGTACTGACGCAGCGAGATATGGTCGATCCGTAGTTCATCCACCAGGTCGCGCAGCGATGGCGCGTGCTGGGCAAAAGGGAAGAGCACCTTCTCTTCGGCTGCGAAGTGAAAGCGGATTTCGCTTTCGAAGATTTGCGTAATCTCGCGCTGCCAATGCTGAGGATCGGGTCTCTCGCAAGCTAGCCCGCGTTCGATGCGCACGCACAAGGCCAGCGCGTGCTGATGTTGATGAGAAAGCGGGATGAGGTTGCGGTCACGCAGCATCCCAACATTATGCGCGAAGCCAAGGGGCAAAGCGAACAACCCGCAGCGTAATGCCCGGAGCCTGACGCCTGGAGCCTGCCGCCTGCTTTACTAAACTGCCCCGCACAGCAGAGAATGGTTATTTGCTCCACTGCCCGCCGCGCCGTCTGCTGCGGGCGAGCCCTTATCAATCCAGTCCAGAAAGAGGATGCCACATATGCCCGCAACCGGTGAACTGATCCGGATGATGAACTACGTTGACGACATTACCGCCACCTTGCGCCGCGTCATCGCCAACGTGCCGTACATGACCGAGGAAGAAAAGAAGCGGCTGGCCGAATACATGCGCAAGGCCGACCCCAGCTTCGATGGCCTGATGCAGCGGCTGGAGAAGGAGTCCAAGTAATGGAGGTCCGCACCGTTGCGGTGATCGGCGCCGGCATCATGGGACGCGGCATCGCCCACGCTGCCGCGCTCGGCGGCTATCGCACTATCCTGGAGGACATCCTGCCCAGCGTCCTGCGCCGCGCGGGCGACGAAATCCGCGCCAACTTCGATAAGGCGGTCGAGCTCGGCAAGGTGACCTCGGACGAGGCCAAGGGCGCGATCGGTCGCATCGAATATGCCGGCGCTCTTGAAGACGCCGCGCGCGCCGCCGACCTGGTCATCGAAGCCGTGCCCGAGGAGATGGAATCGAAGATCGAAATCTTTACCCTCCTCGACAAAATCTGCCGGCCGGAAACCATCCTCGCGTCGAATACTTCATCGCTCAGCATCACCGAAATTGCGTCGGTCACCTATCGGGCGAAAAAGTGCGTCGGGATGCACTTCTTCAATCCGGTGCACAAAATGAAGTTGCTGGAAATTGTGCGCGCGCTGGAGACCACGGACGACACGCTCGCCACTGCGGTCGAGGTCGGCCGCCGCATGAAAAAAGAGGTAGTGGTGATCCGGGAGTCGCCGGGATTCATCACCAGCCGCATCAACGCCATGATCGGCAACGAAGCCTTTTATATGCTCCAGGAAGGCATCGCCACGGCGGAAGACATCGATAAGGCGCTCAAGCTCGGGCTCAATCACCCCATGGGGCCGTTCGAACTGGTGGATCTGGTCGGACTCGACACCCGCCTGCACATCCTCGAATACCTGCACAAAACGCTTGGCGAAAAATACCGCCCCTCGCCGCTGCTGGTGCAGTACGTCAAGGCCGGGCGCCTGGGACGCAAGGCCGGACGCGGGGTGTACACCTATTCGGACCAAACCCCGCGCCCCGCGGAAGCCGGAAAATCTTAGCCACTGATCAACACGGATGAACACTCGTGAATTTCACGTTTCTGATCAGCGTTCATCTGCGTTCATCTGCGGCTGATTTCTTTGCTTTTTCCCGCAGCAACTCCCACGCGCGCGCAACGTCATCCCACGTTGTTTGCAGATTTCCAATCGCCACCCTCAGCACGATCTTGTCGTTCAAAACCGTATGCGACAAGTACACCTCGCGCGTGGCATTCACCGCTTCCAGTAGCGCCCGGTTCTCATCGTCCGTTCCTTTGTAGCGGAAGCACACCACCGAGAACGGCACCGGCGCCACAATTTCGAAGCGCGCATCGCGAGCAATCATCTCCGCGAGCTGTTTTGCCCAGGCGATGTGTGAGCGCAGAAGTTCCTGCATGCGCTCGCGTCCGAAGTAGCGCATCAGGAACCAGAGCTTGAGCGAGCGGAAGCGTCGCCCCAGCGGGATGCCGTAGTCCATCAGGTTGATGGCGCGCGGGTCCTCGCTGGCGCGCAGGTATTCCGGGATCAGCGAAAACGCGCGCCGCAGAATGTCGGGACGCCGCGTGTAGAAGGCGCTCAGGTCTACGGGCGTGAACAGCCATTTATGCGGGTTCACCACCAGCGAGTGCGCGCACTCCGAGCCGTTCAGGATGTGTCGGCACTCGGGCAGGATGGCCGCCGAGCCGGCGTAAGCAGCGTCAATGTGCAGCCACAGATTGTGCCGTTCGGCGACCTCGGCGATCGCCGCCACCGGATCCACGCTGGTGCTCGAAGTCGTGCCCACGGTCGCCACCACGCAGAACGGCCGCTTGCCTTGACGGATGTCCGCATCAATCGCCTGCGCCAGCGCGTCCGGCCGCATGCGAAATTCCTCGTCTACTGGAATCTTGCGCACGTTCTTCTGCCCGATCCCGAGCGCGATCGCCGCCTTCTCGATCGAAGAGTGCGACTCTGCCGAGGTGTACAAGGTCAGCACCGGTTTCGATCCTTCAAGGCGCGCCTCCGGATCAGCCATTTCGCGCGCCGCGGCCACTGCGTGCAGGCTGCTTACGGACGCCGTGTCGTAAATAATGCCGAAATAGTCGCTCGGCAGGCCCATCCACTGGCTCAGCCAGCCGAGCGCCACCTGCTCCAGTTCCGCCACCGCGGGCGAGGTCTTCCAGTGCAGCCCGTTGGTGTTCAACGCGGCGGCGAGCGCCTCGGCCAGGATGGTAGGCGTTGCGGCGCTGTTGGCGAAGTACGCCAGGAAGCGCGGATGGTTCCAGTGCGTCACCGCCGGCACAATGATGTTGTCAAAATCTTTCAGGATGGCGTCGTACGATTCGCCCTTCTCCGGCGCAGACCGCGGTAGGGCGTCGGTCAGTTCTCCCGGCTGGACTTTGGGCAGCACCAGGTAATCGCGCGTGTGCTCCAGATAGTGCGCGATCCAGTCCACGACTTCGTGTCCGGCGCGGCGGAAGTCTTCGACGTAGGCGGTCCACTCCGGCGCCGGTCCGGCATGACGGCTGGACATAAGAGCTCCTGAATGCAAGATGAACCATTCATTCTAGTCGTGCCGGTCTGTCGGTCTATCAGTCTCTCGGTCTGCCGGTGGAATCGGGACCGACCGAAGGACCGATCGACCGAAAGACCGATACACCATCACGGTACAATTCTTCGCGTGCCAACCTCCTCCAACCCACGCCTTCAGCGTGTGCTCGATCAGCTCAAGCTCTACGAGCACCCGCTGCTGGTGTTCGACGCGCGCGAGCAGGGCGACGGGGTCGAGGTCATCATCAACTTCTGCAATCCCGCCGTGCCGGTGCACACGTATTACTTCAGCATGCACGCGCGCGACCTCGATCATCCGCAGTTCGAGTGGACCTTCCAGCACCAGCTCTTTGCCTGCGTGCACGATTACCTGATCGAAATGTTCGTGCGCACGCCGCAGACGCAGCGCGCCGACTCGCGCGCCATCCAGGAAGAGGACATCGGCAATTGACTCTCCGCGCCTACATCGAGCAGGAAATCCGCCGCCGCGGCCCCATCCCGTTTTCGCGTTACATGGCGCTGTGCCTCTACGGCGCTGCCGGCGGCGATCCGCCCGGCTATTACTCGCGAGCCCGCGAGCAGTTCGGCAAGAGCGGCGACTTCTACACCTCCAGCGACGTCCACGCCGTCTTCGGACGCCTGCTGTCCCGCCAATTTGACGAGATGTGGCGCGCCCTCGGTTCTCCACCGCGCCTTGACCTGGTGGAACTCGGCCCTGGTCGCGGATTGTTCGCCCAGGATGTGCTCGACTGGTCGGCCAGGAAATTTTCCGACTTCGCCGCCGCGCTGCACTACACGCTGGTCGAAGCTTCTCCCGAACTCGGGCGTCGCCTGCGGGAACGCTTCGCCGACCGCATCGCGCGCGGCCAGGTTGAGGTGTTGCCGGGCTTCGAGGATTTTCGCGCGCAGTACGACCATGCCATCATCTTCGCCAACGAATTCTTCGACGCGCTACCGGTGGAAATTGTCTCTGACCGCGGCCAGCTCTACGTCGGAGCCGAGAACGACCGGTTCGTGGAAGTTTTCCTGCCGCCCACGCCCGAGGTGCACGAGTTCCTCGACCGCTACGGCGTCCGCCCGGAAGCGGGCGAACGTCTCGAGGCCTGCCCCGAATCGCTGCAATGGATGAAGGCGTTAAGTGGGGTCATGCGGCGCGGCTTCGCGGTTTTGATTGATTACGGCTACACCCGCGACGAGCAGCTGGCCGGCCGTCATCGCGACACCCTGATGACCTACCGCCAGCACTCCGCCAGCTCCAATCCGTACGAAGCTCCCGGCGAGCAGGACATCACCGCGCACGTGAATTTCACCGCGCTGATGGAATCCGCCAAGGCCTTCGCTTTCGATCCGCTGGCGCTGGTCACGCAGGCGCAATTCCTGATGGGCATCGGAGAGGACAACCAATTTGGCGACGTCTTCGAAGACTGCCGTCTGCCGCAGGAGCGGGCGAAGGTTGCATTGCAGCTCAAGCATCTGGCCACGCCGGTCGGCATGGGTGAAATCTTTGACGTGCTCGTGCTCGGAAAGGGAACAACAAAGGAGCACGCGGCCACCCTGAGCGGCCTCCGTTTCGCGCGTACCCTCACCGAGCTGCGTTCATCTGGGTAGGATGACGTTGCTCAGATGTGAAATTCTGTTTCCGGCTCCTCCTCCCGTGATTCCGGTATGCGCCCACCTTCTTCTTCCAGGCGCCGAATCTTTTCCTTCAGCACGTTCACCAGCGACGCCAGTTGCAGCAGCGCTTCCGACAGCGGGTCTTTGATCAACTTCGGGTCGGTAATGACCACCCGCTTGCCGTCGCGGAAGATCACGTGTCCCGGCACACCGACCACGGTCGAATTGTCCGGCACGTCCTGCAAGACCACCGATCCCGCGCCGATGCGGCAATTCTCCCCGACCGTGATATTGCCCAGCACCTTGGCGCCCGCGCCAATGGTCACGTTGCTGGCCACGGTCGGATGGCGTTTGCCCTGCTCCTTGCCCGTGCCGCCCAGCGTGACGCCCTGGTACATGGTCACGTCGTCGCCGACGATGGCGGTCTCGCCGATCACCACTCCCATGCCATGATCAATGAAGACGCGCCTGCCGACCTGCGCCGCCGGGTGAATCTCAATTCCGGTCAGCCAACGCGCCACCTGCGAGAGCCACCGCGCCAGCACCCGCCAGTTGTGGTGCCAAAACCAGTGGTTCACCCGGTACATCCATACCGCGTGCAAACCGGAGTAGCAGACAACGATCTCGAACTTCGACTTGGCGGCCGGATCGCGCTCCAGCGCCGCCGCAATATCATCGCGAACTGATGCCAGAAATGCCATGATTACACCACTCCCGCTGGGACGGTGATGTCTTCCGCCTTCATCGCCAGCGCTTCGTTTCTGAGGTCGTCGAACAGGATGCTGCTCAGGTAGCGCTCGCCAAAATCCGGCAGCACTACCACGATCAGTTTGCCTGCGTTTTCCGGACGCTGAGCCACGCGCAACGCGGCCACCACCGCCGCGCCGGCGGAGATGCCCACCAGCAATCCTTCTTCTCGCGCCAGGCGCCGCGCCATCACCACCGACTCCTCATGGTTTACTTGGACTACTTCATCCACGTAGTCGGTGCGCAGGATCGAGGGCACAAATCCCGCCCCGATTCCCTGGATCTTGTGCGGCCCTGGTTTCCCGCCGGAGAGCACCGGGCTGTCGGTCGGTTCCACCGCGATGGCCTTGAACGACGGCTTCTTCGGCTTGATGTAATCGCTCACCCCGGTCAGGGTGCCTCCGGTACCCACACCGGAAATAAGGATATCCACTTTGCCGTCGGTATCGTTCCAGATTTCCGGCCCGGTGGTTTCCCGGTGGATCTTGGGATTGGCGGGATTATCGAATTGTTGCAGGATGTAGCCATTCGGCGTGCGCGCCAGGATTTCTTCCGCCTTGGCGATGGCGCCCTTCATGCCCTTGAGGCCCGGGGTCAGCACGATGTCGGCGCCAAAAGCCCGCAGCAACACCCGCCGTTCCAGGCTCATCGTGTCCGGCATGGTCAGAACCAGCTTATAGCCGCGCACCGCCGCCACAAACGCCAGCGCAATGCCGGTGTTGCCGCTGGTGGGCTCGATCAGCACCGTCTTGCCGGGCTGAATCTTGCCCGCCCGCTCCGCTTCCAGGATCATGCTCGCCCCGATGCGATCTTTCACGCTATTGCACGGATTTTGGCTCTCCAGTTTGGCCAGCACCGTGGCCTGGCTGCCTTGTACCACCTTGTTCAGTTGTACCAGGGGAGTATTGCCGATCAATTCCACCACGTTCTTTGCCACGCGCATGTACTGCCTCCCTAAATTTTGGTCGCAGAAAACGAAAAGCCCACGTGCCGTTTTGCTTCCGACGCGTGGGCTCCAAACTTGAACTATGACCGCTTTACATCAGGTTCCAAGTCTCCTCACGCCAGAAGGTTCCGCCGCGCAACCCACGTTGCACGGCGCGAGACAACAGCACACGTTCTGGCGCAGATAAGACATCATCATGACTTTTCCATAGCTCGCGAGGCCTGTCAACCGCAAAAAGGTAATATCGCCCTGGTTACCGGCTAGGCCTCCACGATCTTGTTGCGGATGGCATAACGGATCAGGTCGGCGACCGTGTGCAGATTCAGTTTGTGCATGATGTTGGCGCGGTGCGCCTCCGCCGTTTTCACGCTCACCCCCAGCGTGGCCGCCACCTCCTTATTGGTTCTGCCTTCGCTTAACAATTGGACGACCTCGCGCTCCCGTGGGGTCAGCCGTTGACCTTCTTTGGCCGCCATCGTCGCGTACTTGCTTAGGACGTACTCGGTGGCGTGCGATGCCAGGTAGGGTTTGTGCTGGCGAAGGGCATTCACCGCCATCACCAAGGTGTCATCCGCATCCGATTTCGACACCACGCTGCGCGCGCCGGTGCGCAGTATCTCGCGCGTAGTCTCTTCCGAGTTGTGCATGGTCAGGATCAGCACCTCGGTCAGGGGCGACTCTTTAAGGATCTTCCGGGTGACCTCCAGGCCATTCAGTTCCGGCATGCTGATGTCCAGCACCACCACGTCCGGCTTCAGCAGCTTGACCTGTTCCACTGCCTCGCGTCCGGTGGTGGCTTCGCCCACGATCTCCCATCCCGGTTGCGATTCCAGGATGGCACGCACTCCACGCCTCACCACTGCGTGATCGTCGGCAATCAGGATGCGTGTTTTTGCCATAAGCTTGCCAGCTTCAGAGGCAGAATCACCGAGACCTTGGTTCCGCGGCTGCTGGTGTCAAACTCCAGCCGTCCTCCCAACTGCATGACTCGCTCGCGAATGCCCGCCAAGCCTACTCCCGAGGCCAACAGCGCTCCCACGAATTTGTTGTTGCGAGCCGGCATGCCACGGCCCTCGTCTTCCACTTCGACCAATAAACTCCCTTCTTCCAGCACCATTTTCACCTTCGCCGTGGTGCTGCCGGAGTGACGATGAATATTGGTCAGGCATTCCTGCACCATGCGGAACACTGCCGTCTCAATCGGTTCCGGTAGCCGCCCTAACTCGGCTGGAATTTCCAGCGTGACCTTGATTCCGCTGCGTTCGCCAAACCCGGTCGCGTACCACTCCAGGGCAGAAGCTAGCCCACTTTCCTCGAACAGCGGCGGGTGCAGCAGATACGACAGCGTGCGGGCCTCTCTCATGGCATCATCCGCCAGCGCTATGCTGTCCGCCACCGTGTTGCCGATGGTGTTGCCCTTGACCGTGCTTGCACGATTGATCTTCGCCAGGTTCATTTTCAGCGCCGCCAGACTTTGGGCTACGGTCTCGTGCAAGTGCCGTGCAAGTCGCCGGCGCTCCTGGTCCTGCGCCTTGAGGATGCGCGCGGAAAGCTCGCGCTGTGCGCCGAATCGCCGGTCCACGAAGGACGTTAGCACTGCCAGACCCTGGAGAATCAACATCACCAGGGCGGTTGCAAATATGCCTAGCGGCGAGATGCTCACCGCGTACGATATATCCGCGGCGGAGTGCGAAAGCACAAACGTTATCGCCGCCATCCCGGTGTAATGCATCACGCAGATGGCAGCGCCCATCGCCAGCACGCTGACCGTCTTTCCTCCTGCCGTCAGTCTGCCTGCCTTTTGCGGAGGATAGAAAGCAAGCGTCAGGCCGATCAGGGAAAAAACAATGGCAATCACTACCGACGCAGCCACCAGAGTAGGGTTATGGAGCTGCCGGAAAGCCCCACGCATGGACATCATGGACGTGTAGTGCAGCCCTGAAATGCCGCCGCCCGCAAAGATGCTGCCGACGATAGCGTCGGCCCGGCCCCTATGCTCGCGTGTGAATAGGTACAGAGCGACGGCGGATCCGAAAATAGCCGGCAGCCACGAGACCACCACCAGCCGCATGTCGTAGGCCACCGGCACCGGCAACTTGAAAGCCAGCATTGCGGTGTAGTGCATGGCCCAAATGCCGGAGGTCAAGGCAAAGATCGCGCCCGTTAACCACAGGCGCCGCGCCCGGCCCCGCCCCGCGGCCGCGCGACCGGCGAGATCAAGCGCAGCGTAGGAGGCGGAAACTGCCATCAGGACGGAGAGCGCCACCTCGCGGTAGTCGTACCAGCCTTGCAGCAGCGCGTGTGAATTATTCGGCGTCATCGTGCACCGCGAAGGCTGTTCACGTTTTACCCGGTCCCGGACACGACCGCGGCGCGCCCGCACATGCCTGCCACTTTTCCTTTTGTCCTCGGTGGACCGTGAAGGTCTGGGCGAGGTTCGGTTGGCTTCCGCAATCCCGAACAGTCTGACCGCCCGTTGTCCATGCGCTTCGTGCCTCGGAGACGAGTTTCGAACGCGGACGACGACGATTGCCTTCGAAGTTAGATGCACAACCTGCTAGCTAGGATTGGAAATTCCCGTGCGAGCCCATACCTTAAGGCTTCCTACAGAGTTGCGCTTAAACAAATCCGGTCTGTTACGAATATGGAACAAACTCGCATTCCGTGTAATGTCGCATTAGCGACAGCGTACCTTTTCTAAAAATGGCTCCTACCCGTTCGGGCTCTATCAACAGGCACGAAAGTCTGGTCGTATCAGAGACGTTATACAACGCCCCGCTGCTGGCCGGACTGTCCCCGGACGAGGCACTCGAGGTTGCAAAGCGGGCCACGCGCAAGGAATGGAAGGCGGGCGCTTGGGTGTATCGTCAGGGTGAACCAGCGACGCAGTTCTACATGCTTGAGTCCGGGCGTATCAAGGTCCTTCAGGTGGGTACGCGCGGCGCCGAAACGGTGATGCGGTTCAACGCGCCGGGACAGGTGTTCGGCGACGCCGCGCTCCTCAAGAGATCCGCCTACGATTCTTCCGCGCGCGCCGCCAGCCCCAGTCGGACTTTGTCGTGGAGCACCGAAACCGTCTGGGAGCTGATGCGCGGCTATCCCCGCTTGGTGGAAAATGTCATGCAAATCTTCCTCGCTCAATTGGCACACCTTCAGGATCGCTGCCTGAACCTGGCCGGCGAAACCGTAGAACGGCGGCTGGCCCGTTCCCTCTCCCAGTTGGCGTTGAGCATTGGCAAGAAATCTGGCCGAGTCACCATGATCGGCGACGGCTTTTCCGCCAAAGACCTCGCCGACTTGTCCGGTACCACCATTTATACCGTCAGCCGCGTGCTGGGCGAATGGGAGCGCCGCGGGCTCATCAACAAGGGCCGCGGCTGGGTTGCCATCCTCGACAGTGATGGACTGTTGCAGGAGGCCGCCAAGTCCAAGGACCAACCCAGCTAGTTGCCCGCCGCAGCCGGCTCCGCCGTGGCCGGTCCCGTTCCCAAGATGGAACTTCCTCCTCCCGGCACAGGGACCTTCGAGTGAGGTTCGTCACTGCCCTCGCCGCCCGCTGCGTTCATCATCGACTAAGCAAAAGGGGAGCAAAGGGGGTTACTGAGCAAAAGGGGGTGGTGCGATGACCAACTCTGCCGCTATGACTCTCACGCTTGTCGTTTTCATCATCCTATTGCTGGCAGCTATATTCGTCATTTTCGGCGGCGGTGGCATCTTTGCCCGCCGCAACCCGTCGCCACGCCAGCAGCACATCGAAGACCATCATCAGCGTGCGGCTTAGAAGCAGGCGAAGATCGATGACCGAAACCTACTTCGCCGCCGCGGGAGCTGCCGTACCCGCTACCGGCGACGCTTCTTCGGTGAACTGACGTTCCGGGTGCATGGTGAAGGTCAGTATCGATCCGATGAGAATCACTGCCATGGACACGATAAACGGCAGCGTCCATTTTCCCGTTTTCTGGATCAGGTACCCGCCCACCACCGGCGACACAATCGCCGCCAGCGCCGACCCGGTATTCATCAGCCCGCTGGCGGTGCCGGCAAACTTCGGCGCGATGTCCATGGGGATCGCCCACATCGGCCCGATCGTCATCTCGGCGAAGAAGAAGCCCGCGGTCAGCGCCAGCGCCACCACGTTGATGGCGCGCGTGTAGAGCAGCGGCACCATGGCCACCGCGCACAGGAACATCATCACCGCCACCATGTTGCAGCGCGCCAGCCGCGGGTTCTGCGTCCTCTGGAACAGCTTGTCGCTGACGATTCCCCCCAGCGTGTCGCCGACTACGCCGGAGAAGAACACGCCCGAAGCAAACAGCGCCGATTTCTTCAGGTCGAGGTGGAACTGCCCTTTGAAGAACGACGGAATCCAGCTCAGGAACAGCCACAAGATCCATCCATAGCAGAAGTACACGATCGTCACCGGCACCATGCGCTTGATGAGCGGCCCCCACGGCACCTGCACCTTCGCCTTGGCCGCCGGGGTCGGCAGCGTTGCCAGCTCTTCCTGCGTGATGCCTGGGTGGTCGCCTGGCTTGTCGCGGAAGTAGAGGCCCCACGCCAGCGCCCAAAACATGCTGATGCCGCCGATGCTGATGAACGACGCGCGCCAGGAAATAGCCGCGATCAGCGTTGCCACAATCCACGGCGTCACCGAGTTCCCCAGCCTCGAGAACGCGTGCGTGAATCCCTGGGCGAACCCGCGCCGTTCTTTCGACACCCAGTACGACATCGCCCGCGTGGCGGTCGGGAACGTCGCGCCTTCGCCGAATCCCAGGATGACGCGCGCCACGAACAGCGCCACCATCCCGTGCACCAGTCCGGTAACGATCGTCGCGCCCGCCCAGATGACTCCGCAGATGGTCAGCGCCCGGCGCGGTCCAAACTTGTCCGCCACCCAGCCGCCAATCACCTGGAATAAGAGGTATGGGTACGCAAAAGCAGAAAACACCAGGCCAATCTGGACTTTGGTCAAGGGAATTTCTTTGAGGAATTGGTTCGACGCAACCACCGTGCTGATGTTCACCCGGTCCACATAGGTCAGGAAGTACATCAGGCACAGCAGGCCGAGCACGACGTTGGAAGCCCGGAAGACGCGTGGACGCATGGGCATATCTCTCTGGAAAGAAGTTGAGTGCAAGAACTTCACCCCGAAAGCTCACCTGGCAGGACGTGTATCACCTGTTGTGTCTGTACAGCAGGCAAGCGGCGTTTTGTTATGCTGCACCTTGCGCGCTGCTTTTGGCAACTGCCCAGGCTCCATCTTAACCCGTGCCGATCCATGCACCAGCGACAGACGCTGGGTCTAGCCTCCTTGGGGACGTACTAGTGCGAAGCGCTGTTCTCGCAATTACCGGAACCCGCTGCTCTACGATGTTCGGAAACAATCGTGAATCTAAGTACGAATCCTCCGCATCCAACGTCTACCGAAACAAGTCATGGCAACTTCTCACCTCGCCGGCCACGCATACCGGGACCCAGCCATTTAACCTAGATGGAGAAAGAGGACAGTCAATGAAGAGATTAACTTTGGTTTTGGGTTTGCTGGGGGTACTCCTTTCAACCGCTTTTGGGCAGGGGACCGTCTTGCACGCGAAAATTCCATTCGAGTTCGTAGCGGGTGGCAAGACGATTCCAGCGGGAACTTACGATTTCGGCGTCTCCAGGAACTTTGTCCAGATGAAGAACAGTGACACAGGAAAGACCGTCTCACTCGTGTATATGACCCGCATTGCTGCCGATAACACAGCCACGGGAAGAGCGAGAATTGCCTTCGATGTCCAAGATGGCAAGCATTTCATCGAGGCGGTTTGGCCGGAACAAGGCGACGGCTATTTGCTTCATCACGTCAAAGGGGAGCACACCCACGAGATCATCCGATCGCAGTAGGCAGGCGGCCGACCACTCTTCCCGGTGACGCAGGCGAGTTAGCGGTTGCGCAAGATGGTGGTAAATTGCCTATCCTGGGTGTCTGCGTGCTTCCGTGATAAGAAACGGCACGCGGCATCTACGAAGTAGCACCATGGGCAACAGAGTCGGCGATCCCGTCCTGGCGTCTCGTCTCCGACAAGCGCTCCGCGGCGAAGTCCTGTTCGACCCCTTCGCCCGCGGGCGCTACTCCACCGACGCTTCCATCTACTAGATAGAACCCATCGGAAGGCGTCGCGCCTTATACCCGAGCCCGCTTCAGCGGCCGACAAAACTGCAATGTCCGCCCAAACCGCTTGCATTTTCCGCTCTGCTGTGTCGCAATCAAACATCGCCTGGATACGAAATCATCGCCCGTGAGGGACCCCCATGCCCTACCGCCCCGGCCGCCACTTTCTGCAGATTCCCGGCCCCACCAACGTTCCCGACCGCATTCAGCGTGCCATGCACGCCGCCGTCCTCGATCACCGCGGTCCCGATTTCGCCCGTCTCGGCAGGGAAGTGCTGGAGGGAATGAAGTCTATCTTCCGCAACTCCGGCCCGGTCATCATTTTCCCCTCATCCGGCAGCGGCGGCTGGGAAGCCGCCATCGTCAACACGCTTTCTCCGGGCGACAAGGTTCTGATGTACGAAACCGGCCAGTTTGCCACCCTCTGGCAGCAGGTCGCGCGCCGTCACGGGCTCGACGTGGAATTCGTTCCCGGCGACTGGCGCCACGGCATTGATCCCGCCGAGGTCGAGCGCCGCCTCGCCGACGACCGCCACCACGCCATCAAGGCCGTCATGGTTGTCCACAACGAAACCTCCACCGGCGTCACCAATCGCATTCCGGAAATTCGCAACGCCATCAACGCCGCCCGCCATCCCGCGCTCTTCATGATTGATGCCGTCTCTTCCGCCGCCGCCATCGAATTCAACCAGGACGAGTGGCAAGTGGACGTCGTCGTCGCCGGCTCGCAGAAAGGCCTGATGCTTCCTCCGGGATTGGCCTTCAACTCCGTATCCGAAAACGCGCTGGCCGCCGCCAAGTCCGCGCGCCTCCATCGCTCCTACTGGGACTGGGAGCAGATGCTCAAGCACAACGCCGCCGGCTATTTTCCCTACACCCCCGCCACCACCCTGCTCTACGGTTTGAGGGAAGCCATTGCCATGCTGCACGAAGAGGGCTTGGCCAATGTCTTCGCGCGCCACCACCGCCACTCCGCCGCCACCCGCGCTGCCGTCGAGGCTTGGGGCCTGGAGAATCTCGCCCTCGATCCGCGCGAGTTTTCCAGCACCGTCACCGCGGTGCTCATACCGTCGGGACACGACGCCGACGCCTTCCGCAAGATCACGCTCGAAAAATACGACATGTCGCTCGGCGCCGGTCTCGGAAAAGTGAAGGGCAGGGTTTTCCGCATCGGACACCTCGGCGACTTCAACGATCTCATGCTGATGGGCACGCTTGCCGGCGTCGAGATGGGACTGCGCGCCGCCGCGGTTCCGCACAAGTCCGGCGGTGTGCTGGCCGCCATGGATGTGCTCAGCCGGCCCGCGGTCGCCGCCGAAGGCGTCCTTGCGCGTTAGCCGACGTTTTCAGCAACTCTATTTCAGAAGAGTTTTGGGAAGGATGCGGCTTTACAGACGGCTGATAAACTCTGAGACAACCCGCTTGGAAGGGGCGCGGGCTTCCGCCGCGCCGTGACAAGCCTTTTATTTTTCCCATTCCGAGAGGACTTCAGTCCCCGAGGAATCCGCTTCCGCTTTTCGTATCCTGCGACATTCAAGCGTCACTTTGATTTCACCCTCTCATTTGTAAATGAAAATTTTACAAACTCTCCCGTAACCTTTCCCTCCTTTCGTTGGTCTACAACACAAGCTTGCTCATTTTCCGTTGGTGCTGAGGATGGCGCCACGGGGAGGCGTATCTCCATGAACAATCTGTACACACCGCCGAGGTTCGACCCCATGAATCAGCCGAGTGTTGCCCCCGCTGATACTCCCCGGTACATGCTGCGATTCGTCGTCAAGCTCGACGCCCGCATCTTTGCCGTGCCCACCGACCAGGTGGACTGGATCGAGTCGGCGGCGAATTACGTCCGCTTGCACGTCGGCCAGAATACCTATCTGGTGCGCGCCACCATGACCACCGTGCAAGCCTCGCTGGACCCACGGCAATTTTTCCGCATTCACCGCAATGCCATCGTCAATCTGGCCCGCGTGCAGGAGTACCAGATGCCCGCCCGCGGCAGCATGAGCGTGTTGCTCAAGGACGGTTCGCGTGTCCCCTTGAGCCGCGGTTATCAGTCGGCGGTGCGCAAGCTACTTCAGGACGGAACAGCAAGAAAATCTTCGGCGAACTCCGCCTCCAGCGATCATCCGATCGCCTGATGGCAGGTTGCGGTCGCAGACCCCGCCGGGGCTCTCCATGGGTGCCCCACATCTGTCTTCTTTTGGCAGATGTGGGTCGTTGTCGACGACACTTTTTGTAATCCTCGCCGTTTTGACTGTTCCTCCGCGGCAGAGCTACACTCACTTCACTCGGGGTGACGTATGGCTAATCTGCGACGCATTTGCGCCTCTGTTCTTCTGTGCATCGTTCCACTTTGCTTGACGCTCGCCGACGAAGGACATGAGCATGGCCCGGCCGGCGGTAAGCTCGGAACGGTGAAGTTTCCCACCTCCTGCGACCAGTCGGTTCAGAAAGACTTTGAGCGGGCGGTCGCGATGCTCCACTCCTTCTGGTACGACGAATCGGAAAAGGCTTTCACGGCGGTCGCGACAAAAGATCCCGAGTGCGCCATGGCTTACTGGGGCGTGGCCATGAGCCTGCATCATCCGCTGTGGGCGCCGGCCGGTGCCGCGGTGCTGGAGAAAGGGTCCGCCGCGGTTACCAAGGCGCGCGCGGCCAAGAAACAGACGGCGCGCGAGCGCGGCTACATCGACGCCATCGCCCGCGTCTACGAAGGTGACGAGAAGCGCAGCTTCGATGATCGCAATAAGGCCTGGGCCGCAGCCATGGAGGAGGTGCACCGCGCCAATCCCGGCGATACCGAGGCGGAAATCTTCTATTTGCTGGCGCTACGCTCCACCGCTCCCAACAGCGATAAGACCTACGCCATCCAGCGAAAAGTCGGGCCGCAGTTGGAGAAGCTTTGGATGGCGCAGCCGAACCATCCGGGCTTGCCACATTACATCATCCATACCTATGACTATCCCGAACTGGCGCAGCAGGGACTGGATGCGGCCCGTCGGTACGCCAAGGTAGCGCCCGAGGCCCCTCACGCGCTGCACATGCCGTCGCACATTTTCGTGCGGGTGGGAATGTGGCCCGACGCGATTTCGTCCAACGTTGCGTCGGCGGCCGCGGGGCGCGCCAATGCGGCCAAGACAGGCTCGGCCGCGGCCGTCTCCGAGCAACTGCACGCCATGGATTACCTGGTATACGCCTACCTCCAAAGGGGCGAGCAGGCGGAGGCCAGGAAGGTCTGGGAAGAACTGAAAACCACACAAGCTGATTGGAAGATCTTCAGCGCGACCTACGCAGCGTCGGCTATCCCGGCGCGCTGCACCATCGAAACCCGGCACTGGGCTGAGGCGCGTGCGCTGCCGGAACCGAAATTCTCGGGAGGATCTTACTGGACCGAGGTGGCCAACGGGATCACTTACTGGGCGCGAGCCTTGGGCGCCGCGCGCAGTCGCGACCTGGAGGGCGCCCGGGCCAACATCGCGAAGCTCGAATCAATCCGCGACCGACTGATCCAGTCGAAGAAGCAGGACGGCGCCGACACGGTCGAGATCATGCGGCTGCAAGCCGCCGGCTGGACCGCCTTCGCGGCCGGCGAGAAGGACGAAGCCCTCCGCTTGCTCCGCGCCTCCGCCGACCTCGAGGACCGAACCGACAAGCACCCGGTGACCCCGGGTCCGGTGCTGCCGGCGCGCGAGCAGTTGGCCGACCTGCTGGCGGAGTTGCATCATCCCGGCGAGGCGCTGACGGAATACAAGGCCTCGCTGCAGACTTCGCCGAACCGCTTCAACAGCCTGCTGGGAGCGGTGCGGTCGGCGGAAGTGACCGGCAACAGCGCGGAGGCGAAGCAGCTCTACGCCAAACTTCGGCAGATCGCTCCCAACGCCGACCCTGAGCTTTTGCGTAACTCCAACAAGTACGTGGCGGCAAAAGAGTAAAAGAGCGATCTAAATCGGCACGCTCACGTGTCAGGGCACGGCTTCAGTCGTGCCAAAACCGGTCGGTCATCCCAAGAGAAGGAGGGGGCGCTTTAGAAGGGCGCGGCTTCTGCCGTCAGCGCACCAGCGAGAATTTGGCTTTAGCCACCGAGGGAAACAGATCATCGGGCTAGGACATCCCGGCAAACAACATGTAGCTCGACCCGGTGTTGTAGCATCTATGTTCAACGGCAACTCGCCAAGGATGCGGTTGTGACACGCAGGCACGACCACTTGATGGACGGAGTTCAGCGCCGCACGGCTGTGCTGTGCCTGCTGTTGGCGGTGTTTGCCTCCACGGCTGCGGTCGTCCACGTTCACTCTCCAAACAGTGAGACCGGCCCCAAGGCGATCCATTGCCTGATCTGCGTCGCTGCCCACTCTCCCACGATCTTTGTCTCGGCCGTGGTGCCAGTGGCGCTGGTTGCCGGCATTCGCGGCATTATCTACCTGCCGGAAAGCGATCCTCACAGCCGCCTACTCTCACACGACCTCTTCATTCGCCCTCCGCCCGCCACCGTTTAGCTTCCGCACACCAAAGACAGAGCGCCCGGACATGGAATCCGGGGCGTTACCTCATTTGCTGTGAGCGGCCATGCTGCCCTTTGATTTGCCGGGGAGCAGGCGGACGGAGACGGAAAATGCGAGCGAAGTCCTATTCCTATTCGGTTTCAGCTTCAGGAAGTCTGAGCAAACTCACCTTTGCGCCTGCTTTGCGGTTGCGTGCGCTGTTGGTTCTGGCGCTCGTGTTTATCTGCTTGCCCATGTGGGCGCAGTCATCGGGTACGGTCGTAGGTGTCGTGAAGGATCCCACGGGCGCCGTAGTGCCGGGCGCCACCGTGGAGATTCACAACCCGGTAAGTCATTTTGACCGGAGCACAATCACCGACGGTACAGGCGCATTTCGTTTCCCGAACGTCCCCTTCAATCCGTATCACGTCACCATTACCGCGCAGGGTTTTGACTCCCTCTCTCAGGACGTTGATGTCCGGTCCCTCGTACCGGTGAGCCTCAGCATCAGTCTGAAAGTCAAAGGTGCGGCTGCCAGCGTAACCGTCGAGGCTGCCGGAGAGCTGCTGGAGAACGAGCCCACGTTTCACACCGACGTGGACCGGGACTTGTTTGACAAGCTTCCTCTGGAAAGCCAGTCGTCGTCGCTGAGTTCGCTGGTCACCCTGGCTTCGCCGGGAATCGCTGCCGATTCCAACGGTCTTTTCCACGGCATGGGCGACCACGCGGAAAACTCGTTTTCTGTGGACGGACAGCCCATCACCGATCAGCAGAGTAAAGTCTTTTCCAACCAGATCCCGCTCGACTCGGTTCAGTCCCTGGAAGTCATCGGCGGTGCGCCGCCGGCCGAATATGGTGAGAAGGCAAGCGTTGTGATCAACGTTACCACCCGCTCCGGCCAAGGTGTCACCACACCCCACGGCGCTGTGACCGCTTCCTATGGAACGTTTGGCACTTCCAATGTGGGTTTCAATCTTGCTTACGGGGGCCAAAAATGGGGAAATTTCATTTCTGTAAACGGATTGAACAGCGGCCGGTTCCTCGATCCGCCTGAGTTCAGGGTCATGCACGCCAAGGGCAATGAACAGAACGTATTCGATCGCGTGGACTTTCAACTTTCCAAGGCAGACTCCGTCCATCTGAATCTGGGATTCACCCGTTCCTGGTTCCAGACACCCAATTCATTCGACGCCCAAAATGCGACGGCATGGTCCGGGCTGGTGGTTGACAACGGCGGCCTTGGCCCGGATGGAATCCCCGTCGGTCCGGCGGACCAGCGTTCCCAGATCAAGACTTTTAACATTGCTCCGTCCTGGACCCGGTTGATCGGTAACAACACGGTCTTCACGCTTGGCTTTTTCGTCCGGCGGGATCACTTCAACTATTATCCGAGCAACAACCCATTCGCCGACCTCGCGCCCAACCTCCAGCAAGAGACCCTGAGTCAGGACCGGAAGCTGACCAACGCCGGCCTTCGCTCCGATGTCTCCTACGCGAAAGGCATCCACAACCTGAAGGCGGGCGCGACCTATCAGCACACCCTTCTCGACGAGGACAACCGCTTCGGCATCGTGGATCCAACGTTCCTCTCTTCCCTCGCCGACGAAAACGGCGACCCCTGCGTCGATGCCAACGATGTCCCCATTGCGGCTCCTTGCACCACCCTGGCTCCCCATGACCTGACCCGCGGAGGAAGCCTATTTCCGTTTCACGGCCACGCCGATATCAAGTTGCTATCGCTATATCTGCAGGACGCGATCACCAAGGGGAACTGGTCCATAAGCCTGGGCCTGCGTGGCGACTTCTACAACGGCCTGACTTCGCACAACGAAGCCCAGCCTCGTATGGGCATCGCTTATAACATCAAGAAGACCAACACTGTTCTTCGCGCCTCGTATGCGCGGATACTCGAAACCCCGTTCAACGAGAACCTGGTGCTTTCCAGCACGGGATGTGCCGATCCGGTGCTCAATCCGCTTCTGACCTGTTCCTCCGCAGCGGTTACCCCCTTCAGCCCCGGCTGGCGTAATGAGTTCCATGTGGGCCTGCAACAAGCCGCGGGCCGGTACCTGGTTTTCTCGGGTGAGTATGTCTGGAAATACACCCATAACGCCTATGACTTCGGCGTCTTCGGGGCCACTCCGCTCACCTTCCCGATTGAATGGCACAATTCCAAGATTCCAGCATTTGCTGGGCGGGTCAGCGTGCCAAACTTCCATGGATTCTCGGCTCTCTTCGTCTTCTCAAGTGTCACCTCGCGGTTCTTCAATCCGCAGCTCGGCGGAGCCGGCGCTGTTCCCCCGGCAAGTGGTGGAAGCGATATCACCCCATTCCGCATTGACCACGACGAGAAGTTTAACCAGACGACCCACGTGCAATACCAGCCGTGGAGAAAGGGACCATGGGTCGGCCTCAATTGGCGCTATGACAGCGGGCTGGTGGCGGGCGCCGTGCCGGTCTCGGATGGTGGGGATGTCGATCTGGCCGGAAGCGGCCTTACTCCGGATCAGCAGTTTCAAGCCGGGTTTACTTGCAACGGTGTCGCCGCTATGCCCACTGTCGGTTTGCCCGACACCTGCCCCGGGTCCCAGTTCAAGTCCACTCTTGTGCAGATTCCCGCCCCGGGAACCGCCAGTGATGACAAGAATCCGCCGCGTGTCGCTCCCCGGCATCTCTTTGACATTGCGGTGGGACACGACAACCTGTTCCGCGGCGACCGATACAAATTGAGTCTTCGCTTCACTGCCGTTAACGTAACCAACAAGGTTGCGCTCTACAACTTCCTGTCAACCTTCACCGGAACCCACTACGTGACGCCGCGTGCTTTCACTGCGCAGCTAGGCTTTCACTTCTGAGGGCCGGTGGCCCACATCTCCACCCGGACTCTCCATTCGACGGTCCCACATCTGCCTTCCTTTGGCAGATGTGGGGCGCTGGGACCTGCGGTTGCCGGCAAGCGTCCGATGTGATTACAATGTAATTACAGAGGTGCTCGAAATGAAAGCCAAGCTTGTCCGCATCGGCAACTCCTGCGGTGTCCGCATTCCCAAGCCCCTCATCGAGCAATGCGGGTTGAGCGAGGTGGTCGAATTGCGCGCCGAGAACCATTGTCTGGTCATTTCTCCCGAACGCCGGCCGCGTCAGGGCTGGGAAGAAGCCTTTCGCGCGGCTGGATCGGACGTCCACGACGAACTCCTGCTGGAGATTGGTCCCAATGAGTTCGATCGCAAGGAATGGAAGTGGTAAGCCAACCGCCACGCCGGGACGAGGTTTGGCTGGTGTCCCTCGATCCAACCCACGGCGTCGAGATGCGGAGGACTCGCCCTTGCTTGGTCGTCTCGCCCGATGAGATGAACCTGCGACTGCAGACCGTGATCATTGCTCCCATGACTACCGTTTCGCGAGCCTACCCCACTCGAGTGCCGGTACGTTTCCAGGGAAAACGTGGGCAGGTCGCCCTCGATCAACTCCGCGCCGTGGATCGGCAGCGGCTGGTGCGGAAACTCGGAACCGTTTCCACCACTACTGCGCAGCAGGCCGCCGGCATACTGCTCGAAATGTTCACCCGCTTGTGATGGCATCCGTCTCGGGGCTATTGGCAATTGGCAATTATCGGCAATCGACAATGGTTTTCACTCGCAACTCGAGCGCGACTCGCAACTCGCAACTCGCGACTCGCGACTCGAAAAACCCTCTTGACGCCGTTAACTAACTGCTTAGAATGTCAGTAGCTGGATAATCCGGCGACATATCTGGGCCGCAGGGATGGCGACCACCTTGCGGCCCTATATATTGTGGTTAATTGTGGCTTTTTGTCTATGTCAACGCTATATATCCGAGATTCCAGGAAACAGGTAACATAAGCTGCTGATTCCATTATGACGGTCTTTGCGAGCTCCCGTGATTTTCATGTGTAATCTGCTGATTATAATATGACAGCCGAGAAAACGCCGGGGAGGGGGCTATTGCTTTCTAAGGTTTACTCTAGAGTAATATTTTTCCAGACTCCACAAGGAACCGAAAACCGACAACTGAATGCCCAACCAATTTACCGAGACCGACAACCGACGACCTCGATCAGGTAAGATCGGTGCCTTCCATGATCGTCTAGCCCCATGGTGAGGAGGTATCTGTGGCATATCGATGGATCATGTCGCTGCTCCTTTTCGTGCTGGCCTTGCCGGTGTTCGGCGCCGATCCGCCGGCCCCGCGCGACGTCACCATTAACGCGCCCGACGGCACCCAGCTCAAGGCCACCTACTATGCCGCCGCCAAGCCCGGCCCCGCCGTGTTGCTGCTGCACATGTGCAACACCACCCGCAAGTCCTGGGAGCCGCTGCCGGCACAGCTCAGTGCGGCAGGTATCCACTCGCTGGCGCTGGACTACCGCAGCTTCGGCGAAAGCGGCGGCGATCGCTTTGACAAGCTGCCACCGCAGGAAGCGCAAAAGGTGGTCACCGAGAAGTGGCCCGGCGATGTGGATGCCGCCTACGCCTTCCTGCTCGCGCAGCCGGGCGTGGATAAGACGCGCATTGGCGCTGGCGGCGGCAGTTGCGGCGTCAACCAGGCCGTCCAGTTGGCGCGCCGCCATCCGGAGGTCAGGTCTCTGGTTCTGCTGGCCGGCCCCACCAACCCGGATGGACGCAAGTTCCTGCAGCAAACGCACTGGCTCCCGATATTCGCGGCCGCAGCCGCCGACGATCAGTTTGATGCCAACGCGCCGCAATCCATGCAGTGGCTGCTGGCCCTGTCCGGCAATCCGCGCAACAAGTTTTCCGGATTCCAGGACGGCAAGCACGGCACGGAAATCTTCGGACCCCACCCCGAACTGCCCAGGCAGATTGTCGCCTGGTACCAGGACACGCTGGCAAAAGCTCCCGCCGACCCGAAGGTTGCCGTCACCCCGAAGAAGACGCCGATGTCGGAATTCTGGACCGTGGTGGAGTCCCCCGGCGGCGTTCCCAAGGCGGTGCAGATGTTCCACGACGCGCGCAAAAAAGATCCCAAGGCGTCGCTGTTCCCGGAAGGCGCCATGAACCTGCTCGGCTACGAGCGGCTGCAGGCGGGCCAGACGAAGGAAGCGATCGAGTTGTTCAAGCTGAACAACGAGGCCTATCCCAACTCGGCCAACACTTACGACAGCCTTGGCGATGCCTATCTCGCCGATGGGCAGAATGAACCGGCCCTGCAGGCGTCGCAGAAGGCGATCGAGATGCTTCCCGCCGACAAGGCGAATGAGAATTTCAAGAAAGCCATTCAGACCAGCGCGGAACAAAAAATCGCCAAGCTAAAAGGAAACAGCGCGAAGTGAGGTGAGAAGTACCTGAGCTCTCAGTAACTGAGTTCCCAAGCACGGCGTTGCGCCGGCAGTTTGCCAGCGGTTCCATGCGTGAAGCCCCTTCCAAGAGGTGAAGTCTCTCTCAGGTGGACATTACTAAGGGAACACTGTCGAATCTAAATTGGAACGTGAATCTAATTGGAACGGTGAATCGCCACAAACATCGTTCGTAGATTGATTTCCCAAATCAACCCTTCATAAGCTCTCGCTGTAGTCTCCAAAATTCAATTGAGTCGCGTGTTAGAGATCGCAGGCGCGAGCCACGCCGCCCCGCAGGATGGCGCAGAGGTTGCCATCGATAATTTTCATCCCGCAGCAAGAGGTGAAAGATGATCCGTCGAGAACCTCGTTGTTCCGCTCTCATCGCAACTTTCCTGACGGTCCTTTTCGTGCTCCTAGCAAGCATTTCGCTTAGCGGCCAGGGGACAAAGGACAATGGCACGGATCTGCAATTTCACAAGTTTCAACCCAATGTAGCGCCAGACATGGCGGTTGTGGCCAGCAACAAGCAGTCCATGACCAATGGGTTTGGTGTGACTGCCGCAGAACAAGCGCAGGCCTTGCAGCAGGACAAAGCGGCGCGCACGCCGGCACAGAGAAAGATCGACTCCAACCTTATCTACACGACCCGCATGTTGGCTGGAAAGCCGGTCGCGAACGGCGTGCCGTACCTCTATACCGGAGTCGATCTCGACGCCCACAACAACCTGGTCGTGGATATGGTCGCCAATGTTACCGACCCGTTGCTGCAGCAGTTGACCGCCGTGGGCGCGCAGGTGCTCTATACAAACGCAAGGCTGCGCAGCATACGAGCCATTGTTCCTCCCGACCAGCTTGAAGCAATCGCCTCCTCGCCGGATGTGATCTTCATTTCTCCGAAGCAGGGTTCGGCAACATCGCAGGTCCAGTCCTTTGCGCCCCTAGGCAGATCATGGCTGGGCTTTAACCTCGCTCCAGGCTTTGCGAGAAGGGCAGCCAACATTCGACGAAGTTTGTCGCTGCTGCTGTTGTCGACACCGGGAACACCTGTCACCTGGCAGGGCAGCATTGGAACGGAAGGCGATTTGACCCATCAGACACTGGCCGCGCGCGGCAGCTACGGGGTGAACGGCGCTGGTTTGAAGATTGGTGTCCTATCCGACGGCGTTACCAGTCGCGCGCTGAGCCAGGCGACCGGTGACCTGCCGCCGAACTGTGGAACGCCGCCTTGCCTCACGGTGCTCACCGGTCAGGCCGGGGCCGGCGATGAAGGCACGGCCATGCTGGAAATCATTCATGACATGGCGCCGGGAGCCAGCCTGTTCTTCGCCACCGCGGACAACAGCATTACCAGCTTTGCGCACAACATTCACGAGCTGCGTTTCACCTATCATTGCGACATCATTGTTGACGACGTTTTTTACTTCGTCGAATCTCCATTCCAGGACGGGCAAACAGCAGCGGTTACCTCCACCAGCCAGGGCGGCGTCGTCACCGAGGCAGTCAACGAGGCAGCCGCCGACGGCGCACTGTACTTTACCGCCGCCGGGCAGGAAGGCAACCTGGACTCGAGTACCTCAGGCACGTATGAGGGCGATTTCGTTCCGCAAGCCGCCGGCTCGCCGTTGCCCACGGGGAACGTGCACAATTTTGGCGGCGGCAACGGCTATGACACCATCACCTCGCCCGGGGAGCAGGTGGTCGGCCTGTTTTGGGCGGACCCTCTGGGCGGTTCCGGCAATGACTACGATCTTTACCTCCTGAACAGCACGGGCGCATCCATTCTGGGCGCCTCCA
>Ga0326726_10000137_pt1 | contig 69868 bp, 67 predicted proteins | sample MHFenrmetagenome_2_FD_207603 | JGI IMG/M metagenome (GOLD analysis project Ga0326726, IMG submission 207603) | Lab enriched peat soil microbial communities from Michigan Hollow, Ithaca, NY, United States - MHF15MN | ecosystem: Environmental > Terrestrial > Soil > Wetlands > Peat | place: USA... | reverse complement strand
ACGCGGCGTTCATGCGCCAAGCGACGACGGTGAACAAGCCGAGGAACAACAGCACCCACACGCCGATGCGCACCCGCTGGTTCTGCGCGGGCTCTGCCATCCATTGCAGATACGCCACGAGATCGGCCACCGCGGCGTCGTATTCGAGCTTGTTCAGGGTGCCGGTGGTGATCGGCTCGAAATGGTCGAATGCGTGCACCGTGTTCGTGGCGTCGTGCGGGTCGGTGTGTTCGACGAACACCGCGCGTTGCTGGCCCTGCAGCTCCCACAGTACGTGCGGCATCGCCACACTCGGGAACACCAGGTTGTTCCAGCCGGTGGCCTTGGTGTCGTCGCGGTAGAACGTGCGCAGATAGGTGTACAGGTAGTCGGCGCCACTGCCGCCGCCGCCCGAGCGCGAACGCGCGATCACGCTCAAGTCGGGCGGCGCCGCACCAAACCACTCCTTGCCTTGTTTGGGCTGCAGCGACACGGTCATCGTCTCGCCGACCTTGTCGGCGGCGAACAGCAGATTTCCCTTGATCTGCTCTTCGGTCAGGCCCACGGCCGGGTCGGTCAGCCGGTTGTAGCGCATCGCTGCCGCGGCGTGGCAGTTGAGGCAGTAGTTGACGAACAGCTTGGCGCCGTTTTGCAGCGCCGCCACGTCGGTCACCCGCTCCTTGGGAAAGTGATCGAGCGGCGGGCCCGCTTCGGAGCCCCAGGCGGCGAAAGAGCAGGCGACCAACACGCTGATGAGAAAAGACTTCATGGTGTAGGGCTCTCCCTCAATGGCCGGCAAAGGTCACACGCTCGGGCACCGGCTTGAACGTGCCTTGCCGGCTCCACCAGGGCATCAGCAGGAAGAAAGCGAAATAGATCAGTGTGCACACCTGCGACAGGCGCTCCAGCACCGACCCGCTGGGTGCGGCGGGCAAAGTGCCCTGGTAGCCCAGGATCAGAAAGGCCACCACGAACAGGCCGTAGACCAACTTGTGCCAACTCGGCCGGTAGCGAATCGATTTGGCCGGGCTCTGGTCGAGCCAGGGCAGGAAGAACAGGACCACCACCGCGCCACCCATCAGCACCACGCCCCAGAACTTGGCGTCGAAGTACTTCATCAGCGCGATCAGCACCACCGCACCGACCAGCGCGCCGGTCTTCATAGCGACGGATCCCTTGCCCTTGACCAGATTAAGCAGCGCCGCCAGGCCGACGATCACGCACAGGGCATTGACCATCGGGTCGGTGGTGGCGCGCAGCATCGTGTAGTAGGGCGTGAAGTACCACACCGGTGCAATGTGCGGTGGTGTCTGCAGTGAGTCAGCCGGGATGAAGTTGTTGTACTCGAGGAAGTAGCCGCCGAGCTCCGGCGCGAAAAACATCACCGCGCAGAAGATGATCAGGAACACCCCCACGCCCAGCGTGTCATGCACGCTGTAGTAGGGATGGAACGGAATGCCGTCCAGCGGCCGTCCCTGGGCATCCTTCTTGGCCTTGATCTCGACGCCGTCGGGGTTGTTGGAACCCACATCGTGCAACGCCAGGATGTGCGCGGCCACGAGGCCCAGCAGCACCAGCGGCACCGCGATCACGTGGAAGGCGAAGAAGCGGTTCAGCGTGGCGTCGCCGACCACGTAGTCGCCGCGGATCAGCAGCGCCAAGTCAGGGCCGATGAAGGGCACGGCGGCGAACAGGTTGACGATCACCTGCGCGCCCCAGTAGCTCATCTGCCCCCACGGCAGCAGGTAGCCGAAGAAGGCCTCGGCCATCAGGCACAGGAAGATCGCGCAACCGAAGATCCACACCAGCTCGCGCGGCTTGCGGTAGCTGCCGTAGAGCAGCCCGCGGTACATGTGCAGGTAGACGACGATGAAGAACGCACTCGCGCCGGTGGAGTGCATGTAGCGGATGATCCAGCCGCCCGGGACGTCGCGCATGATGTACTCGACCGACGCGAACGCGCTCGAGGCATCGGGCTTGTAGTGCATCGTCAGAAAAATGCCGGTCACGATCTGGATCACCAGCACCAGCATCGCCAGCGAGCCGAAGAAATACCAGACGTTGAAGTTCTTCGGCGCGTAGTACTCCGACATGTGGTCCCGGTAAGCCTGGAAGGCGGTGGGGAACCGGTTGTCCAGCCATGTCATCAGCCTGACCCCCATCGGGGCACCAGCGGGGGCTTCCTTCATCTCAGCCATCAATGACCTCTGTGGGTGTCAGCTTGGGCGGCGGCGCATCGGAGCGAGCCCTGAAGCTCGCGCCCGGGTCATGCCTTCTTGTCTTCGCCGATCAGCAGCCTGCTGTCGGTCAGGTACATGTGGGGCGGCACTTCGAGGTTGTCGGGCGCCGGCTTGTTCTTGAAGACGCGGCCGGCGAGGTCAAAGGTGGATCCGTGGCATGGGCACAGGAAGCCGCCGGGCCAATCGTCGGGCAAGGATGGTTGCGGGCCCGGCACGAATTTGTCGCTCGGCGAACAACCCAGGTGCGAGCAGATGCCCACCGCGACGAAGATCTCGGGCTTGATCGAGCGCCCGCGGTTCTTGGCATAGGCGGGCGTCGGGTACTGCGTGCGCTCCGAGTTGGGGTCGGCCAGCAGCGGCTCGTCCTTCTTCAGCGACTCCAACTGCTCGGGCGTGCGCCGCAGGATCCACACCGGCTTGCCGCGCCACTCGACAACCATCTTCTCGCCAGGCTTCAAGCCGCTGATGTCGGCCTCCACCGGAGCGCCTGCCGCCTTGACGCGCTCCGAGGGGGTGAAGCTGGCGACGAACGGGACCGCCGTGGCCACGCCACCGACCGCACCGACGCCGCAGGTGATCATGACCCAGTTGCGACGGGCGGGATCGACGACAGACTCAGCCATGAATTTCCTCGGATGTGGGCGCTCGTGCCGGCGAGCAACCACTCATTTTAGCGGAGCCGTCAAGCCCTCCCCGGATCACCCGGGCCGCATTGACACCGCGCCGCCAAACGCAATACTGCCCGCGGCCATGAGCGGTGGCCGCGGATGACCTTCCAACAAGGAGCGAGCATGAGTTTCACCAGCGAGTTCAAAGAGTTTGCGATGAAGGGCAATGTCGTCGACCTGGCGGTCGGCGTGATCATCGGCGGCGCCTTCGGCAAGATCGTCGATTCGATCGTTGGCGACCTGATCATGCCGCTGGTCGGCAAGGTTCTCGGCGGCCTGGACTTCAGCAACTACTTCATCGCGTTGTCCGGCCAAACGGTCACCAACCTCGCAGACGCCAAGAAGGCCGGAGCGGTATTCGCGTACGGCAGCTTCATCACCGTGGCGATCAACTTCGTGATCCTCGCCTTCATCATCTTCATGATGGTCAAGCAGATCAATCGGCTGAAGAACCAGGCCCCACCGCCGGCACCCGCCGCGCCGCCCGAAGACATCACGTTGTTGCGCGAGATTCGCGATTCGCTCAGGCGCTGACGAACGGCGCCGCTGGTGCTGATGAACGGTGCGCGCGGCGCTGTTGCAAGTCGCTCAAAGTACCACTTCCGAAACCGAAGGTAACGCCGTGGTCGAGCGCGCCCTTGGAGTGTGAATCACGCCCCAATCACGCGTCGTTTCGCACGATGCCGCCGCAGTCGGTGGCCGCATACTGGCTGCACCACGCGGTCATTCGGCCACGATGACGACGACCACGCCCACGCGACTGCCTCCAGCGATCGACACCGCCCTGCAGCGGGTGCGATTGGCTGCGCGTGCGGCCGCTGAAAAGAGCGTCAATGGGCTGGGTCTGGCGGCCTTGTCGGCCAACAGCACAGCGCAGCGCGACGCGCTGCTGGGCGGCCAATTTGAGTTGAACCGCAAGCTGGCCGTGTTCACGGCCACCTTCAACGAAACGATGGACGAGAGCGTGCTGCGCGAGGTGATGCCGCGCAACACGCATTCTTCCGGGCCGACTACCTGGGACATGATGACCCTGGTCGAGGACCATGAGGTCGAAATCAAGGTGCTGGCAGACCGCTTCGCGCTGGACATTCAAAACCAGTGCGAATGGGAGTTGCGCGAGCTCGACACCTACATGGGTGCGGCGATGCGGCTCAACACCGCCGACCAGGAGCGCAACCCGCTGCGCCCGGAGATCATCGGCAAGGCTCTGGTGCGTGCGATCGAGGCGACGACCGAACGACCCGAGGTGCGCAAGGCGCTGTCGATCGAGATCGGCCGCACGCTAGCCGGCGCGATGCGCCAGACCTATCTTGACGTGATGGGCGACTTGCGCGCCGCCGGCGTCAAGCCGTTGAAGATGACCGTGCGCGGTACCGAAGGGCCCGGCGTGCACGTGGGCTCCTACGACACCGGCTACGACCGCCTCAACGACGGCGTGCTCAGCACCCGCAGCGGCGTGCCGTCGGTGCCCGGCGCGTTGGGCGCAGGCAGCAGCGGCAGCGGCGGCTTCGCGCGCAGCAGCCGTGGCAGCGGCGTCGACGGCTTTGCCTCCAGCGTGCGCGGCGATGCCACCGCCCTGACCCAGTTCCCGGCCACCGAGCCGGCCACCGACCTCGCACGCAGTGCGCGCGGCGCCGCCGGCAGCGGCGGTGCCACGCTCGGACAGATCGATCCCGAGCTGATGACCCTGTTGCGGCGCTTGGCCTACACCACGCCGCCCGAGATCGCTTCGGCGCCCACCACGGGCGGTGGTCTGGGCGGGGCGATCTCGCACCTGCATTCGGCCTCCGGCGGCCTGATCGGCCCCAACCTGATCGTCGCCCACCGCGACGAATTGCGCCAGGCGGCCACCGGCGCGCTCGATCACATGGTGATCGACGTCGTGGGCAGCCTGTTCGATCAGATTCTGTCGGACCCCAAGGTACCCCCGCAGATGGCGCGCCAGATCGGGCGGCTGCAACTGCCCGTGCTGCGTGCGGCGTTGGGCGACCCCACGTTCTTCTCCTCGCGGCGCCATCCGGTGCGCCGCTTCGTCAACCGCATCGCCTCGCTGGCGGTGGCCTTCGACGACCTCGACGACGAGGACGGCAAGGCCTTCCTGAAACTGGTCAAGGAGCTGGTGCAGCAGATCGTCGAGGGCGACTTCGACCAGATCCAGCTCTACGAACAGAAGCTGGCGTCGCTCGAGCTGTTCGTCGTCGACCAGAACCGGCAAGAGGTGCAGCGCCAGGGCAACGCCGACGAGGTGCTGGCGCAAAAGGAAAACCAGCTGCGCCTGCAGCAACGGTACGCCGCGCAACTTCGCCACGGGCTGCAGGACGTGCCGGCGCCGGATTTCCTGCGCGACTTCGTGTCGTCGGTGTGGAGCCAGGCGGTGATGAAGTCGGCCCTCGACGACGGTCACGACAGCCCCTCGGTCGCGCGGTTGCGCCTAGCCGGCCGCGACCTGCTGATGAGCGTGCAGCCCAAGGGCTCGCCTGCGCAGCGCAAGGCCTTTCTGATCGCGCTGCCGACGTTGATGAAGACGCTCAACGCCGGCATGGACATGATCAAGTGGCCGGAAGTCGCGCGCAAGGATTTCTTCGGCAAGCTGCTGCCGGCGCATTCAGAGTCGCTGAAGGGCGAGGCGATGCGCACGCTCGACTACAACCTGCTGCTCAAGCAGGTCGACGGCGTGCTCGGCACGCCGATCCCGAAAGCGAGCGAGCTGCCGCCGATGCCCGCCTCCGAGCTGCCGGTGCTGCTCGATGCGGTGCAGGCCAACACCTTCACCGAGGCCGAGGCCAAAGCGATCGGCCTGGTCGACGAACAATCGATCGACTGGAACGGCAAGCTCGACGTCGAGCTCGACGCCGAACCCGAGGTGCAAGAGGTCGACATCCAAATCGATGGCCTGCCCGAGCCCGAGCCTGTAGAGCCCTCGCGCGGCAGCTCGTTGGCCGATCATGTGCAGATCGGCTTTGCCTACCAGATGCACATCGACGACGAATGGCACAAGGTGCGGCTGTCGCACGTGAGCGCCGGGCGCACGTTCTTCGTGTTCACGCGCGGCCACAAGCACCTGCGCACGATCTCGATGACCTACCGCATGCTGTCGCGCCTGTGCGAGGCCAATCGCCTGCGCGCCTTCGAACATGCCTACCTGCTCGAGCGCGCCACCGCGCGTGCACGGCATCAGCTGTCGCAACTGCGCGTGGGCGGCGGCAAGACGCCCGCGGCGGCTTCAGCGAAAGCTGCCCCCGCACAGCTCGTGCGCCATTGACAGCGCCGCCAGCAGGCTGCTCGGATCGGCTACGCCGCGACCCGCGATGTCGAACGCGGTGCCGTGGTCGGGGCTGGTACGCACGAAGGGCAGCCCCAGCGTCACGTTGACACCATGCTCGATACCCAGGTATTTGACCGGGATCAGCCCGTGGTCGTGCGTCATCGCCACCACGTAGTCGAATTCTCCCGCGTGGCCCGGCGCATGGCGTGCTCGCATGAACACGGTGTCCGGTGCAAAGGGCCCCTGGACGTCGATGCCGGCGGCCCGCGCGCGCGCGATGGCCGGCACGATGAACAGAGCCTCCTCGTCGCCGAACAGGCCGCCCTCGCCGGCGTGAGGGTTCAGCCCGGCGACCGCGATGCGCGGGCTTGCCAGCCCGGCGCGTCGACCTGCCTCCTGCGCCAGCGTGATCGTGGTGCCGATGCGCTCGATGCTCAGGGCGTCGATCGCTTGCCGCAGCGCCATGTGGATCGTCACCAGCACGACCCGCAGCTCGTCGTTGGCCAGCATCATGCGCACCTCGGGCGTGGCCCCGCCTGCAGCAGCCAACGCCTGCAGCATCTCGGTGTGCCCCGGAAACGCCGAGCCGGCTGCGGCGAGCGCTTGCTTGTGCACGGGTGCGGTGACCAGCGCATCGGTGCGCCCGCGCAGCGCCAGGTCGGCTGCCGCCTCGATGCAGCGGATCGCAGCGCGACCGGCGTCGGCGTGCACCTGGCCCATCGGCAGCGCAGCCAGCCGCGGCGGCAGGCCCGTTGGCTGCCACACGGCGAGGCAGCGGGGCGGTAGCTGTCGCGCTTGTTCGGGCTCATCCAACTGCGCAAGGGGCCAATCGAGCCGACAGCTGGCGACCGCGCGGCGCATCACCTCGACATCGCCGACCACCACGCACGCGGCAGGCGGCGACTGCGTGAGCGCCTTGGCGATGATCTCCGGCCCGATGCCGCAGGGATCGCCCAGGGTCAGCGCAAGCAGCGGCGCGGTGCGGCTCATCATCAAGCGGGGTTGTCGAGATCGATGAAGCGGTGCTCGAGGCCAAACGTCGACGCCACGTGCGCGGCCAACGCCGGCGCGCCGAAGCGTTCGGTGGCGTGATGGCCGCAGGCCACGAAGGCCACGCCGGTCTCGCGCGCGATGTGCGCCTGCGGCTCCGAGATCTCGCCAGTCACGTAAGCGTCGACGCCAGCGGCGATGGCCGCCTCGAAGTAGCCTTGTGCGCCGCCGGTGCACCAGCCGATGCGACGCAGCGGCCGGCCGTCGCCGGGCGCCACCACCGGCGTGCGCGCGCAGACTTGCTCCCCCGCCCCGACCAGGAGATCCAGCGACGTCAGGACGCCGGCAACACCCGCGAAACCGAGATCCTGCTCGCCGAAGCGGCTGTCGGCTTTCAGACCCAGCCGCGCGCCGAATTGCGCGTTGTTGCCGAACTCGGGGTGGTCGTCGAGCGGCAGGTGATAGGCAAACAGGTTGATCTCGTGCGCCAACAGCAGCGCCACGCGCGAGCGCAACCAGCCGGTGAGGCGCCCGTCCTGCCCGCGCCAGAACAGCCCGTGGTGCACCAGCAGCGCGTCGGCGCGTTCTTGCACTGCGGCCTCGATCAGTTCGAGGCTGGCAGTGACACCCGACACGAGGCGACATACCCGGGCGCGTCCCTCGACCTGCAGACCATTCGGCCCATAATCCCGAAATCGATCGACGCCGAGCAATTGCCCCAGGTGCGATTGCAGTTCGTCGCGCAACACCATCGCTGGTCACCCCGATTCCCGTGCGAAAACTCTGGCTCGTATTCTCGCAGGCGGTCACCGTCGCGCTCGCCGTGCTGTTCGTGGTGGGCACGCTCAAGCCGCAGTGGCTGCCGCGCGCGCCAGCCAACTCGCAGCCCGATGTGGTGGCCATCCGCACTGCGGCGCCGCCCCCGGTCGCGACCACGCTCGCCGCGGGCAGCCTCAGCGGCGCAGTCAGCCGAGCCGCGCCTGCGGTGGTCAGCGTGAGCGCCACCAAGGCGGGCGCCCGCAACCCGCACGAGGGCGATCCCTGGTACCGCTACTTCTTCGGCGACCGCGCGCAAGGCGAGGTGCAACGCGGCGTCGGCTCGGGCGTGATCGTGTCGCCGCAGGGCTACCTGCTGACCAACAACCACGTCGTCGAAGGCGCCACCGAGATCGAAGTCGGCCTGAAAGACGGCCGCGAAGCCAAAGCGCGACTGGTCGGCACCGACCCCGACACCGACGTGGCGGTGCTGAAGATCGAACTGGATCGCCTGCCTGCCATCACCCTGGGCAACGTCGAGGCGCTGCAGGTGGGCGACGTGGTGTTGGCGATCGGCAACCCGTTCAACGTCGGCCAGACGGTGACCTCGGGCATCGTCAGCGCGCTGGGTCGCAACCAGCTCGGCCTCTCGACCTTCGAGAACTTCATCCAGACCGACGCCGCAATCAATCCGGGCAATTCCGGCGGCGCGCTGGTCGATGTCAATGGCCAGTTGATCGGCATCAACACCGCGATTTTTTCGCGCTCGGGCGGCAGCATGGGCATCGGCTTCGCGATTCCGGTGGATCTCGCGCGCCAGGTGATGGAAGGCCTCATCAAGGAAGGCAAGGTCACTCGCGGCTGGATCGGCGTGGAACCGCGCGACCTGCCCACCGACTATGCCGAGACCTTCAAGCTGCCGATCAAGGACGGCGTGCTGATCGCCGGCGTGCTGCAGGACGGCCCGGCGGGGCGCAGCGGCCTGAAGCCCGGCGACGTGGTCACCGCGGTCGGCGAACGCCCGGTGGCCAACACCGCGCAACTGCTCAACGCGGTGGCCGCGCTCAAGCCTGGCAGCGAAGCGACGCTGGGCGTGCAACGTGGCTCTCAGGCGTTGCAGGTCAAGCTCACAGTAGGCCACCGGCCGCCGGCGCAGCGCCGCGCGCCGCAGTGAATGGGCCCGTGCCCGGGTACCGGCTCATCAGGCGTCTTTGGCTGAGGTCGCTTCCTCGGGCGCCTGGGTGGCGCGGATGAACACACGAGCCGACCAGATGCCGATCTCGTACAGCAGACACAGCGGAATCGCCAGCGACAGCTGCGACACCACGTCGGGCGGCGTGACGATGGCCGACACGACGAACGCCACCACGACGAAGTAACCGCGAAATTTCTTCAACTGGTCGATGCTGACGACGCCAATGCGCGCCAGCACCACCACCGCCACCGGCACTTCGAACGCGATGCCGAACACCATGAACAGCGTCAGCACCGTGCTGAAGTACTGCTCGATGTCGGGTGCCGTGTTGATCGAGCTGGGTGCCACCGCGACGATGAACCGGGTCAATGCCGGGATCACGATGAAATAACAGAACGCCACACCGGTAAAGAACAGGATCGTGCTGGAGACCACCAGCGGCAGCACCATCTTCTTCTCGTGCGAGTACAGGCCTGGCGCCACGAAAGCCCACAACTGGTACAGCACGACGGGCAACGCCACCAGGAATGCGCCCATCAGCGTGATCTTCAGCGGCACCAGAAAGGGCGAGAACACGTTGGTGGCGATCAGCTTGGTGCCCGGCGGCAGGTTGTGCGTCATCGGCGCGGACAGCAGGTCGTACAGGCCGGCGGGCCCGGGCCACACGCACAACGCGATGAACACGACGATGACGGCGCCGAACGCGCGGATCAGCCGATCGCGCAACTCCACCAGGTGGCTGACGAAAGGCGCTTCGGTTCCGGCGAGTTCGTCCTTCGGGTCCTCGGTTGCCATTCGATCGCCTTCACCTCGGGCGCACGGGCCTGAAGCGCGCCACGCGCGCGGCGCCCGACAACGCCTGCCGGCGAACACCCTGGCGTTGCTTGAACCACATCGGCATCGCGCCGCGCTTCAAGCGCCACTTCTTGTTGGGCCGCTTGTAGGTGGGCGGCGGCGGTTCCAGCGGTGTCATCGGCGTGGCGCCGGCCTCGAGGCCGGCCGTGGCGCTGCTCCAGCTGGATTCGAACGCCTGGCTGGCCTCACCGACCTCGCGCTGCACGGTGCTCTGGATGTCGCTGGCCGCGGTCTCGAACTGCTTCTTCATCTTTTGCAGCTCTTCGAGCTCGATCGAGCGGTTGACCTCGGCCTTGACGTCGGCCACGTAGCGCTGCGCCTTGCCCATCAGCGCGCCCAGCGTGCGTGCCACCCGCGGCAGCTTCTCGGGGCCGATCACGATCAGCGCCACTGCGCCGATCAACGCGATCTTGTCGAAACCGAAATCGAGCATGGGCTCCGCAGGACACGATGGCCCCGCACTGCATCACGACTTGGTCTTGGCCTCGACGTCGACGGTGTTGGCGTCGACGGGTTTGGCACTGGTCACTTGCTGCTGCGGCGACGCCGGCGTCTCGGCGGTGCCGGCGGTGCCGTCGCGCACGCCGTCTTTGAACCCTTTGACCGCGCTACCGAGATCGCTGCCGATGTTTTTCAGCTTCTTGGTGCCAAAGATCAGTATCACGACCAGCAGCACAACGACCCAGTGGATCCAACTCATACCACCCATGGCACTTCTCCAAATCGACGAGCATCGAATCTTAGTCGCTCACGGGCTCAGCCCTTCAGCCACGGCCGCGGTCCGCCCATGACATGCAGGTGCAGATGCATCACCTCCTGCATTCCGTCACGACCGGTGTTCACCACATGGCGGAAGCCGTGGGTCACGCCGAGCTCGCGCATCAGGCGCGGCGACAGCGCCATCATGCGCCCGAGCAGCGGCGCGTCGGCGTCGGTGACGTCGACCATGCTGGTGATGTGGTGCTTGGGAACGATCAGGATGTGCACCGGCGCCCACGGATGGATGTCGTGGAAGGCGACGATCTGGTCGTCTTCGTAGACCTTCTTGGCCGGGATCTGGCCCGCAGCGATCTTGCAAAAAAGGCAGTTCGGATCGGTTGCCATGCGCATGTCCTCGTCATCAGGCCGGATACGCCGGCTTGCCCTCGGTGAGCTTGAGCCAACCCTTGACGACGCGGTAGATGGCCCAGATCCAGGCGACGAACATCACCGCAAAGCCCACCAGCACGATGGCCAAGATGAAACCGATCACGCCCCACAGCAACCCCCACCAGAACGTGCGGATCTGCCAATCGAAGTGACTTTCGTAGATCGTGCCGCTGGCATCGTCACGCTTCACGTAGCTGATGATCACGCCGACGATCGCAGTCACGCCCCACAGAAAGCTCAAGGCCTGCAGCAGGTACACCACCATCGTGATGTTCTTCAGGCCGGCCAGCTCTTCGGCCGTCCTGGGCGCGCGGCTGGCCGCGGCGTCGACGACATCGCTCATGCACCCTCTCCCTCGCGCGACACGCGCTTGCGCAGCGCCATCTCCTCCAGCCCCGAGCGGCCCTCGCGGCGCGCCAATTCGTCGAGCACGTCTTGCGGCTTCAAGCCAAACGCCGCCAGCGCGATCAGGGCGTGGAACCACAGATCGGCCATCTCGGCGACGATGCGCTGGCGATCGCCATCCTTGGCGGCCATCACGGTCTCGGTGGCCTCTTCGCCGATCTTCTTCAGGATCGCGTCGGGCCCCTTGGCGAACAAGCGCGCGACGTAGCTCTTGTCGGGGTCGCCATGGCGGCGCGACTCGATCACCGCGGCCAGGCGCGCCAGCGTGTCGGCTGAATCGCGTGGGTCGGCCATGGCGCTCATTTGTAGATCGTGGCCGGGTCTTTCAAGACCGGCTCCACGCTCGCCCAGGTGCCATCCTCGTAGCGCTGGAAGAAACACGAGTGCCGCCCGGTGTGGCAGGCGATGCCCGGCTCGTGGCCGAGCTGAGTCACCTTGAGCAGCACCACGTCGTTGTCGCAGTCGACTCGGATCTCATGCACCAGCTGCGCGTGACCCGATGCCTCGCCCTTGACCCACAGCTGCCCGCGTGACCGGCTCCAGTACACCGCGCGCTTGAGCTCGGCGGTGCGCGCCAACGCCTCGCGGTTCATGTGGGCGAGCATCAATACGTCGTTGCTGCCCACCTCCTGCGCGATCACCGGCACCAGGCCGTCGCGGTCCCACTTGATCTGGTCGAGCCAATCCATCTGGGCAGTGTAGTCAAACGCTTCATTCGGCATGCGTCGAGCCGGCGTAACCCCGCTCGGCGGCGAACCAGCGCAGCACCGGCACCGTACCGGGCAGCACCGGCCGGCTTTGCACCGGCAGGGTCTCCCAGGCCATCGCCTGGCCCTCGCGCATCTCGAATTCACCGCGCCAGTGGAACACCTTGCAGAAATGCAGCCGCACGCGCGCGTGCGCATAGTCCACCAGCTCGACGTGCCACGGCTCGATGGCGCCGATCGTGATGCCCAATTCCTCGTGCAGCTCGCGCCGCAACGCCTGCTCGACCGTTTCGCCCGGCTCGAGCTTGCCGCCCGGGAACTCCCAATAGCCCGCGAACACCTTGCCCTCGGGGCGCGATGTCAGCAGGAAACGGCCTTGCGGGTCGATCAGCACGCCCACCGCGACGTCCACAGGTCGGCGCGACTCGGGGTTCGCTGGTTTCGCCGCCACCCGCTCAGACATGGTCCAGGCCGTCGGGCGCCGGCGTATCGGGCGATGGCAGCAGCGTCTCGTCGCGGTCGTGATCGCGGCCGGCCCAGTCGCGCGCGAACTGGTAGGCCACCCGGCCCGACCGCGAGCCGCGCTCCAGCGCCCACACCAGCGACGGCTTGAGCGCCTGCGTGATGGTGGCCTCGGCCACACCGAACGTGCGCAGCCATTGCGCCACGATGGCCAGGTACTCGGACTGGCTGAACGGATAGAAGCTGATCCACAGCCCGAAGCGCTCGGACAGCGAGATCTTCTCCTCGACCACCTCGCCGGGATGGACCTCGCCGTCGTCGGTGTGCGTGTAGGTCAGGTTCTCCTTCATGTACTCGGGCAGCAGATGACGGCGGTTGCTGGTGGCGTAGATCAGCAGGTTCTCGCTGGTGGCGGCCACCGAGCCGTCGAGCACCGATTTCAGCGCCTTGTAGCCAGGCTCGCCCTCGTCGAAGCTCAGGTCGTCGCAGAACACCACGAAGCGCTCGGGCCGATGCGCCACCAGCTCCACCAGGTCGGGCAGCTCGATCAGGTCGGTCTTGTCGATCTCGATCAGGCGCAAGCCGCGCTCCGAGAACTCGTGCAGGCAGGCCTTGATCAGCGAGCTCTTGCCGGTGCCGCGTGCGCCAGTGAGCAGCACGTTGTTGGCCGGGCGGCCGTTGACGAACTGCTCGGTGTTGCGGCGCAGCCGCTCCATCTGGAGGTCGATCTCCTTGAGGTCGCTCAAGCGGATCGCCGACACGTGCCGCACCGGTTCGAGCTGCGCACTGGCGCCACGCCGGCGATACCGAAAGGCGATCGACGCGTTCCAGTCCGGCGCGCGCGGCGCGTGCGGCAGCACTGCCTCCAAGCGCGTCAGCAAACGCTCGGCGTGATCGATCAGGTGTTGCAGGCGCTCGTCCATCGCGCACAGTGTAGGCGGGGTGGCCGCCGGGCTGGCTGTGTCACACCTCGTGCAGGCCGCGCTCGGCGAGCACACGAGCGCTGCGCCGCCGATCTCGACGTGAGATCCTTCAGGAGGTCAGGCGTTGCAGCGCCGCGTCCAGGTGTTCGGTGGGGTTGCGCTTGAAGCCCGAGCGGGCATAACGCTGCAACCGGCCGACCACGAAGGCCGTGATCAGCGACGCCAACGCTCCGGCATCGACGGTGGGCGTCATCGAACCCGCGCTCTCGGCGGCCTGGCGCAGGCTCTGGCGCAGCTGAGACTCCACACGGTCGAAGAACTGGTTCATGCGCACCGTCAGGCGCTCGTTCTCGAACACCAGCGCGTCGCCGACCATCACGCGCACCATGCCCGGGTTCTTCTCGCCGAACTGCAGGATCAAGGTGACGATGCGCTGCGCCTGCGCGGCACCCGAGGTCTCGCGCTCGGTGATCTGGTTGACCAGCGTGAAGACGCTGCTCTCGATGAACTCGATCAGGCCCTCGAACATCTGCGCCTTGCTGGCGAAGTGGCGGTACAGCGCCGCCTCGCTGACGTCGAGCTTGGCCGCCAGCGCCGCGGTGGTGATGCGCTCGGCGCCGGGCTGCTCGAGCATCGACGCCAGCGTCTGCAGGATCTGCACGCGCCGCTCGCCCGGTTTCGGGCGCTTGCGCGGCGTGGCTGCCCGCGTTTCGGCCGGGTCGGTGGACGCCGACTCGGCATCGTCAGCATGGGTCGTGTCGGACATCGTGGTGGTGGGCAGCCCGGCGACGGGCGCGCAGATTCTGGCACAGCGAATCGAACGCTCCGGGTGCAGGTAAACACCGACTTACGCCGGTGTTGTGGCGCCATCGACTCGGTTTTCGGCGTCGTGACCCCCGCCGCGCCTCTGGGCGCCCACCCCGGTGCGTCGCGGCAGACCCGGTGCGCGCACCAGTGTGCCCAGATGACGCACCACCTGATCCACATACGCGGGCCGGCGCGGCGTCTTGTCCCGCCGGTTCGCCGGCCGCAGGTAACGTCGGCACCAGACGGTGGTGATGCCCAGCCGACGCGCCGCCTTCTGGTGGGCGAGCGTGTCCTCCACCAGCACGCAGCGGCTGGGGTGCACCCGCAGCCGCGCCGCCAACGCGCGGAACATGCGCGCGTCGGGCTTGGGCCTCAGGTGGCCGAACATGACCATGTCTTCGATGCTGACCACGGCGTCGAACAGCCGGGTGATGCGCAGCGCACCCAGCACGCGCAGCGCATAGGCGCGTGGCGCGTTGGTGAGGATCAGTTTGCGGCCGCGCAATCGCTTGATCGCCGCAAAGTCATGGCGGTGGCCGCTGACCCGCGCCTCGAGCCCCGGCAGGCGGTGCGTGTCGTGCAGGAAGTGCGCTGGCTTCACGCCATGGTGGCGCACCAGGCCGAGCAGCGTGGCGCCGTAGCGCTGCCAGTAGCGGCTGCGCAGCGCGTGCGCCTCGTCGGCCGACAGGCACAGCTCGCGCTGCATGTACTCGCCCATCGCCACGTGGATGCCCGGCATCGACGCGCTCGCCGCGTCGTGCAGCGTGTCGTCGAGATCGAACAGCCAGATCGTTGGCCCCCACACTTGCCGTCGCGCGGCGGCGCTGCCCCCCGAGGGGGCGGGTCCCACCTTGGGACGGCCCGGCGGCGGGACCATCAATGCGAGCGGATCATCGTGCCGTAGGCCTGGTCGGACAGGATCTCCAGCAGCATCGCGTGCGGTACGCGGCCGTCGATGATGTGGACCGCGTTGACGCCGCCCTTGGCGGCATCGAGTGCACTGGAGATCTTGGGCAGCATGCCGCCCGACAGCGTGCCGTCGGCGAACAACTCGTCGATCTCGCGCGCCGAGAGGTCGGTGAGCAGCTTGCCGCCCTTGTCGAGCACGCCCGGTGTGTTGGTCAACAGCACCAGCTTCTCGGCCTTCAAGACCTCGGCCAGCTTGCCGGCCACGACGTCGGCGTTGATGTTGTAGCTCTCGTTGTGCTCGCCGAAGCCGATCGGGCTGATCACCGGGATGAACTGGTCGTCCTGCAGCGCACGCACGACGCTCGGGTCGATGGCGACGATGTCGCCGACCTGGCCGACGTCGTGCTCCTTGGTCGGGTCGTCGCGGTCGATCATCTTCAGCTTGCGCGCGCGCACCAGCCCGCCATCGCGACCGGTGAGGCCCACCGCCTTGCCGCCGGCATGGTTGATCAGGCCGACGATGTCTTGCTGCACCTCGCCGGCCAGCACCCACTCGACGACTTCCATCGTCTCTTCGTCGGTGACGCGCATGCCCTGCACGAAAGTGCCCTTCTTGCCCAGGCGACCGAGCGCCTCTTCGATCTGCGGGCCGCCGCCGTGCACCACCACCGGGTTCATGCCCACCAGCTTGAGCAGCACCACGTCTTCGGCAAAGTCCTGCTGCAGCGCCGGGTCGGTCATCGCATTGCCGCCGTACTTGATGACGATGGTCTTGCCGTGAAATCTGCGGATGTAAGGCAGCGCCTGCGCCAGGATCTCGGCCTTCTCGCGCGCGGTGATGTGGCTCAGGTCCGGTGCCGTGATCGGGATGGTGGACATGCTGCTGCGCGCGAAGGGTGGCGATTGGCGTCGATTGTAGGCAGCAGCGCACGAAGGCAAGGCCAGACGCTCTGCGCCAGCGCAAGTCGCACGCCGCGGCGCACGCCTATACTGACTTTCATCATGCGCCGCTCCGCTTGGCTGCTTTGCCTGTTGATCGCGTTGCTGCCGCTGCGTGGCATGGCGCAGGTGGTGATGGAGCAAGCGCCGGCGCAGCCGGGGACGGTCGCCGCTGAGCAGGTGCCTTGCCCGCTGCACGCGGCCGCAGGCGAAAGCGACCACGATGGCGCCAGCGTGTGTAGCCTGTGCGACGTGTGCCACTCGGTAGCCATGCCGATGCCAGGCGTGCTGGCCGCCACCGCGGCCAAGCCCGGTGCGGCGCCGCAGCCCGCGCTGGGCCTCGGCGCCGGGCGCGCGCCGGCCGAGGGCCTGTTCCGCCCCCCTCGCTGATCCCGCGCACGCGTTGCGCACATTGAGTGCGCGGCCCGTGGGCTGCGCACTCTGCGTGCCGTGCCCCCGTGTCGCTACGGCGGCCCGAATCACAACCGCACAAGAGGTCGGCATGCCTTCTCTTCGATGCTTGGTCCCGTTCTCGGCTCACGTCGTCGTGGCCGCATTCACACTCGTCGCCGCGGCGCAAGCGCAGCCGCGCCCGCCGCTGGCGCTCGACGAGGCCTTGCAGCTCGCCACCACGCAGTCGCGGTTGGCCGAGGCTGCCCGCGCGCAGGCGCAGGCCGCGCGCGAGATGGCCGTCGCCGCCGGTCAGCGCCCGGACCCGGTGCTCAAGTTCGGCGTCAACAACCTGCCCGTCGACGGGCCCGATCGCTGGAGCCTGACGCGCGACTTCATGACCATGCGTTCGGTCGGCGTGATGCAGGAACTCACGCGCGACGACAAGCTGCAGGCCCGCGCGGCGCGCGCGCTGGGCGAAGCCGATCTGGCGCAGGCCAATCAACGGCAGGTGCTGGCCATGGCACGCCGCGACACCGCCGGTGCCTGGCTCGAACGCTCGATCCAGTCGTCGATGCGCGAACTGCTGCTCGCGCAGCAGGTGCGCGCGCGCGATCAGGTGAGCGCCACCGAGGCCGCGCAACGCGGCGGCAAAGCCGGCCTGGCAGACGTGCTGGCCGCACGCATGCAGGTCGAACAGTTCGACGAACGCATCGCGCAGGTCGATCGCGCCATCGCAGTGGCGACCACGCAGCTCGCACGTTGGGTCGGCGACGAGGCCGCGCGCCCGCTGGCCGCGCGCCCGGCGCTGACGTTGCCCGACTGGGCCACGCGGGATCCGGCCTCGCTCGCCGCGCACCACCCCGAGGTCGCGGCGGCGTTGCAACAGGAAGCGCTGGCACGCAGCGACGCCGCACTGACCCGCGCCAACCGGTCGCCTGACTGGAGCGTCGAGCTGATGTTCAACCAGCGCGGGCCCAGCTACTCCAACATGGTGTCGATCAACTTCTCGTTGCCGCTGCCTTGGCAGGCCGCACAGCGGCAGGACCGCGAGTCGGCCGCGCGCAGTGCGCAGCTGGCGCAAGCGCAGGCGCAGCGCGAAGACACCGAACGCGCCCGCGCCGCCGAGCTGCGCACGCTGGTGCAGGAGTGGCACAACCTCGACGGCAGGCGGCACCACCACGATCAAGTCCTGCTGCCGCTGGCGCAGCAGCGCACGCAGGCTTCATTGGCCGCTTATCGCGGCGGCGGTGGTTCCTTGAGCGGCGTGTTCGATGCGTCGCAGGCTGAGCTCGACATCCGGCTCGACAGCCTGCGCCTCGAGCTCGAAATCGCTCGATTGTGGGCGCAGGCGAGCGCCTGGATGCACGATGAACCGGCTGCCATGCCGGCGAGGAGCACACCATGAACACCAGGACTGTCGTCACCATCGCAGCTGCCTTGGTCGCACTGGGTGCCACCGCGTTCATCGGCTACCGACTCGGGGCCTCGTCAGGTCACGGGCCCGACGCGCATGCGCCGGCAGCCGCTGCGGCCCCCGCATCCGAAGCCGCGGCGATGGCGGTGCCCGAAGGCGAAGCCGCCACGCGCCGCCACATCGCTGCAGGCCTGAAGGCCGGCGACGTCGACCCGGCCAACGGACGCAAGATCCTCTACTACCACGACCCGATGACGCCGGGCACGAAGTTCGACAGGCCCGCCAAGTCGCCGTTCATGGACATGATGCTGGTGCCGGTGTATGCCGACGCAGGCGCCGACGCGAGCCAGGTGACGGTGAGCGCGCGCGTGCAGCAGAACTTGGGTCTGCGCACGGCCGAGGTCAGCGAGGGCCTGCTCGGCATGCAGCTCGCGGTGGTGGGCAGCATCGCGTGGAACGAGCGTGACCAGGCGGTGGTGCAGACGCGCGCGGCCGGCTGGATCGAACGGCTGCACGTGCGCGCCACGCTGGACCGCGTGACTGTGGGGCAGCCGCTGGTCGACCTGCAGGTTCCCGAATGGGCGGCCGCGCAAGAGGAGTTCCTGTCGCTGCGCCGCATGCAGTCGGGCGACCTCGCGCCGCTGATCGATGCCGCGCGCACGCGCATGCGCCTGCTCGGCATGAGCGAGGCGCACATCGCGCAGGTCGAGACGAGTGGCCGCGCGCAGCCCCGCTTCACGCTGACGGCGCCGATCAGCGGCGTCGTGGTCGAGCTCGCGGCACGCGAGGGCATGTCGGTGGCCGCCGGCGCCATGCTGATGCGGCTCAACGGCCTGGCCACCGTGTGGGCCGAAGGCCAGGTGCCCGAGAGCCAGGCCGCGAGCCTGCACGTGGGCGCGCCGGTGACCGCGCAAACCCCGGCGCTGCCGGGCAAGATCTTCAACGGCCGCGTGCAGGCCATCGTGCCCACGGTGGACCCGACCACGCGCACGCTGAAGGCACGCGTCGAGCTCGCCAACCCCGGCGCGCAGCTGACGCCGGGCCTGTTCGTCACGCTGCAGTTCGCCGACCCACGCGCCACCAGGATGCTGATGGTGCCCAGCGAAGCGGTGATCCAGACCGGCCGCCGCAGCGTGGTGATGCTCGCCGAAGACGGCGGCACCTTCCGACCGGTGCAGGTGCAGACCGGCCAGGAGAGCGACGGCCGCACCGAGATCCGCAGCGGGTTGCAACGCGGGCAACGCGTCGTGGTGTCGTCGCAGTTCCTGATCGACTCCGAGGCCAGCCTGCGCGGGCTCGAGGCGCGCCTCAACGCAGCCGACGCCGCGGCCTCGGGCGCGATGCCCGGAGGCAAGCCATGATCGCGCGGCTGATCCGCTGGTCGATCGCCAACCGCCTGTTGGTGTTGCTGGCCACCCTGGTGATCGGCGCCTGGGGCGTGGTGTCGCTGCTGCGCACGCCGCTCGACGCACTGCCCGATCTGTCGGACGTGCAGGTGATCATCCGCACGAGCTGGCCGGGGCAGGCGCCGCAGATCGTCGAGAACCAGGTCACGTATCCGTTGACCACCACGATGCTGTCGGTGCCCGGCGCCAAGACGGTGCGCGGCTATTCGTTCTTCGGCGACAGCTTCGTCTACGTGTTGTTCGAAGACGGCACCGACCTGTACTGGGCGCGCTCGCGCGTGCTCGAGTACCTGAACCAGGTGCAGTCGCGCCTGCCCGCGGCCGCCAAGGCGTCGCTCGGGCCCGATGCCACCGGCGTGGGCTGGATCTACCAGTACGCGCTGGTCGACCGCAGCGGCACCCACGACGCCAGCCAGCTGCGCGCGTTGCAGGACTGGTTCCTCAAGTACGAGTTGAAGACCGTGCCCCACGTGGCCGAGGTGGCCACCGTGGGCGGCATGGTGCGCCAGTACCAGGTGGTGCTCGACCCGCAGCGGCTGGCCGCGTACGCGATCACGCACACCAAGGTGATCGACGCGATCCAGCGCGCCAATCAAGAGGCCGGCGGCTCGGTGCTCGAACTCGGCGAGGCCGAGGTGATGGTGCGCGCATCGGGTTACCTGCGCTCGCTCGACGACTTCAAGCAGATCCCGTTGCTGAGCACCGAGGCGGGCGTGTCGGTGCGCCTCGGCGACGTCGCGCGCATCCAGCTCGGCCCCGAGATGCGCCGCGGCATCGGCGAGCTCGACGGCCAGGGCGAGGCCACCGGCGGCATCGTGGTGATGCGCTCGGGCCAGAACGCGCTGGAGACGATCAACGCGCTGAAGGCCAAGCTGCAGTCGCTGCAAGCCGGCCTGCCCAAGGGCGTGGAGATCGTGCCGGTGTACGACCGCTCGGGCCTGATCGAGCGCGCGGTGGACAACCTGTCGCACAAGCTGCTGGAGGAGTTCATCGTCGTCGCGGTGGTCTGTGCGCTGTTCCTGTTCCACCTGCGCTCGGCGTTCGTGGCCATCGTGTCGCTGCCGCTGGGCATCCTGATCGCCTTCATCGTGATGCGGCATCAAGGCGTCAACGCCAACATCATGTCGCTGGGCGGCATCGCGATCGCGATCGGCGCCATGGTCGACGCCGCGGTGGTGATGATCGAGAACGCGCACAAGCGGCTCGAGCAATGGCACCACGCCAACCCCGGCGCCACGCTGGCCGGTGACACGCGCTGGCGCGTGGTCGGCGACGCGGCGGCCGAGGTCGGCCCTGCGCTGTTCTTCTCGCTGCTGATCGTCACGCTGTCGTTCGTGCCGGTGTTCACCCTCGAAGCGCAGGAGGGGCGTCTGTTCTCGCCGTTGGCGTTCACCAAGACCTATGCGATGGCCGCCTCCGCCGGCCTGGCGGTCACCTTGATCCCGGTGTTGATGGGCTTGCTGATCCGCGGCCGCATCCCCGACGAACGCGCGAACCCGCTGATCCGCTGGTTGATCGCGATCTACCAGCCGCTGCTGGAGCGCGTGCTGCGTTATCCGAAACTCACGCTCGCGGTCGCCGCACTGGTGCTGGCCGCCAGCCTGTGGCCGCTGCAGCACCTGGGCGCGGAATTCCTGCCGCCGCTCGACGAAGGCGACCTGCTGTACATGCCGTCGGCGCTGCCCGGCCTGTCGGCGGGCAAGGCTGGCGAGTTGCTGCAGCAGACCGACCGCCTGATCCGCACCGTACCCGAGGTGGCGCGCGTCTACGGCAAGGCCGGCCGCGCCGAGACGGCCACCGACCCGGCGCCGTTGGAGATGTTCGAGACCGCGATCCAGTTCAAGCCGCGCGAGCAATGGCGCGCCGGCATGACCACCGAACGCCTGATCGACGAGCTCGATCGCATCGTGCGCGTGCCCGGCCTGGCCAACATCTGGGTGCCGCCGATCCGCAACCGCATCGACATGCTGGCCACCGGCATCAAGAGCGCGGTGGGCGTCAAGGTGGCCGGGTCCGACCTGGCCGCGATCGACCGCGTGGCCGGCGAGATCGAGCGGGTGTTGAGAGGCGTGCCCGGCGTCAGCAGCGCGCTGGCCGAGCGCCTGGGCGGCGGCCGCTATGTCGACATTCAGATCCACCGCGACGCCGCGGCGCGCTACGGCCTCAACATCGCCGACGTGCAGTCGCTGGTCTCCACCGCCGTCGGCGGCGACAACATCGGCGAGGTGGTCGACGGGCTGCAGCGTTTTCCGATCAACGTGCGCTACCCGCGCGAGCTGCGCGATTCGCTCGATGCCTTGCGGCGGCTGCCGATCGTCACCGAACGCGGCGCGCGGCTGGTGCTGGGCGACGTGGCGAGCCTGGCCATCGTCGACGGCCCGCCGATGCTGAAGAGCGAGAACGCGCGCTTGTCGGGCTGGGTGTATGTCGACGTGCGTGGCCGTGACCTGCGAGGCGCGGTGCGCGAGATGCAGCGCGTGGTCGGCGACCAGGTGCTGCTGCCGCCGGGCATGTCGATCTCGTGGTCGGGCCAGTTCGAATACCTGGAACGCGCGACGGCCAAGCTGCAGCTGGTGGTGCCGGCCACGCTGCTGATCGTCCTGGTGCTGCTGGTGATGACCTTCGGCCGCCTCGACGAGGCGTTGCTGATCATGGCCACGCTGCCCTTCGCGCTGGTGGGCGGCATCTGGCTGCTCTTTGGCCTGAACCACAACCTGTCGGTGGCCGGCGCGGTGGGCTTCATCGCGCTGGCCGGTGTGGCGGCGGAATTCGGCGTCATCATGCTGCTGTACCTCAAGCACGCCTGGGACGCGCGTGTCGCACAGCAGCGCAGCAGCGGCGAAGATCTGGTGGAAGCCATCCGCGAAGGCGCGGTGCAGCGCGTGCGCCCCAAGGCGATGACGGTGGCGGTGATCCTGGCCGGACTGTTGCCGATCCTGTTCGGCACCGGCGCAGGCAGCGAGGTGATGCAACGCATCGCGGCGCCGATGATCGGCGGCATGGTGACGGCGCCACTGCTGTCGATGTTCGTCATTCCGGCGGCTTATTTGTTGCTGCGACGAAAGCGCCCACATGACGCGTGAGGTGCTTTCTTCGCCACCGCTTGCAAGGCACACTGTCCGCATGAATGCACCGCACAGCCACGACCTGCGACCCTTCGTGCACGCCCACGCCTTCGGCGACGCGGCGGCGCCGCGCCGCGAGCGCGCGCTGTGGTGGGTCACCGTGATCACGCTGGTCACGATGGTGCTCGAGCTGGTGGTGGGCTACTGGAGCGGCTCGCTCGCGCTGGTGGCCGACGGCTGGCACATGGGCACGCATGCGCTGGCGCTCGGCGGCGCGGCGCTCGCCGCCCACGTGTCGCGCCGCGTGCACGGCAGCGCGCGTTTCGCGTTCGGCGGCTGGAAGATCGAGGTGCTCGCGGCGTACTCCAGCGGCCTGCTGCTGCTGGCCGTCAGCGTGTGGATCGCCATCGACGCCCTCGGCGCGTTGTGGTCGCCGCACCCGATCGCCTACCTGCAGGCCATCGTGGTTGCGGTGTCGGGCCTGGCGGTCAACGCGGCGTGTGCGCTGCTGCTGGCGCGCGCCGGGTCGCACCACGACGGGCATGGCCACACGCATGCCCACGATCACGGTCACGAGCACGCGGCAACACGTCGACACGCGCACGCACCCGATGGCCATCACCACGACCACAACTACCGCGCGGCCACCGTCCACGTGCTGGCCGACGCGCTGACCTCGGTGCTGGCCATCGTGGCGCTGGGCGCCGGCATGGCCTGGGGCTGGCGCTGGTTCGATCCCCTGGTGGCTTTGGCCGGCGGCGCCTTGATCGCCCATTGGGCGCTGGGCGTGCTGCGCGACGCCGCGCGCAGTCTGGTCGATGCCAGCCCCGACCTCCAGCTGCTCAACGCGGTGCGCGGTGCGGTCGAGACCGATGGCGATGCGCGTGTCGCCGACCTGCATGTCTGGCAGGTGGGTCCGGCGGCCTGGTCGGCCGTGTTGAGCGTGGTGGCCGACCGGCCGCTGGCGCCCGAGACCTATCGTGCGCGGCTGCATGACCTGGCCGGACTGCAGCACGTGACGATCGAGGTGCACCAGTGCCGTGGCGAGGCGGCTGCGTCGCATCGGTGACGTGGCGCTCGCCCGGCGCGGCTACGATGCAGGCCCCGCTTGCCAGCTTTGCGCCGGAGAGACCCGTGTCGACGACCCCCTTCACCAATCACCAAGTTCGTTTGGCCGCGCGCCCGGTCGGCCTGCCCACCGCGCACGATTGGCAGTTCGGCAGCGAGCCCGTGACCGATCCGCCCGAGGGCGGCGTGTTGGTCAAGGTGCTGATGCTGTCGCTCGACCCGGCGATGCGCGGCTGGATGAACGAAGGGCGCAGCTACATCCGCCCGGTGGAGATCGGCGAGGTGATGCGGGCGGGCGGCATCGGCCGCGTGGTCGCGTCGCGTTCGGCGGCCTTTGCCAGCGGCGACCTGGTGGCCGGCACCTTCGGCGTGCAGGAGTACTGGTCGGTGGCGGGTGCGCAGTTGCCCCAGAGCGGCCTGCACAAGATCGACCCGCGGCTGGGCAGCGCCTCGCAGTGGCTCAACGTGCTCGGCATGCCTGGCATGACCGCCTACTTCGGCCTGCTCGAGGTCGGCCAGCCCAAGGCGGGCGACACCGTGGTGGTGTCCGGTGCCGCCGGTGCGGTGGGGCAGACCGTGGGCCAGCTCGCCAAGATCAAAGGTTGCCGCGCGGTAGGCATCGCCGGCGGGCCGGCGAAGTGCGAGTGGGTCGTCAAGGAGCTCGGCTTCGACGCCTGCATCGACTACAAGGCCGCGGCGCCGGCCGGCGCGCAGCGCTGGGACGCCGTGCGCGAAGGCCTGAAGGCACATTGCCCCAATGGCGTGGACGTCTACTTCGACAACGTCGGCGGCGACATCCTCGACGCCGTGCTGGCCCGCCTGGCCCGCAAGGCGCGCATCGTGATCTGCGGCGCCATCAGCCAGTACAACAACAGCGGCGGCTCGCCGGTGGGCCCGAAGAACTACATGTCGCTGCTGATCCACCGCGCGCGCATGGAAGGCATGGTGGTGTTCGACTACGCCGAGCGTTTTCCGCAGGCGGTGGCCGAGCTCGCGGGCTACCTGAAGAACGGCCGCATCAAGAGCAAGGAAGACATCGTTCGCGGCGGCGTGCAGGCGTTCCCGGCCACGCTGCTCAAGCTGTTCTCGGGCGAGAACTTCGGCAAGCTGGTGCTGCAGGTCGCAGACGACTGACGGTGGCGATGGCGTGACGGTGGGCGGCGACGTCGCGACGGCGTGGCCTCAGCTGCCGGCCATCAGCATCGGCACCACGCGCGCCAGCTCGTCCTCGAGCAGGCTCTTCAGCGCGTCGACCTTTTCCTCGGCGGTCAGCAGCTGCCAGGGGTCGAGCGCATCGCGACCGGCCGGGATGAAGGGCCTCATCGCGCGGATCGACTGATCGCGCAAGATCTCGCCGCTCGCCACGTCGACCAGCGACAGCCGCACGTAGACGAACGGCGCCAGCACGCCGCTGCTGACCTCGCCCGTCTGCTGCCTCTGCAATCGCACCTCGGTGTCGACATAGAAGCCCAGGCCGCGCACGGTGCCGATCCCGATCGTGCGATCGACGAGCGGGACCCGCACGTCGTCGCGGATCTTGGTCAGCAGGAACAGGTGGGTCGCCTTGGCAGCGATCAGGGCGTCGACCACCGCGCCGGGCAGGGCGACCGCCTTGCTGCCGAAGATGCGATCGGGCTCGGTGTACAGGCGGGACGTGGTCGGCAGCGCGAGCATCGTGACCTGCGCGCCAGGCTCGCTGCGTTGCACCGCCCGTTGCAGGGCCTGCAGCGCGAGGCGATCGAACGCCCCGGCATCGGCGTCGACCGACTGCCGCTGGTTGCGATCGAGGTGGCTGCCGGTGCTCGGCCGGGCATACACCACGTCGAGCTGGTCGGCCAGCAGCGACAGCGCGGCGAAGCGCCGCGACGCGGCCTGCGCCGGCCACCCCAGCGGCAACGCGGCCGTCAGGGCAAGGGTCTTTCGGCGATCGACGTTCATGGTCCTCCCGCACCGACGGCCGGCGTTCGGTACCGTGACTCTAACGCCCGGATCGGTGCTAGAAGTGGATGCCGCGCATCATCTGCTGCAGCGCGAGCGCTTCCGGCGACAGCTTGGGCTTGTCGCCTTTCTCGCCCTTGGCCGCGTCGCTGTCGGGGAACATGCGGAAGCTCGTGTTCATCACGATCTGCGCGATGCGCGGCGCCACCGCGTGCAGCAGTTCGCCGAATATACCCAAGCGGGTGGCGGAGCGCACCGGTTTGTAGACACAAGCCTGCGCGATCATGTCGGCCGCATCTTCGGGCGCCAGCGTCGGCACGTTGTTGTAGAGCTTGGTCGGCGCGATCATCGGCGTGCGCACCAGCGGCATGTTGATGGTCGTGAACGTGATGCCCTGGTCGGCGAATTCACTGGACGCGCAACGCGTCCAGGCGTCGAGCGCCGCCTTGCTGGCCACGTAGGCCGAGAAGCGCGGCGCGTTGGTCAGCACGCCGATCGAGCTGATGTTGACCACGTGGCCCTTGTGCTTCTTGACCATGCCGGGCAGCAGGCCCATCGTCAAGCGCAGGCAGCCGAAGTAGTTGAGCTGCATCGTGCGTTCGTAGTCGTGGAAGCGGTCGTAGCTCGACTCGATCGCGCGACGGATCGAGCGGCCGGCGTTGTTGATCAGGAAGTCGACGCCGCCATGCTGCTCCTCGAGGGATTTGACGAACGCGGCGCAACCCTCGGCGTCGGCGATGTCGACGCTGTAGCTGAATACCTTGGGCTGCGCCGTGCCGCGATGCTTGGCGTAGGCGACGATCTCCTTGACCGCCGCTTCGAGCTTGTTCTCGTCGCGCGCACAGATGATCGTCACCGCGCCGGCCTCGGCGAACTTGCACGCCGCCGCCAACCCGATGCCCGACGAGCCGCCCGTCACCAGCACCACCTTGCCGCCGACCGTGCCCTTCAGGCTGCGGTCGATGAACAGATCCGGGTCGAGGTGGCGCTCCCAGTAGTCCCACAGACGCCACGCGTAGTCGTGCAAGTTCGGGCATTCGATGCCGCTGCCCTTCAGCGCGGCATCGGTCTGGCGGCGATCGAACCGGGTGGGATAGTTGACGAACTCCAGGATGTCGTCGGGCAACCCCAGGTCCTTCATCACCGCGTTGCGGATGCGGCGCACCGGCGCCAACGCCATCAAACCCTTCTTCACGCTCTTGGGAATGAAACCGAACAGCGCGGCGTTGACGAACACATTCATCTTCGGCGCGTGCGCGGCCTTGCCGAAGATGTCGAGCACGTCGCCGACGCGGTAGCCCATCGGGTCGACCAGCTGGTAGCACTTGCCGGCGATGGCTTTGCCGTGCGAGATGTGGTCGATCGCGGCGACGACGAAGTCCACCGGCACGATGTTGATGCGCCCGCCCTCCAGCCCGATCGCCGGGAACCATGGCGGCAGGATCTGCCGCATGCGCTGGATCAACTTGAAGAAGTAGTACGGCCCGTCGATCTTGTCCATCTCGCCGGTGTTGGAGTCACCTACCACCAGCGCGGGGCGGTACACCGTCCACGGCACCTTGCACTCGGTGCGCACGATCTTCTCGGACTCGTGCTTGGTCATGAAGTAGGGATGCTCGAGGTTCTCCGCCTGCTCGAACATGTCCTCGCGGAACACGCCCTCGTACAGTCCCGCCGCCGCGATCGACGACACATGGTGCAGGTGTTTGGCATCCAGGGCCTTGGCGAACTCGCAGACATTGCGCGTGCCTTCGATGTTCACCTGCACTTGGCTCTCTTCGTCGGCGCCGAGGTCGTACACGGCGGCCAGGTGATACACCGCGTCGACCTTGCCCTTGAGCGTCTTCAGGTCGTCGGCCGACACGCCGAGCCTCTTGGCGGTGAGGTCGCCGCTCACCGGCACGGCGCGCTGTGCGGTCGCGCCCCAGTATTCGCGCAGCGCCGGCAGCTTGCCTTCGCTGCCCGGACGCACCAGAAAGTGCACCGTGGTACCGCGCCGCGCCAGCAGCGTCTTGACGAGGCGTTTGCCGATGAATCCGGTCGCGCCGGTCACGAAGTACTGCATGAGGCTCCTCCTTGGGGCACGGCTGTGCGCGCGGCATCGGGGCGCGCGATGCGGCCATTCTTGTGCAACTGCCCGCCGCGCGACGCACGCGCTAACCCCAAGCCGCCCGGCGCCGCAGCCGGTTAGACGCACGGGTCTAGCGATCGCTGCTGCGCACGGGCGCAGGCGTGCCTACACTGCCCCTCGAAGATCGCCACGCACGCGAACGGCGATCGGCCCACACCCGCACATGGAGTCCACGATGGTCAAGAAACTCAAAGCAATGGCCGAGAAGAAGGCCGCCGGCGCGAGCGGGCTGCTCGACAACGCACTCGCACAGACGATCAAGGAATCGGCGCAGCAGATCTGGCTGGCCGGCATGGGCGCGTTCGCCAAGGCGCAGTCCGAAGGCACTCATGCCTTCGACAAGCTGATCAAGGACGGCCTCAGCCTGCAGCGCAAGACCCAGGGCATGGCCGAGGAGAGGATCAGCGAAGTCACCGGCAAGATGTCGGCGATGGCCGGCGAGGTCACCGCCAAGGCCGGCCAGCATTGGGACAAGCTCGAATCGATCTTCGAGCAGCGCACCGCCAAGGCGATGGGCCGGTTGGGCGTGCCGAGCGCGAAGGACTTGGCCGCTTTGACCGAGCGCGTTGAAAGGCTGGCGGCCGAAGTGGCCAAGCTCGGCGGCAAGAAGGTGGCGGCGAAGAATGCCGCGCCGCGCGCCGCCGCGAAGAAGACGCCGCGCAAGGCAGCTGCCTAAGCCAACCGCATACACCGGACCTTCCGTGTCCGGGCTCAGCCCCCCCGAGGGGGAAGCGGCCGCTAGGCCGCTGCGGGGGTGGGCAAGTACCGCGTGCGCAGATGCGCCTGAAAGTGCCCCGGGTTCAGCGCTTCGCCGCTGGCCCGGCGCGCCAGCTCGTCGGTGGTCCACCGGCTGGCGGGATGCCAGATGTGTTCGCGCAACCAGTCGAACACCGGCGCGAAATCACCCCGTGAGATGCGCGCGTCCAGTTCGGGCGTGACCCGGCGCATCGCGGCGAACCATTGCGCCGCATACATCGCGCCCAGCGAATAGCACGGGAAGTAGCCGAACATGCCGCTCGGCCAATGCACGTCCTGCATCGGACCGTCCTTGAAGTTGCCGCGCGTGTCCAGCCCGAGCAGCTCTTGCACCTTGGCGTTCCACAGCGCGGGGATGTCGTCGGCCTCGATGTCGCCCGCGATCAGCGCGCGCTCGATCTCGTAGCGCACGAGGACGTGCGCCGGATAGGTCACCTCGTCGGCCTCGACGCGGATGAGGCCCGGCTTGACGCGCGTGACCAGACGATGCAGGTTGTCCGGCTCGAACGCGGGTTGGGTGCCGAACGCCTCGGTGAGCAGCGGTGCCAGTTGCGCGATGAAGCCGGGGTGGCTGCCCAGCTGCATCTCGAAGCTCAGCGACTGGCTCTCGTGGATGGCCATCGAGCGCGACTCCGACAGCGGCTGTCCGAGCCACTCGCGCGGCCGGTTCTGCTCGTAACGGCCGTGCCCGGTTTCGTGGATCGTGCCCATCAACGAACCGAGGAATTCGTCGTCGCGGAAACGGGTGGTCATGCGCACGTCTTCGGGCACGCCGCCGCAAAACGGATGGGTGCTCACGTCGAGCCGCCCGGCGTCGAAATCGAAGCCGAGCATCCGGATCACGCGCTCGCACAACTGGCGTTGTGCGGCCACCGGAAACGGCCCCCTGGCCGGCACCACGGTTTCGCGCGACTGCTTGTCGATCACCTGCCGGATCAGCCCCGGCAGCCAGCGCCGCAGGTCGCCGAACACGGCGTCGATCCGGGCCGCGGTCATGCCGGGCTCGAAACGGTCCATCAGCGCGTCGTAGGGCGCCAGCCCCAGCTGTTGCGACAGTGCCTGCGCCTCCTCGCGCGCGATCGCCAACACCTCGCGCAGATTGGGCAGGAAGCCGGCCCAGTCGTTGGCCGGGCGCTGGCTGCGCCACGCGTGCTCGCAGCGCGACGTCACCAGCACGGCGCGCTGCACCAGCGCTTCGGGCAGCGCATTGGACTGGCGCCATTGGCGGCGCATCTCGCGCAGGTTGGCGCGCTGCGGCTCGTCGAGCGATTCGGCTTCGGCGCGGTCGAGTTGGCTGGCCAGCCGTGGATCGGTGACCATGCGATGCAGCAACGCGCCCATCTCGGCCATTGCGGCGGCGCGCGCTTCGTTGCCTGCGGGCGGCATGTTGGCCGCCTGGTCCCAGCTGGCGATCGCCTGCAGGTGCTGCAGGTGGTACAGCCGCGTGAACGTGTGCGTCAGCGCGTCGTAGCTCGGCGTGGTGGTGTCCATCGTGCAGTCGGTGCGCGAGCAGCTCATGGCCGCGGCGCCTGAGGGTGAACGGTCGCGCATTGTGCCGCCAGCGCCCACACGCGGCGCGCTAAACCCCAAACTTGCCGGGGAACACCCACAGCAGTGCCGCCGTCATCATCAGATAGCGCAGGAATTTGCCCACTGCCATGTACGTGACGCAGGGCCAGAACGGAAAGCGCAACCAACCCGCCACCGCGCACAGCGGGTCGCCGATCCCCGGCAACCAGCTGAGCAGACACGCCTTGGCGCCGAAGCGCTCGAGCCAGCGCAGCGCGCGCAACTCCGCCGGCCTGCGGCGGCGCACGTGCTCGTAGGCGCGCTCGGCGCCGTAACCCATCCACCAGGTGATCGCGCCACCGATGGTGTTGCCCGCGGTGGCCACCAGGATGGTCGGCCAGAACAGCCCGGGATTGAGCTTGACCAGTCCGAACACCGCGGGCTCGCTGCCGAGCGGCAGCAGCGTCGCCGAGATGAGCGAGATCAAGAAGACGCTGCTCAAGCCATACTTGGGCAGCGCCAGCGCCTCCAGCAGCGACGACAACCAGTTTTCCATCGCGCAGATTATCGGCAGCGGGGCATCGCTATACTGCGCCTCCCTGCTTCGAGCCTTGCCCACACCGTCAGCCATGAACATCGGCCCGATCGAGCTGCCGAACAACCTGTTCGTCGCCCCGATGGCAGGCGTCACCGACCGACCGTTTCGCCAGCTGTGCAAACGCCTGGGCGCCGGTTATGCGGTGAGCGAGATGGTGACCAGCAAGCGCGAGCTGTGGTCGAGCCTGAAGACCTCGCGTCGCGCCGACCATCAAGGCGAGGCCGCGCCGATCGCGGTGCAGATCGCCGGCGTCGATCCCGCGGAGATGGCCGACGCCGCGCGCTACAACATCGATCGCGGCGCGCGCATCATCGACATCAACATGGGTTGCCCGGCCAAGAAGGTGTGCAACGTGTTTGCCGGCTCGGCGCTGATGAGCAACGAATCGCTGGCGCTGCGCATCGTGGCCGCGGTGGTCGCAGCGTGCCAGCCGCGCGGCGCGCCGGTGACGCTGAAGATGCGCACCGGGCGCAGCGCGCAAGAGCGCAACGCCGTGGCCCTGGCGCGCGCGGCCGAAGCGGCGGGAGTGGCGATGGTCAGCGTGCACGGCCGCACGCGCGAGCAGGGCTTTCAGGGTCTCGCCGAATACGACACCATCGCCGCCGTCAAGGCCGCGTTGCGCATCCCGGTGGTGGCCAATGGCGACATCGATTCCCCCACCAAGGCGCGCGCGGTGCTGCAGCACACCGGCGCCGACGCGCTGATGATCGGCCGTGCCGCGCAGGGAAGGCCATGGATCTTTCGCGAGATCGCGCACGAGCTGGCCAGCGGCCAGGCGCTGGCGCCTCCGGCCACCGCGCAGGTGCGCGGCTGGCTGCTCGAGCATCTGCACGACCACTACGCGCTGCACGGCGAATGGAGCGGCGTGCGCAGCGCGCGCAAGCACATCGGCTGGGCGGTGCGCGCGCTGCCCGGCGGCGAGGCGTTTCGCGCCGTGATGAACACACTCGACAGCTGCGCTGCGCAGATCGAAGCGGTGGCGACATTCTTCGATCGGCTCGGCGAGCAGCATGTGCTGCTGCCTGCCGGCGCGAACGCCGCCAACGACGACACCCTGAGCCTCGCCGCATGAGCCGCCGCCTGATCGAGGACTGCGTGCGCGACACGCTGGAGCGCTACTTCGACGATCTGCGTGGCACCGAACCGCACGCGGTGCACGACATGATCATGAGCGCGGTCGAGAGGCCGTTGCTCGAAGTGGTGATGCGCCAGGCCGAGGGCAACCAGAGCAAAGCCGCCGATTGGCTGGGCATCAACCGCAATACGCTGCGTCGCAAGCTCGCCGACCACAAGCTGTTGAAATGATCCCCCCCGAAGCGGCCTGCGGCCGCCTCCCCCCAGAGGGCGACACCAGCGGCCCGGCAAAGCGCTTGCGCTTCAGCGAAGGCTCATATCGCGCAAGCCATGTGATGCCGGAGCTAAAGCGCTTGCGCTTCAGCGAAGGCTCACATCGCGCAAGCGATGTGATGCCGGAGCTAAAGCCGGTTCCGCGGAGCCTGCTCGACAACGTCCTGCTTCGAGTTGCGTCATGCCTCGTGCATTGATTTCCGTGTCGGACAAGACCGGCATCGTCGAGTTCGCGCGCGCGCTGCAGCAGCGCGGGGTGGCGCTGCTGTCCACCGGCGGCACGGCCAAGCTGCTGGCCGACGCCGGCCTGCCGGTGACCGAGGTGTCGCAGGTCACCGGCTTCCCGGAGATGCTCGACGGCCGCGTCAAGACGCTGCACCCGCGCATCCACGGCGGCCTGCTGGCGCGGCGCGACAAGCCGGAACACATGGCGGCACTGGCAGCGCACGGCATCGAGACCATCGATCTGCTGGTGATCAACCTCTACCCGTTTGCGCAAACGGTGGCGCGCGCCGACTGCACGCTCGACCAGGCGATCGAGAACATCGACATCGGCGGCCCGGCGATGCTGCGCGCGGCGGCCAAGAACTGGCGAGACGTCGCTGTGGTGATCGACCCGGCCGACTACCGCCAGGTGCTGGTCGAGCTTGATGCCGGCGGCCTCACGCGCGCCACCCAGTTCGGCCTGGCGAAGAAGGTGTTCGCGCACACGGCCGCCTACGACGGCATGATCTCCAACTACCTGGGTTCGCTGACCGACGATGCGCAGGCACGCCCGGCCGAGGTGCCCGCCCGCGCCGAGTACCCGGCGGTGTTCAACCTGCAGGTCGTCAAGGCGCAGGATCTGCGCTATGGCGAGAACCCGCACCAAAGCGCCGCCTTCTATCGCGAACACGACGCTGCACCGGGCACGCTGGCACACGCCAGGCAATTGCAGGGCAAGGAGCTCAGCTACAACAACATCGCCGACGCCGACGCGGCGTGGGAATGCGTCAAGACCTTCGACGAGCCGGCGTGCGTGATCGTCAAACACGCCAATCCGTGCGGCGTGGCGGTCGGCGCGACGGCGGCGCAGGCGTACGCCAAGGCGCTGCAGACCGACCCCACCAGCGCCTACGGCGGCATCGTGGCCTTCAACCGGCCGTTCGATGGTGCGGCGGCCGAACGCATCCATGCAGCCAAGCAATTCGTCGAGGTGCTGCTGGCGCCGGCCATCACCACCGAGGCGCGCACCCTGTTCGCGGCCAAGCAGAACGTGCGACTGCTCGAGGTGCCGATCTCGCAAGACGGCAACACGCTCGATTTCAAGCGGGTGGGCGGCGGCATGCTGCTGCAAAGCGCCGACGACCGCAACGTGCAGCGCGCCGAACTGAGCGTGGTGACGCGCAAGGTACCCACCGCGCAGCAGCTCGACGACCTGCTGTTCGCCTGGAAGGTGGCCAAGTTCGTCAAGAGCAACGCCATCGTCTATTGCGCGGGCGGCATGACGCTGGGAGTCGGCGCCGGCCAGATGAGCCGCGTCGATTCCTCGCGCATCGCCTCGATCAAGGCCGCCAACGCCGGGCTGTCGCTGCAGGGCTCGGCCGTGGCCAGCGACGCCTTCTTCCCGTTCCGCGACGGCCTCGACGTGGTGATCGACGCCGGCGCCGCCTGCGTGATCCAGCCCGGTGGTTCGCTGCGCGACCCCGAGGTGATCGCCGCCGCCGATGAGCGCGGCATCACGATGGTGCTCACCGGCGTGCGACATTTCCGGCACTGATTCACGGTTGCGCGCCACGCGGGGCGCACCTGCGCCGCAGTCCTCGCAGAATTTCTTGACGGCCCGTTTCCCGGGCCGCGCTCGGCGCGATGCGGGTCTCTGGCATGCGCCCTTGTGATGGAGGGTCTGCACCATGCAACGACGTCAAGCGATGGCCGCACTGGGCGGCCTCGGACTGATCGCGGCTCCCGCCGTGTGCCGCGCAGAAGCGGCAGCGCCGACCGGCGAGATCGTGCTCGGGCAAAGCGCGGTCCTCGGCGGGCCGCTGGGCGTGCCGATCCGCGCGTTGAATGCCGGCGCGCAGTTGGCGTTCGACGCCGTCAACGCCACCGGCGGCGTGCACGGTCGCAAGGTCCGCGTCGTCACCCTCGACGATGAACTGGCGCCACCGAAGGCGGTGGCCAACTACAAGAAGCTGCTCGAAGAGATGCAGGTGACGGCGCTGTTCAACTGCGTCGGATCCGGCACCACCGCGGCGGCGGCCAAGGTGCTGCAAGACAGCGGCGCGCCATCGGTCGGCGGGTACGCGGTGGCCGATTCGGCGCGCCAGAAGACCGTCGGCGCAGGCTTCTACGTGCGTGCCAGCACGGGCCGCGAGGCCGAGGTGCTGGTGCGGCAGCTGACGACGATCGGCATCGAGAAGATCGCCGTCGCGCACCTCGACAACCCCGGCGGCCAGGAGGCGCTCGGCCTGGTGACCCAGGCACTGCAGGCGCACAAGCTCAAGCCGGTGGCGGCGGGCGGCGCCAAGGGCGACGGCAGCAACATCGCCGAGTTGGGCCGCCAGGTGGCCGCCGCGCAACCGCAAGCGGTGATCATGTACCTGGGCGGCGTGCTGCCCGCCGACCTGATGCGCGCGGTGCGCGGCGCCGGCTGCAATCCGATGTTCTACGGCATGTCGATCGTCTCGGGCGAGGTCGTCGCCAAGTCGTTGGGCGAATCGAGCCGCGGGCTGGCGATCGCGCAGGTGATGCCGTTTCCGTGGAGCCAGGTCGACGCCGACGTCGCGCTCTACCAGAAGGCGATCGCCGCGACCAAGCAGGAGCCGAGCTACTACAGCCTGGAGGGCTGGATCAACGCGCAAGTGATGATCGAGGCGCTCAGGCGCACCGGCCGCGATCTCGCGCGCGCCAAGCTGCTGGCCACGTTGCGCGCACTGAAGATGCGCATCGCCGGGCTCGAGCTCGACTTCAGCGCCGAGGGCATCGCCGCGTCGCGCTTCGTCGAGCTGGTGCAGGTGCGCCACGACGGCCGCTACGTGCGCTGAAGGCCTGCACCGCGCCGGCTGAGCACGCCGGCGGCGCCCGGGCACCAGGGCGCAGCGCCGTGACCCACTCGCCGCATATGATCGCGCCCCATGACGCGCGCCGATGCGTTTGGGTACCTGCTCGCCTTCATCGCCCGCCTGATCACCGGCGCGCAAGGCCACTGGAAGGGTTGCCCGCCCAAGGCCGAGCAACGCATCTACTTCGCCAACCACCAGAGCCACTTCGACTGGGTGCTGATCTGGGCCGCGCTGCCCAGCGAGTTGCGCGCCACCACGAGGCCGATCGCCGCGCGCGACTATTGGACGGCCACGCCGTTCAAACACTGGATCACGCGCGAGGTGTTCCACGCGGTGTACGTGAGCCGGCAGCGCACCGACGACCAGGACCCGCTCGAACCGCTGATCGAGGCCCTGCAGCACGGCGACTCGCTGGTGATCTTTCCCGAGGGCACGCGCAGCAACAAGGGTGAGCCGCAGCCCTTCAAGAGCGGCCTGTACAACCTGGCGATGCAGTTCCCCGAGGTGCAGCTGATCCCCGCGTGGATCCACAACGTGCAACGCGTCATGCCCAAGGGTGAAGTGGTGCCGGTGCCGATCCTGTGCACGGTGACCTTCGGCGCGCCGCTGGGACGCATCGAGGGTGAAGACAAGCGTGAATTCCTCGAGCGCGCGCGCAGCGCCGTGCTGGCGCAGCGGCCGTCGATCACATGATGCGGCAAGCGGGCGCACACCGATGGGACTGAGATCGTTGTCGGTCAATGAGCAGGTAGCGCTGCTGTTCGTCAGCCTGTTCGGCGCGCTGCTGATCAGCACGATCGTCTGGACCGTGCTGTCGTTGCGCGAGGCGAGCGAGGCCGTGCAGCTGCGCCGCGCCCGCTTCGCGCGCGACCTGCGCGCGGTGTGGCTCGGCGCGGCGCTGTTCTGGCTGGCCTGGATGTCGGGGGCGGTGGGCGCCACCGTGCTGTTCGGCATCGTGTCGTTCCTGGCGCTGCGCGAATTCATCACGCTGATGCACACGCGGCGCGGCGACCACCGCGGGCTGATCCTGGCGTTCTTCGTCGTGCTGCCGCTGCAGTTCGTGCTCGCCGGCGGCCGCTGGTTCGATCTCTTCACGGTGTTCATCCCGGTGTACGTGTTCCTGGCCATTCCGGTGGTCAGCGCGCTGGCCGGCGACCCCGGGCGCTTTCTCGAGCGAAACGCCAAGATCCAGTGGGGCATCATGGTGTGCGTGTATGGTCTGAGTCATGCGCCCGCGCTGCTGTTGCTGGAGTTTCCCGGTTATGTGGGACGCGGCGCCTTCCTGCTGTTCTTCCTGGTGGTGGTCAGCACCAGCGCGCAGATCACGCAAGAGGCGGCCAGCCGCCGGCTGCGCGCGCTGCCCACGGCGCGCCACATCGATCGCAGCTTTTCGGCACGCGCATGGTGGCTCGGCGTGATCGCCGCGGGCCTGATCGGCGCGGCGCTGTACTGGGCGACGCCGTTCAAGCCGCTGCAGGCATTCGCGCTCGCCGTGCTGACCGCCGGCGCCGGCACGCTGGGTGAACTGGTGATGCGTGCACTCAAGCGCGACGCCGGGGTCACCGCGTGGGGCAATGCCAGCGCGCTCACCGGCGCGGTGGGCCTGCTCGATCGCATCGCGCCGCTGGCGTTCTCGGCGCCGATCTTCTTTCACCTGACGCGCTGGTACCTGCGCGTGTGACGATGCGGATCCTCGGCATCGATCCAGGCTTGCAGCGCACCGGTTTCGCCGTGGTCGAATGCGAAGGCGTGCGGCTGCGCTACGTGGCCAGCGGCACGATCAGCACGCTCGAAGCGCCGCGCGGCGAGTTGCCGCTGCGCCTCAAGCTGATCTTCGAAGGCGTCGGCGAGGTGGTGCAGCGCTATCAGCCCGACGCGGCGTCGGTGGAGATCGTGTTCGTCAACGTCAACCCGCAGAGCACGCTGCTGCTGGGCCAGGCGCGCGGCGCCGCGCTGGCTGCGCTGGTGGCCGGCGGCCTGCCGGTGGCTGAGTACACCGCGCTGCAGATGAAGAAGGCGGTGGTCGGCCATGGCCTGGCCACCAAGGCGCAGATCCAGTCGATGGTGGCGCGCTTGCTCGCGCTGCCGCGCGAGCCCGGCAAGGACGCCGCCGATGCGCTGGGCATGGCGATCACGCATGCACACGCGGCCGGCACGCTGGCCGCGCTGGCACGCTCGTCCCCTCTGGCGCGCCGGGCGCATGCGCAGTACAAACGCGGCAGAACCTATTGAATCAGGAGACACGACCCATGGCCTCACCCGTGAAGACCGAATGGACCTCGGTGGCCGTGCCGGGCGGCGCGTTCTTCGACGCCTACCTCGCTCGCCCGCCGGCCGGCACCGGGCCCGGCCTGGTGCTGTTCCAGGAGATCTTCGGCGTCAACGAACACATCCGCGCGCTGGCCGATCAGTACGCGCTCGACGGCTTCGTGGTGCTGGCACCCGACATCTTCTGGCGCTCGCAGCGCCGCGTCGAGCTCGGCTATGAAGGCGCCGACCGCCAGCGCGGCATCGAGCTGGCGACCCAGCTCAAGGGCGCCGAGCTCGGGCTCGACATGGTGGCCGCGGTCACCGCGCTGCGCGCGCGACCCGAGATCGACGGCGGCAAGGTGGGTGCGATCGGTTATTGCATGGGCGGCCGGTTGGCGTTCCTGTCGGCCGCCACAGCGGGCGTCGACGCCGCGGTGGCTTACTACGGCGGCGGCATTCACGATCAGCTCGACAAGGCGGCGCGCATCCAGTGCCCGGTGCAGTTCCACTACGCCGAGCGCGACGACCACATCCCGCCGGCGGCAGTAGACAAGGTGCGCACCGCGATGCACGGCAAGGCCGTCGAGGTGCTTGTGTACCCCGGCGCGATGCACGGCTTCAACTGTTGGGCGCGAGCGTCGTACCACGCGCCGAGCGCCGCGCTCGCGCACGGCCGCAGCCTGCAGTTCCTGGCCAACAACCTGTTCTAGGGTTGGGTTTCTTCCGGCGGCGGCCGGCCGGGCAACTGGCCGTCGATCAGCGCGGGCGGCGGCGGAGGCGGCGTGGGGAACCAGATGTCTTTGATCGCGCCACCGACTCGCGTGAAGATCCAGATGTTGAAGGTGGCCAGCACGATCACCACGGCGAAGCGGAAGAATCCGATGGCGCGCTGGCGCGCCACCTGCTCGCCGGTGCCCATGAAGACCGACCAGTACAGCCCCGACGCGCCCAGCGTCATCAGGATCAGCACCCCACTGGTGACGAAGATGAACTTCATCGCGCCGTGTTCACAGCAGCACCACCAATCGCTGGAGGATCAACACGCCGAAGAAAACGGCCGCGGCGAACAGCGTCCACTTCAGCACCAGCGCGCCGCGCGCACGCCACACCGGCAACCGGGTGCCGACGTACATCACGAAGCACAACAGGCTGGCCAACAACAGCAGACCGAACAGCAGGCGAAACAGCACCATCGGTGGATGCCATGCCTCACCAAGCCGGCGCCAGCTCGGCAAAGCCGGGCGGTGCCTGAGAGGCGTCGGCGAAGCTCACGGTCTGCGCGGCGCCGGGTTCGGCGAACAGTTTGCGCAGCAGCTTGTTGTTGAGCGCGTGGCCGCTGCGAAACGCCGTGTAGCGGGCGAGCATCGGGTGGCCGGCGACGAAGAGGTCGCCGATCGCGTCGAGCAGCTTGTGCTTGACGAACTCGTCGTCGTAGCGCAGCCCCTCGGCATTGAGCACGCGCGAGTCGTCGACCACGATGGCGTTGTCCATCGCGCCGCCGAGCGTCAGGCCGCGCGAACGCATGACCGCCAGGTCCTTGCTGAAGCCGAACGTGCGCGCCCGTGCGATGTCGCGCTTGTAGCGCCCGCTGCCCATGTCGAAGCTGACGCGCTGCCCGGTCGCGTCGACCGCGGGGTGCTTGAAATCGATCTCGAAGCTCAACGTGAAGCCGTGGTGCGGCTCCAGACGCGCCCACATCAAGCGGTCGCCCTCGCCCTCGCGCACTTCGACCGTGCGCGTGACGCGCCAGAATTTCTTGGGTGCGTCCTGCAGCGCGATGCCGGCGTTTTGCAGCAGGTAGACGAAGCTGGCCGCCGAGCCGTCCAACACCGGCACCTCGTCGGCGTCGATGTCGACCCGCAGGTTGTCGAGGCCCAGGCCGCAGCAGGCCGACATCAAGTGCTCGATGGTCTGCACCTTGGGTGCGCCGGGATCGCCGCCGGGCGAGATGGTCGAAGCCATGCGCGTGTCGCACACCGACTCCGGCCGCACCGGAATGTCCACCGGGCGCGGCAGGTCGACGCGCCGGAACACGATGCCAGTGTCGGGAGGCGCCGGCCGCAGGGTCATTTCGACCTTCTGCCCGCTGTGCATGCCCACGCCGACCGCGCGGGCCAGCGACTTCAGGGTGCGTTGCGCCAACATGACGCCATTGTAGGAAGCCTCGGCCGTGGCCTCGTCCGGCCCCTTGCGGCGTCCGTGGAGGATGCCGCCGGAACGGCGCAGCAGACTGATGCTCATCGCGCCTTCTCCGTTGGCCCCATGTCCGCGCTGAACAGAAACAAGCCCAGCGGCCGCCGCGGATCCGGCTTTGCCGGTCCGCTGGCGGCGCCCCCTAGAGGGGGAGACGGCCGCCAGGCCGCCTCGGGGGTGGGCGTCATCTAATCCGCCTGCTTGCGCAGGAAGGCCGGGATCTCGATCTCGTCCATGCCATTGGAGCTCAGCGCCTCCACCTTGGCCGCCGCCTGTGCCCGGTTGCTGCGCCAGACGCTGGGCGTGGCGTACTGGCCGTAGTCGGGCGGCGTGCCGTGCGTCTGGGCCTGGCCGGCGCCGTTGGCGCTGCTGCTGTGCGGCAGCGGCGTGTTGTCGGTGCCGGTGCGCTGCACCGGCGTGGACTGCACCACCGACAGCGGCGTCTGGGCCCGCTTGGCGTGAGACAAGCCGGTGGCGATCACCGTCACCCGCAGCTGGTCGCCCAGGCTCTCGTCGAAGGCAGCCCCGTAGATGATGTACGCATCGTCGGCGGCGTAGCGGCGGATGCAGTTCATCGCGTTCTTGCTTTCGTTGAGCTTGAAGGTCGCCTCGCTGGCGGCGATCAGCACCAATACCCCGCGCGCGCCCGACAGATCGATGCCCTCCAGCAGCGGGCAGGCCACCGCCAGCTCGGCGGCCTTGATCGCGCGGTCGGGGCCGCCGGCCATCGCGGTGCCCATCATCGCCTTGCCGGGTTCGCTCATCACCGTCTTGACGTCTTCGAAGTCGACGTTGACCAGCGCGTCCATGTGGATGATGTCGCTGATGCCGCCCACCGCGTTGCGCAGCACGTCGTTGGCGTGCGCGAACGCGGCGGTCTGGGTGACGTCGTCGCCGAGCACTTCGAGCAGCTTCTCGTTGAGCACGACGATCAGGCTGTCGACGTTGGCCTCGAGCTCGGAAGCCCCGGCGTCGGCCTGGCGCGCACGGCGCGGCCCTTCGAACTCGAACGGCTTGGTCACCACGCCGACGGTGAGCACGCCCATCTCCTTGGCGATGCGCGCGATCACCGGCGCCGCGCCGGTGCCGGTGCCGCCGCCCATGCCGGCGGTGATGAACACCATGTGCGCGCCGTCGAGCATCTCGCGCACGCGGCCTTCGGCCTCTTCGGCCGCCGCCTTGCCCTTGTCGGGCTTGCCGCCGGCGCCCAGCCCGCTGTCGCCGAGCTGGATCAGCGAGCGCGCGGTCGAGCGGTTGAGCGCCTGCGCATCGGTGTTGGCGCAGATGAACTCGACGTTCTGCACGCCGCTGCGAATCATGTGTTCGACGGCGTTGCCGCCGCCGCCGCCGACGCCGATCACCTTGATCAAGGTGCCTTGCGCGAATTCTTCGATCATTTCGATGGGCATTTGGTCTCTCCTGTCTTCAGACGTTGCAGTTGCCGTGAATGAAGCCGTGTGACTTCGACTCGCTGATTCCCGGGGTTTCGCGCGAACCCCTTCAAAAGTTGCCGACGATCCAGTCCTTGGCGCGACCGAACATCGACTTCATCGAACCGGTTTGCGATTGCGCCTTGTGTCCGCGTGCACGGCCCAGGCGCGCCTCCTCCAGCAGACCCATCACGGTGGCCGAACGGGGATTGGCCACCATGTCGTACAGCGCACCCGAGTAGGTGGGCACGCCCTTGCGAACGGGCTTCAAGAAAATGTCCTCGCCGAGCTCGACCATGCCCGGCATCACCGCGCTGCCGCCGGTGATCACGATGCCCGAGGACAGCAGCTCCTCGTAGCCCGACTCGCGGATCACCTGGTGCACCAGCGAATAGATCTCCTCGACGCGCGGCTCGATCACGCCGGCCAGCGCCTGGCGGCTCAGCATGCGCGGCGCGCGGTCGCCGAGGCCCGGCACCTCGAGCTGCGCGCCGGCGTCGGCCAGCAGCTGCTTGGCCACGCCGTGCTCGACCTTGATCTCCTCGGCGTCCTTGGTCGGCGTGCGCAACGCCATCGCGATGTCGCTGGTGATCAGGTCGCCGGCGATCGGGATCACCGCGGTGTGGCGGATCGAGCCGTCGGTGAAGATCGCAACATCGGTGGTGCCGGCACCGATGTCGACCAGCGCGACACCGAGATCTTTTTCGTCCGCGCTCAACACCGACAGCGACGACGCGCTCGGATTGAGCACCAGGTGCTCGACCTCCAGGCCGCAGCGGCGCACGCACTTCAGGATGTTCTCGGCCGCACTCTGGGCGCCGGTGACGATGTGCACCTTGACCTCGAGGCGGTTGCCGCTCATGCCGATCGGCTCCTTGACCTCGTGGCCGTCGATCACGAACTCCTGCGGTTCCACCAGCAGCAGCCGCTGATCGTTGGGGATGTTGATCGCCTTGGCGGTCTCGACCACGCGTGCCACGTCGACCGCCGTGACCTCGCGGTTGTCGCGCACGATCACCATGCCCGAGGAGTTCTGGCCGCGGATGTGGCTGCCGGTGATGCCGGTGTGCACGCGCTCGATCTTGCAGGCGGCCATCAACTCGGCCTCCTTCAGCGCGTGCTGGATGCTCTGCACGGTGGCGTCGATGTTGACCACCACGCCGCGCTTCAAGCCGTGCGACGCCGACACGCCCAGGCCCGCCAGCCGCATCTCGCCATCGGGCAGCATCTCGGCGACCACGCACATCACCTTGGCGGTGCCGATGTCCAGGCCGACGATCAGGTCCTTGTATTCCTTGGCCATCTTGGTGTGCCCTTGTGTGTTCAGTTGCGCGGGGCGCTCGAAGGATTGGTCGTGGTGACGCCCTTGAGGCGCACGGCATAGCCGTCGGCATGGCGCAGATCGGCTGCCAGCAGCGGGCGTTGGTACGTCGCCGTCACCTGCGGCAGCGTGCGCACGAAGCGTGCCGCGCGCGCAGCCACCGCATCGGGCTCACCGCGGCCCAGTTCGATCAGCACGCCGTTGGCCAGCCTGGCGCGCCACGCGCCGTGCCCGGTGAGCGTCAACGCTTCGATGCGGCTGCCCAGCGGCTCCATCGCCGGCGCCAGCACGCGGTGCATCGCCAGCACGCGCGCAGCGCTGCCGGCCGGCCCGGACAGCCGCGGCAGGTCGTCGTCCTCGACGTCGCCCAAGTTGGCTTCGAACACTTCGCCGAAGGTATTGACCAGGCGCTCGTCGCCGGCATCGGCGTTCCACAGCGCTGCGACGCGGTGCTCCTCCAGTTGCACCGCCAGGCGGTCGGGCCACATGCGCCGCACGGTGGCACGCCGCACCCACGGCACCGACTCGAAGGCATCGCGCGCCCGTTCGAGGTCCAGCGACAGGAAGCTGCCCGTCAACCGGGGCCCGACAATGGCCCGCACGGTCAGCGGCGAGTTGTGCGCCAGATCGCCCTCCAGCGTGATGCCGCGCAAGGCAAATGCCGGCAGCCGCGCCAGCCACCACATGGCGCCGGCCAGCAAGGCGATCGCCAGCAGCGTCAGCAGCACATTGGCGCCCACTTGCGCCAGGCGCACGTCGAACGGCAGCGGTGCCATCGTCGCGGTGCGGGCCATCGCGCTCAGGCTCCCCTGGCCGGCGCGGCAGGCGCATCGAGCCGCGAGGATGCGATCGGCGCGTCAAGGCGCGCCGAGGCCAGCAGCAGCAGACACAGCTGTTCGTACGAGATGCCCGCGGCCTTGGCCGACATCGGCACCAGCGAATGCCCGGTCATGCCGGGCGAGGTGTTCATCTCGAGCAGGAACGGCTTGCGATCGGACGCGCGCACCATCAGGTCGGCGCGGCCCCAACCGCGGCATTCGAGTGCACGATAGGCGGCCAGCACGATGCGCTGGATCTCGGCCTCCTCCGCCGTCGGCAGTCCGCTGGGCACGTGGTAGTGCACCTCGTCGGTGAAGTACTTGTTCTGGTAGTCGTATTTGCCCTCGGGCGCGGCGATGCGAACGACCGGCAGCGCGCGTGCGCCGGCACCTTCGCCCAGCACCGGGCAGGTGACCTCGACGCCGTCGATGAATTCCTCGCACAACACGTCGGGGTCGTAGCGCGCCGCCAGCCGCACCGCGTCCTGCATCTGCGAATAGCCGAGCACCTTGGTGACGCCGATCGACGAGCCTTCGCGCGGCGGCTTGACGATCAGCGGCAGGCCGAGGTCATCGGGCACCGTGCGCACGCGAGCGGCCGTCTGCTGGTCGGCATCCAGGCGTTGCCAGCGCGGCGTCGGCAGACCCTCGGCCAGCCACACGCGCTTGGTCATCACCTTGTCCAGCGCGATCGCCGAGGCCATCACGCCCGAACCGGTGTAGGGGATGCCGAGCAGTTCGAGCGCGCCCTGCACGGTGCCGTCTTCGCCATGGCGGCCGTGCAGCGCGATGAAGCAGCGTACGAAGCCATCGCGCTTGAGCTCGACCAGGTCGCGCTCGCGCGGATCGAACGCGTGTGCGTCGACGCCGCTCGATCGCAGCGCGGCCAGCACGCCGCTGCCCGACAGCAGCGAGATCTCGCGCTCCGCCGAGGTGCCACCCATCAGCACGGCGGTCTTGCCCATCGCGCCCGGATCGACCGTCATGTGTGGCCTCCCTCGCCCAGGCGTTCGACGAGTTGCCCCGGCACCACGCCGATCGAGCCGGCGCCCATCGCGATCACCACGTCGCCATCGCGCGCCTGCTCGGCGATCGCCTGCGGCAGCGCGGCGATGTCGTCGACGAACAGCGGATCGACGTGTCCGGCGACGCGCAGCGCACGCGCCAGCGAGCGCCCGTCAGCGGCCACGATCGGCGACTCGCCAGCCGCATACACCTCGGTCAGCAGCACCGCATCGGCCTGGCCCATCACCTTGACGAAGTCCTCGAAGCAGTCGCGCGTGCGGCTGTAGCGGTGCGGCTGGAACGCCAGCACGATGCGTTGCCCGGGAAAGGCGCCGCGCGCGGCCTCGAGCACGGCCGCCATCTCCACCGGATGGTGGCCGTAGTCGTCGATCAGCGTGAAGTGGCCGCCCTCGCGCGCCGGCAGATCGCCATAGCGCTGGAAGCGGCGAGCGACGCCGGTGAACTCGGCCAGCGCCTTGACCACCGGTGCATCGGGCAGTTCCAGTTCCGCTGCCACCGCGATCGCCGCCAGCGCGTTGCGCACGTTGTGCGTGCCGGCGAGGTTCAGCCGGATGTCCAGCACCGGCATCGCCGCACCGTTGCGGCGCTCGCAGCGAAAGTGCATGCGCCCGCCCGGCAACGCGATCACCTCGGTGGCGCGCACGTGCACGTCCGGGCCGAGGCCGTAGCGGATCACCGGGCGCGAGATCGCGTCGGCGATCGCCCGCACGCCGGGATCGTCGCCGCACACGATCGCCGCACCGTAGAACGGCATGCGGTGCAGAAAGTCGATGAAGGCCTGGCGCAGGCGGCCGATGTCGTGGCCGTAGGTCTCCATGTGGTCGGCGTCGATGTTGGTGACCACGCTGAGAATCGGCATCAGGTTGAGGAACGACGCGTCGCTCTCGTCGGCCTCGACGACGATGTAGTCGCCGACGCCCAGCCGCGAATGCGCACCCGCGCTGTTGAGCCGGCCGCCGATCACGAAGGTCGGGTCGACCCCCGCCTCGGCCAGCACGCTGGTCACCAGCGACGTGGTGGTGGTCTTGCCATGCGTGCCGGCGATCGCGATGCCCTGCTTCAGGCGCATCAACTCGGCCAGCATCACCGCGCGCGGCACCACCGGAATGCGCGCGGCGCGAGCGGCCAGCACCTCCGGGTTGTCGTCCTTCACCGCGGTGGAGGTGACCACCGCCTCGGCGCCTTCGATCTGCGCGGCAGCGTGGCCGATGAACACCCGCACGCCGAGCTGGGTCAGGCGCCGCGTCGTCGCGCTGGCCATCTGGTCCGACCCCGACACCGTGTAGCCCAGGTTGTGCAGGATCTCGGCGATGCCGCTCATGCCGGCGCCGCCGACGCCGATGAAATGGATGTGCTTGACCGCGTGTTTCATGCGGGCACCAGGCGATCCAGTTGATCGGCCACACGCGCGGCGGCTTGCGGCTTGGCCAGCGCACGCGCGCGTTCGGCCATCGCGCGCAGGCCATCGCGGTCCAGCCCCGACAACAGGTTGGCCAAGGTCTCGACCGTCAGCTCGACCTGCGGCAGGTGACGGGCGGCGCCGCGCTCGGCCATGTACAGCGCGTTGTCGCGCTGGTGCGACGTGGTGCTGACGATCAACGGCACCAGCACGCTGGCCACGCCGGCCGCGCACAACTCGCTGACCGTCACCGCACCGGCGCGGCAGACGATCACGTCGCACGCCGCCAGTCGCGCCGGCATGTCGTCGATGAACGGCACCACCTCGGCGGCCACGCCGTGCTGCGCGTAGCTCGCGCGCACGGCCTGTTCGTGCGCGATGCCGCTTTGGTGCACCACGCGGGGCCGCCGCTGCGCGCTCATGCGCGCCAGCGCCGCCGGCACCGTGTCGTTGAGCACCCGGGCGCCGAGGCTGCCGCCCACCACCAGCAGCGACAACGGCCCGCTGCGGTCGCGAAACCGCTCGGCAGGTGAGGGCAGCGTCTCGATCTCGGCTCGCACCGGATTGCCGGTGACTTCGGCATGGCGTGTCTTGGCGACCACCGGGCCATCGAATCCGAACGCCACCGCGTCAGCCACGGGCAGCAGCGCGCGCGTGGACAACAACAGCGACGCATCGGCATTGACCAGCACCAGCGGCTTGCCGAGCAGCGAAGCCATCAGGCCGCCGGGGAAACACACGTAGCCGCCCATGCCGAGCACGGCGCTCGCGCCGCGCGCACGCAGGATGCGCAGGCAGTCCCAGAACGCCTTGAGCAGACGCAGCCCACCGGTCAACGCGCCGAGCACACCTTTGCCGCGCAGGCCCGAGAAGCTGATCGCATCCAACGCGATGCCGGAGGGCGGCACCAGCCGGTTTTCCATGCCGCCCTTGGTGCCGAGCCAACTCACGCTCCAGCCGCGGCGCTGCACTTCGCGCGCCACCGCGAGCCCGGGGAACACGTGGCCGCCGGTGCCTGCGGCCATGACGACGAGGTGTCTGGTCCTCACGTGCGGCCTCCGCGCATCAGCTGGCGACTTTGACTTCGGCGCGCGCGCTGCGCGCACCTCACGTCGCTGCGCGACATGAGCCCGCACCGGAATCGCCACGTCGCGTGTTGCACACGCTCGCGCCCGCCCGCGCTACGCGCGATCGTGCGGCTCATGCGCGGCCTCCGCGCATGAGCTGGCGACTTTCTGAATCGACCCTGACCACGATCGCCAACGCGATCAGATTCATCAGCAGCGCCGACCCGCCAAAACTCAACAGCGGCGTCGTCAGCCCCTTGGTCGGCAGTGCACCGAGGTTGACTCCGATGCTGATGAACGCCTGGCCGCCGATCCAGATGCCGATGCCCTGACACATCAGGCCCGCGAACACGCGGTCGAGCACGATCGCCTGACGGCCGATCACGAAGATGCGGCGCGTGATCCAGAAGAACGCCGCGATCACGGTGGCCACGGCAACGAAGCCGAGCTCCTCGCCGATCACCGCGAGCAGGAAGTCGGTGTGCGCCTCGGGCAGGTAGTTGAGCTTCTCGACGCTGCCGCCCAGGCCCTCGCCGAACAAGCCGCCGCGGCCGAAGGCGATCAGCGAATGCGTCAGCTGGTAGGCCTTGCCCTTCGAGTACTTCTCGTTCCACGGATCGAGCCAGGCCCAGATGCGCTCGGCGCGCCAGTCGCTGAAGGCGATCATCGCGACGAACGCCGCCACCAGCACCGCGCAGATCAGCACGAACATGCGGCCGTTGACGCCGCCGAGGAAGAGAATGCCCACCGCGATCACCGCGATCACCACGAAGGCGCCCATGTCGGGCTCGGCCAGCAGCAACAGCCCCACCACCGCGAGCGCCACCGCCATCGGCCACACGGCCGTGAAGAAGTGCTCCTTGACGTCCATCTTGCGCACCATGTAGCTGGCCGCGTACATGGTGATCGCGAGCTTGGCCAGTTCGCTGGGTTGAAAGTTCAACAGCCCCAGCGGAATCCAGCGCCGTGCGCCGTTCTTGGCGTGGCTGACGAACGGCAGCAGCACGACCGCCAGCAGCAGCAGCGCGCCGACGAACAGCCACGGCGCCCACTTCTCCCACACCGCGATCGGCACCTGCAGCGCCAGCAACGCAGCGACGATGCCGATGGCGATCGACAACGAATGCCGCACCAGGAAATGCAGCTCGCTCAGGCGTGCGCCCTTGGGGTTGTCGGGCAGCGCGACGCTGGCCGAATAGACCATCACCAGGCCGAACGCGAGCAGGGCCACCACCAGCAGCACCAGCGTCTGGTCGAAGCCGGCGATGCGGGTGGGCGCGGCCGTCACGCGCTCCAGGCCGCTGCGCACCGGCAGTTCGCGCTGTCGCGGCAACCGCGTGGCGCGCCAGCGCGCCCACATCGCGCGCAAACCGAAGTGCTGCAGGGCGGCTTTCATGACGGCAACTCGCCTCGCTCGGCCGCCAATTCGTGCACTGCCCGCACGAACACCTCGGCGCGGTGACCGTAGTTGCGGAACATGTCGAGGCTGGCGCAGGCCGGGCTCAACAGCACCGCGTCGCCCGCGCGCGCCTGCTCGAAACACCAGCGCACCGCGGCCGGCAGATCGGCGTGGCGCTGCATCGGCACGCCGCTGTCGACGAGCGCCTGTTCAATGGCCGGCGCGTCGCGACCGATCAACGCCACCGCACGCGCGTGGCGCGCGACGGCTGAAGCGAGCGGCGAGAAATCCTGCCCCTTGCCGTCGCCGCCGAGGATCACCACCAGCCGCGCGGGGGACCTGTCGGCGCCCAAACCGATCAACGCCGCGACGGTCGCGCCGACGTTGGTGCCCTTGCTGTCGTCGAAGGCCTCGACCTCGCCGACGCGCCCCACCGGCTGCACGCGATGCGGCTCGCCGCCGTATTCGCGCAAGCCGTGCAGCATCGGCCCCAGCGGACAGCCGATCGCAGTGGCGAGCGCGAGCGCGGCCAGTGCATTGGCCGCGTTGTGGCGGCCGCGCAGGCGCAGCGCGTCGGCGGGCATCAAGCGCTGCAGGTGGATGTCGAGGGGTTCGTCCTTGCGGCGCTTGAGACCGGTCTCTTCGGGCATGGCGCGCACCAGCCAAGCCATGCCGCCCTCGGTGACCAGGCCATAGTCGCCCGGCAGCGCGGGTGCGCCGAGCCCGAAACGCACCACACTGCGCGGCAGCGTCTTGGCGCCGCGTGGCTTGCCCCTGGCCGCCACGGGCTGCGCAGGTGTGGCGACCATCGCCTCGACCAGCGGATCGTCGCGGTTGATCACCGCGATCGTGCGCTCGCCGAAGATGCGCGCCTTGGCCGCCGCGTAGGCCGCCATGTCGCCGTGCCAATCCAGATGATCCTGCGTCAGGTTGAGCACCGCGGCGGCACTGGGCTCGAAGCCGCGCACGGTGTCGAGTTGAAAGCTCGACAGCTCGAGCACCCACACCTGGGGCAGCGCACCGTCGTCGAGCACGCGCATCAGCGTGTCGAGCATGGTCGGGCTGATGTTGCCGGCGGCCACCACGCCGCGGCCGGCGCGCTCGACCAGCAGCGCGGTCAGCGCGGTGGTGGTGGTCTTGCCGTTGGTGCCGGTCACCGCCAGCAATTGCGGCGCGTAGTCGCGCTCGGCACGCAGCGCGTCGAGTGCCTGCACGAAGAGCTCCAGTTCACCGGCCACTGGCACCTTGTTGTCGCGTGCGGCCTGCAGCAGCACCGCGACGCGCGGATCGCTCGGGGCCAGGCCCGGGCTCTTCAGCAGCAACTGCACGCCCTGCAGCGATTCGGCGCCGAGCGCACCGCTGCGCAGGTCCGCGCCGGGCACCTGCTCACGCAGCGCGGCGAGCTGGGGGGGCGACTGCCTCGAGTCCCACACCGACACCCGGGCGCCGTTTCGTGCGCACCAGCGCGCCATCGCGAGACCCGACTCGCCGAGCCCCAACACCAGGACCTGTTGACCGTGCAGCGACAGCAAAGTCACCACGCCCCCTTGGCCCTGCGGGCCGTCCCCCCGAGGGGGAGCGAACGACTTCGGAGCGGCCGTGCGTCGTTCATCGCGTCACCGCAGCTTCAGGCTGGCCAGCCCGACCAGGCACAGCAGCATCGTGATGATCCAGAACCGCACGACCACCTGCGTCTCGGTCCAGCCGCTCTTCTCGAAGTGGTGGTGCAGCGGCGCCATCAGCAGGATGCGCCGCCCCTGGCCGTACTTGCGCTTGGTGTACTTGAACCAGCCGACCTGGATCATCACCGACAGCGCCTCGACCACGAAGATGCCGCCCATGATCGCCAGCACGATCTCCTGGCGCGTGATGACGGCGATGGTGCCCAGCGCACCACCGAGCGCCAGCGCGCCGACGTCGCCCATGAACACCTGCGCCGGGTGGGCGTTGAACCACAGGAACGCCAGCCCGGCACCGGCCATCGCGGAGCAGAAGATCAACAGCTCGGCCGCCCCCGGGATGTGCGGGAACAGCAGGTACCGCGAGTAGTCGGCGCGGCCGACCACGTAGGCGAAGACGCCGAGTGCCGAACCGACCATCACCACCGGCATGATGGCCAGACCGTCCAACCCGTCGGTCAGGTTGACCGCGTTGCTCGAGCCGACGATCACGATGTAGGTCAGCCCGATGAAGCCGAACACGCCCAGCGGGTAGCTCACCGTCTTGAAGAACGGCAGCATCAGGTCGGCCTTGGGCGGCAGGTCGTTGGAAAATCCGCTTTGCACCCAACGCACGAACAACTCGAAGACGCGCAGGTTGGTGGTCTCCGACACGCTGAAGGCCAGATACAGCGCGGCGATCAGGCCGATCACCGATTGCCAGAAGTACTTCTCGCCCGACGGCATGCCCTCGGGGTTCTTCTGCACCACCTTGCGCCAGTCGTCGATCCAGCCGATGGTGCCGAAGCCGAAGGTCACCAGCAGCACGATCCAGACGAAGCGGTTGCTCCAGTCGAACCACAGCAGCGTCGACACACCGACGCCGATCAGGATCAGCACGCCACCCATCGTCGGCGTGCCGCGTTTGATCAGGTGCGTCTGCACGCCGTATTCGCGCACCGGTTGGCCGATCTTCAACTCGGCCAGCCGGCGGATCACCCAGGGCCCGAACGCCAGCCCGATCAGCAGCGCCGTCATCGCGGCCAGCACGGCGCGCAACGTGAGGTACTGGATCACGCGCAGGAAACCGAGCGACTCCGGGAAGTGCGCCTGCAGCCATTGCGCCAGCGTGATCAGCATGCAATGCGTCCCATCGTCTGCAGCTCAGTGCGCATGCGAAGCCTCCTGCGGCACCAGCGCACGCACCACCCGTTCCATGCCCATGAAGCGCGAGCCCTTGACCAACGCCGCGGCGCAGCGCGGCGCCTCGGCCAGCGCGGCGACCAGCTGCGGCGCATCGGCGAAGTGCCGCGCGCCGGAACCAAAAGCGTGCGCCGCGTGTTCGCACAACGGGCCGGCCAGCCACAGGAACTCGACGCCACGCTCGCGCGCATAGGCGCCGACCTCGGCGTGAAACTCCGGGCCGCGGGCGCCGACCTCGCCCATGTCGCCCAGCACCAGCCAACGCGGGCCCGGCAGGCCGGCCAACAGATCGATCGCCGCGCGCACCGAGTCGGGGTTGGCGTTGTAGCTGTCGTCGACCAAAGCAACGCGCGCGCCGTCGCGCTGCCACGTCAGCAGCCGCGAGCGCCCGCTGACCGGCCTGAAACGATCGAGGCCCTGCACGACCGCGGCGAGCGGCGCGCCGGCGGCCAGCGCCGCCGTCGCCGCGGCCAATGCGTTGTGCACGTTGTGTGCGCCCGCGGCGTGCAGCATCAACTCTGCGGAGCCCGCTGGCGTGCGCGCCTGCAGCAGCCAATGGTCGCCGAGCCAGGTCGCCTTGGCCGTGACGTCGGCCTTGCCGCTGGCTGCGAACGTGAGCCCTTTGCGCGCACCGGCCTGCGCGCGCCAGGTCGGCGCCTGAGGATCGTCGGCAGGGAACACCGCGACGCCCGACGCCGGCAGCGCTTCGATCACGGCGCCGTTCTCGCGCGCCACCGCTTCGACGCTGGCCATGAACTCCTGATGCTCACGCTGCGCGTTGTTGACCAGCGCCACCGTCGGTGCGGCGATGCGCGCCAAGGTCGCGATCTCGCCAGGGTGGTTCATGCCGAGCTCGACCACCGCTGCACGATGCCGGTGGCGGTCGTCCTGGCGCAGCCGCAGCAGGGTCAGCGGCACGCCGATGTGGTTGTTGAAGTTGCCCTCGGTCGCCAATGCGGCATCGCCGCACCAGGCACGCAGGATGCCGGCCAGCATCTGCGTCACGGTGGTCTTGCCGTTGCTGCCGGTCACCGCGATCAGCGGCAGCGTCATGCGCCGGCGCCACGCAGCGGCCAGATCCTGCAACGCGCGCAGGCTGTCGCCGACCAGCAGGCCGGGCAGCGACGCCTCGGCCAACCCGCGCTCGGCCATGGCCGCCGCCGCGCCCGCGGCTCGGGCCTGCCTGAGAAAGGCGTGGCCATCGAAACGTTCGCCGCGCAACGCGACGAACAAATCGCCCGCGCGCAGGCTGCGGGTGTCGGTGTGCACACGCTCGAGCACGAGCGCGCCATCGCCCACCAACGTGGCACCCGGCACCATCGTCTGCGCCTGCGCCAAGGTCATCATCCTGCGAGCCCCCCGAGCGCGCCGCCGCGCAGCGCCAGCGCCGCCGCCGCCACGGCCGCGTCGCTGAACGGGCGTTTGACGCCGGCCACTTCTTGCGTCTCTTCATGCCCCTTGCCGGCGAGCAGCACCACGTCGCTCGCGGCGCCGCGCACCACCGCTTCATGGATCGCGGCCCGCCGATCTTCGATCACGTCAACCGCGTCGCTGTCGGGAATGCCGGCCAGGATCTGCGACAAAATCAGCGCGGGCGCTTCGTCGCGCGGGTTGTCGCTGGTCAGCACCACGTGGTCGGCGTGCTGATGCGCGATCGCGCCCATCAGCGGGCGCTTGGTGGCATCGCGGTTGCCGCCGCAGCCGAACACGCACCACAGTCGGCCGCCACGCGCCTGGGCCCACGGCCGCAGGGCTTGCAGCGCCTGATCGAGCGCATCGGGGGTGTGCGCGTAGTCGACCACCACCATCGGCGCGTCGGTGCCGGCAGGCACTTGCTGCATGCGGCCGGGCACCGACGACAGGGCCGGCACCACGCTCGCCGCGGCGGCGAGCTCGACGCCTAGCGCGCGCAATGCGCCGATCACCGCCAGCAGGTTGCTCGCGTTGTAGCGGCCGATCAGGCCGGCGCGCACCGGCAGCGACCTGCCGCCCTCGATCAGATCGAAGGCCAAGCCGTTGCCTTCGAAGCGAAGGTTGCGCGCCTGCAGGTCTGCGGCATCGCGCAGCGAATAGGTCCACAGCGCTGGCGGCGAGGCGGTGGCGCTCAACTCGTCGGCCAACGCGGCGCCCTGCTCGTCGTCGATGTTGATCACCGCGGCACGCAGACCGGGCCACCCGAACAGCGTGCGCTTGGCCGCCCAATAGGTCGGCATGTCGCCGTGGTAGTCGAGGTGGTCGCGCGTGAAGTTGGTGAACTGCGCCACCGCGATGCGTGTGCCGGCGAGGCGGTCGTCGACCAGACCGATCGAAGAGGCCTCCATCGTGCACGCCACGAGCCCCTGCGACACGAAGCGGCTCAGCGTGGCTTGCAGCATCACCGCGTCGGGTGTGGTGAGGCCAGTGGCCTGCAATGCGAAGCCCCGCTCGCCCGCGCGCGGCGGCTCGCCCACACCCAGCGTGCCGACCACGCCGCAGCGGCGGCCGAGCGCGGTGAGCGCCTGCGCGGTCCACCAGGCGACCGAGGTCTTGCCGTTGGTTCCGGTGACCGCCACCACGTCGAGTGCGCGGCTGGGTTCTTCGTACCACGCATCGGCGATCGCGCCGGCAGTGGCCTTGAGCCGCGGCAAGCATGCGATGCGCGAATCGTCGAACGCGAACGCGTCAGCGCCGGCGTCGTCGACCAGGCAACGCGCAGCACCGGCGGCCAGCGCCTCGCGCACGTGCTGGCGGCCGTCGTGGCGCGCACCCGGCCAGGCGAGGAAGGCGTCGCCTACCGCGACGCGGCGACTGTCGGTGCACAGCGCGCGACTGCCGCCGGCGCGCAGCCATGCGACGGCGCTTTCGGCATCGCGCAAAGCCGTGGCCGCCATCAACGGCCTCCCGTGGCGTCGGCCTGCGCCAGCGCCTGCGCGACGATCTGACGCCGCACGTCGATGTCGGGCGGTACGTTGAGCAGGCGCAGCGTCTGCGACACCACCTGGCTGAACACCGGTGCGGCGACGTCGCCACCGAAGTGCCCGCCCACGCTCGGCTGGTCGATCATCACCGCCACCACCACGCGCGGGCTGGTCATCGGCGCCATGCCGACGAACCAGGCGCGGTGCCGGTTGCCGAGGTATTCGCCCCCTTCTTGCGCATGCGCGGTGCCGGTCTTGCCGCCGACGCTGTAGCCCATGGCCTGCGCGCGGGTGGCCGTGCCGCCGGTTTCGGTGACCATCTGCAGCATCTTGCGCACCTCGCGCGCCACTTGCGGCGACAGCACGCGCACGCCAGCCGCCGGCTGCTCCTGGCGCAACATGGTGACCGGCACGATCTCGCCGTCGCGTGCGAACACGGTGTAGGCCCGTGCCATTTGCAGCAGCGACGCTGACAGCCCATAGCCGAATGCCAGGCGCGACTGGTCCACCGGCCTCCAGCTCTTGTAGGGCCGCAGGCGGCCGCTCACCGCGCCGGGGAATTCGATCTGCGGCCGCTGCCCGAAGCCGACGTTGCTGTACAGGCTCCACAGTTCGGCCGGTTCCATCTGCATCGCCAGCTTGGCCGCGCCGATGTTGCTGGAGTGCTGGATGATCTCGGTCACCGTCATCGCGTCGCGTGGGTGCGTGTCGTGGATCGGTTTGCCACCCACCGAGAACGACGCCGTGTTGATCACGGTGCCCGGCCGCACGCGACCGCTTTCGAGTGCCCATGCGGCGACGAACGGCTTGACCACCGAGCCGGGCTCGAACGTGTCGGTCAGTGCACGGTTGCGCGCGGCCTCGGTGAATTGCTCCTTGCTCAGGCTGCCGCGTTGCGCGGGGTGGTAGCTCGGGTAGTTGGCCAGCGCCAGCACCTCGCCGGTGACGACGTCGATCACCACCGCGCTGCCGGCCTTGGCCTTGTGCTCGAGCACCGCGTCGCGCACACGCTGATAGGCGAAGAACTGCACCTTGGTGTCGATCGACAGCTGGATCTCGCGGCCGTGCATCGGATCGACGGCCTCGGTGTAATCGTCGACCACGCGGCCGACGCCGTCGCGCACGATGCCGCGCTGGCCATCGCGGCCCTCGAGGTCCTTCTCGAACGCCAGCTCCACGCCCTCCTGGCCGCGCTCGCGGATGTCGGTGAAGCCGACCACATGCGCCGACGCTTCGCCCTCGGGATAGCTGCGGGTGTAGCCGGGTTCGGCGCGCAGCCCCTTGATGCCCAGCGCGCGGATCTGGCGCCATGCCTCGTCGGACAGCTGGCGCCTGAGCACCAGCTCGGTGAGGCCCTTGGCGGACACCCGCTCATCGAACTCGCGCATCGTCATGTCCAGCAGGCGCACCAGTTCGCGCCGCTGCGGCAACGTGGCACTGAACAGCTTCAGGTTCAGGTACACGGTGTCGGAGGCCACGCTGGTGGCCAGGATCAGGCCATTGCGGTCGATGATGCGCCCGCGGCTGGCCGGCACGTCGTAGGTGTGCACGAAGCGGCGTTCGCCCTGCTCGAGATAGAAGTCGCTGGCGACGATCTGCACGTACACCGCGCGGCCGAGCAGCAGCATGAAGCCCAGCGCCACCATCACCACCAGGAACCGGCTGCGCCACGGTGGCGTCTTGGACGCCAGCAGCGGGCTGCTGGCGTAGGCTAGGCTGCGCGCGCTCACCGCTGCGCTGGGCCTGCGCTTGAGCGCGATCATCTCGACACTCCGGAGGCGGCCGTGTCGACCACGAAGTACGTGATCGCCGGCGTGATGGTGCGCATCGCGAGCTTTTCGCGCGCCACTTTCTCGACGCGCAGGTGCGTGGCCTGGGCCTGGCGCTCGGCCTCCAGGCGCTGCGCCTCGCCATCGAGCCGCGCCAGTTCGTCGCGCGCGCGGTTGGTCTCGTCGAACAGACGCCTGGACTCGTACGAGGTCTGCACGAGGGCCAGGCAGCTGAAGATCAGCGCCAACAGCAGCACGACGTGACCGCGGTTCATCGCGCCTCCGTGCGTTCGGCCACCCGCATCACCGCCGAGCGTGCGCGTGGATTGGCCAGCACCTCCGCCGGTGTGGCTCGCACCCGTGCCACCGCCTTCAGCCGCGTGGGTGCCGCAGGCGCGAACGGTGCGCGGCGGTCGGGCTCGCTGCGGCTCTCGCGCGCGATGAACCGCTTGACGATGCGGTCTTCCAGCGAGTGGAAACTGATCACCACCAAACGCCCCTTGGGAATCAACAGGTCCATGGCGGCACTCAGCCCTTGCTCGAGATCCTCGAGCTCAGCGTTGATGAAAATCCGAAGAGCTTGAAACGTGCGCGTCGCAGGGTCCTGGCCCGGCTCGCGGGTTTTGACCGCACGAGCCACGACTTCGGCCAGTTCGAGGGTGCGTCCAACCGGCCGCCCGCTCGCGCGGCGAGCAACAAGCGCTTTTGCAATCGGAACAGCAAACCGTTCTTCTCCATACTCACGGATCACCTCGGCAATATGGCGCTCATCGGCCCGGGCCAAAAACTCCGCAGCGGTCTCGCCACGGCTCGTGTCCATGCGCATGTCCAACAGCGCGTCGAATCGGAAGCTGAAGCCGCGTGTGGGCTCGTCGATCTGCGGCGAGCTGACGCCCAGATCGAGCAGCACGCCATTGACGGCTGAGATTCCACGCGCGGCCAGTCGTTCGCGCATCGAAGCGAAGCTGCCGTGCTCGATCGCAAAACGCGGATCGTCGATACGATCGGGCTCGAGGGTGGCCGCCTGCACGGCCTGCGGATCCTTGTCGAACGCCAGCAGCCGGCCCGCCGGCGACAGCCGCGACAGCAGCGCACGTGCATGGCCCCCACGGCCGTAGGTGCCATCCACGTAGATACCGCCGGTGTCGCCGACGACCGCATCGATCGCTTCGGGCAACAGGACGGGAATGTGCGGCCATGCCTGTGTGTGCATCAAAAGACGAAGCTCTTGATCGCCTCGGGCATCGGGCTTTGCTTGACCGCCGATTCGTGCGCCGCGTAGCGCGCGGTGTCCCACAGTTCCAGGCGCGGGCCCACGCCGATCAGCAACACATCGCGGATCAAACCGGCGTCGCGGCGCAGCTCGGGCGAGATGTGGATGCGTGAGCCGGAGTCGATGTCGACATCGACCGCACTGCCGATGAAGATGCGGCGCCAGCCGTCGGCCTCCATCGGCAAGCTCATCAATCGCTCACGCAACTGCAGCCAGGCGGGACGCGGCAGCACGAGCAGGCAGTCGACCGGATGCTTGACCAGAGTCAGCTGGCCGCCCACCGCCGCCATCAACGCATCACGATGACGCGAAGGCACCGCGATGCGGCCCTTGGCGTCCAACGTGAGCGCAGACGTCCCCTGAAACAAACTTTCCGGCACCTTGCCCCACCCTGAACCACAGTGCGGCACTGTAACGGACGTTGAACGGTCAGGTCAACGGTTTGCGAATGAAAAAATCAATGAAATCAAATACTTAGTTGCCTTCGTTCAACCATCAGAACAGAGTCGTCAAAAATGCTTCAAAAATAACGACTTGCGGGACTATCTACAAGTTTTAAGTTCAATGTCAATCGATGGACTGAGCGCACCAGACCCCTGGGAAAGTCCGCAGACCGCCCAAAGGCTTCGTCGCCTGGGGCTCGCAGACAAGTCATTGAGGCCGATGCCGGTGGCGTCGAACCCAGTGGAATCGCCGCGTGGTAGCCGGCACGGATGACCGGCGTGTGCACCTGGGCGGCCATCGCAGTCTCCACCGGCCCCGGTGCCACGGCGTTGACGCGAATCCCCTGCGCGCCCAATTCGGCCGCCTGCTGACGCATCAGGTGGATCAACGCGGCCTTGCCGGCGCCGTAGGCCGCGCGCAGCGTGCTCGCGCGCAGCCCGGAGACCGATGCGATGGACGCGATGCTGCCACCGCCGTGGCGCACGCGCGGAAGCAATCCTGGTCATGGCAGGAACGCATGCTTGGCCGCCTCGACGGCGGTCCTAGTTCGACTGTTTGATCAACCGGCCCGATGCCTGCTGCACTGGCCGCGCGTTCATCGGGTAGAGCCGCGAGAACACGTCGATCTGCTCGGACGACACGCTCACGGCTTGCTGCATCACCATCCACAACACGCCTTCGCTGCACGGCGGAGTGGTCAACGAGCCCATGTAGGTGAAGTAACGCGTGTCCTTGGGCAACAACTGGTTCAGGTCGAGCGCCGCACGTGCGCTCACTTCATCGCCCTTTTCCAGCGGCAGGTTGTTCCACACCGATTGCACCAGCGGGTGCGCGCTGCCACGCTCCAGCAGCACGGCCACCACCGCCACGCGGCCGCCGGCGTCCTTGTGCACCAGGTGCGCCACCATATCGAACTGCTTGCCGTCGATGCGTTCTTCCGACGGCCGGTGAAAGTGGAACTGCACAAGCTCGAAACGCCGGCCCATCACCTCGATCGAATTGCCCGGCGCCACGTTCACCTGCACCGTGTGGCCGTTGTCGATCACACGAAAGGCGCTCGGCTTGTAGTCGAACTGCACGGGGTCCAGGTCGACGCGGATGCCGTCGCGAATGTCGATCGGGCTCTGGCGCGTGCCGCTGGCGCACTTGCTGAACTCGGGCTTGAGCCGGCCCCACGCTTGCGGACCCGCCTCGCCGTCGTACGACCAATGGCCGTCGCCGGCATGCGCGGCGGGCTTCACGGCGGCGGCCCTGACGGTCGGCACCTTGCGCGGCGCTTCGGTCTGCGCCGTGAGTTGCAGTTCGCCGTCGGGCTGCGTGCTGACGCGCACCACGGCGTCGCTCTTGCCTTCGCTGGCCTTGGTCGCGCCGAGCTTGGCCGCCAGCCGCTCTCGCAAGTCCTGCATCGGATCGACCGCGATCGGGCCGCGTGCTGCCTTCTTGGCCTTCAGCGCGGGCTGTTCGGGCCTGGCATCCACATCGGCATCGTGCGACGGTGGCTCGGCCGCGCGGAGCGCCGGCGATGACACCCAGACGATGACAAGGGTCAACAGGGATCTGCAGAGAGTCGACATGGCAGTCCATCGCGTGCCGGACGCGGGCGGCCCGGTTCGACTGTGTTTCGGCAGCGCAAGCGAAGACTTGAGGGCGATCGGGCGGCGCCGCCTCACTCAGGCAAGCGGTGCCGCACCCAGGCCCAGCCGATCAGGCCCAGTCCAAACATCGCGGCGGCGGCGACCGCCAGACTGCGCGTGCTGTGCATCACCGCCGGCGAGAGCACGCCTGCCACCAGCGCGTTGACCGCCGCGCCGATGCCGGCTTGCAGCGATGAGGCCATGCCGCGCCGCTGCGGCGACAGATCGAGCAGCATCAGCGTGACCAGCGGCGTCATCAGCGACCAGCCGAAGGCGTACAGCGTCACCGGCCACAACGCCCAGCGCGCGTCGGCGCTCCACATCAGGTTCGCGCCGACGTTGACGAGCACCATCGCGGCCATGATGGTGAAGCCCCAGCGCACCTGGCGGCGCCGCGCCACCCGCCCGGCCAGGCGCCCGCAGACCCAGGCTCCGGCCATCACGCAGGCGATCGACAGCATGAAGTAGACGAAGAACTGGGTCGGCGCCAGCTGGAGGTGGCGGCCCAGCCACTCCGGCGAACTGAGCACGTACAGGAAGAACCCGTTGAACGGCAGCACGCTCGCCAACACCAGTACGACGAATCGAGCATCGCTGGTCAACGTCCAATAGCCGCGCAGCAGCGGGCCGATGCGCAACGACTGCCTGTGCTGCGGCGGCAACGTTTCGGGCAGCCACGCCACGCACGACAGCCACAGGGCCAGCCCCACTGCCGCCAGCAACCAGAAGATCGATGCCCAGCCCCAGTGCACGAACAACAGGCCGCCGATCATCGGCGCCAACGCCGGCGCGACGCCGAAGAACAGCGTCATGTGCGACATCATGCGTTGCGCGTCCACCGCATCGAACAGGTCGCGCACGATCGCACGCGCCACCACCATGCCGGCACCGCCCGACAGGCCCTGCACCACGCGCCACGCCACCAACTCGCCGATGCGGGTGGACAGCGCGCAGCCCACCGACGCCAGCGCGAACACACCGATGCCCGCCAGGATCACGGGGCGGCGGCCGAAGCCGTCGGACAACGCGCCGTGGAACAGATTCATCACCGCGATGCCCAGCAGGTATGCCGACAAGGTCTGCTGCATCTGCAGCGGGCTCGCGGCCAGCGACTGCGCGATGCCGCTGAAGGCCGGCAGATAGGTGTCGACCGCAAACGGCCCCAGCGTGCCCAGGCTGCCAAGCAGCGCGGCCAGCATCCAGCGCGGGCGGGCCCAGTGGACGGAAACGGGTGTCGGGTTGCTCATGCCGGATTGACACGGCCGGCTTGTGCCTGCGCCCGCGCGCCGTGAAAGGCAGTGTAGCCGCGCGCATCGCAGCGGCCCCTCGCACGGCGGCCGCCTCCGTGCCATGCTGCGGCTTGCGTGGACCGTGATGCGGAGGCCACATGAACCATGCCGATCTGAATCGGCGCCGCGTGTTGCATGGGGTCGTCGCGGCGGCGGCGGTGCTGGGTGCGCCTGCACTGGCGTCGTCGCGGCGAGTGATGGCTCGCATGACCGATGGGCCGTTTTATCCGCCGCGCGCGTGGCGCGAGCGCTGGAGCGATTGGGATGCCGATCTCACTCGTGTGCAGCACGCGCCGGCCGGCCGCGCGGCGCAAGGCGAACACATGGGGCTCGAAGGCCGCGTGGTCGACAGCTCCGAACGCGCCATCGACGGCGCTGCCATCGAGATCTGGCAATGCGACGCGTTGGGCCACTATCGCCATCCGAGCACCGAGCCCACGATGGATGCGGTCGACGAGGCGTTCCAGGGGTTCGGCGCCACGCGCAGCGAGTCGCTGGGTCAGTTTCGCTTCCGCACGATCAAGCCAGTGCCCTATCCGGGCCGCACGCCGCACATCCACGTGAAGCTGCGGCATCCGAGCTTCGGCGAGTTGACCTCGCAGCTGTTCGTGGCCGGCGAAGCAGGCAATGCACGCGACTTCCTGTGGCGCTCGCTGTCTGCCAACGACCGGCCCGGCCTGGAGATGCGCCTGCAAAGCGCCGCCAACGACAGCGGCTTGCGCTGGCGGGTCCGCCACGACCTGGTGGTGCCCGCCTGATGTCGGGCGATGTCTCAGAAAAAAAAGTGAAGCAAGCCGATAGGCCGGATTCTGTGCAGCCGCACCTCCTTGCGAAGGCACGACCGTGACCGCCATTCGTCTGGGCCAGGCGATCGCTCACCCGGCTCGATGCCACCTACCCGCCGGCTCCGCGGGCCACCTCATCGCCGGCCTATTTGGTGTTGCTGCGCGCAAAGATTACCGCGTTTCACCCCCCTTTGGTGCTCGTGACTCCGGCTTTCGCCTTTGTCGCGGCCCCAAAGGGTCTCGTCTCTGTGGCTCTGATTCGCACCTTGCGGTGGGGAGGCGTTACCTCCTGCGCTGCCCTGTGCAGTCCGGACCTTCCTCCAGTGCGGCCTTTCGGCACCATGCACCAGCGGCGGCCTGGCTTGCTTCACCGTGCGATTATCCCGTGCGCGCCACCCTCAGGAGAAGCCCATGAAAGCCAACGACATCCTCGCCACCATCGGCAACACGCCGCACATCCGGATCAACCGCTTGTTCGGCTCCGGTCGCGAGGTGTGGATCAAGTCCGAGCGCGCCAACCCGGGCGGATCGATCAAAGACCGCATCGCGCTGTCGATGGTTGAAGACGCCGAGCGCAGCGGTGCGTTGAAGCCCGGCGGCACGATCATCGAGCCGACCTCGGGCAACACTGGCATCGGGCTGGCGATGGTGGCAGCAGTCAAGGGGTATCCGCTGATCCTGGTGATGCCCGACAGCATGAGCGTCGAGCGCCGCCGCCTGATGCTGGCCTACGGCGCCAAGTTCGAGCTGACGCCGCGCGAGAAAGGCATGAAGGGTTGCATCGCGCGTGCGATGGAACTGCTGGAGAGCACACCCGGCGCGTGGATGCCGCAGCAGTTCGAGAACCCGGCCAACATCGAGGTGCACGTGCGCACCACGGCCGCCGAGGTCGCCGCCGATTTTCCGGACGGGCTCGACGCGCTGATCACCGGCGTGGGCACCGGCGGCCACCTCACCGGCTGCGCACAGGTGTTGAAGAAGAAATGGACCAAGCTCAAGGTGTTCGCGGTCGAGCCGACAGCCTCGCCGGTGATCAGCGGCGGCCAACCGAGCCCGCACCCGATCCAGGGCATCGGTGCCGGCTTCATCCCGACCAACCTGCACACGCAGTTGCTCGACGGCGTGATCCAGGTCGAGGCCGAGGCCGCGCGGGAGATGGCACGGCGCTGCGCGCGCGAGGAAGGCATGTTGGTGGGCATCTCCAGCGGCGCCACGCTGGCGGCCATCGCGCAGAAGTTGCCCGAGTTGCCGGCCAACGCGCGCGTGCTCGGCTTCAACTACGACACCGGCGAGCGCTACCTGTCGATCGAGGGCTTCCTGCCCGCTTGATTGACCCACCCCCGATGCGCCTGCGGCGCCTCCCCCTCCAGGGGGTGAGCCCGCACCGAGCGAGCGCCTGCGCTCTCGCGAGTGGCTGGCGAACGCCATGCGACATGCAGGTCGCATGGCGCAGCCAGCGGCCCGGCAAAGCCGGATCCGCGGCTGCCACTGGACTGCACCGCGCGCTGCGCGGTGGTATCTCATGCCTTGGCGGGTCTGGCCTGTCGCTTGTCGCGCACGGACACTTGGCTCGTGCCTTCGTTGGCAAGGTCGAACAGCTGGGTCGCGGCCAGCAGCTTGGTCAGCGAGGCGTAGCCATAGTTGCGCGGGTCGAACGAGGCCTGGTTGCCGATCTGCTGGCCCACGGCGCCCACACGCGCCCAGCCATCGTCGTCCTGTGCCGCGGCCACCGCGTTGCGCAGCAGCGTGACCAGCTTGGCATCGCGCTTGAGCTGCGCGGGTGACACGCGCAGCGGCGCGTTGCTGGGTGCGGACTCCCTATCGTCGGCGCCGTTGGCGCTGAGGTCGATGTCGGGCGCGGGCGCGAGCTTGTCGAGGAACAGGAAACGCGAACAGGCGTTGACGAACGGCTCGGGCGTCTTGCGCGCGCCGAAGCCGTAGACCGCGGCGCCCTTCTCGCGCAGGTGCATCACCAGCGGCGTGAAATCGGCATCGGACGAGACGATGCCGAAGGCATCGGGCCGGTCGGTATACAGCAACGCCATCGCGTCGATCACCATCGCCATGTCGCTGGCGTTCTTGCCCTTGCTGTAGTCGTACTGCTGCATCGGCCGGATCGCGTGCTCGTGCAACTGGTCTTCCCAGCCCTTGAGCTCCTGCTTCTTCCAGTTGCCGTAGGCGCGGCGGATGCTGGTCTCGCCGAACGTCGACAGCTCGTTCAAGATGAGGTCGATCTTCGAGGCCGGCGAGTTGTCGGCGTCGATCAGCAGCGCGACGCGGGGTTTGTGTTCCATCGAGAGGGCTCCTCAGTGCGGCGCGCCGCGACAAGCGTGGCGGCCAACATGTCAGTCCAAGCGCCAGTTCAGCGTCTCGCCACCACGCAGCGGCTTGAGCAGCGCGTCGCCGAACGGCACCGTCTCTGGCAAGGTCCACGGCTCGCGCCGCAGCGTGATGCGTTCGGCGTTGCGCGGCAGGCCGTAGAAGTCGGGGCCGTGGTGGCTGGCGAAGGCCTCGAGCCGGTCCAGCGCATCGACCGCTTCGAACACCTCGGCGTACAGCTCCAGCGCCGCCGGCGCCGTGTAGCAACCCGCGCCGCACACCGACGCCTCTTTGAGCACGGCCGCATGCGGCGCGCTGTCGGTGCCGAGGAAGAATTTGCTGCTGCCCGACGTGGCGGCCCGCACGATTGCGACGCGGTGCAACTCGCGCTTGAGCACCGGCAGGCAGTAATAGTGCGGGCGCAGGCCGCCCACGAAGAGGGCGTTGCGGTTGTACAGCAGGTGGTGCGCGGTGATGGTGGCCGCGGTGTTCGCATCGCTGGCGGCCACGTACTGTGCCGCCTCCTTCGTCGTGATGTGCTCGAACACGACCTTCAGGGCCGGGAAGTCGCGCCGCAGCGGTTGCATGACGCGATCGATGAACACCGCCTCGCGGTCGAACACGTCGACCGCCGGATCGGTGACTTCACCGTGCACCAGCAACAAGACGCCTTCGCGCTGCATCACATCGAGCGTGGCGAAGGTCTTGCGGATGTCGGTGACGCCGGAATCGCTGTGGGTGGTGGCGCCGGCCGGGTACAGCTTGAAGGCGACGATGCCGGCTTGCTTGGCACGACGCACCTCGTCGGGTGGCGTCTGGTCGGTGAGATACAGCGTCATCAGCGGCGTGAAGCGGCTGCCCGGGGGCAATGCGGCCACGATGCGCTCGCGATACGCCGCCGCAAGCGCGGTGTTCACCACCGGCGGCCTCAGGTTCGGCATCACGATGGCGCGCGCGAACTGCCTGGCCGTCGCCGGCAGCACCGTCGCCATCGCAGCGCCGTCGCGCAGGTGCAGATGCCAATCGTCGGGGCGGGTGAGGGTCAATGTCGAGGGGGGCCGCATCGCAGGATTTTCTCATCGTGCGCATCGGCACTCGCCAATCCGACTGTCATCACCTTCGAATGGACTGCGCGGCGATCACTTGGCGGGTTTTGGCGACCCGATGTTCTGGTCGAGAAAATCCAGTACTTCGTTGTACAGGTCGACGTTGTTGGCCAGCTTTCCGAAGCCATGGGCCTCATCGTCCTTCGAGATCCAACGCACGCTGTGCCCTTCGGCAGCGAGCGCGGCGCGCATCTTCTTGGGCTGCTCGAGTGGCACGATGTAGTCGTCGACGCCGCTGTACATGAGGATCGGCGCCTTGATTCTTGACGCCAGGAACGCTGGCGACACCGCGCGCATGGCCGCGCGATCGGCCTCGTTGTCGGGGTTGCCAGCGAGCCGATACCAGAACTGAAGGCCACCGGTTCGGTTGCTGGGTATGACACCCTCGTTGGATGTCATCAGGAGAGCGAGGTCGGTGACCGCCAAACCGGCAATGGCGCAGCGGTATTTGTCTGGTGTCTTGGCTACCCCCATCAAGGACGCGTAGCCGCCGTAGCTGGCCCCGGACAGACAGATCCGATCGGCATCCACAAAGCCCTGCGCGACGGCCCAGTCGGTCGCGTCCTCGATGTCCTCTTGCATCGCCTTGCCCATCTGGCGCATGCCAGCGCTGAATACCTTTGCCCCGAACCCCGGTGTGATGCGAAAGTTGGGGACCACCACCGCGTAGCCACGCGACGCCAACAGCTGGGCCTCGATCGTGCCGAAGCTGCCGTATCCCCAGCGGTCGGCGCGTGCGTGCGGTCCACCATGGATGTGGACGACTGTCGGCAATTTTTGACCGGGCTTGTAGTCAGCGGGCAGGAACCGGTATCCGAGCAACTCCAGCCCGTCACGAGTTCGGAAGAAGAACGGTTGCATCTCGACGAGGTGCGTGCCGTTCAACCACGGGCGGCTCTCGAAGAGCGGTTCGAGCGCCATGCGGTCGAGGTGCAGGAAGTACCAACGCACCGGCTGGCGGTCGCCGTAGGACGACACTACCAGCTTGGTCCCGTCGATGTCACGAGAGAACTGATTCACCATGCCCGGCAACGCCGCGTCGATCGTTCGCTGGATGCGCTCGTAGCGTTCGTCGATCCAGATCGCCTGCGGCTTGGGTCCGTCGATCCGGAATCCAAGCAACTGCCGCGTCCGCGGGTGGAGCACGATGCCGAGAATGCGCGATCCCAGTTCGTTCGCACCGATGTCGAAGCGAGGGTGTCCGGCGAGCATTTCCCCCAGTCTTCGTGTCTTGGGGTCGAAGGTGAACAGCGCCATCGTGTCACGGCCGCGATTCGATGCCACGATCAGAGTGCGGTTGTCATCGTCGAACGCCAAGGGCACGATGACGTCGTGGGTCCGCTCGTTGCGAAGCAGTTCGACCCAGGGCGAATCGCCCGACTCGCGGAACCAGACGATTTCCTGGACGCTGTCCTTGATGGAGGCAACCGCGACGCGCGGCACCGCATGGCGATCGAGCACCCAGGAGTGGATCCTCTCCGGCCTGCCGAAAGTGATGTGCTCCTTCGCACCTGTGCGCACGTTGACGCGGAACACGCCTTCGGACCCGGCGTCCCATTGCGTCGCAAGGATCTCCTCGTCGCTGCCCTCGACAGGCGCCAGGTAGTCGAGCGACCGGTAGGCAATCTGGAGCGTTCGAATCATTTCGCGTACGGTGGGCGCCAGCTTGCGGGCTTCGCGGCCGTCACGACTGGTCATGAACAGCCCGCCTGCATCCTGGCTGTCGGGTCCGGTGGGTGTGTTGATCCGGCCCAGCGAAAAAACCAGGCGATCGTTGCCCACCCAATGGACGTCGACCACGTCGAAGTCGTCGAATGACGTGAGCAGGTTGGCCTTGCGCGATTCGACGTCGACCACCGCGAGATTCATTCGATCCTTGTACGGCACGGTCACCGCGAAGTAGCGACCGTTCGGAGACGGCGTCGGATCGCGGAACGCCGGCGGGCGCAAGTACAGGTCTATGGATGGCGCGGCCGCCATCACCGAAGGCGACAGCGCTCCGCACAGCAGCATCAGAGCAAGCCAGCACGTGCGCAACATGAAGACAAGCCTCCTATCGAACATCGTGCGACACCCTAACAGGTCTTGTGCGTGGATCGCAACCCGAGGCTTCGCGCACAGCTCGGTTCGGGTCGGGGTGGCGCGTACCATTGCCGACCGTCGATCGACCTCGGAGCGCTCCGATGAAACACCCCACGGCTCATTCAAAGCGGCGGTGCGCCTCGTTGCTGCTGCTTTGCGCGACGGCGGCGTCGTCTGTGCAGGCGCAGTCGGACACTGCCGCATTGCTGGATGCGCAACGACAAGCGATGCGGGCGCTGTCGCGAATGGACGGCGTGTGGCGCGGCGAGTCGCGCATCGTGTTGCCCAACGGGCAGATGCGGGTCGGCATCCAGACCGAGCGCATCGGGCCGATGCTCGGCGGCACGATCAAAGTGATCGAGGGCCGCGGTTACGACGCGCAAGGCGGCGTGGCGTTCAACGCCTTCGGCATCGTCTCGTTCGATCCGGCCTCCAAGGGTTATTCGATGCGCTCGTATGCGCAGGGCCATGCCGGCGACTTCGTGTTCCAGCCCACCGCCGACGGCTACCGGTGGGAGCTGCCGGCCGGGCCGGCGACCATCCGCTACATCGCCACCATCGAAGGCGACACGCTGCACGAGCTCGGCGAGCGCGTCGTCGCGGGTGCCGAGCCGCAGCGCATCTTCGAGATGACGCTCAAGCGCGTGGGCGATTCCGACTGGCCCGCCGCCGGCGCGATCAGCCCACGCTAGCGACCTCGGGCTCCTCGGCCTGCTGCAGCCGCCACATCTGCGCATAGCGCCCGTCGCGGGCGAGCAGTTCGGCGTGGCTGCCGACCTCGGCGACGCGGCCGGCGTCGAGCACCACGATCGCATGCGCGTCGGCCACGGTCGACAGCCGGTGCGCGATGACCAGCGCCGTCTTGCCCTGCGCGGCGCTCTTCAGCTCGGCCTGGATCGCGCGCTCGTTGGCCGAGTCGAGCGCCGAGGTCGCCTCGTCGAAGATCAGGATCGGCGGGTCCTTCAGCAGCGTGCGCGCGATCGCGACGCGCTGCTTCTCGCCACCGCTCAGCTTCAGCCCGCGCTCGCCGACCAGCGTCTCGTAGCCCTTGGGTGTGCTGGCGATGAACTGGTGGATGTGCGCCGCCGCCGCGGCCGACTGCACCTCGCGCTCGCTGGCACCCGGCCGGCCATAGGCGATGTTGTAGCCCACCGTGTCGTTGAACAGCACCGTGTCCTGCGGCACGATGCCGATCGCGCGGCGCAGGCTGTCTTGCGTGACCGCGCGGATGTCCTGGCCATCGATCGTGATGCGGCCACCGCTGACATCGTAGAAGCGGTACAGCAGCCGCCCGAGCGTGCTCTTGCCGGCGCCCGAAGCGCCCACCACCGCCACCGTCTTGCCAGCGGGGATCTCGAAGCTCACGTCGTGCAGGATCGGCCGCGCCGGCTCGTAGGCGAACGACACGCGCTCGAAGCGCACGACGCCCTGGCCCACCTGCAGCGGCGGCGCACCCGGGGCATCTGCGACCTCGCGTTCGCGCTCGAGCAGCACGAACATGCGATCGAGGTCGGTCAGACTCTGCTTGACCTCGCGGTACAGCACGCCCAGGAAGTTGAGAGGGATGTACAGCTGGATCAGGAACGCATTGACCATCACCAGGTCGCCCAGCGTCAGGTGGCCGTCGACCACGCCTTGCGTCGCGCGCCACAGCATGGCGACCAGGCTCGACGCGATGATCAGCTGCTGGCCGGTGTTGAGCATCGACAGCGTGGCCTGCGACTTGACCTGCGCCTGGCGAAACGATTCCAGCCCCTGTTCGTAGCGCCTGGCCTCGAAGGCCTCGTTGTTGAAGTATTTGACCGTCTCGTAGTTGAGCAGCGCGTCGATCGCCCGCGTGTGCGCCTTCGAATCGAGCTCGTTCATGACGCGGCGGAACTGCGTGCGCCATTCGGTCACTGTCACGCTGAAAGCCACGTAGACGACCAGCGCGACCGCGGTGATCCAGACGTAGCCGACGTCGAAGCGCCAGCCCAGCACGCCGAGCACCAGAGCCACCTCGACCAGCGTGGGCGCGATCGTGTACAGCGAGTACGACAACAGCGATTGCAGGGCGCGCGTGCCGCGCTCGATGTCGCGCGACAGTCCACCGGTCTGCCGCTCGAGGTGAAAGCGCAGGCTCAAGGCATGCAGGTGGCCGAACACCTCGAGTGCGATCTGCTTGGAGGCCCCGAACGAGGCCTTGGCGAAGATCAACTCGCGCAACTCGGTGAACACCGAGGTCGACAGCCTCAAGCCCGCATAGGCCAGCAGCAGCCCGATCGGCACCACCAGGATTGCGCGCGGGTCGCCGGCCTTCAGATCGAGCGCATCGACCAGGTGCTTGAGCAGCACCGGCACGCCGACGTTGGCCACCTTGGCGGCGACCAGGAATGCCAGCGCCGCGGCGACGCGCCAGCGGTAGTGCCACAGGTAGGGCCCCATGCGGCGCAGCACGCTCCAGTCCGACCGCGGGGTGCCGGCCGCTGCGGGCTGTGCGAGGGGCAGGGGGTGGCTGGATCGGCGCATCGGGTCGTGGAGAATGCTTGGGCCTTGAGCACAGAGAGGTGGAGACGATGAGCAAGACCTCAAGCCCGGCCCAGCGGCTCGCCGCACCACCCAGTTTGCCCGATGGCATGGAACTCGTGCTGCGCGTGATCCCGATGCCCGCCGACTCCAACGCCAATGGCGACATCTTCGGCGGCTGGATCATGGCGCAGGTCGACGTCGCGGGCGCCGTGCTGCCGGCGCGCATCGCGCGCGGCCGCATCGCCACGGTGGCGGTCAACCAGTTCGTCTTCAAGCAGCCGGTCTCGGTGGGCGACCTGCTGTCGTTCTACGCCCGAGTGCTGCGGGTGGGCACGACGTCGGTCACCGTGCACGTGGAGGTCTATGCCGAGCGCAACCCGGCCGCCCCGCACATCGTCAAGGTCACCGACGCCAGCCTGACCTATGTGGCGATCGATGGCGACGGCAAACCACGCCAGATTGCCAACGCGCCTGGCGCGGCGTGAGGCTGGCATTCGGACGCAAATCGGACTATGATTGGAATATGGTTCCTATCCAAATCAGGCCCGATTCGGTTCCAGTGGTTAACCGCCGCCTGCACGAGCGGCTGTTGACGCTGCTCGCGCGCGCCTCGGCGATGGGCGTGCTGGCCGGTGCCGCCGTCACCCAGCTCGACGCGCAGGCGCTGCAACGGGTGCTGTCGGCGCTGCACAAGCAGGGTTTGATCGGCGCCGCGCCGGTGGCCTTGGCGCCACTGCTGAAGAGGGGTCCGGCCCAGCTCGACGCGGCCACCGCCGAGCGCATGGCCGACAGCCTCGAGCAGCTGGTGTCGGTGCTCGAGGATTCGCCGGCTCCGGCCAGCGAGTGGGCGCCGATGCGCGAGGTGTTCGGCGACGAGGTGCTCGGTGCGCTGCTCGGCGTGGCGCCGGCGTCGTTGCGCCGTTATGCGGCGGCCGAGCGCGCCACGCCGCAGGCCACCGCCGAACGCCTGCACTGGCTGGCGATCGTGGTGTCGGACCTGGCGGGCTCGTACAACGACTTCGGCATGCGGCGCTGGTTCGAGCGGCCGCGCACACAGCTGGGCGGCAAGAGCCCGCGCGC
>Ga0326726_10000136_pt1 | contig 70071 bp, 62 predicted proteins | sample MHFenrmetagenome_2_FD_207603 | JGI IMG/M metagenome (GOLD analysis project Ga0326726, IMG submission 207603) | Lab enriched peat soil microbial communities from Michigan Hollow, Ithaca, NY, United States - MHF15MN | ecosystem: Environmental > Terrestrial > Soil > Wetlands > Peat | place: USA... | reverse complement strand
TCGACACGGTTGTCGTCAACCGCGAGTTCGAGCTTTACCTTCGGAAGGAAATCAACGACGTACTCAGCTCCTCGATAAAGTTCAGTGTGGCCTTTTTGCCGCCCGAAGCCCTTGACCTCGGTCACAGTGATGCCCTGTATGCCAATTTCTGCGAGGGCCTGCCGGACGTCGTCCAGCTTGAACGGCTTGATGATCGCGGTCACCATTTTCATGAAGGACTCCAATATGTTACGGGGGGCAGTTTAACAGTAATTTCGCGGGGTCCAGACGGGCCCCCGGAAAACGGCCCCCAGCCAGTATTTTTCAACAGCTTAGATGTGAACTACGACCGCCGCCAGCCGGTGTGCGCCAGGTCTCGTCGGGGCGCGGGCCGGTACCGGTTTTGGGCGGGGCTTTCTGGCTGCATCGGGCAGAAACTCCCGCCCGGCAACCGCACAGGAATCCGTTACTCTTGTGCGTGAACGACCCCGGCGCCCACGCGCTTACGATGGTGATTTCATGTTCGATCCCAAGATGCTCGACGACCTCGCTCAGAAACTCGCGCGCACGGTGCCCGCGAGCGTGCTCGGCCTGAAAGCGGATATCGAGGAAAATTTCCGCTCCGTACTGCAGTCGGGCCTCGCGCGGCTCGATCTGGTGCCACGTCAGGAATTCGACGTGCAGGTTGCGGTGCTCAAACGCACCCGCGAACTGCTCGAGAAGCTTGAAGCGCGAGTGAGCGCGCTCGAGGTCGCGCGGCGCAGCTGACCGCAGGCGGCCGATCAACCACTCCCGCTTAAGTCCAAGGATGGACGATGGGCCTTGCCGTTGCATTGAGCCGGGCGCAGCTCGGCGTCGAGGCACCGCTGGTGCAGACCGAGGTGCATCTCGGCAATGGCCTGCCCGTTTTCAACATCGTGGGGTTGCCTGAAACGGTGGTCCGCGAGAGCCGCGATCGGGTGCGCGCGGCCATCGAGCAATGCGGTTTCGACTTTCCGGCGGGCCGGGTTGTCGTCAATCTTTCTCCGGCGGACTTGCCGAAAAGCGGCGGCCGCTTCGACCTGCCGATCGCGATCGGAATTCTAGGAGCGCTCGGCAAGATACCCGCGCGCTCGCTCGAGGCGCTGGAGCTCTACGGCGAGCTTTCACTCACAGGTGAATTGCGAGCGGTTCGCGGCTTGCTGCCCGCCGCACTTGCTGCGCAACGGAGCGCCCACGCGGTCATCGTGCCGGCAGCCGGCGCGGATGAGGTTTCACTGGCGCCGGGTCTGTGTGCCTTTGGCGCCCATAATCTGCTGGAGGTCTGCGTGCACCTGTGCGGCGACTCGCCATTGGCAATCGTCCAACGCGTGCAACCTGCCTCGCTCAGCGCCGATCGCGGGCCGGACTTGAGCGAGGTCTTCGGGCAGGCGCACGCACGACGTGCGCTCGAGATCGCCGCGGCTGGCGCGCACAGCCTGCTTTTCATCGGGCCACCAGGAACCGGGAAGAGCATGTTGGCGCAGCGCCTGCCTGGCATCCTGCCGGACATGACGGATGAGGAGGCGCTGGAAGTCGCATCGGTCATGTCGGTCGCCGGCCGGCCTGTCGAGCCGCGCTTCTGGCGGCGCCGGCCGTTTCGCTCGCCCCATCACACGGCTTCCGCGCCCGCGCTGGTCGGCGGCGGCGCCGATCCGCGCCCCGGCGAGATCTCGCTCGCGCATAACGGCGTGCTGTTTCTCGATGAGCTGCCGGAATTCAGCCGGCATGTGCTCGACGCCATGCGCGAACCGATCGAAAGCGGCTTGGTGACGATCGCACGGGCGGCGGCACATCTTGAATTTCCGGCGCGTTTCCAGTTGATCGCGGCCATGAACCCGTGCCCTTGCGGTCAGTACGGCGATCCGGCCGGCGATTGCCACTGCACGGGAGACCAGGTGCAGCGCTATCGCGGGCGTATTTCGGGGCCGCTCCTGGATCGCATCGATCTGCACGTGGAGGTGCCGCGCCTCGACGTCGCACACTGGCGTCAGCACGGCACGCTTGGCGAAGCAAGCGCACCCGTGGCGAGCCGCGTATTGCGCGCTCGCGAGCGGCAGATCGAGCGTCAGGGAATGTGCAATTCGCGGCTCGGAAACGCGCAAATCGATCGCTTCTGCAAGCCGGATGCCGCGGGGCGAACGCTACTTGAACGCGCAACCGAAAAGTTTCGCCTGTCAGCGCGAGCCCACCATCGCATTCTCAAAGTGGCGAGGACGCTGGCGGATCTCGCCGCCGAAGCGAGCGTATCCGAGCGTCATGTGAGCGAGGCGTTGGCGCTCCGCAAACTCGATCGCGGGCGCTAGATCGCCCAGCCTGCGGCGCCGGAACGGTGACCGAATGAGTTGCGATTGCGCTCAGGCTGGGTGAGGCTACTCGCATGCCGACGCTGCTACCGGCCGCTGACTCGCTCAAGCGAGCGCGTACCTCCAGTTCAGTGCCACTGCTTGCGGTTTTAGCGGTGCTTGCGGGCACCGTGATCCTATATTGGCGGAGCGTCGGGTCACTCATCGGCCAGTGGCCGCTCGGCAACTATCGTCACGGGTGGCTGGTTGCGGTTCTCACGGTAGCGCTCCTCGGTCGCGATCGGCATAGGCTGAGTGAAACTCCGATCCGGCCTCAGGTATCGGCCGCTGTCCTGCTCTGCGTTGCCAGCATCGTGTGGGCTATTGTTCTGCGCGCCAATCTACAGGTCGGCCACCAGCTGCTCTGGCCATTGATTGTGTTTCTTGCCATCGCGGCGCTGCTTGGCAGGGAAGTCGCGCGCGTCTGCGCTTTTGCGGTCGGTTTCATCTATTTCGCGATCCCCCTCTGGGATGTGCTGATTCCAGCGCTGCAGGCGATCGCGACCAACGTTGTTGGTCTCATGCTGCGCGCGTCCGGGATCCCCGCTTTCATCTCGGGCAACGTCATTCAGGTGGCAGCCGGCGATTTTCAAATCGTCGATGGCTGCAGTGGTCTCAACTTCCTCACGGTGGCGCTTACTGTCGCGGCGCTTTATGGCGAGGTGATGCGATGCACGTGGCGCGCACGTCTCAGGTTCCTCGCGCTCGGCGCCGGCCTGGCACTCGTTGGGAATTGGCTGCGGATCTATTCGATCGTCGTGATCGGCGTCGCGAGCAATATGAAAAGCGGTCTGGTTGAAGGCCATGCGAGTCTTGGCTGGTGGCTGTACGCCGCCGTTCTTGCCCTATTTTTTGGGATCGCACACCGGATGCGCGCGCCGGTGGCAGCACCCATGTCGCGCGCAGTTGAATTGAGCGGCCTGCGACGGAGCTCGGCGGTGCTGGCAGCGACACTCGGCGTGATAGGCCTTGCCGGCGGGCCGCTGCTTCTCACGCTCACGTCGCCTGCGCCGAGCGCCCGAGAGCGCGCGAGTGCGCTACCAAGTGCGTTACCTGCGCCGGCCACGGGTTGGACCCTGCAGTCGCAGATCGCGAAGGATTGGCAGCCTCAATTTCACGGCGCCGATCTGACAGAGTCGGCGACCTACCAGGCATCGAGCGGGAGCGTCGAAGTCTTTGTCGCGCGCTATCAGACTCAGGTCGAGGGACGCGAGCTCGTCAGCACGGCCAATTCAATTCTGGGCAACGGGCAACGGCCGATCGCCCTCGAAAGTGATTCCGTCGCTCGGCCCAATGCGCTCAATCAGCGGGTGATCGAGGACACACACCACAGGAAATGGGTGCTGTGGTATGGCTATTTTGCAGGGGATCGCTGGTTCGCATCCGGTTATGCGCAGGCGTTGTGGTACGGTCTCGCGTCACTGCGCGGAGCGCCGATCGCTGGCGTTGTCGCGACACGCACTCCTTGTGAGCCGGACTGCGCAGGCGCTCAAGCGCTCCTCGAGCGGTTCTGGCGGGAGAGCAAGTTCCATCCGTAACGCGAGACGCGATTCGTGAGCAACCGCTCCGCCCGACTGATCGTTGCGCTGATCGCTCTCGAGTTCGGTCTCGCGGGCTGCGACTATTTCGTTTCGACCGAGGCGCGTATTCATCGCGCCGAGCAGCATCTCTCGGCTGGTGAATATCGGGCCGCGATGATCGACCTGCGCACCGTTCTCGAAAAGGAGCCCGACAACACTGCCGCTTTGCTGCTGTCAGCGGAACTCAACCTGCAGCTCGGCGATACGCAAGCGGCTGCCGCCGACCTGCGCCACGCGGCGGATCGCGGCGCGCCCCGCACTCCGCGGAGCGCAATCCTGTCGGCGCAGATCCGGGTTGCCTCGGGTGACAGCGAGTGGCTCCTCAAAGATATCGATGCCGGCACCTCCCTGCTCGAGGAACCTCAGCGTGCGCTCTATCGCGGCGAAGCCCTGACCGCACTCGGCCGCATGAGCGAGGCGGAGCAGGCATTCAAAGCCGCCCTGGCACGCGATAGCCGGCTCAACGACGCGCACCTTGGGTTCGCGATCGTTATGGCTGCTCACGGTCAATACCCGGAGGCGGAGCGATCGCTCGCAAGCGCGCTCGAAAACGGGGGCGGCAGGATGTCGATGCCACACATCGCGTCGGCTCTGGCGCTCCTTGCGGAAGTGCGTCTCGCTCAAGGCAATGTCGATGGCGCCGCAGATTCGCAGAAGAAGCTCGCTGGCCGCTCACCCGACGCGGTCATGACACGCTTTCTGGGTGCCCGCATCGCGCTCCTGCGGCGTGACTATCAAAACGCCGTCGTCGCGCTGCAAGTTCTCGCGAACGACGCGCCCGACTTCGCCCCCGGCCAGCGCTTGCTGGGCGCGGCGCTTCTGGCACAGTCGAATCTGCTCCTCGCGGAATCGCAGCTGCAGTCGTATATCGCTCGCTGGCCGAACGACATCGACGGCAGAAAGCTTCTGGCGCAAGTCGAGCTGAGGCTCAATGAGCCGGAGAAGGCGCGCAAGGCGCTCGCCTCGGCGCCCGACGCCGACGCGAGCAATTCGCTGCTCAGTCTCGCGGCGCTCGATGCCGGGACCGGCCACGGCGATGCCGCCGTCGAAGATCTCGAAAAGCTGCTCAAGGTCGATCCGAAGAGCAGTCGGGCCGAGCTCGGCCTCGCCCAACTCGCCATCCGTCGCGGCGATCTCGATGACGCTCGCCGCCGGCTGCAGAAACTGAGGAGCGCGGACAGCAAGGCTGTCGAAGCGCGGCTCATGCTCGCTGCGATCGATCTCCGCTCCTCGCATGCAGCCGAAGCCGATGAAGTCCTCGATGAGGCGTTGCGTGCAGCACCCGATCGCGCCGATGTGAGCAACGCGGTCGGCCGGCTCTATTTGCGCGTCGGTCGTTACGACGACGCGCTTGCGAAATTCCGCACGGCGGTCGAGAAGGATTCAGCAAGACCGGAGTTCTGGCTCGACCTCGGCCGGGCGCATGCGGCGCTCAACCAGTTGGCCGCTGCCCAATCGGCGGTCGAGCGCTCGCTCACGTTGAAGCCCGATTGGGTTCCGGCAGCCGAGTTGCTCACGCGCGTCGATCTCTCGCTGGGCCGGAACGATGCAGCGGTGCAACGCGTTGCTGCCTTAAGCGCAAGGCATCCGAAAGATCCGGCCGCATTGGCGCTCGAGGGCGAGACCCGCTTTGCGACGAAGCAATACGCAGAAGCGGCTCAGCGGTTCGAGGCCGCTGCGCGCATCCGCCCGTCGGTGGCCCTGGCGATCCGCATCTATCAGACCCGGCATCTAGCGCATGCGGGCGATGAGACAGGCTCGCTCGTTGCGTGGCTGCGCGATCATCCGCGCGATGCATTCGTCCGCGTTCTGCTCGCCGGCGCCTATATGGAGAGCGGCATGGACCGCGAGGCAATCGGTGAGTACGAGCAGATCGTGGGCGACAACCCGCGCAACGTAATCGCACTCAACAATCTTGCCGGGCTCTATGACGTCTCGAAGGATCCGCGTGCGTTGGCTACGGCGAAGCGGGCATTCGAACTCGCGCCGAAGAATCCGGCGATCGCAGACACCTACGGATGGATTGCGTTCAAGTCGGGTGGGACGAGCCAGGCACTCGAGATTCTGGCGGCTGCGGCGACCACGGCCAAAGATGCGCCGGATATTCAGTATCACTACGCAGCGGCGCTTGCGCGCAGTGGCGATATTTCAAGGTCCGTTGCATTGCTGAAGAAGACGCTTGCCGGCGGCCGTCCATTCGACGGCCGCGCGGATGCGGAAGAATTGCTGAAGAAGCTCGTGCCGTGAAATCGGCGGTCAGCGCGGTGATTTGATGCGCAGGCGGCGTCGCAGCAGCGGCAACGCCAGGAGCGCACTGGCCATCAGTGCGAGCGGTGAAGGCTCGGGCACATTCGTCGGCGGCGGATTGGTCGTGCCGCAGGTTGTGCAGAGGCCGCCAACAAAACTGAATACATAGTCGGTCGCGGTGGCGAACGGGCCGCTTGTCAGCGCGAGCACGTTCGTTCCCAGGCTGAAGCCTTGTTGTCCGGTGCCCGGCGCTCCATCGACTCCAAACAGCGGACTGCCGTACTGGAATTCAAGATTGAAGTTACCCGCTCCCTGATCGATCAGCAGGGTCTCCACGAGAATGGAATTGCCCAGGGAATCCGTTGCATCCCAGATGAATCGCATGGCCGGCGCTGCGTCGGCTGTCGCGTAGGGCGCGGTGGGATCGGCGAGCCCGGTGCTCCAAAGCGTGTTACCGCCCGTCGTCAGAGTCGAGAGGAACGGCGCAACATAGTCGCCCGTCGGTGTGGAGCCGCTGCCGCAGCCGCTGCCGGACGCGACGAAGGACACGAAGCCGTTGCCGTTGAAGCAAAAGTCATAGGCCTGCGATCCGGAACCGAAGTTCAGGTTGAATGGCACGGCGCCGCTGCCGGTGCCGAAAGTGGTATTCGCAGTGTTGAAAATCTCGCCGGTCGTTGCGAAAGAACTGCCGTCGAAGTCGACCGCGATCGATCGGGCCTGCGCGGGAGCGCCGAGCAAGTAGAACAGGCTTGTCGCAATGGCTATCACGACGATTCTTTTCTGGATCAGCATCGACACTCTCCCTGGCGCAGTAAGGCGGGCCCTTGTTGGGCTTCTACGAAGTCGGCGCACTCCGTCCCCTGACGAACGATGGCCCGCTATGAACAATGCAATATCTGTTCTAGAAGGCAGCTTGCCCATGAATAAGAGCGGCTTACGACCGATCGTCCGAGCCAGGAGACCGGTTGGCCGATGGGTTTGTAAGAAATGTCGACATACTTTTCGCCTTGGGACGGGCCCGGATCCCGAGGAACCTGCGCATCAACCGCGTCTTTGTCTCTTCGCGGAGAGGTCCTGCAACCGAGCCTCGGTCTGGTCCGCGTACAGGCTGTGTTTGCCAAACCGCGCCTGCAGCGCAGGCAAGGCTGTGGTCAGGAGATGGTCGGCCTCTGGATAGTGGCCGAGCGCTGTCTCGTAACTTCCGGCGATCGAGTCGAGTACCGCGATTCGCCAGGCTTCCGATCCCTTTAGATCAGCGCCGTACTTGGCCGCGAGCGCCGCTCTCGCGTCCGTGAGTGCACGGCCGGCCTCTTCGAGTCGATCGGTGCGCACGCACAGATCAGCGTAATTGCCCAACACTTGATTCAGCATCCAGTGGTGGCGCTCGCGCGCGATCGACAATGCCTCGTCGAGCAGCGTCTCGGCCGCGGGGTAGTTGCCGCGGGCAATCAAGACCATCGCGAGGCTGTTGATGGGCATGACGAGGTCGTCGTGCTTCGGAGCAAGGAGTTTGCGGCCGATGGCGAGCGACTCGTTGAGGTCGCGCTCGGCGGCGGCAAAGTCACCGCGCAGCAGTTCAACGCGGCCGAGATTGTTCAGAATCGTTTCGGTCTCGTAGTGAACGTTGCCAAAGACGTCACGATAGACAGGAAGCGCCTGAGTCCATATCTCGCTTGCGCCATCGTAGTTACCCATTTGAAATAGCAGGGAGCCAAGATTGTTCATGCTCTCGGCAACTCTGGCATGACGTTCGCCAAACACGGCTTCCCTCACTGCGAGCGCACGGCGCATCAACGGTTCGGCTTCCGGGTAGCGGCCCTCGAAATAGAAGAAGCTTCCCAGCGCGTTGAGCGAACGCGCGGTATCGGCGTGCTTCTCGCCATGCATCTTGAGGTCACGTTCGAGGGCCCCTCGATAGAGTTGCTCCGCATCGGCGGTCTTCTCCAGCGCATAGAGACTGTCCGCAAGGCCGGTCATGGCTTGCGTCACAGCCGGATGTAACTGGCCATACTGTTCTTCAGCTTCGCTGAGCGCCTTGCGATACAAGCTTTCCGCCTGTTTGTAGTCACTGTCGACATAGCGATTCGCCGCCAGCGCCAGATTCGCCTTGAGAATATCCGGCTTGACGCCGCTCTTTTCAGCGGCTGCCGCCGCTTCCTGCAGAAGCGCATGCGCCTTTGGGTAAAGGCCGAGGCCGTTGTAGGCCTGACCCATAGATCGCAGGAGATTCGCTCGCACCTCTTGTTCGTCCGAAAGCGAGCTGCGCATTTCCGTCACGCCGCGATCCAGGATCTCGCGCACGGTCACCGTCTCACCGCGGTTCTCCTCCGGGTCCGCGATGCTGAAGAGGTTCACCATGAAGTCCGTCGTGCGTTGCGCCGTCGTCGCCTGTGTGCGCGCGATGTTCGATTGCTTGTTCGCGAGATAGGCAGCGACGCTCGCGACGACCGCGAGCACTGCAAGTCCGGCAACGGCGCCGGCGCGCAGCTGCCGAAAATGTCGCGCACGTCGTTCCGACGTCCTGACCAGCGCTGCTTCGAGCGGCGACAGGCGGACGCCATCCGCGATCAGCGTGCGCGCCTCCGAAATCGGCTTGCCGCGTGCGAGCAGGAAGTCCGCGCTGCGCCCCTGCTTCTCCCAGGTGACTGCGGCCGCCGCTAGTCGCGCATGAATGAGCAGATTTTCCCGATTCTTTTCGCGCCATTCAGCAAGGCGCGGCCAGAACTCGAGGAGCGCTTCGTGCGCAAGCGAAATAATGGGCGCTCCTTGCGAATCGACCGCGCTGACCAAGAGGCGTGCGGCGAGCAGCGCGTCGACCAGTTCGTTGGCAGCCGGTGTCGCAAAGGCTGAGCGCGGCGCGGTCCTGCGCAGAGCCTTCGAGTCGTCGTCGATGCCGAGCGCGACGAGCTCATGAAATATGGCGGGCAATGCGGCCCGCGCCTCGGCGCCTACGCTCGCAAGCACCTGTTCGGCGCGCTGCGCGAGCGCGCCTTCGACTCCCCCGAGTTCCTCGTACGCGCGAAACGTCAACACATCTTCGGAGCTGCGGCGCTTGTAGAGCTCTTCGAGCAGGAACTCGAGCAGCGGCAGGGCGCCTGGATTCTTTGCCGCGGCGTCGCGAATCGCATCGTCGAGCCGCTCCGCCGTGTGTTCGCGCAGCTCAAAGCGCAGTCCGGCGGCGGCGGCCGGCGAGCGGATGATCTGCCCGATCTCGCGCGGCACCGGTGGCAGGAGATCGAACTGGCCGTCGCCCTCTTTCAGATCGATGAGTGTCGGCAGCTCGGCGAGGCGCGCATAGACGTCGCTGCGCATCGTGGCAAGCACCGCGACCCGGCCGCTGCGTGCGAGTACGGCCAGCGCCGTCACGAATCGTTCGCGTTCGCTCGCAGTTACGCGTTCATCGGAGAACATTTCCTCGAGCTGATCGACCACGAGCGCGAGATGGCAGTCGACGCCAATCGCATCGAGCGCGGCGCGCACGCGTTCGGGCAAGGTACCCGGCTCGCCCATTCCGAGTGCCGGGATCGCGGTCGGTTGTGTCAGAGCCTTCGTCAGCGCCAGCAGCAAATCGCCCTGGCCCTCGGAGGGCCGCATGATCGCGTGCCGCCAGAGATTGGCGCTGCCGACCACGCCGGGCTGCAGCAAGAGAGGCAACACACCGGCACGCACGAGCGATGACTTGCCGCCGCCGCTCATGCTCACGATCAGCACAAAGGCTTTGCCGCGTTCCGTCTGTCGCCTGAGTTTCAGGAGAACATTGGCAACGGCCGCAGTTCGTCCGAAAAACACCGGCGCATGTTCCGTCTCGAAGGGCTCAAGGCCCCGAAACGGCGAGCCATGTCGCCAGGTGGGCGCAGTGGCGCGCGACTTCACGCTGGGAGGCAAGTGCTCGTCGATGAGGCGCGCGAGATGGGCTTCGAACAGTTCCTCGAAGTCGGCCGGAGACTCGAACGAATGGAACGCGGCCTTCAGACTCCCATCGGTCGCGTCCATGAACCAGCGCGCGACGAACGCGTCGAGCGACTGCTTTTGCTTCAGCTGTTCGGCTGCCGTCTCCGCGTCGCCCGACCACTCGACCTTCGCGGTCTTGCGATAGACGACGATGTCCGGTTTCCCCTTGCGCCGGAAACCTGCCACCGCATCCTCAAATTCGAATTCCGTTCCAGAGGCGAAAGCCGTGCCGTCGGCCCGCCTGATGTGGGTGGGCAACACGGTGCCGAGGCGCGACCAAAGGATCGTGATCACGATGTCGGTTGCGGACGGATTCGGCAGCTGGTCCTGGAACGAGGCCGTGGCGACGAGCGGCTGGTGCTCCCAGAAGACGGGTTCGAGCCGCAAGACCTCCCCGACCTGCGAATCAAGCCGGCCGATCACGCGGCGCGCGATCAGGCGCTCCTCGGCCACATCGCCAGGCGAGGAAATGAAAATTCGCAGCGTCTTCAGTGCCACGGCGGGTGCATCCTCTCGTCAGGTGCCCGTGCTTCTTGGTAGCCTGCGCGCCGGGTTTTCGAACAATTGCGCGGGAGCGCACATGATGGAGCGCTCGACCGAGCTCTACAAGATACCGTTCCTCGTCGGAGTTGTCGGCCACCGCGATCTCGTTGCCGGCGAGACGCCTGGGATTCGCGCGGCCATCAAGGGGCTGCTGACGCGCTTGAGCGCAGCCTATCCGGATGTCCGGCCGACGCTGCTCACCTCGATGGCGGAGGGCGCAGACCTCATCGCGGCGGACGTGGCCGCCGAACTCGGCATTCCCATCATTGCGGTCTTTCCAATGCCGGCCGACGTCTGCCGGGCGGATCTCACCACGGACGAAGCACGAGCGACCTTCGATCGGATCGTGGCGCAATCGGAGCATCTACAGGTCTCGCCGCCCCGACGCGGGTCTGACGCAGTCGACGATACTTCGCGCACGCGCCGCGACCTGCAGTTTCAGCGCGCCGGCGTTCTGGTCGCGCACTACAGCACACTCCTGATCGTGGTCTGGGATGGCAAGGACACGGATCATCGTGCCGGCACCGCGCGCGTCGTCGAATGTCGCCGCCGCGGCATCGTGCAGAACGGCGATGACGAGCAGCCGCTCGGCAACACGCTGCTTTCGATCCAGGACAACGACCTGATGTACGAGATCCGCTGCTCGCGCCAGTCGGAGCGAAATCGTGGCGCGAATGGCGCGAGCGCCGTTGAGGTTCTTGGCTTCGTCGGCGCCGGCGCGGCGGGCGGGGAAGCGATTCCGGATTCGCTCGCGACCGTGCTGGGCCGACTCGCGGAATTCAACAGGGACGTCAATCAGTATGGCGCCGACATCCAGAGGAAAGGGCGACGGCTTTCATTGCCGAGTCCACATCCGGTGCCCCAGCGTCTGGCCTACCTCGATGAGCTCTTTCGCGCGGCGGATTGGCTGGGCGGCCATTACCGGCGATCGTTCACAATCGCGATCCGCATCCGTTACACGTTATGGGCGCTCATGGCGTTCCTGCTGGTGTCCTTCAAGAAAGAGTCGTTCGGTGTCATCGGCACGATCACGATTCTTGGAGTCGTGACCGTGTTCGCGGTCGGTTTTGTGTTCGCCGAGTGGGCGCACCGCAAGAGCTGGCACCGCAAGTACCTCGACTATCGCGCGCTCGCCGAGGGCTTGAGGGTCGAGTTCTACTGGGAGGTGGCCGGCGTTCACGCCCGCGCCGACGGAGAATTCGCGCACGAGAGTTTTCTGCAGAAGCAGGACGTCGAACTCGAGTGGATTCGCACCGCCATGCGCGCCGTGAGTCTGCGGCTCGCGGTGAGCAGCGGTACTCGGTTGCAGTCCGGCTTTGAGCAGGCGTTTGCCGGCTGGGTGGGCGATGACGATCCGGTGAACGGATCCGGGCAGCTCCATTACTACCGCCAGCGCATCGACTCGTTTGAAAACCGGTTGCATGTCACCGAGCGCGTGGGCCTGTGCCTGCTGCTCGCTGGCCTCACGCTTGCGGTGATCTTCAGCCTGGAGATGTTGATTCGCGGGACCGGTGTCGAAATCCTGCCGGAGAATCTGCGCACGGTGATGTTGTGGGGACTTGCGCTGCTGCCGGTGTATGCGGTGATCTTCGAGACCTATGTGAGCGACAAGGCAGACCGCGCGCTCATCCGCCAGTACCGTTACATGTTCTCGCTCTTTGGAATTGCCGCCCGCGAACTACGCGTCGCGGAGACGGAAGACAGGAAGCTCGATATCCTGCGGTCGCTCGGCGTCGCGTGTCTCGCCGAGCACGCGCAGTGGATTCTCGGCCATCGAGACAAGCGCATCGAAGGCCTGCGCTGGTAGATGAGCGCGCAGGCGCGGGTCGCGCGCTATTGAGCGGCGGCCGCCATGTGATCGACGGCTTGCTTTACGAGATCGTCAGCGAGGTCGGCGCGACCGCCTTTCATCGGCATCATGCCGCTCTTGCCTTGAAAGCCCTCGAGCGCATGCTTGTAGAGCATCGCCTTGCCTTGCGCGAGGCGCGGCGCCCACGCTGCATGATCGCCAAACTTCGGTGCCCCGCCGATGCCCAGGCCGTGGCAGGCCGAGCACGTGCTCGTATAGAGCTCCCCACCGTTCTTCGGCACCGCAGCCGCGGCGGGTTCAGCGCCTGCGGGCTGGGCGATCTTCATCGTTGAATTGTCCTGGCCTGCGACTGCAACGCGGGCATACGGCTGGATGAGCGCTTCGATTTTTTGCGCTTGCATCGGATCGGCTTTGACATGCTCGATCTGTGTGTCGGAGGCGACGTGGCGCGCCAGAATGATGAGGAGAATGGCAACAGTCACCAGAATGCCGATGACGACGCTGAAGTTGTTGATGAAGTGGGTGTCTTGCTTGCTCACAATTGGCTCTCAAATGGCGCCCGATGGGGCGGCGGCTGACGCGAAAGGCGGCGCAGTATACTGAATTGCCACACGCCCATAAACACCTGAATTGCTGGGTGATTTGCCGCCCGCACGGCTCGGCGAGCGTGCTCGCCGGATTCGCTCAAGCAGCCTCGAGCCGCTATGATTGCCGCCCCATGGAAACGGCCGGCCGGGCTGGAATCTGTTTCAGGGACGACGATTCTTGAATGATTTGCAGCACGCGCCCGTAGCTCAGTTGGATAGAGTGTCGGCCTCCGAAGCCGAAGGTCACTGGTTCGAATCCAGTCGGGCGCGCTCACATCGCGGATGCGGTAAGTACAACGTCCGCATGTTTCCAGGCTTCCTGAAGTTGGATTGCCGTCAGCTTCGACTCGGGCACCTTGCCTTCAGCGTGCTCGGCCTGCTCGAGTCCGAAGAGTGACCAGCCATTCATCGGATTGCGGCGGAGGTCTTCGCGGTAGACGGCTTCGGCTTCCTTGTTCTTTCCAGCCTTGAGCAGCTCGACGCCCAGCATTTGCCGCACGGGCAAGAACCAGTCGGCCGGCTCGTCGTAGGCGAGTTTGTCTTCCATCGCCACTGCGGACTCGAAGTTCTTCAGAGCATCGTCGCCACGTTTCTCGGCGACCGCGATCCTCGCAGCCGCGATGGTCGCGGCTACGGCAAGTATGTCGGTTGCTGAGTTGAGCCCCGCGGTCGTGTCGGGCGTCACCCCTGCGCGCAGGCGTTGCAGCTCATCGAGCGCCTGCTGCGCTTCAGTCGGTCGGTTCTTGGCCGCGAGTGCAACGGCCCTTGCGAACAGGTATCCGCCGGTCAGTATTTTCAGGGCGGGATTGGGGCGGGGCTCCGCAAGGATGTCGTCCCACATGCCGAACCGCATCATCACCAGGTAGCCCTCCGCGCCATACCAGTCCGTACCTGCCATCGCCAACATTGCACTTTCGGGGAACGCCGTCCGCAACTGCTTTATGGCCTCGAGTGCTTCGGCCTTGCGGCCCTCCATCGCGTCGGCATAGGCGAGAAACTGGAAGTTGTGTGCCACGTACATCGGGTAGTAATCGAGCGGCTGTGTTTTGCCGAGATACACGCGATCCGCAGCCGCACCTTTTCGATTCGCTTCCGCCGCTTCTTCGTAGCGGCCGACGCGCTGCATGATGTGGGCAGGCATGTGCTCGAGATGACCAGCCGCCGGCATCATGCCGCGCAGACGCTCCGCCGCAGCGACCGCCTTCGCCGCATACGGTGAGGCCTCCATCGCATGCACGTAGTAATGGTTGGCGCCGGGGTGCTGGGGATCGCGCGCGAGCACGGACTCCAGTGTTGCGACGATTTCCAGCGTGCCGGCAGCTGGCTTGCCGTCGAGTGACCAGAGCTTCCACGCGCTGACATTCATCAGCGACTCGGCGAACATCGTCTGCACGTCGAGATCGTCGGGGAACCTGTGTGCCACGTCGCGCATCGCGTTGGCATAGGCGACTAACACCGGACGTTCATTCGAGGGGTCGAGTGCCTTGGCATCGGGATAACGTTTCTCAAGGGCAGCGATGAGCGCGACTTCTACGGGGCTCGACTTCTCGAGGAGCGTCTTCGCGCGCGTGACGCTCTCAAACGCAACTTTGGCGCGGGGCTCCGCCATCATCGGCTGGTTGTAGTTGGGGCCCGCGGTGAGCGCGACACCCCACAGGCATATCGCGCAGCCGGGGTCGAGCTGCGCTGCGCGCGCGAACGACCGCGTTGATTCGTCGTGATTGAACGCCCACATCAGGCGCATGCCCTGGTCGAAGTACTTCTGTGCCTCGTCCGATGAGGTACTTGCCTTGCGGCGAAACGAGCCCAGCCCGTCGAAGAGCTGCGCGCCACGTGCCCAGTCGTCAAGGGTCATTGGCATTTGGGGCATCTGGGCCGCCGATGACGCGGGGGGTGCGGCAGGCGGAGCGGCGGGCTCGGCAGTACTTGCGGTTGTGTTCGGCGCCCGCCCGCAGTTCGCCAACGTCATCAAGACTGCGGCCGTGATTGCACATCGCGTCAGAAGATTCATGGATCCTCCCGTTCGTATCGAACGTGGCAGCTCACGTGATTCGATCCGCTCGAGTCGAAATAATAGTACTTCCAGCCTGGGCCAAGATGAAGACGCGCATTCAGACACGACCACCGATCAGCACGGCGTTGCTGCCACCGAAAGCGAACGAGTTCGACATGAAGCGCCGCAGGGCGATTCCGTGTCGCGGGACATTGGGTACGTAGTCGAGGTCACACTCGGGATCCTCTTCGTCGAGATTGAGCGTTGCGGGCAGAAACGCGGCGCGCAGGGCAGCGAGGCTGGCCGCGAGTTCGATGGCTCCCGACGCGCCGAGCAGGTGTCCGTGCGCGGACTTCGTCGAGCTGATCGGCACGCCATGCGCGTGCGCTCCGAATACGCGTTTGAGCGCGAGTGTTTCGCACAGGTCGCCGACGCGGGTTGCGGTGCCGTGCGCGTTGACGTAGTCGATTTCCTCCGGGCTTAGATCTGCGTCGTGGAGTGCCGCCTGCATCGCGCGTACCTGGCCTTCGACGCTTGGACTTGCGATGTGCGATGCGTCCGCGGTTGCGCCGTAGCCGAGCAATTCGGCGAGCAAAGGCGCGCCACGCCGTACGGCGCTCTCCAGGGACTCGAGCACGAACATTGCGGCGCCCTCGCCAAGCACGATGCCATCGCGCGTGCGGGCGAACGGGCGACAGCTTGTGGCCGGGTTGTCCGCTCTGGCCTGCGCAAGCACGCGCAGCGACTCCCACGCGCGCAACACGCCGCCGACCAGGCAGGCTTCGGTGCCACCCGCAACCGCGCAAGCAATGCGCCCGAGACGAATCGCGCGAAATGCCTCGCCGATAGCTATCGTCGACGATGCGCAGGCAGTCGAGATGCTGAGATTGGGGCCCTTGAGGCCGAGGCGCATCGACAAATGACTCGCTGGCGCATTGTTCATTGCGCAGAGGATGGAGAGCGGCCGCGGCGCCGAGCCGAGACCAAGCATGTCGGCATATGCGCGCTCGACACTCAACGCGCCACCCATGCCGGTGCCGACGAAGACGCCGGCCCCCTCGCACAGGCCCTGTGCTGCAAGCAGTCCGCTTTGTTCGCATGCTTCTTCTGCAGCCGCGAGAGCGTACTGTGACACCGGATCAAGCAAGGCGTGTTCGTATCCGCCGAGTATCTTTGTGGCGCGATTGTCGATGCGCGCGCCGGCAGGGTGACGGGACGAGCGGCGCCCGCGCTCCACGTTCGCGAGGTGATCGAGCAGCGCAATACCGGAGCGCCCGGCGGCGAGCGCTTCGGCAAGAGCCGGCGCGCCCGCGCCGAGCGCCGAGATCACGCCGCAGCCCGTGATGACGACGCGCCGCTGGGCGACACTGGACATCACGAACCGGCGCGCTGCTCCGCGAGCAGCCGCTCCACCGCCGCGGCCAGGTCATCGAACGAGCGCAGTGACTCCAGATCGCGCTCGCGAAAGGAAATATCGAGACGCCGCTCGATAGCGACGATCAGATCGATCGCGGCCAGGGAATCGATGCCGGCTTCACGCAGGGTATTCGCCGCTTCGAGGCGAGCCGCGGCAATCTTCAGGTGCTCCGCGGCAACCTGGCGGACGGTCTCGGCTGCGTTCATGGCGCTCCGGTCCCGACGAGATCGCGCAATTCGGGAACACGCCGCAACAGACCTGGAAACGCACGGCAACGCATGGCGATGTCGGCCGTTACATCGAACTCATCGGCTGTGATTGGACTTCCGAGCGGAGTTGAAACGCGCGGCAAGCGCTCCCAGTAGAGCCAATGCTCCGGCGCGTGCCTGAGGCCGCTCTCGAACTCGGCAAACAGGCGGCGCGTGAGCGCAAAAATCGTTTGCCGCAGATCGCTGCTCGCACATTCGCAAGCATCAATGGGCCGCGCTAGTTCGACGCACACGCCTGGACCGCGCTCGGTTCGCACGAAGCCTGGTACGATGAGGGCCTGCGAACGCGCGGCGAGATACGCGGTGCCGCACGCAACACGCAGCCAGCGGCCGAAGAGCGGGATAGCGACCGTGTCGGTGATGTCATCGAACACATCCGGCATCGTGGCGACCGTGCCACCCTCGCCGAGTGTCTGCACGGCACGCACAATTCCTGCGGTGCCGCTCAAGAGCGTCGCGGACGCGTCAGCACGCAGAAACAGGGATCGCAGGCCCGCATTGCGCGGGTCACGCTGGTAGAGCAGCGCAAACCGCCGACGCCCTTGCAGACTTCGCGCCAGCGCAAGGCAACCTAGCACGCAGGCGCCGTAGTGAGGGGTCGCAAATACCAGCGGGCGGCCTGTGGCGAGACAATCTTCGAGGACTTGTGCGCCTCGAATGTGCACGGTCGAGTCAATGATTGACGGCAGCGGCCGCGCAGTCCGTGCGCGTGCCCGCGCAAGCAGCAACGCCTCGCGCCAGCGTGCAGCCAGAATTGACCGCGCCAGAGCTTCATCGACCGCGATGCCGCAAGCTGGCATCTGAGCGAGCGCCATAAGCGCGCGCCTGCCTGGATGCCTGGAGCGCGGAAGAATTGGCGAAAGCAGCGCGGCCAGGGGGTCGATCACGGAGTCGGCGAGGCGAGTGACGAGCGTGGAGCGCAGCACAGAGACTCCTACAGTCCCGCGAGAAACCGTTCCAGGTCGGCACGGAAGGCTGACGACTTGTAGATCTCTCCGTGACCGGCGGACAGCACTTCGCGTAATTCGGTGCGCACGCCCTCAGCCTGCAGGCGCTTGGTCAGGTCGCGTGACAGCGCAGGCGGGGCCTTGGCGTCCCTCTCCCCGGCCAGAACCAGTACCTTGCCGCGAAACTTTGCGAGCGCCTTGACGTTGTCGATGCGGGCGAGCGCCGGGTCAAGGTCGATGCGCACGAAGGGTTTCGCGAACCATGGCACCTGAGTGCGTGCCCAGCGCGCGATGTCGGGCGCCGTCGCCTCGAGAACCAGCCCGTCCACCGGCCGTTCGCCGGCGAGCTGCGCAGCCACGACGCCACCGAGGGAAAAACCATAGAGCACACGCTTCTGCCCACTGCTCGACGGCAACCTGGAAACGTACTCTTCAGCGGCACGCGCGTTGTCGAGAATGCTGTCGGCGTCCGCGCTGCCACTGCTCGCACCCAAGCCTGGGTAATCGAAGAGCACAACGTCCGCTCCGTGGGCGAGTGCTTGCAGGACCGAACCACCCTCACTCGAGCGGTGAAAGCCGTCGCCGCCGCAGAAGACAATGACGATACGGTTGCCATCGCGATGAGCTCGCGTGACGCCAACCACCCGCTCGCCACGCTGCACAAGCGATTCTTCGATGACGAAACCAGCGGCAAGCCGCGCTGCCGCCGGCGGCTGGTCGGGAGCCAGCAGATCTTTCGCGCTGATGCGCACGTGCATGCAGCCCGAGACGCTGGCGATTACAGGTGACAAAGCGAGCGCCAGGGCGAGGAGCGGTGTTCGGCTGAGTTTTTGCATGACTATTCCCATCTTGTTTTTCAGGCCGGGTTCCTGGAACTTGCGAGCGCGCTGCCGCGAATGAGGGTGCTCACGCTTGTGAGCGCTGGCTGCAGGATCGAGCTTTGGCCAGCCTCTGTATCGAGTGCGAGGCGCAGCAGCGATTCGATTTCACGCAGCTCTTCGCGCACGCGGAACTCGAAGGCCACGGGACTCTTGAGCGCAAAAGAACTGCTGGCGAGCCAGTCGGCGGGCGGCTCCGCAAGCTCCGCTTCGAGTCCCGCGAGCAATGTATGCATCAGTCGGACTGGCGCCGTCCGATGATTCGCGGCGGACATTGCGTGACCGTACTCGAGCTGCGCGAGGCGAAAGGCCCCGATCGGCCGCGCGCGCCTGTATTGAAGGACTCGGGGCTGATGGCGCAGCACGAGGACTGCCTCGAGCAGCGAGAAGCGGCGCTCGATGCCGAGAAAGCGCAGCGGCACGAAGGCTTCACCTTCACCGGCGATTTGATCCGGAAAGCTGATGATGCTGGCGGCAAGGCGGCGCTCACCGGCGAACTCGCGCACGATCTCGGCAGGTGTTCGCACATGACTCGCAAGCTGCCAACGAGGATCTGCGGCGACCGGCCCCGCAGTAACGCGGCAGGGCTGCCTGGCGCACAGGGCGCGCGCGAACTCGAGCGCACCGACGGTGGAGGGCAGGATCAGCAGCAGGTTGCGCTCTTCGACGGAAATTCCGCGCAGCGCTCTGCCCACGGATCGCGCGCGGGTCATCGATCGAACCCGCGCCTGGATATCAACGAGCGACACGGTTCTTCTCGCGTGCTGCCGGGGCCTCGAATCCAACGGCTCCTTCAACGGCGCGAGCGAGCGTGAGCGTGGTTCCGACGGCAAACCCAATCAGCAGACTCATGCCGAGAAATGCCGCAAGCCATTGCCAACCGCTGTTGAGAGCGACGACACGGCTCGCGGCGTAGGCCAGGTTGTGCGCCAGGAAATAGAAGACGTAGGTAAAGTAAGCGACGGTCAGTGTCGCAAAGAGTCCCAGCAAGAGACCATCCGCTGGTTTTGGCCATGCGGCGCCCGCATTGCGCCGTATGGCGCTCGCGCAGCGACGCGCGTTCGCACGCATGCGTTGATGCAGGTTGTAACTTCCGCTGAGATCGGAGAGCAGCCAGTAGCCGTCGTACTTCAGTACCGGATTCAGAGTGTTGAGCACCAGGAAGTGCGATACCCAGAGCACCATGAGGAGTGTTCCCGACGGGCGCACGAGCCACGCCGTTGCGATGACCCCGAGGAAGATGCACTGAAAGTAGATACCGGCGACGTCGACAACGCAGCGCTGCGTACGCGTGAGCATCCATGCGCCGTGTACCTCGGCGTAGAACGCGGGCAGACACCAGTAAAGTCCGATACCGAGACCGCCGTGATTCGCGCCATAGCGATGACAGCCACTCAAGTGTCCAAGTTCATGAACCGCGATGCCGGCAAGTATGAGCGCGAAAGCACCGGACAGCGACGCGGATCCAAAACTCTCAAGCCCATGACGCCACAGTTCCACGGCAACGAAGCAATCACCAGCAAGAAAGAGTGTGACGAGGACGATCGCCACGAACGGCGTGAACAGTCCGCGCGTCGCGTGCAGGGTGGGTCCAAGTATCTCCGCGCTGAGCAGTCGCAAGCGCAAATGCAGCGGGCCACGCGGGGCCTCACCCTGGCCGGCATGAAAGAGAATGGCGGGTATCTGCTCGTGCAGCACCCGCTCGATTTCGTCCGCGCTGAATGGTTTGCCGAAGCGCGCTGACATTCGCTCGGCCAGGCCCGCGAGACTCTCGGACTTGCGGGTGAGCTCGAGAAGCGCCGCGACCGCCTCGCTTGCCATGAAATGGCGGCCGTCGATCGCGACCACGTGTTGAGCGGACGAACCATGGCCGTCGAAGCGGCGGATCACGGCGTCGTCGCGCAGGCGGGGCAGAGCGATCTCCGTTCGCATGGCCATTCGCGTGGCATTCCTACAAGCGGCGTGAGCCGCTGAGGTTCCCGCCCGGGTGGCCAGGCAGGAACCTCGTCGGCTCGAGGCTAGATCAGAGTGCGAACTTGATGTTGCACTCGCAGGTCCAGTCGGGCAGCACATCGCTGCCGGTGACCGGGACCGCCTCCATCTCGAAGCGGGCTTCCAGTTCCTCTACGGAAAAGAGCTGTGCATCTTCCATGACAACCTCCAGTACTAGCTCCAGTAATAGGCGATTTCTGCAAAGCGGCGAGCCGCCGATCTCACGGAGCGATGAGCGATGAGCGCCGCGATCCGTGAGGCGCAAAGAGTAGGTCTGCGCGTCGCCGACAGCGAGCGCGAAAGTTCACCGATTGATGCAGATTCGGCGCTTGTCCGTCAGAGCCAGCGCAGCCGCTTGAAGATGGCGAAAGGAATCATTGCGGAGAGCAGCATCAGCCCGAGCGCAATCAGCGGGCCATGCGGCGTAGCGAGCCAGGGCAGATTCGGGAAATTCATGCCGAACCAGCCGACGATCACGGAAGGCGGCAGCATGAACACCGTCACGACCGAGAAGATCTTGATGATGTTGTTCTGATCGATGTTGATCATGCCGAGAGTCGCCTCGAGCAGAAACGTCACCTTGTTGCCGAGGAACGAAGAATGGTCGGAGAGCGCGAGCACGTCGCGGCTCAATGACCGGAAGCGATCCTTGGTCTCCTTCTCGAGTGGAATGAGCGCCGACTGCTGCACAAATGCAACGACGCGCCCGATGCTCACGAGACTCTCGCGGGCCTTCGATGTGAGATCGCCACTCTGGCCGATGCGATCGAGCATCTGGCGGAAGTCGCGTGCGCCCGAGCGGCGCTTGCGGGGCGGCGCAAAGATTTCGGAGGAGAGGACATCGAGGTCGCCGCCAACGCGCTCGAGCACGTCGGCAATGCGGTTGATGACCGATTCGATGACGCCCGCGAGAACGACTGGCGCCGTGGTGCACGACGACGGATGCCGCTCGGCGTAGGCGATGAAGCGCCGGAACGGCAGCGGATCGACGTAGCGATTGGTGACCAGGCGGTTCTTCGCGAGGATGAAGGTGACCTGCGCGCTCTCGGGCAGATCGGTATCGAGCCGTGTTGCGACCGTGGCCGTCATGAAGAGCGCGCCATGCTCCTCGTAGAGGCGGCTCGAAGCCTCGATCTCCTTCATCTCTTCGCGCGTCGGCACGTCGATGCCGAGCGCCTGTTCGATCATGCGTTCTTCTTCGGCGCTCGGATCGATCAGATCGACCCAGATGCAGTCGTCAGGCAGCGTCGACGGCGGCGGATCGAGCCGCTTGAGCCCCGCTGCTTGCTTGACGAAGATGTTGATCATGAACGCGAGATCCGGTTTGACTCACCGGGCCGACGGGCTGCGCTCAGCGGCCGCGCTTCTCGGCGGCCGCGAGATCGTTCAAGAGCGCGAATAATTCCTTTTCTCCGCCGGCGTGTCCGACGTCGGTCCAATACTTGCCATTGATGATGAAGGTTGGAACGCTCGTGATCATGTACGCGCGATTCAATTGTTCGGCGCGCGTCATCTTCTGGTCGACCGGATAGGAGTGCGCAGCCTTGATGTAGTCCGCCGGATTGATGCCGTAGCGCGCGGCGAACTGCGCCTGGATTTGAATCGACTTCTCTTCGTCGCCGCCCCGGTCCATCAGCGGATTGCCATGCTGGTGAATCTCGTTGAATACCGTGCTGTGCAGCTCGTCGAGCTTCTTCAGTTCCATCAGCGTGTAGAAGAGACGCGCGTGCAGCTTCAAGCCCTCGTTCCACATGCCTGGCGCACGCACGAACGCGATGTAGGACGGCTTCGTCTTGCGCCAGGACTCGACGAGTGGGTCGAGCGCATAACAGTGCGGGCAGCCGTACCAGAAGACCTCGGCGATTTCGACCTGACCGCTCGGCACGTTGTTGACTGTTGGCTGAGCGGGAATGAGGCGCGTGTAGTTGATGTTTTCCTTCCACGGGCCCGGCACCGTCGCGGCCGGTGCTGCCTCGAGCGCGGCGGCGAGCAAAGGACTCGGTGAGGTTGCCGGCGACTGATCGGTGTCCACCGTTTCGAGATCTTCGCCGGCATTGACGACTTCGGCCGGTTGATTACTCGCACCCGCCGGCTTTGTCGTCGCTGGCGCGGGCTTGGCAGCAGCGGGCGCAGGCGTCTCGGTTTGCGCCGCGGGCGAGGCTTCCGGTGCTTTGGGCGACTGCTGACCACAGGCGGTGAAAATCAGGCAGCTCACGGCGGCGAGCCAGGCAAGCCTTGTCATAGCGGGACTCCCGAACATTGTTGGCAACCGGGCTTTCGACACCAGCTCATCGCCCGAGGTTCGCGAAACGCTGAGTTCAGCGCAAGCCCTGAATGTAAGACGCGACGTTACGCATCTCTTCTTCGGTGAGGCGCCCGGCGATCGTCTGCATGATGCCGCCAGGGCCGGTCTTGCGATCTTTCGACGCGTAGTCGCGCAGCTGTTTCAACGTGTACTCCGCGTGCTGCGCGCGCAGCGCAGGAAATTTCCCAGGCGCATTGCCGCGGCCCATCGGGCCATGGCAGGCGATGCAGGCCGGCACGTTCTGATCGCGAATGCCGCCGCGATAAATCGTCTCGCCCGCCTTCCAGTACGAAGGATCCGCTTCGAGTCCGGATTCCGTCTGTGCGGCGTAGTACGCGGCGATGTCTTCCATGTCCGCGTCGCTGAGCGCAGTAACCAGGGGAACCATGACCGGATTCACGCGCTGTCCGCTTTTGAACGACTTCAGTTGATCGACGATGTAGCTCGCGTGCTGGCCAGCGAGGTTTGGCCATATGCCGTTTATGCTGTGGCCGTTCTGGCCATGGCAGGCTGAGCAGACTGCGGCCTTGGTGGCGCCGGCGTCGGCATTGCCGTCCGCCATAGCAGTGGCTGTGAGCGCGAACGCTGCGACCGCAGCGAGTATTGCGACCCGGACTTGCATTCTTTTGGCTCCCTCGCGAGCGGCGAATTGTACACTAGCTTCAAGCATTTGCGTCCACACCCCAGGCTCATCAACAGGCTCCTCGAGGCGAGTTCATGGCGCTCTATCCACAAGCCGAATTCATGCTGAGCGCGAACGACCCGCGGCAGTTTCCAGCGGACCATGGGAGTGAAGTTGCGTTTGCCGGACGCTCGAACTCGGGCAAGTCGAGCGCCATCAATACGATCCTTGGTCGAAAAGCGCTTGCGCGTACCAGCAAGTCGCCGGGCCAGACCCGGCTTATCAATTTCTTCGCCCTGGGCGGCGATCAACGTCTGGTCGACCTGCCGGGCTATGGATTCGCGAAAGTGCCGGTCGCGATGCGCGAGCACTGGGGTGAGCTCATCCAGAAGTATTTCGAGGGACGTGCATCGCTCCGTGGTGTGGTGTTGATCGTCGACGCGCGGCGGGGACTCACGGATCAGGATCGCCAACTGATCGACTGGATCGAGACTGCGCCACGCGCGGTCCATGTACTGCTCACCAAGGAAGACAAGCTGACCCGCAACGAATCGCGGCGGGCGCTGTTGACGATTGAGCGCGAGCTGGCGGGCCGTGCCACCGCGCAACTCTTCTCGGCGCACACGGGCACGGGGCTCGAAACGGCCCGTGGCCGATTGAAGCAATTACTGGCGGATTGAAGGATTCCGGAGACGGAAAAAAAAGTACCCCGGTGGCTTGCGCCACCGGGGCAGACTAACCCGGCTTGGGGATAACAATCCGGGTATCGACCCGCTCAGGGAGGAAAGCGGGGAGTGTCGTTGCACACTCGAGGCAATTAGATGGAGTCGGGGGGTCGAAGTTCCAGGCGGGAAGCGCGTCGTCGTGAAACATTCTTCACGTCGAGCGCGCGGCCCTCGAGCGAGGCTTCATCTCATATAGATCATAGGGTTACCGCTCGCGGGCAGTGACTCTAACTTCCAGTTTTTGCGCGCGGCGGATCAGCACGGCGTTGGCACTGACATCGATGCGGCGCTCGTCGAGCAGCCGCTGAAGCTGGTCGATGCTTTCGACCGTTTCCCCGTCGTACTGGACGATGAGGTCACCGCTCTCCATGCCTGCGGCAGCGGCCGGGCCGCCGGGTTCGATGGTTTGAATACGCACGCCGGAGCCGTTTGGCAGGTCGTAGTGGCGGGCGATGCGCCGTGCGAGCGGCGCATTCGCGCCAGCAATGCCAAGCGCCGCGCGTCGTACTCGGCCATGGGCCAGCAATTGGCCGATTACCCATTGCGCAGTGTCGATGGCGGTCGCGAAGCAGATGCCCTGCGCGCCCGGAATGATCGCCGTATTGACGCCAATGACTTCGCCGCGCGCGTTCACTAGTGGTCCACCCGAATTGCCGGGATTGAGCGCGGCGTCCGTTTGAATCACGTCATCGATGAGCCGGCCCGAGCGTGCACGCAAGCTGCGGCCGAGTGCGCTGACAACGCCGGCAGTGACCGTGTGTTCGAAGCCCAGGGGATTGCCGATCGCGATCGCGAGCTGTCCGACTTGAAGCGCCGCGGACTTACCAAGGGCCGCTGGCTGCGCTCGCTTGACGGAGATGCGCACGATCGCGAGATCCGAATCGGGGTCATCGCCCAGCAGATCCGCCGAGTACTGATCGCCGTCGGCCGTGCTCACGCGAATGTCACGCGCGCCGTGCACGACGTGACTGTTGGTGAGCAACAGGCCATCGGGCGTGAACAAGAAGCCCGAACCCGTGCCGCGACGCTCGCGCCCTGGCTGGCCGTGGCCGACGTTCAGATGCACGACCGCCGGCGCAACGCGCTGTGTTGCGACGATCACTGCCTGCGAATACGCGTCGAGCAGCGCGCCGTCGGCAGGCTGTTCGCTGGACGTGATCTTGGCTACGCCCGGCTCAACCGGCTCGGCGTCGCCCAAAATCCAGCGTACGGCCACCCGTAGAGTTTGATCCCTCCCGTCCATCGAGGCGATATGGACCGCCCCGCGCAGGTTTCAAGGGCGGCGCCCCGCAAGGCGACCGCGTCAGAGGAACGTCCAGGTAACGCCGAGCGAGAGCATGTCGACGCGGTCGCTGTTGGAGACCTCGAAGCGCTCGTACTCGAGCCGCGCGGCGAGGCTTCCGAATCGAACCTGGGCGCCGGCGCCATAGGCGAAGTCAGTGCCGCTGTCGGATATGCGTGGCTGTGGGCCGGCGATCGTCGTCAGGCGCACATCGGTGTTCCAGCGCACTAGACCTGCCTTCGCGTAGAGATCGACGAGCGGCAGTGGCAGATAGCCGACCGCGAAAGCGTCGTAGAATTTCGCGCTGGCATCGATACCAATATCAGGAGTGAGGAGCGTCTGCTTCGCGTTGCCGAAGTCGACATAGTTCGCCTCGACGCCAAACATATCGATCGGGCGAATGCCGATGATCAACTTGTACGGCCGATTCTTGATGTCGAGGTCGGACTGGAACTGTCCGCCCTTGAGTGTGGCATCGCCGCTGATGGCGGCGCCGAGGTAGATGCCGTTGTCGGCAGCCGATGCGCAAGTGGCAATGAGCGCGAGAGCGGCGAATACGACGAGATTACGCATGAGACCTCCGTCGAGCGGCGCGGGGCAGCGCCGGTTCCAGCGGTCAGACCGGTCGGTCTCGTTGAGAGTTTCGCGCAGGACTGTCTGCGGTCGGCGACAATTTCCGTTCAGGATTGCGGCAGACCGATGTCGCGATTACTCAGTGCGCCTCGTCCCAATTGTCGCCGATGCCGGCATCCACCTTGAGCGGCACGCGCAGTTGCGCCGCGGCCGACATGCGTTTCTTCAGCTCTTCGGTCACGTGATCGATCGCAGACGTCTCCACTTCGAGCACCAGCTCATCGTGCACCTGCATGATCAGGCGCGCGGGGACGCTGCTCTCGCGAATCCATCGATCGACGTCGATCATCGCGCGCTTGATGATGTCGGCGGCGGTGCCTTGCATCGGCGCATTGATCGCGCTGCGCTCGGCGTATTGCTGGCGCGCGCGATCCCGCGAATTGATGTCCTGAAGATAGAGCCGCCGTCCGTACACAGTTTCGACGAAGCCGGTGCTCTTGGCCTGTTGCCGCGTACGGTCCATGAATTCCTTGACGCCCGGATAGCGCTGGAAATAGAGCTCGACGTAACGTTGCGCCGAGGTCCGATCGATTCCCAGCTGGCGCGCGAGTCCAAAGGCCGACATGCCGTAGATGAGTCCGAAATTGATGGCTTTGGCCGAGCGACGCTGATCCGAGGAAACCTGATCGGGCGCCACGCCAAACACTTCCGCGGCCGTTGCCTGGTGGATGTCTTGGTCGGCGGCGAATGCCTTGAGCAATCCTTCATCGCCCGAGAGGTGCGCCATGATGCGCAGCTCGATCTGCGAATAATCCGCCGCGACCAGCCGCCGGCCCGGTGGGGCGATAAACGCCTGCCGAATGCGCCTGCCCTCCGGCGTTCGGATCGGAATGTTCTGCAGATTCGGATCGGTCGAAGAGAGTCGCCCGGTCGCAGCGACTGCCTGGTGGTATGAAGTGTGCACGCGCCCGGTGCGCTCGTTGATCTGCTCAGGCAACGTATCGGTATACGTGGACTTGAGTTTTGCGAGTCCGCGGTACTCGAGCACGAGCTTCGGCAACGCGAAATTCTCCGCGAGCTCTTCGAGTACGCTCTCCGCGGTCGAGGGTTGGCCGGTTGGCGTCTTGCCGAGCACCGGCAACTGCAGCTTGTTGAAGAGAATCTCCTGCAGCTGCTTCGGCGAATCGATGTTGAATGGGCCGCCGGCTTCCCTTTGCGCGAGCTCGACCACTTCGATCATGCGCTGCGCAAGCTCCTGGCTTTGCACAGCAAGCATCTTGCGGTCGATCAGCACGCCGTGATGTTCCATGCGCATCAGCACGGGAACGAGCGGCTGCTCTATGGTTTCGTACAGCAATTTGAGCTTCGGAAACCTGCCGAGCTCCGGCCAGAGATAGCGGTGGAGCTGCATCGTCACATCGGCGTCTTCCGCGGAATACTCGGCGGCCGTCTCGACAGGCACCTGATCGAAGGTGATCTGCTTCGCGCCCTTGCCGGCGACGTCCTCGTAGTGGATGGTGTCGATGCCGAGGTATTTCTTCGCCGTCGAATCCATGTCGTGACGGGTCGCGGTGCTGTTCAACACATACGACTCGAGCATCGAGTCGTAGCGCATGCCGTCGAGCGCAATACCATGGTTGGCAAGCACGTGGCCATCGTATTTCAGATGATGACCGAGCTTCGCGCGCTCGGGGTCCTCGAGCAGCGGCTTCAATCTCGCGAGCACCTCGGCGCGCGGCAACTGATCCGGCGCGCCGGCGTAGTTGTGCGCGAGCGGTACGTATGCGGCGCTGCCAGGCTCGACGCAGAACGAGACGCCGACAATTTCGGCCACCATGTAGTCAAGACTCGTCGTCTCCGTATCGAACGCGAAGAGTTCCGCAGCCGCCAGCGCTTTGAGCCAGCGCTCGAGCTGCTCCATTGTCACCACCATCTCGTAATTTCTCGGAACGGGTGCCGGTGCAGGAGAGCCTGGCGTTTGCGGCGCAGGCGTTGCCGGTATCACCGGGGTCAGGGCGATTGCGGGCGCCGCGACCGACGACGCTGCCGGCACCCCATCGCCGAGCTGGCGCAGCAGCGAGTTCAACTCGAGCCGGCCATAGAGCCCGCGCAGTCGTTCGACGTCCGGCGCTTTCGGCGTCAAATCTTCGATTGACGTGTCGAGTGCCACATCACTGTGAATCGTCGCCAGCTTGCGCGAGAGCTCAAGCGTCGCGAGATTCTCTCGCAGGCTTTCGCCGACCTTGCCCTGAATCTCGGCAGCGTGCGCGATCAGGCTGTCGACGGTCCCGTATTCGTTGAGCCACTTCGCCGCCGTCTTCGGACCGACTTTGGGCACGCCCGGAATATTGTCGGAGCTGTCGCCGACGAGCGCGAGGTAATCGATGATCTGCTCGGGGAAGACATCGAACTTTGCTTTCACGCCCGCGCGATCGAGCGTCGTGTCGGTCATGGTGTTGACGAGCTTGAGCCGCCCATCGACGAGCTGGGCCATGTCCTTGTCACCTGTCGAGATGATGACCTCGAATCCGCCAGCGAGACCGCGCTTCGCCAGCGTGCCGATTACGTCGTCTGCTTCGACACCGGGAATGCGCAGCAGCGGTAGACCTTGCGCTTCGACCGCCTCGAGCAGCGGCGCAATCTGCGCGCGCAATTCATCCGGCATCGGCGGGCGGTGGGCTTTGTACTCGGCAAACAGATCGTCGCGGAAAGTCTTGCCCGGCGCATCGAACACAACGGCAATGCGCTCGGGCGCCAGCTCCCTGACGAGCTTCGCGATCATGTTGAGCACGCCGTAAATGGCGCCGGTCGGTTCGCCCCTGGAGTTCGCGAGCGGCGGCAACGCGTGAAAGGCTCGGTAGAGATACGACGAGCCGTCGACGAGGACGAGTTTGTGCTGATCGGCCAATGGAATCTCGCGGGCCCGAATCGGGGTCTTAAGGCTGGTTCCCGGACTCGTCCTTCTTCTTCTGCGGGTCGGTCGTCGTCGCTGGCGTTGCCGGCAGCGTCTGCGTGGGTCGTGTGACCACGCCCCCCGTGGTCTTGTCCGGCAGCACGAGCGGGCCCTTCTGCCCGCAGGCTGCGAGCGCGACCGAAATCAATATGAGTATTGCAAGAATGCGCATATGAGCCTTGCGAATCAGACCGCAGTATAAGCTGTCAGCGCGAAGCCGGCTCCGTGATCGGCGGCGGCGGCCGGTCCAGCACGAAGAGCGTCAACCGCGTGATGCAGACCGGTTTGCCGGCCGCATTGGCGATATCGACCTGCCACACTTGGACGCGTCGGCCGATGTTCACCGGGCGCGCCGTGCCGGTCACGAAGCCAGAGCGCACCGCACGCACGTGGCTGGCGTTGATCTCGAGGCCGACCACGCTCTGCCTGCCAAGGTCGATCATCATTGCACCGGCGATACTCCCCAGCGTCTCCGCAAGGGCAACGCTCGCCCCGCCATGGAGCAGGCCCATCGCCTGGCGCGTGCGCGCATCGACCGGCATCGTCCCGCGCAGAAAATCGTCGCCAATCTCGGTGATCTCGATACCGATATGCTCGACCATCGTGCCTTTGCGCAATCGAGCAACATCGGCGATCGTGAACGGACGAAACCATATGGCCATGAGGCTATTTCTTGTACTTCTCGGCGACGCGCCGATAGGCGTCGCGAAACGGGATGCCTTCCTTGGCAACCAGCAGATTCGCTTCCGCCGCCGCGTGAATCGACGGATCGAGCTTGATCCGCTCCTTGTTGAAGCGTACGCCCGCGAGCGCCGGCGGCAGGATCGCCAGCGTCTCGGCGCACAGGTCGATGCCGCGAAAGAGCGGCGCCTTCAGGAGTTGCAGGTCGCGATGATAGCCCGAGGTGAGTTTGCTCGTGATGCCGAGCGCTTCGCTCAGGCAGGCGAGCGCGGTTGCGGAGCGACCGCGGATGAGCTCGAACACGTCCGGGTTGCGCTTCTGCGGCATGATCGATGAGCCGGTCGTGAACTCGTCGGCGAGCGACACGAACGCGAACTCCTGGCTGTAGAAAAGAATGAGATCGGCGGCGAGCCGGCCGACATCCTGCATGACGAGCGCGATCTCGAACAGCAGCTGCGCTTCGGCTTTGCCGCGCGAGAGCTGTACTGCGGTCACGGGCTCGTGCGTCGTCGCGAATCCGAGGCGCACCCGCGTTTCCTCGCGGCTGATCGGCAGGTTCGGCGTGCCGTATCCTGCCGCCGACCCGAGCGGATTCTTGCTGATGCGCCTGAGCGTCATGCGCAGACCTTCGGCGTCGTCGCGCAGTTCCGACGCATAGCCGGCGGCCCAGAGTACGACCGAGCTCGGCATCGCCTGCTGTGTGTGCGTATAGCCGGGAAGCTGCGTAGCACCGTCGCGTCGGATGAGTTCGTCGAGCGCGTCGGCAACGCCAAGCGTTCCGGCGCGCAGCTCTTCAACTGCTTCGCGCATGTAGAGCCGCAACGCGGTGAGCACCTGATCGTTGCGCGAGCGGCCGGCGTGCAGACGCCCGCCGGTCGCGCCGATGCGTTCCGTCAGCAGATTCTCGAGCGCGGTTTGACCGTCTTCATGCTCGAGGCGCACCTGCCATTCGCCGCGCGCATGCGCCTCGCCGATCGCGATGAGTGCATCGCGGATCTTCTTCAGATCATCGGCCGAGATCAGCCCGCCTGCGCCCAGCATTTCCGCGTGCGCGATGGACGCGGCAACGTCATGCTGCACCAGCCGATTGTCGAGCACGTGATCTTCGCCCGCGGTGTAGCGCAGTACGCGTTCGTCCAGCGGCTGGCCCTTGTCCCAGAGACGTGTCATTGAATTTGGCCCATCACTGCGCCTGTGCGCTCAGCTGTTCCGCCTTCGACAGGGCGTTCAGGTCCGAAACGATCAAGGTGCCCGTGCCCTCATTCGTGAACACTTCCGCCAGCACGCTGTTCGGCGTCTTGTAGGAGATTACGTGCACGCGGCGCACGCCGCCGCGAATGGCGTCCTCGATCGCGCGCGCCTTCGGCAGCATGCCATCGGCGAGTGAACCGCTCTCGCGCAGACGCTTCAGGCCGTGCAGGTCCGTATAGGAGATGAGCGTGCTTGGATCATCGAGCTTCTCGAGGATGCCGGGCGCTCCCGTGCACAACATCAACTTCTCCGCGTTGAGCGCGGAGCCGATCGCCGCGGCGACCGTGTCGGCGTTGATGTTGAGCAGCACGCCGTTCTGATCCGCCGACAGCGGACTCACGACCGGCATCAGACCGTTGTCGAGCAATTTGCTGACGACGCCGGCTTCGACCCTGTCGATGTCGCCGACAAATCCGAAATCCACCGTCTCACCGTCGCTCATCTTCACCGGCGCCCGCTTGTGCGCCTGAATGAGGCCGGCGTCGACGCCGCTCACGCCGACCGCCTCGATGTTCAGATCGCGGCAGATTGCGAGAATGCGTGTGTTGATGATGCCGTTCAGCACCATCGCCGTGACTTCGATCGAGCGCTCGTCGGTGACGCGCCGCCCCTGAACCATGCGCGTCGGTACGCCGAGGGCCTCCGACAACTCGGTGAGTTGTGGACCGCCACCGTGCACGAGCACGACGCGGATGCCGACCTGATGGAGGATCGCGACCTGCTCGATGAGCTGGCGCGTCGCTTCCGAGTCGGCGAAGACGCCACCGCCCGCCTTGATGACGAACACCTTGCCCTTGTACATGCGAATGTAGGGCGCGGCGTTGCGCAGGGCGCGGATCGCAATGGTCTGCTCTGCTTTGGAAGACATCATGGAAGCCAATCTCTCCTGCGAAGGAAAAGCTACGAACCCGCGTTGCGCGCCAGCATTCGATGCAGCACGCCCATTTGCACGACGAGGCGGTTGTGCGCTTCACGCAGCACGACGCTGCGGGGACCATCGAGCACTTCATCGGCGACGGCGACGTTGCGCCGGACGGGAAGACAATGCATGAACTTCGCGTCGGGCGCCGCGTGACTGAACCAGGCATCACGCACGCACCAGTCCGAGAGATTCGCGCGCAGGCGCGCATCCGCCTCGACATCTCCGTAATGCGTGGTTGAGCCCCATTCCTTCGCGTATAAGACGTGCGCGCCCTTTAGAGCGTCCTCGCGGTTGCTGGTCTCGTGCACCGAGCCGCCGGAACGCACCGCGGCCTGGCGCGCCTTTTCCATGAGTTCGGGCGGCAGCGCGTACCCCTCAGGCCGCAGCACGGTGACTTCCATGCCGCGCATGGCTGCCATGTGGAGCGTCGCGGCCGGTACCGCCAAAGGCAGCGCCCTCGGATGATGCACCCACGACAGCACGAATTTGCCGTGCACCGGCACGGCAACATCGTTGAGCGTCTTCCAGTCGGCGAGTGCCTGGCACGGATGGTTCATCGCCGATTCCATGTTGATGAACGGCTTCTCGACCAGATCCGCCATTGCACTGAACATCGTTTCCTTCAAATCGGCGGCGAGATCCTTGCCGTCGGCGAACGCGCGGATGCCGAGCGCATCGCAATAGGACGCGAGCACTGGAATACCTTCGCGCACATGTTCCGCCGCCGCGCCACTCATGACCGCGCCGAGGCGGGTCTCCAGTTGCCACGTGCCTTGGCCCGGCGTGATGACGAATGAGGAGCCGCCGAGCCGACTCATGCCCGACTGAAAGGAGGCGAGCGTGCGCAGGCTCGGATTGAAGAATACGAGCCCGAGAATCCTCCCGGCCAGCGCGTGCGGCTCCGGCCGATCGTGCAGCCGCTGTGACAGCGCGAGCAGGTCCAGCACTTCCGGACGTTCGAAATGCGCGAGATCGATGAAGCGCTTCATGGCGGCAACTTCGCGAGCGTCGACGCGAGATGGGCGACGTGGGCGCTGCCGAGCGTGTAGGCGGGCAGCAGGCGCACGATATTCGGATCACTCGCGGTACCCGCAAGAATGTCGTGCTGGAGAAGCTCGGCCTGCACTTCCTTGCCCGGTCGTCGCGTGCGCAGACCCGTAAGGAAGCCCGCGCCCTGAGTACCGATGACCGGGCCGGTCACGCAGCTCGCGCGGATTTCGTCGGCACGCGCGCGGACATTGGCGAGGAGATGTTCAGACTCGATTGTTTCGATCACCGCCTCGATGACTGCACAGGCCATCGGCCCGGCGCCGAACGTCGTGCCGAGCGCATCGAGCTTGAGCGCGGACGCGACGGCATCGGAGAGCAGCAGCGCGGAGCATGGGAAACCACTGCCCAGCGCTTTGGCCGTGGTGATCATGTCGGGCGTAACGCCGTACATGTTCGCCGCGAACGGATATCCCGTGCGGCCCATGCCGCACTGAACTTCATCGAAGATGAGGACCGCGCCGACTTCATCGCAGCGGACGCGCAGCGCCGCCAGAAACTCTCTGCCGAGATCGACGGCGCCCGCGAGTCCCTGCACGGGTTCCACAATGACAGCCGCCGTTTGCTTGGTCACCTGTTCGGCAATCGATTCGTGGGAGCCACGCGCGATGAAGCTCACATCAAACGGCGTGCGTGGAAATCCATACCATTTTTCTTTTGCGCCCCAGGTCACGGCGCCGGCCGCGGCGGTTCGGCCGTGAAAGCCGCCTTCGACTGCGGCGACGTGACTGCGGCCCGTCACCTTGAACGCCATCTTCAATGCGTTTTCGTTGGCTTCGGCGCCGCTGTTGACGAAGAAAACGGTATCGAGGCCGAGACCGCAGAATTGAACCAGACGATTGGCTGCGCGAACGCGCACTTCCATCGCGACGGCATTGGTTTGAAACAGTACCTCACGCGCCTGATGCTCGAGCGCCGCGAGCCAGCGCGGATGCCCGTAGCCGAGTGCGGCAACCGCGTGCCCGCCATAAAGATCGAGAATTCGCCGGCCATCGCGCGTGTTGAGGTACACACCCGCCGCGCTCACAACCTCGATCGGATATTGCGCGAACACGGGAGCAAGGTGATCGCTTCTTGCTCCCTCTCCCCCGGCAGGGGGAGAGGGTTGGGGTGAGGGGGCTACCTTTGCTGCGCTCATCATGTCCACCCCGGCGCGGGCGCAGTCAGCCCTGCTGTCTCGTCAAGACCAAGCATGCGATTCATCCACTGCACGGCGCCGCCCGCGGCGCCCTTGTTGAGATTGTCGAGGACGGACATCACGACGACTGTGGTTCCGTTTGTGACCGCTGAAATGTGCGCGTAGTTGCTCGCCACGATGTCCTTGATGCGCGGTGGCTGCTCGAGCACGCGCACGAAGGGGTGGCCCAGGTAGAAATCGCGCAGCATTGCGAGCACGGTTTGCGTTGTCAGGCGCTTCTTCGTTGCCGCCTGCACGGTGGCGTGAATGCCCCGTGCGAAGGGACCCGAGTGCGGCACGAACGCAATTTCCGCATCGACACCTGATGCCGCCTTCGCGCAGGCAACGATCTCGGGCGTGTGCCGGTGACCCAACGCATTATAGGAATAGTAGTCGCTGTGCCTGAGCGGATGATGCGTGCCGTCGGTTGGCTTGCGCCCGGACCCCGTGCTGCCCGTCACCGCGGATATAAAGAGACGCGGCTCCGCGATATCGAGCGCCAGTAACGGCACGCTCGCAAGCAGCGCAGCGGTCGCGAAGCAGCCCGGGTGAGCGACGTGCGGCGTGTTGAGTTTCGGCAGATGCTCCGGCACCGCGCAGGTGAACTGACCGAGGCGCGCGGGCGCCCCGTGCGCGTGGCCGTAGATGTTCTGATACGTGTCCGCGCTCGAGTGGCGAAAATCCGCCGAGATATCGACGACGCGAAGATTGCAATTGGCGCCGGCCGCGCTCGTCAGCAGACGATCAATGAGAGCCGCTGCGGCGCCATGAGGCGCGGCGGAAAAGAGCGCTGCATGACGGCTCTCGCCCAGCATTGTCGCGATGCTGCCGATGCTTGCGAACGCCGTATCCGGATACGCGGCGCCGAGGTGCGGGAACGCCTTCGCGATGCGCTCACCGGGCTGGCTGTCCGAGATGGCGCCAGCGAGCTCGAGCCCGGGATGCCCGGCAATGAGCCGCAGCAGCTCGCCGGCTACGTAGCCAGTGCCGCCGAGCACGAAGGTAGGTGTGCGTTTGCTCATTCCGCGCCAACAGCCATCTGCGGCGCACGACCAAGGCCGAGAATCTCAATCAGATGATCGCCGAGCGCAGCTCCCGACGTCAGCGCATTGAAGGCCGGCACACCGGTCTGCGCGAGGATGATGTCGACGCCGACGGCGTTGTCGGTCGACGGTCCCGTCACGGCCGCTGGCGTGATGCCGAACTTTTCCTTCAGCAGCCGCACTCCGCCCCAGGCGGCGACCGGATCATTCGCGGACAGCACGACGGCGTTGATTGATTTGCGGATGTCCTCGCTCGCAAGAATCGCTTCGACGCCGTAGGCACCGAGAATGCCGTCGCCCAGCTCGAACACGATGACGTCCGGCTTGCCGCTCGCCATTTCCGTCAGGAGAGTTCGCGTCAGCGCCGGTCCTGTCTTTGGTGTCGTCGTGACAACGCCGAGATCCGTGAAGATCATCGAACGGCGGGCACCCGCATCTTCCATCGCGAGCACGTCACGTCGCAGCGAGACACCCGTTGCTTTGAAGGCGTCAACAACGAGTCCACGGTGGCGCATGCGGCTCACAATCGAGCACGCCGCCGCCGTCTTGCCGGCCTCCATGCACGTGCCTGCCAGCGCGACGACGGGAATGCCACGCGTGTTGAGCGCGGCACCGTAGTCGAGTGTCTTGTAGCCGACTCGCGCCGGCACGCCGATGCGTTCGCCCAGATAGGGAAACGTCAACACCACGCCGAGCACGCGGCAGTCGAAGGGTTTGCCCTTGTCGGGATTCACCGAGTCGCAGATGCCGAGCACACCGCCGATATTGAGCAGTTGAATGATGTCGCCCGGCACAAGCGCTTGCGGCAGATGTCCGGAATAGCCGAAGAGCGCCTTGCGATGGCCGAGCGCGCCGACGATCACATCGCCCTTCGATACCTTGGCCATGCGGCCACTCGTGAGTTCGAGCGTGTTGTAGGTCGACTTGTTGGTGAGCACTTCGACGACCAGAGCGACGCCTTCCTCGCAGGGTATCTCCGAAGCAATGCGCAGCTCATGCGCGAGTCCGCAGGCCTGCGTGACGGAAGCGATCTTGTCGACGACGACGGATTTCATCATGGTGCCATTCCTTACCTTATTTGGATCCCTTGCCCGCTCGCGTATAGAAAAGTCCCGGCAGCGCGAGCATCTTTGAAAAGCCGAGTGCATCGGTCGGCGTCCACTCGCCGGCCGCCTCGCCATAGACGCCTTTCGAGGCGGCCATGAGCGAGTAGGGTGAGGTCACGCCTTCAATGAATGCATGACCGGGTCGCAGCAAAATCCTGACCTCGCCACTGACGCGTGCCTGCGAGGAAACGAACAGCGCTTCCATGTCGCGGCAGACCGGATCGAGCAGCTGACCTTCGTGCACGAGATCACCGTACGGTCCCGCAAGCGATTCCTTGATACGCGCCTGACGGCTCGTCAGCACGAGTTTCTCGAGCTCGCGATGCGCGTTGAGCAGGATCTCCGCCGCCGGGGCTTCAAAGGCCACGCGTCCCTTCGTGCCGATGATCGTGTCGCCCAGGTGAATGCCACGGCCGATGCCGTAGGCCGCGCCCAGTGTCTCGAGCTGCTCGATCAGTTCGACCGCTGACATCTCGATACTGTCGAGCCGCGCCGGTATGCCCTTCTCGAAGCCGATCACATGCCGTTCCGGTGCGCGTGGATTTGAAAACGCAGTGCGCGACAGCACCCACGCATCGTCCGGAATGCTGTCGGACGATGTCAGCGTCTCTTTGCCACCGATCGTGACGCCCCAGAGCCCGCGATTCACCGAATAGGCTGCACCGTAGGGCGGAATCGGGAGCTTCCGATCCTCCAGGTACTTGAGCTGCTCGGGCCGCTTGAACGCGCGATCGCGTACCGGCGCAAGAATCTCCAGTTCCGGCGCAATGGTGCGCAGCGCGACTTCGAATCGCACCTGATCGTTACCCGCGGCCGTGCAGCCGTGCGCGATCGTGTGCGTGCCGAGCCGTTGCGCCATGCGGGCGATGGTCTGCGCCTGCACGACCCGTTCGGCGCCGACGCAGAGCGGATAGAGCTGACCACGGCGGACGTTGCCCATGATGAGGTACTTCAGCACCTGCTCGAAGTAGACCGCGCGCGCGTCGACCAGATGGTGCTCGCGTGCGCCCAGCGCGCGGGCGCGCTCCTCCAGTGTCTTCGCAGCCGCAGTGTCAATGCCGCCCGTGCCGACCGTCACCGTGATGATGGGCCGCCCATACGTTTCCCTCAGCCACGGCATGAGAAAGGACGTGTCGAGCCCGCCGGAAAAAGCGAGGAGGATGGGCTCGTCGCCCGATGGTTGTGTCAATGCCATGGAGAAGCTCAGACGTGGAAGATGGAACGCAGGCGGTCGATGACGCGGTGCTGGTCGCGCGTGCCGTTCGTCGCGATGAAGATCGTATCATCGCCTGAAATCGTGCCGACGACCTCGGGCCAGGCGGCACGGTCGACCGCGAGGGCGACGCTCTGGGCCGAGCCGGTCGATGTGCGCACGACGGTTATGGTCGCGCCGGCCGGCCGCACTTCGCGGACGAAGCCTGCGAGCGCCGCGAAGTCGTCATGCGTCGGCGCATGTTCGCTCGGCGGCAGGATGTACCGATCGCCCATCTTGCCGACGCCGAGTTCCTTCAGATCGCGACTGACGGACGATTGCGTCGCGTCGTGACCCTGCTTCTTCAGCAGCCGCACGAGTTCCGCCTGCCGGGCGACCGTCTGCTCCTTGAGGATGCGGACGATTGCGACCCGGCGCGCGCCGTTGGTCTCCATAGCCATTGCTCGAACACACTCACCTGTGCATAAAGTTGCGGCATTGTGCATAAATATGCAGCGGCGGTCAACAACTGAAAACAGGCGCCCAGGAATTCGTTATGCTCTGCCGCCAGATCTTTGCGGAGGCTGCATGCTCGAGACTGTGGTTGTGGAGACCGGACGCAATCCGACCGGCACCGTTGTGTGGATGCACGGGCTGGGCGCGGATGGTCATGACTTCGAGCCGATGGTGCCGGATCTCGTGGCGCCCGGCGCGCGCGCGCTGCGCTTTGTGTTTCCGCATGCGCCAGTGCGGCCGGTCACGCTCAACAATGGCTGGGAGATGCGTGCCTGGTACGACATCTACGGCCTCACGCGTGACCACCGGCAGGACGAGAAGGGGATGCGCGCATCCGGTGTCGCAATCGAGGAGCTCCTGCGCGCCGAAATCGGGCGTGGCGTGCCAGCGGCACGAGTGGTGCTCGCCGGCTTTTCCCAGGGTGGGGCAATGGCGCTGGTCACCGGACTGCGCTTTGCGGAGCGGCTCGCAGGTCTGATCGCGCTCTCGTGCTATCTGCCCCTCGACGGCACGCTCGCAGTGGAGCGCTCACCGGGTAATGTCGCGACGCCGATCTTTATGGCCCATGGCACGGGCGATCCGACGGTGCCATATGCATTGGGGGATGCTTCACGCGAGACGTTGATCAAACATGGGTATCGCGTCGAGTGGCACAGCTACCCCGTCGGTCACGGCGTCGGGCCGCAAGAGATTGCCGATATCCGCGCGTTCCTGGAACGCGTGCTCCCCTAGCGCACTATTTCTCGATCGTATAGACGATGTCGGCGCTGTTGTTCGCGCCCGACTCCGTCTTGATCGTCCATCGATCGCCGAGGGTGTACCGCAGTTTGATTGTGTTGATTGACTCAGTGAGCGATACGCCATAGCTGACGTAGAGGCGCGGCGAGAGGTATTTGCCAAGTACGAGCGACGTTTCGTTCTGCCGATCCGACTCCACCGTGATGTCTTCAAGCCCAAGCTGCGCGCCGAGCTCGGAAGCAAGAATGGCGCCGCCCTGCGCGAGAATCTGATTGCGCCCGCCGCCCACCTGAGTGGCCGCGTTCCCCTGCACCGACTCGAGCGTTCCGCCGGCGACGAGCAACGACACGATCTGTGTCTGCGAGATCGGTGGATCCGAGAAGAACGACAGACGCGGCTCGCGCAGCGTTCCGCGAACATATGCGCCAGCCACAATATCGGGCAAGCGCTTGACTGCCCGAATGTCGACGCCTGGATTCGAGAGCGGTCCGCCATTGAAGAGGAGACGTCCACGCTCGATGTCGAGGCGCCGTGCCAGCACCGTGTACGTACCTTTGTCGACCTTGAGCTCACCGACACCCGTGTCCGGATCGTTCGGGCTCGACGTTGCCGTGACGCTTCCTGAGAGCTTGCCGGCGAGGCCATAGGATTCGATGTTGACGTCCGCGCCGAGCACCAGCCGCAACCGGCTATAAACCTGAAAGCGCTGCTCCGGTGGAATCACGTGGGCGCCGACGATGACTTCGTCGGATGAGGACAGAACGGCGCCCGTCAGCTGCACGGGCGCGATGCGCGCGTACGGCACCGTAACCTCGCCAGTAACGTCGATCCGGCGGCCGTCGACCTTCATCAGGAGATTGGGCGAGGCGACGATGCGCACTTCGGGGACGTTCACGACCCGCAGGTTGCTCCCGGAAAATTTGAGTTCGCCATGAGGCAGGCTCGCGTTCCACGCAAGCTGGCCTTGAATCGCGGCTTGTCCTGCGCCGGCATGGGCGACGCCGTCGACGCTCAGAGTGTTGCCGCTCAACTTCGCCGTCAACAACGTGTCGCGCAGCTGCAGATTGATCTGGTAGAGGTCGATCGCTTGCGCGTTGAGTTGCACCGTGCCGTCAAAGTTCGGCGTGCGTGGCGTGCCGCTCAGCTTGAACTGGGTGGTGAGCGTGCCGTCGACGCGGTCGACCTCGGTGACAAAGAGGGGAATCAGACCGAGTTCGTGCACTTCGGCGCGCAGCGCGCCGGTCAAGGTCTGGTCCATCAGCGCCCGATCCGGCAAGCGTGTGAGCGCGACGTTGGCATCGACGAAGGTTTTCTCCGTCGCTCGAATTCTCAGCACACCCGTAAAGCCCTCCGGCGTCGCGCTGAACTCTACATGCTCCTCGCCGAGCGTCAGCGTCTCGAGCTGGCCACGCTGCAGGCGGTAATGAAACACCGCATCGCTCAGGTCGATGCGACCGGCGCCCGTCCAAGCGGCGCCCGGTGTGCCGGTCGCATTCACCTGCATGGCGAGGTGACCCGAAAATTCCGGCCGACCAGGCAGACCCTGGCCGAGGAGTTTGAGCGGCATGCTCTTCGCTGACGCCTTGAGCTCCCAAGCGCCGAGCGCATGGAGATTGCCCTCAGCGCAGAAGCGCTCATCGTCGGCGGCGATGCAGGCAGTCGTCAGCATCAGGCGATCGCTGCCGACCATCAACTGCGCCGGCGCGGCGAGCTTCATGTGCGGGCCATCGGGCGCGTCGAGCGTCCAGCGCTCAAGGCCGGCTGTCCACACGTTGGCCGCATAGTGACCGTGGCCTCCAAGTTCCATGCGCGCACCGGCCACCTGCGCTGCGATGATCCAGTCATGCGCGCCGGTCGTTCCGGCAAGCGCGGCAGTGAGCATGTCGACGCTGTGATCGGACCAGGAAATATTCTGCGCGGCCAGGCTTACCTTCGAGGGCGCGCGATTCTTGAGATCGATCTTGACGTCGGCAGTGAGTTGTTGTGCCGAAAAGCCAAGATACTTGAGCGCGCTCGCATCGACGTGGGCGTCGATCGCAAACGCGCCGCTGGCACCGACAAGCGAGCCGGTCGAATTGATGCGGCCCGCCGCATTGGGAAGTGTCTTCGCAAGGTCCTGGCTCGAGATCGTCCATCGCAAGGCAACCTCCTTTGTGAGGCTGCCGTCGAGCCGCACATGCGTGGATCCGAGGTCGACGGCGACGCGGTCGAAGCCGAAGCCGTCGGTGAGCTGGCGCACCGCGCCACTTCCCCGCAACGTCTGCGCGCGCAATTTGCCGCGCACACTTTCAACTTCAACGGTCCACGGGCTATCGGCCTTGAGACTGGGCGCTTGTGCATGCAGAGAGAAATCGAGTGACCCGGGCCAGGACTTAAGCCAATCGGCCGGATTGAGTCTCGTGCCCCGTGCGGTGACGCTCCAGCCCGGATTTGCGCCGTAGCGCACTTCACCTTGTGCATCGACCGCGCCCCGCAGCCACGTCGCGTGTGCCGCCTCAATTCCAATGCGTCCGCTTGCAATCTCGCCGGCTGACGTGAACTGCGCTGCCGGCAAATCTCGTACGCGCAATTCTCCGGAAGCCTTGAACTTGAGTGGCCAGTCGCCCGTCAAGGTGCCCTGGCCCATGCGAGTTGCGACCGTTGACGTACCGCGAATCGGCCACTGCAGCCGTTGCCACGTTCCGGTGAAATCGAGCCGCGGTTGTGCGGCAGTGAGCGTGATGGTTCCATGCGCGAGCAGCTCGCCCGGCAATTGCTCGGGGCCGGCCGCAAGTTCGTCAAAGTAAAGCACGCGACTTTGATAGCGGCCACGATAGCGAACGCGCAGCGGGCCTGTCGCGATGTCGCGCGGCGTTACCTTGCCCGATGCAAAGAAACCGTCGTGATTCCCTCCAATGTCGAGCAATGCGGTTGCAGGGCCCAACGTCGAGTCGTGTTTCCATGCCTTGACGTCGAAATCAAAGGCCGTAAGCGTGCCGTGCAAGCGCCAGGATTTTGTGAGGTTCGTGAACTCCCCGCGGCTCGTCGCATGAAAAGGAGCGGCAAGATCGGCGCCGTAAGCCAGACGATTGAGGTCGCCTTTGATCTGCGCGTGGCCGCGCCACTGCGGTTGATGTCCCGGAGTGAGCTGCCAGTCGAGATCCCCAGCGAGCGCAACGGGATCTGCCGCGTACAGCTTGATGCTCCCGCGGCCGCTCAAGAGCTCCGAGTGAGCATCAAGGTTCTCCGCGACGATGCGATCGGAGTAGAGATGTGCCTGCAACGTCGCGCGGTCGTAGATGAGATGCGTGCCGTTCGGCAGTGCGATATCGATGTTGCGCGCGTCGAGCCTGGCGACGTGGAGTCTCAGCAGGCGTGGCAGAAACTTGAGCGGCGTCTTGCTCGTCGACTCGTGTCTGCGCACGACTACCCGGACGCTGCCGACGCTGAGACGCTTAAGTGATATCGATCCACTTACGAGATGCCAGAAGTCGGCAGCTCCCGCGATGTCCTTGATATCGACATCGGCGTGATCGTTTTTCACGCTGACTTCGCCGACCGTAAAGCCGTCGACGAGCGTACCGCGAGCATCCGCGATTTGAATCTTCGTCGTCTTGAACGGCGCGGCATTGACCGTTGCGACGACCCAGCCGAGGCCGGTCTCGGTTGCGCCGAGAAACCAGGCAAGCGCCGTCATCACCAGCAGCAGTGCTGCGACGCCGATTGCAAGACGCATGAGCCAGCGCTTCATTTGACATTCGGCGTAATGTTGAGGTGCAGGCGCGGGCCGAGGCCACTCTGGGATAGTGCCTGCGCGACATCGAGGCCTATGCTCAATATGGGGAGCTTATAGCGCAGGCCGATGCCGACGGAATACTCGAGTGGATCGCTCAGATTATTGACCGCATTGCCGGCGTCGACGAACGCAGCAATCGCAAAGCGCCTCGGCAGGTCGCGCTCGATTTCGAGACTGCCGACGACGAGATAACGGCCGCCGACCTTGTTGCCGACCGCATCGACCGGTGAGAGTTCGTTCAGACCGAAGCCGCGAACACTTCGGTCGCCGCCCGCAAAGAAACGCTCCGATGCCGGCAGCTCGGAGAAGTTTCCGACGAGACTCAAACCGAGCTCACCGCGCGTGATCAGATGCCAGCGCGTGCTCAGGTCGAAGTGCTTCTCGTCCCGCACGTCCAGGCGCAGATAGTTCGAGTCGGAGCCCAGTGCGTGATGTGAGCCTGTGAGTTCAGCGTAGAAGCCGCCGCCGACAAACGGTTGCGCCAGCATGCGGCTCGCGAGCGGCGCGAAACTGATGCCCGGAATGACGAGATTCGCCGTGGAGTGTTGGGTCGAAGTCTCAGTCGTGGTGTGAGTGAAACGCAGGAACAGCACACGCTGCCAATGCCCGAGCAACTGCGTGAGACCGGGGCGCAATTCGACTGTGCTGGTATCGACGTCCGCCAGTTTCTGCGTGCCAATGGTTGCATCCAGGCTCAGTTTCTCGAATGCCGGATCGCCGATCGGAATCAGGTACTGCCCGTCGATCTCGCGCGTAATCGATGAGGCCTTGATCGTGACGCGCGACCGATGGCCGGCCTGGTTGATGCGACGATCGTCCCAGCCGAGCGTGCCGCGAAACTTCGTGTCCGTGCCGTAGCCGAAGCCGATGGAGTAGCGATTGCGCCTCACGGGCTCGGCGCGAATGCGAATCGGAACCGTGAGCGCCTTGGGATCGCGATCGCCGGTTGAAACTTCAACCACCGAGAAGTACTGGCTGTCATCGAGAGCGAACTGCGTGCCAAGCACCGCAAAAGCGTCGTAGAAGTCGTTCTCGTGATAACGCAGGTACTTTCCGAAGAGGCGCTGGTCGATGACGTCCTGCTCGATCGTGGTCTTGCCGAAGTGGTAGCGCGGCCCGGTGTCGAGCTCGAGCTTGGCATTCGCAACATGGGCTGCCGGGTCGACGCGCAACTCGTTGGCGAGGAAACGCGCATCGAGGTACCCGATGGCTGCCGCGGTGCGCTGCAATTCGCCTTTGGTTCGGTCGTATTCGGCGTGATTCAAACGTGTCCCGGCGCTGAGGCTTGACTGCTCGATGACGTGGCGGAGGGCGGCGTCATCGGCGCCCGGACCTGTGACCTTTACGTCGGCGCTGGCGAGAATCACGGGAGTTCCAGGTTCGATGCGCAGCAGCACGCGCCAATTCTTGCCATCCGGCGTTAGGTGACTGCGAACGCGCGCGTCGTAGTAGCCAAACGGGCGCAACGCGTCTTGCGCCTCATCCGTTGCACGTTGAAACAATCGCTCGATCATCGCAGCGTCGAGATCATCGCGCTGCGCATAGCGCTGCAAGCTCAGATACGCAAGCACGTTGTCTCGCATCGGACCTTGCACGCCTGTGAGTTCGATCCGGATATCGGCGCGCGCCTGCGCGCAGGCGAGCGCGAGCATTGCTGCGGCGATCCACGCATGCCATGCCGTGTCAGATCTGAAATTCAAAATCATCCCGTCCGATCAGCCGCCCTGAAGCATCGTAGCGTTGTTCTTTGGCGCTGACAGCGCCGTCGTAACCGATGAAAAGCAAGGTCGAGCTACGCGTGCCGTAGCGTTCATTGACGATGAAAGGCGCAGACAATGCGCGCTCGAGTTCGCGCGAGAATCTCGGCTCGTCGTCGTCCTCATTGGTCCGCGTGCCATCGTCCGCTGTCGGCTCACGGTCGGTCAGCATGGCGAACAGCGCCTCGCTCCCGAGTGTCGCGCTGCGCAGCAAGGCTTCGAATCTTGTGCGGGTACGCGCGAGCTTGGGCCAGGGAGTGTCGAGCAGATGGTTGCTTAGACCGTGAATGCCGGGACCGAGTTCGCGAGTGGGCTGCGGCGCGCGGTTTGCCGCATACAAGAGATGGGTCGCATCGCCTGCCAGCAGATTGAAGCCTGAATATTGACCGGCTTGTGGAGCAAGGCGCTCGGCAAAATCTCGCGCCGAATGCGTGGCGCCCAGAAAATCGGGGATGAGCCCACCGCGTGATGGGGCACCCTTCCGGGGTCCCTGCAGGTCGCGGTAGTTCGTTACGACGCCGAACCGGCCATCTCGGCCGACGGCAAGCCAGGCGCCGCCCGCCTCGAGATCGCGACCGCTGAGGATCTCCGGCGCGGCCCACCAATGCATCGCCGCGGCCGGCCGCGCGTGAAATTCATCGCGGTTGGCCGCAAGCACGACGCGATATCGCGGGTGGTGATTCCAGGCGAGGACCAGCAGGCACATGACGAGATTGTAAGGTGTTGACGTTCACCAGAGCCGTCCCCTTTCAGGGAGCGGGCCTACGGTGCCATTATGCGGTCCGCAATTGGAGGAGGTTCGCAATGTCTCTGAGTAACCGTTGCTGGAAAAACACTGCGCTTGCCGCCGCCATTGCACTGCTTTGGGCCACCTTCGGATCATTTGCTGCGGCCGCCGAAATGCAGCCGAACGGCATTCGGGTCACATGTCTTGGACACGCGACCTTTCTGATCCAGTCGAGCGGCGGCACGCGCATCATGATCGATCCCTGGCTGCGGAAGAACCCGGCCACTCCCGCTGAGCTGAAGGATCCGACGCGCTACCGCCTGGATGCGGTGCTCGTGACCCACTCGCACTTCGATCACGCCGCCGACGCGGTTGAGATCGCGAAGTCCGCGAATGCGCCGCTTATCAGTGCAGCTGAATGGGTCGATGAGCAGCAACTGCCGGACAATTTGAAAATGGGCGGGAACGTCGGCGGCACGTTCAAGATCAAGGACATCACGGTGCATATCGTGCCCGCAATGCACTCGAGCGCGCCCAGCGGCCGGCCGATCGGCTTTGTGCTTTCCTTTGCAGATGGACGTTCGCTCTATCACACCGGCGATACCTGGATATTTGGCGACATGGCGCTCATCCAGGAGATCTATCACCCGAACATCATCCTAATTGGCGCTGGCGGCGGTCCGTATGGCGAGGATCCGGCGACGGCGCGCCTTGCCATCGACAAGTATTTCAAACCGCAGGTGATCGTTCCGATGCACTTCGGTACGTTTCCGGTGCTAGCGCAGCAGCCGGAGGTCGATGCCGCGTTCGCCAACGACAAGCGCGTGGTGAAAATGAAAGCTGGAGACGTGCGAGACTTCTAGCCCAGGTGCCAAAGACCGGAAGTCCGGACAGGCGTGCCTACCCTGACACTGCGTCCCAGGCCGTCTCGGCGATGAGAGTTGCGACAACGGCAAGGAACACGAGCCGAACGAATTTCGCCTCCCCGCTTGAGTGCGAGGCGTGTTCCGAGGAGCGAGCCGGCGACGTTGCACACTGCCATCAACAAGCCGTAGAGCCACAAGAGTTCCACGCGCGAGGCGAACAGCAGCAACGCGGCGATGAGCACGGCAGGCAAGGTGCCGATCAGCATCAGAGTTTCAGGTGCGCGCTCACCGGTTCGGTCAGGTGCGCGATCGCGTTTGCGTAGTAGCGCACGACCGCGACTTCAGCGGGATTCAGTCGGTAGCGGCCGCCTTCCTCTATAACCAGATTTCTCAGCTTCAGCATCCTCAGGCCCACGAGAACCGAATAGTCGGCGTCGCTTCGTGGCACGTACACATGCGCGCCCAGTGCCTCATAGCGGCGCTGCAGTTCGAGCGCACGCGTTAGGATTCCTTCTTCAGACAGTGGCTGCTCTGGGGCATCGATGAAGACGTGCGCAACGAGCGACACCGGCAGGACCGGCACGACATGGCCGACGGCATTCATCAGGTCAGCCGCGAGCTCCGTCACTCGTTGGAAACGCTCTGCGCGGTCGAGCTTGGACGGGTCCCAGCCGGCGCGGGCGAGATAGGAACGCAGCGAAATCGGGGCGCCAAAATTTGCGCACGCATAGCCGAAGCGGTACCAGCGGCCGCGAAGACGCAGCCAGAGCTGAGAAATTATGAAGGCGAGCGCGTTGCGGACGGTGGCGATTCCCGAGCGGCGCTCGTCCTTGGCGCCACTCTCGGCGAGGAGCGTGCGGTCCTCCAGCACCCGGTCGTAGTTGAGCCCGACGGGCACGAACACAATGTCGCGCTCGCCCGCGGGATCGTAGGCTCGCAGCATGTAGTCGAGGAGACCGATCTTCGGAGGGCGCAACAACCCGTCGCGCGTCAGTCCGCCTTCCGGAAATATCGCCTGCACCGCGCCACCATCGATCGCCATCTGCACGTAGCGTTCAAGGACGCGCCGGTAAAGCTCGTTCCCGGATCCGCGGCGCACGAAGTAGGCGCCCAGGGAGCGAATGATCTGCTGTATGGGCCAGACTCGCGCCCATTCGCCGACGGCGTAGCTCAACGCCACGCGCTTGCTCGCGAGGTAGGCAACCAGAATGTAGTCGATGTTGCTGCGGTGATTCATCACGAACACCACACTCGCGTTCGGCGGTATCTGGCGCAGCGCTCGCGTGTCCGCGTGCCCGAGACGCACGCGGTAGAGCATGTTCACGATCGCGCGGCCGATGCGGTTGCCCAGCCGAAAATAGAGATAGGCATTGAACGCCGGAACGATCTCGCGCGCATAACGTTGTACCTGACGCAGTGCGATTTCAGGTGGAACGCCCGCTCTTTCACAGTAGCGCGCGAGTTCGCGCAGTACCTTCGGATCGTAGACGAGACGATCGACCAGAACTTCGCGTTTGGTCATTGCGATCGTCGGGATCTTCAAGTGCAGTCTCTGGTTGAGACTGGTCGCAAGCTTGTTGATGCGACGGCGAAAATACCAGCGTACGCCAGGCAACAGCAGCCGCGACGCGAGGAACCACGCGCACACAGCGCCACCTGCGAGCGCGAGCCACAGCGGGAGTTCGACGGTTGCGGTCATGTCACGGGCGCTTGATTTCCCAGATCTGCGCGCCCGGAGTATCGCGCAGCGACTGCTGCGAGCCGCTGTTGTACCAGTCTTCGATGAGTCGAAACGAAATAGACAGACTGGAAGGCAGGGCGGGCAGGCCGCGGGCGATATCGGAACGTGAAAACCAACGGGCATCCTCCAGCTCGGCGCCGCACTTCGGGATGGCGTTGTCCTTCGCCTTGGCGACAAACCCGAGCATGAGCGAGGACGGGAAAGGCCAGGGTTGAGACGAATGGTATTCGATGTCGAACACATCGACGTCCGTCTCTTCCTTCACCTCACGTCGCACCGCGTCTTCGAGACTCTCGCCCGGCTCGACGAAGCCCGCGATCGTGGAGTAGCGGCCCTTGGGCCAGCTCGATTGGCGGCCAAGCAGAGCGCGCTCGCCGTCGGTGATGAGAACAATGATTGCGGGGTCGATGCGCGGGAACTGCTCCTGCTTGCACGCGCTGTTGCTACAGAGCAGGACGTGACCGGCCTTGGTGCTCAGGTTGGGCGCGCCGCAAACGCCACAGAATCGGTGTCGCGCGCGCCAAAGCACCAGCGCGCGCGCATAGGCGAGAAGGCCAGCCTCGTCGGCCGGCAGGAGCGATCCAAAAAACCGCAGTTCGTGAAACTCCGAATCGTCAGCAACGACGGGCGCCGTTGCACCCTCGAGCTCAACGAGCAGGCACGATGCACCGCGAAACTGGCCGAGCAACACGACCCGCGAGTCATCGACACCCCTCAGGACCGCATGCGAACCGCCCAATAACACCGCTCGCAACGGCTCTTCACGATTGAAGAGATTGCGGTTCTGCCAAATCGGAACAACAACTGTCCTTGGATCGGCGACGGCATGCGCCAGCCAGTCCTCCCGCTCGCGCAGGTGCGACTGACGGTCGAGGTAACTGCCGGCAAAAATGTTCAGGCGTTCGAGCTGCTCGCCCATCCTCGAAGGTTAGCCGATTGGCTCCCAAAGCTCGAACTGCTTGCCTGCAGGCGCGTTGCAGTCAATCAGGTTGACCACCGCTCTGGCTGAGCGGCACTGCGCGCAGTTGCCCCGCCGGTCCGCCAGGCGATCGCGCAGAAGCACGCCACCGCAACCCGGGCAACCCTCGAGTCTCAGCTCATCGGCACGGGTCAACGCACCCAGCAGGAACCAGGCGTGTTCGAAGGAAATACGGGCCGGTTGATGCAGCAGGGCATAGGTTTCGTAAGCCGCGCAGAAGACGATACCGCGCTCGATCGATGTGCCGGAGCTTTCGCGGGCGAATGCCGTTCGTGCGGCGGCCAACAATTCCCAGAGCGCGAACAGACTCCCGAGCGTCAGCGCCTCGAACAAGGTCGCGGGATGGCGCAGAAAGAACTCCACCTGACTGGGCGACTTGCCGCGATGGCGGCGCACCGGATTGCTCTGCTCGTTCTGCACGTACGCGCGATAAAGCTTTCGGATCCGGTCGTCCGTCAGTCCGGTCCAGGTACGAATGGTGCAGGTTCTCGCTTCGTGGCGAATCATTCGCAGCGCCAGATCATGCCGCAGGCGATCCCGATTGTAGCGATCGTCCGAAATACGCATGGGAAAATTCTCCCTAGGTTGATGCCGCCCTGATGCCCCCTGTCAATTTGGTATAAATTAACCACAAATTAATGTAGCCCGCCAAGAGTATTTTTCACAGCATATCTGCCGCAATCACGGAGGAATGACGATGGATGCAGAGCCTGGTGTTTCCTGGTCGGGCCCGCGGACGGCGTGGCTGGCCGGCGATGTCCTGAGCATCACGTTGCGGTGTTCCCTGCGGGAGCTCAATGCGCGCTTTCTGATGTGCCTGCAGCGCATGCCGGAGGAGGACCTCAGCCGCTTTGGCTTTACGCCGAGCGTGGCTCGGCAGCTGCTGGCATGCGAGACGCAGGCGCTATTGATCGTCGCAGCTTGTCCCTATGCCCTGTTCGACGCCGGGTTTCGGCAGCACGACTTTTGGGAGTCCGTGGTGCGGCTCACACCGCCACAGGCCGCCCTGGGGGATGGAACAGCAGGACTCGCCGATGAGGTGCCGGATTATGATGCGTTGACGGACCTTGTCTTGTCCTTTGCCTGGCACCTGGCGAGCACCAATGTACTGGCGACCCGACTGGTACTAGGAATGTCGCCGGCGACTGCCGAGATCATTCGCGTGAGTTCCTTGCCGGCGATCGCAGGCGCCGTGCAATTACGGCGGCGGTTACTCCGCCCACGCTGGCCGCAGCGAACGCTCTACTGGCAGCGTTTGCTGGCGATCACGCCGCATACGAGCAATGAAGAGACGATCGCTGCGCAGCTTGTTGGCATTCAGCTAATGGCTACGGACGGCTTTCTTGGATCTGGGCCCGTCGCGCCCGCCGCGAGAAAGCGATGAGATAGAACCCGACGTTCACTGCGATCAGCACCGCCCCTAGCACGAGCTGTACGTTGCGGGTCAATGCCTGCGGATAGACGATGCTGACGATGTAGTGCTGGATGAAGCCGCCGCCGTATCCTGCGTCACCCGCCAGCTGGCGGAAATGCTTCTCGAGCGGCGTCAGTGGACAGAAGCTGCCGGAGAATTCGATGTAAGCCGCCCAGGCGAGGGCTGGCATGTGAATCCAGGCAAGCGCGCGACGCCAGAGCAGTGTCAACGCCCCGAACACCGCCCACAGTATGAAAGCAAAGTGCAAGCCGATAATGGCATCGGCTGCGAGGCGGTACTGCATTGAGGAGCTTGCCTTAACGAACCCGGCCAAATTGCCGCGCTATGACCCAGATCCAGACGACGATGAAGAACAGAAAGCTCACGAGCAGCCAGATGAGCGCATCGCTCGCGAGCCGCGGCGGTGATCGGTTGTTGGCGTCGAACACCAGCTGTGAAACGGCCATGAAGAGCAGCAATACCACTACGCCCATCCAGCTGATCAATCCACGTAGGGCCTCAATAGTCGCGTCCCGGCGCTCGGGGGCGAGCCAGTAGCTGCTGTTTGGAATGCGCCAGTAGGTGCTTTGTCGATGCGCGAACAAGTGCGGCAAGAGCCAGAATCCACACAGGAACACAGCCAGCAGTCCGAACTCCAGTAGTTCGACCGCGCCTGTCGTCATCCAGCCGACGGGTACGCCGTCGTAGTCAAACTTGGTAGCGAGTAGCGGCGGCAGCAAACGCATCTGCACTGCAATCTGCGCGGTTGCAAGGAGAGCTACGATCAGGAACAGGCGCGGCAACGCCTTATTGAGAGACATCGTCGAACTCCACCTCAGCCGGCTGCGTCCGCAATGGCAGCTGCGCAACGGAAGGCAGTATAGCGCCGGGTCTGGGCCGACCAGACGTGAGGCATTCGACGCTTCATGAAAGCTAACACGGGCCCAACAAAATCAGCGGACTACGATCGGGCAAGGAAGGCCCGCGTGCGGGGCTTTGTGCTAATCTTCCCGCCCGCTTTTGACTCACCCTGCGCCGATTTACGCATGCAAGCCCTGTCGCTGCGCGACCTGACCAAGACGTACCGCAATGGCGTTCACGCCCTGAAGGGTGTGTCACTGGACGTGGCGGAAGGCGATTTCTTTGCCTTGCTCGGACCGAATGGCGCAGGCAAGACCACGATCATCGGCATCGTGACGTCGCTCGTGCGCAAGTCGGGCGGCGAGGTAACGGTTTTTGGCCACAACATCGATCGCGAGATCGAGCATGCGAAGGCGTGCATCGGTCTCGTGCCGCAGGAACTCAACTTCAACATGTTTGAATCGGTTCAGACGATCGTCGTGAACCAGGCGGGGTTTTACGGGCTGCCACGCCGCATCGCCCGGCAGCGCGCGGAAAAGTACCTCAAGCAGCTGCAGCTCTGGGACCGTCGTGACAAGGCGGCACGGAGCCTCTCCGGCGGGATGAAGCGACGCCTGATGATCGCGCGCGCGCTGGTGCATGAGCCGCGACTTCTTATCCTCGACGAGCCCACGGCCGGCGTCGACATCGAAATTCGTCGCTCCATGTGGGAGTTTCTGCGCGACATCAATCGCGAAGGAACAACAATAATTCTGACGACGCACTACCTGGAAGAGGCCGAAACGCTCTGCCGTGATCTCGCGATCATTGACGATGGCCGGCTCATCGAGATCGACAAGATCTCGAACATTCTGCGTAAGCTCCACACGGAGGTCTTCATTCTCAATTTGCGCAACCCTTTGGCGTTGCCACCGGAGCTTCCCGGTTACGCCGTCAAGCTGACGGACGACCGCACGCTCGAAATCGAGCTGAGCCGCGGCCAGAGTCTGAATGAAGTCTTCGCGCGGCTTTCGACGCTGGGAATCGAGGTGCCCAGCATGCGCAACAAGGTCAATCGGCTCGAAGAATTGTTCATGCGCATTGTCGAGGGCAAGGGACGTGAAGCGACGCCGGAAAGGGCTGTGGCAAATGGTCGCTGAGGTCGTGAGCGCATCGTCCGCAGTGCCAGCGACGATGTCGCGCTTTCAGCAGAATCGCACGGGCTTTCAGACCATCATCATTCGTGAATACAGCCGTATCGTGCGCATCTGGGGGCAGACCCTCATGCCGCCCGCGATCACTGCGACTCTGTACTTCGTCATTTTCGGCAGCCTCATCGGACGACGTATTGGTTCGATGGGCGGCTTCGACTACATGCAGTACATCGCGCCGGGCCTCATCATGATGTCGGTGATCAGCAACTCCTACGGCAATGTGGTGTCGTCATTCTTTGGCGCGAAATTCGGAAAATTCCTCGAAGAATTGCTGGTCTCGCCGCTCCCCAACTGGCTCATCGTGGCGGGCTACATCGGCGGCGGAGTCATGCGCGGATTGCTGGTCGGAGTAGTCGTTACGGTGGTATCACTCATCTTCACGCATCTCGCCGTGCACAACTGGTTTGTGATCGTCACAGCCGTGCTGCTCACATCGATAGTCTTTTCGCTCGGCGGCTTTCTCAACGCGATATTTGCGAAGAATTTCGATCAGGTGTCATTCTTCCCGACGTTCATATTGAACCCGCTGACCTATCTTGGCGGTGTCTTCTATTCAATAACGTTGCTCCCGACATGGGCGCGAATTCCATCGCATGCCAATCCGATCTTGTACATGGTGAGCGCGTTCCGATACGGATTCCTTGGCGTGTCCGATGTGCCGATCGGTGTCGCATACACCATCATGATCGCGTTCGCGGTCGGCCTGTTCGCGCTCTGTATTTATCTGATGCACAAAGGCGTCGGGATTCGCGAATAATCATGCAGCGCCCCGAGAGCTAGCTAGGACCCTTGGATGTGCGGCCGCTTCGCTTTTTACTCGCCCCACGAAGCGATGGTGCGACTCTTCGGTCTGACCGGCGGGCCCGAGGTCGAGCCACATTACAACATCGCGCCGACTCAATTTGTTCCGACCGTCAGGCATGACGAGACCGCTGCCCGGCGCCTTGCGCTGCTTTATTGGGGGCTCGTGCCATCCTGGGCCAAGGAAAAATCCATTGGCGCTCGTATGATCAATGCGCGCGCCGAGACCGTGAGCGAGAAACCGTCATATCGAAGCGCTTTCAGGCGCAGGCGCTGTCTCGTCCTGGCCGACGGCTACTATGAGTGGCAAGCGCAGCCGCAGGGCAAGCAGCCGCACTTTATTGGCATGCGCAGCGGCGAGCCATTCGCCATGGCTGGTCTTTGGGAAGCCTGGCGCGAAGGGGATGGCATTGAGCCATTAGAGTCCTGCGCAATCATCACGACCGACGCCAGCGTCGAGCTAGCTCACATACATAATCGTATGCCAGTGATACTGGCACCGGAGCAATACGACTTCTGGTTGGATCGCCACAATGAAGATGTAGCGGCTCTGACTCGATTGCTGCAACCCTTTCCGGGACGCGCGATGCAAGCGATGCCGGTTAGCAAGCGTGTCAACAGTGCGCGCAACGACGACGCTGAGCTCGTGAAATCCACCGTGACAAGAATGGAGTAAGAATAAGCCGCCGCTCACAGGAGCGGCGGCTCCAGGCGCAATTCTGAGACTATTCCGCTTCTATTTCTGGACCCAGCGATCGCCGTCCTTGTAGTACCAGCCCGACTGAGCCTTGGCTATCCAGCGGCGCGCAAATGCGTTTCGGATGTCCGTTTCCCACTCCGGATGGCCATTCGTGCGCGCGACTTCTGCATAGAGCTGAGTTCGATCCCGATTGTCGTCCGCCACCAGCTTACGCAGGGGCACTCGTTCCGGCAGCGCGACGACGTTCTGGTCGCGCAGTTCAATCATGCCATCACCGGTGAGCCCGACCGCTCCGGAGTCGAAGTACTTGGCGAGTTGCGTATGCCGCTGCGTCATCGATCCCTGTATCGCGCGGATGGCGGGTGAGGATACGTCGATGTCGACATCCGCGGCCTCGGCAGCCGGCACCAGCGTTTCAAGCACCCCGCGCACCATCGCAAGCGCAAGCGGCTCCGATCTTGGTACGAGAAGATACGAAGTCTTATCCGCAGGCTTGGCGTCGGGCGCTGGCGTCGTGCTCTTTTGCCAAACGCCATCGATAAACTGGTCAGCTGCCTTTTCCGCTGCGGCCGCCGGGAAGTAAACGTTGATCGTTACACAGGCCGCACCGAGGAGCGTCGCGAGTGCGAGCTTGGTCCACATGAGTTTCCGCATTTCGGTCTCCTAAAGAAGGCGCGCATGGTCGCGGCGCGGGGCTGAACGAAACATGAACATCGCTAATCAGTCTAACCCAACCTGTTCTGCGGGTAGAAGGTCATCGGCTCAAGGAGACTTCCTGACCTCTGGCGCGCCCGCTTTGGTCGCCGCCTTGAGATTCGCGACCAACTGCGGCCAGATGATACGCCCCGCGTTGCCAACGACATCAATACGCGGCAGCCCACGGCCGCGCACGATGTAGTAGCCATTGCGTGCCGGCCCTATTCCGCGCATCAGACAAACCTCGTCCGCCAATTTGCAGGCAAGGCCAAGTCGCTCGTACTTGAAGTTCTCGAAGAACTTCAGCACACCGCTCGATAGTGCCCTTGTCGAACTTCCGCCACCGATAGCGGATATGTTGGAAATTGCGCGCTGACTGATCCGATGCTCGCTGCGATCATTTGGGGGCGTTGCGAATACCGCATCAAACGCGGTGGGTTGCCAGGCAAAGAGTTCAAGGCCGTGCACGTACCCGCTGAGACGGCCGGTGATTTCCCCGAACGAGAACGTTCCCGTCACCGCCTCCAGATCAAGATTGTCGACCTCGATTTCACCCGACAGGCGCGGCCAAACTCCGAGCGGATCTTCAAGCCTCAGTTTGCTGACGATCACTCGGCCGTCAAACACACGCGCGTCAAGATCACCATCGAAGCTCAGGATCTTGTTCTTGAATGTGAGTCGCGGGACGCGACCGGCAAGCGTGCCGGAAAACTCCGGCCAGCCGAGTGCCTGACAAATCCGACGCATACTGATCGGCTCGATCGTGGCGTCGAAGAGCACGCTCATTTCAGGTAAGCCGACGTCGCCCAATTCGAACGCAGCAATGGCAACACCGCCGTCAAATACCGGCAGCCTAGTCGGCTTCAGCATGCGAAAGTTGCGCCCCCCGAGCGAGAAATCGACGGCCGCCTCGCCGCCTGAAAATCCATATGCCTGGCCATCGTGCCAGGCGACATGAGACGGCTCCTCCGACGCCGGGTCACTGCGCCATGAGACGCTACCGCCAAGGCCGTGCACGGCCATGTGACCTGCCGTGTCATCGGCGTCGATCGCACTGAGACGCAGATCAACGGAGATCGGGCTGCCATCGAGAATCTCAGCGTTACCAGTCAGTGATCCTTTGGTTGCAAGATCTTTGAGATCGCCATTCACCAGAAAAGGCTGAAGGTACGTCGCGTACAGTCCTGGAAAAAGACCCTGCTCGAGCCGGACACTCAAAGCAGAGATGACCGGTATTGCAGCCAATGCGACCGACGCGGTTCCGCTTGCGGCCAGTACTCCAGGTTGATCAATGGCGAAACGGGAGACGCTCAAGCGTTCAGCTGCCGAGTCCCAATCTCCCGTCCACTCGATCGAGGCCGGTACACGCGCCAGATCGACGAATACTGGATCGCGGTAGGCCTGCCCAGCCGTGAAAGCAAGATGTGACTTGATCTCAAACCCGCGCGCGGTTGCTACCAACTGCGCGTCGATGTTCGCCTTGAGCTTGTCTGTCGCGAGCGTCCCGTCAGCGTTGTTGAGGGTCAGCGAATCCAGGGTTGCAACGACATTGATCCGATCGAGCTTATCGCGCCCTGCGATGACGACGTGCGGTGACAAGGTACCGTCCGCTGCGATGTCAGCCGGCAGGGCGACCCAGGGCGCGGCAAATTTTCTAAGTGCCGCAATTCCAATTCGGTCCGCGGTTGCTGCAAGCTGCCAGCCTTGCTGTCGCCAGCTCGCGTCAAGCTGCCATTGGCCGCCTGCCACGCGTAGGCTGCGCACTCTCACCAACAACGCTTGATCGCGCCGATCGAGCGTTGCCGTCGCGGCGAAAGCAAGCTTGCCAAGTCTTGAATGGGTGGCGGTCACGCGCGCGTTGCGACAGCCAATTACCGCGCCAAGGGTTGTAGTCACGGGACAAACAACTACGATATTGCGAAACTCACCGAGCGGTTCGATGAACAGTGCTCGCGCCACGGAAATTCTTGCGCCGCTCTTGCCATCTGCACCAAGCGTCAATCGGACTGCGATGCCCTTTGCTGACCAATCGGCTGCGTGGATGTCGTGAACATTGAGCTCAATCGAGTCGAGCGCCGGTAGTCGGTTGGGTACCAGCAGTGCGGCGATCAACGCGAGCGTGCAGAGCAGCCCGCGTCGCGCGCTTTGGAGCAGCGATTCGATCGAACGCAGCGGCATACGGATGTATTCGCAACAGATGCGCCATTAGTGAATACGGCGCTCAAGGGTGTCAATAGAAAACTGCTGCATCCGCGCCACAATGCAGGTCGGATTTGTGGAGCGTGCGTCGCAGGATTCCGGTAATCTCGACGCATCCGGATTCGATATTCTGCAAGCGGGGACTCAGCATGAATACCTTGCGTGCCGTGGCCTTCACTGCAGCCGCTGGTATGCTTTTCGGCGGTTGCGAATTCAAAAGCGATGCCAACGCGACTCAGGAGGCGCCGCCCTCACCGGTTGCTGTGGCCGCGGCGTCTGAGGACTCGGGGCTCCCGATAAACGCCGCGATTGCTAACAGCGCGCGATTAGCTGACGATCGTGCGCAGGACGAATGGCGCAAACCCGCGGTTATCCTTGGCTTCCTTCAGATCAAGCCTGGCATGCGCGTGCTCGATGTGTTTGCGGGCGGGGCGTACTACACTGAACTACTGTCGTACGTCGTGGGTGACGGAGCCGTACTGGCATACAACAACAAGGCCTACACGCAATACGCAGCCAAGGAACTCGACGCGCATTTTGCGGCAGGCCGGTTGCCGAACGTCAAGCGCATCGAAGTGGAGGCGGGCGATCTAAAGCTCGTTCCCGGTGAGCTCGATGCGGCAATCTTTATTCGCTCATACCACGATGTTTACTGGCATCCAGAAAAAGGCTGGGCTCCGGTCGACGGCGCAAAGCTGTTGAGAGAGGTGTTCAACGGCCTTAAGCCTGGTGGGGTTGTCGTTGTTCAGGACCATGTGGCAAATCCGGGCGGTGACCCCAAGGACGTCGTCGAGAAGCTTCACCGCATCGACCCGGAAGTGCTGAAGCGCGATTTTCTGGCGGCCGGTTTCGTACTGGATGCCGAGAGCGACGCGATGCGAAATCGCTCCGATGACCACACCGTGCCGGTATTTGATCCCAAGATCCGCTACCACACGGACGACATGCTGCTGAGATTCCGCAAACCCTTGCCAAAAGCCAACGACAACGCCAGCGGCACACCGGAATAGCCGTGCCTGCCGGCGTTCCTGACTACTTGCGGCGACTCATCTATATGCGTTGCCACGATTGCCGTTACGGCCGGCATTAAGTCACGTTGCGACCCACGTCTCATTTGGCAGCACGCTGTCAACCATGGCGATCTCTCTCCGTTCCTGTGCTCAGTATTCGAGAGCATCGTGAACACTACGCAAGTCGAAAGGAGAGAATCATCATGAAGCGCATCGTCACTTCACTACTGATACTGAGTCTGGCTGCGCCGGTATTTGCCGGAGATCGCACACCAAACCTCAACCAGCGCGAACACAATCAGCGGGAGCGCATCACGCAGGGTGTACGGTCCGGAGAACTGACCCGTCCGGAAACGCGCCGGCTCGCGCGCGGTGAGATCAGGCTCCATCGCAACGAAGCGACCGCGAAGTCGGATGGCGTGGTGACACCCGCGGAACGCGCGCGGTTGCAGGCCGAAGCCAACAACATGAGTGCCCGCATCTATCGCCAGAAACACGACGGGCAGACCCGCAACTAAGTTCGGTACCGTTGCGTCATTGCAAGGGCTCGCAGTCGTGAGCCCTCTCTTTTTTTGAGACAACCACTGCTTGCCAAAGGCGCGTGCGAAACACGCCGACATGGAGTGCAAGCTCGACGAACCAGACGATAGGGGCGCTCCAGAGGTCATGCGACAGAAAGTGCGCGCCGCGCGCCTCCTGATCAAATCTGAACACTGGGCCAACTAGAATCGCTAAGACCAGCGCGCACCAGGCCGCGCCACGATGGCATTCACGCGCAGCGAAATAGAAGGCCATCAGTGCGAAGCCGGACGAGGAGTGGGCCCCCGAAGCAGGCTGCGTGCGGCAGCTTGTCCGGTCGATCCGCGAACAGGCGCACGTAGGGTCGAGAGCCGCCGAAGCCGATGAGATCCCAGGGGCAATCGACATTGGTCACCCCCCTTGAGAATCGCCACGTAGAACGTCGCCCCGCCAATGCCAAGGAACACGAATAACGCCGCACGGCGATATTCGCGCCAAAGTGCGGAGCGGTAGCTCGCGAGTCAGAGGCCTATTGAGCCGAGCCCCACTGCCCGGACGCTTTACTTGCCCCAACTGTGGATGAGCTCGATTGCCCACCACGCCTCAGGTGCAGGGAAGCGTCCGCTGGCGGCGTCGTAAGCCCACGCGCGGGCAATCATGAGATCAAGATCGGTGACGGCAAAGAGTGCAGCGAGTACCAGGAACGCAAGGCCGGGCAGTATTGCGTGGTTCAGGCCGAAATGCCGCTCATTCATTCGTAGTGATGCGCACGAAAAAGCTCAAAGGCAGTCTGGTAGTACGCAATGCCCAGATCCGCGAGTTCTCTATCGGGCGGCGCCGGCGTGTATACGTTGGCGGCGCGGTCATAGTTGAGAGTCTGCTCCGCCTTGTTGAGCCCGAAAACCACCATGCGATTGCCCATAAGAATCGCAATATCGTGGTTGTGACTGAAAAGCGCGATGCGCGGAGCGTCGGCATGCGCGAGGACGTCCTGGCCGAAGAAAGGTGCCCGATATCCGAAGCCGAGCAAACCGAGAACGGTCGGTGCAATGTCGATCTGTCCCATCAAGGTATCGACGCGGCGTGGCGCCAGGTGCCGCGGGGCGTAGACCATCAGCGGAATCTCGTAGGTCTTGAGCGGAATCTCCGCTGCGCCGTAGACGCGCGCGCCGTGATCCGCAACCACCACGAAGATCGTGTCTTTGAACCACGCATGCTGTTCGGCTGCGCGCAGGAAGTAGCCGAGCGCAAAATCCGCGTAGCGCACACCCGCCGCGCGGCCGCCGCCCCGCTGCGGCACGCCAGGGACGCCGGGCCTGAAGGTGAACGGTTTGTGGTTCGAGGTAGTCATGATGATCGAGAAGAACGGCTGCTTGTCGTGCGACAGTTCGTCGAAGTGCTGCATGGCGCGGTCGAACAGGTCTTCGTCGGCTACGCCCCAGATGTTTTCGAATCGGGGCTTGTCAATCGAGCTGCGGTCGATCACTTCAAAACCGTTGTTGCCGAAGTAATAGTTCATGTTGTCGAAGTAGCCGTAGCCGCCGTACAGGAAACTCGTACGGTACCCGTTTTCGCGCATCACCTTGCCCCAAGTGGCGATGTTCTCGTTGCCGGGCCTGCGCAGAATGGAGACGCTCGGGATCGGTGGAAAAGACGCGCTGATTGCTTCCAGACCCCGAACGGTCCGGGTACCCGAGGCATAGGTATTTCTGAACCACAGTCCGCGTTGCGCAAAGGTGTCGAAATTCGGTGTGAGATCCGCTGTGGATGCGTAAAGCCGGCTGAATTCCGCGCCGAACGACTCGCTCGAGACAACGACCACATTGAGCTTGCCCAAACCCGCCGGATTTGGATCGAATTCGCGATCGAGGCGGCCGTCCGCCAGCCGTACGAATCGCCCGCCACCAGCTTCGAGAAACTTGACGAGGCGAGCGATGTTGGCTGTGCGCTCGCCGGTCTTGTAGTACTTGTGGTAATCGATTTCGTTGGTGGCGGCCGCCTGAAAGAAACTGCTGTGGCCGTTCTGCGCAAGCTCGTTCGCGATGCGATTCTGAGAAAAAGAGAGCGTGTCGGTGCGCCACCAGAGGACTGCCGCTGCGAGGAGCAACGCGTGCACAAGGAAAGGCACGAGGCGCTTGCCCATGTGGGCGCTGTACGCAAATCCCATGCGCAGGTGTTCATGAATCAGCGAGAAAGTAGCGATCGTGAGGAGCGTTGTCACGATCGCGATTGTTACTACGGGGTAGGTATCCCAGATGTCACCTACCACTTCAGTCGGGTACATCAGGTAGTCGAAGGCTACGATGTTGAAGCGCGCGTCGTATTCCTGGAAGAAATAGAACTCGACGAAGGCAAGATAGATGAGCGCAAAGATTGTCAGGAGGCTGCCAACGGTAAGCACCCAGCGATTGATGCGCGAGCGATACCCGACATCCGGTAGCAGGAAGATGTAAAGGGCAAAGGGCGCAAAGAAGTAAAGGCTCTGCACAGCGTCGTTCACTACACCGGCGCCGAGAATCCCGGGCAGCGCGGCGAGCTGCACGCCGCCCTCCCGTCCATAGGCCCACCAGAGCACGACGCGCAGGATGCTGCCGAGTGTGAGATAGAAGGCCGACAGCACATACACCGGCCAGTAACGATGCAGGATGAGACGCTTCATTCGAGAACGCAGCCTCGGGGACGGCGCGCAAGGTAGATAACAATAATGGGCCGGCAATATACAGGCGCGCCGCGCGCTGGCAAGCGCGACCAGCCCGCAGCGACGTCGGCTGGACTGTCAGGTGCGAGAAACTGCGTTACACTTTCGGCCCGGTCACACTTGCGACGGAATCTTCCCCGATGTCTACGCGACGCGCACTCATCGTTGATGACTCGAAGTCGGCTCGGATGGTCCTGTCACGCATGCTCGAGCAGCACAACCTCGAAGTCGACTCGGTCGAGTCGGCGGAACAGGCGCTCGAGTATCTGGGTCATCACCGACCCGACGTAATCTTCATGGATCATTTGATGCCCGGCATGGATGGATTCCAGGCGGTGCAGGCGATCAAGAACAATCCACGGACTGCGACGATACCGATAATGATGTACACCTCCCAGGAGGGAGAGCTGTACGTCGGGCAGGCGCGCGCTCTCGGGGCATCCGGTGTGCTGCCGAAGCAGCTGAAGCCTGTGGATCTCTCAAAAGTCCTCTATCAGCTTAATCTCATGCCGGAACGCCAGGAGGCTGAAGTGCCGCGCGTGGTTGAAACGCGGGCGCCGGCCGTTGTCATAATGGCTGCGGAGGCGGTCTCATCGCAGCTGTCATCGCAGTACGCCTCGGGCCACGGCAAGAGTGATTCAGTCGCGCGCGGTCTGTCGGGCGATCTGCGCGCCCAGATAGAGGCGCTCATCAAGGAACAGACGACGGAGTTGCGCCGCTTTGTGATAGCGAGCCTCGATAGCTTCGCGAGCCGCGTGGTCAGCGATCTGCGCAACGTCTCGGTTGAGCCGTCGGCGGTGCCGGTGTCTCGGCCCACACCAAGCCGTACCCCGATTTATATCGCGATGGGTGCTGGGATCCTTGCGCTTGTGGGTGCCGGGTTTGCGGTCTGGTTTGGTCTTAACCTCTCGAATCTCGGGACCGAGAACAGCGCGCTGCGCGATCAAGTGGCGAAGCTCGAGGAATCGAATCGTCAACTCGCGACGCTGGGCAGCCAGCTCAGTGCGGCAGTTGCCGAGCGTGGCGGCGGCAGAGTTTCGCCGCCTGCGATCGCGCTGCCGTCACAGCCGCTTGCCGATTCTGCGCCCGCAGCCAGCGGCCCGGCCGTTGTGGAAGCTGTGCCGTACGGCGAGGTGCCATTGTCCAGTCAGCGAGTTGAGGCGGTGCGCGCAATGATGTCGCAGCTGGAAGCACAATCCTTCCACGGCGTCGTGCGTGTCGAAATATTCAGCGGCCGCTTCTGTCTTGCTGGCAACGCTACGGAGGGTTACAGCCAGGCGCCAGACGATCTCGCCTATGCCAAGTGCGATTTCGTCGGCAACCCGGCGCTCGACGGCATGAGTCCCGGACAACGCCAGTCGCTGGCGTTCGGCAATATGGTCGCGGAGGCCGAGAAGCGCAGCGGTGGCTCGATCAAGATCAACGTGACGTCAGGTAGCGCGGAGCATTTGGTGCTGCCATACCCAAATGCTGCCACAGAAGGACTGACCGCAGGACAATGGAATCGCGCTGCGACCTCGAACAATCGAATTGAGATAACCGCGGTCGCGGGAATCTGAAGGACGCTGGAGACCGGGATCATGCCAACGCGCTGGCTCCTCTATGGAGCGACCGGCTACACCGGTGAATTGATAGCGCGTGCCGCTGTCAAGCGTGGCCTGAGTCCGGTGCTTGCCGGGCGCAGGCCGGCGCGTGTGACTGCACTCGCCGGCGAACTTGGACTCGAAGCGCGCAGCTTTGCGGTCGAGGACACTACGGCGGTCATCGACGGTATGCGCGGCATTGGCCTCGTGCTCAATTGTGCGGGACCTTTTTCGGCAACGGCCTCGCGCATGATGCAGGCCTGCTTCGCAACGCACTCCCACTATCTCGACATTACCGGAGAGATCGACGTATTCGAACGCGCGCAACGCCATGCCAGCACGGCGCAACACGCACGCGTCGTTGTCTGTCCCGGCGTCGGCTTCGACGTTGTGCCGACGGATTGCCTCGCGGCCAAGCTCAAGTCTGTCTTGCCGGATGCGACGCATCTGGCCCTTGGTTTTGACGCTGGAGGCGGCCCGAGCCGCGGTACGGCAAAGACGATGATTGAAGGACTCGCGACCGGTGGACGCGTGCGCAGCGATGGTCACCTGATATCCGTGCCGCTCGGGTTTCGCACGCGCGAGATCGATTTCGGCGCCGGGATTAAGAAGGCGGTGACGATTCCCTGGGGCGATGTGAGCACCGCGGCCTGGACCACCGGCATCGAAAATATCGAAACCTACATTCCATCCTCGCCGCGTGCGATCGAGCGCCTGCAGCGCGTCGAGCGCTGGCGGAGTTTGCTGGCTACGCGGCCTGCACAATGGTGGTTGAAGCGGGCAGCGCACCGAGCGTCGCCGGGTCCGTCGGAAGGTGTGCGCGCCGCAACGCGTACTTACGTGTGGGGCGAAGCACGAAATTCAGCGGGGACCGTGCGCACGGCGCGCGTGGCAACGGCCAACGGCTATACGCTCACCATGGAAGCCGCGCTCGCTATCGTGCGGCGAGTGCTCGACGCGCCGCCGGCACCCAACTACTACACACCTTCGCAGATCATGGGTCCGGAGTTCGTGTGCGAACTTCCAGGCTCGTCGGCCATAGCCCTCGCGTGACATCGAGCGACGCGCGGTCAATGCCGATGCGTTCTGACAGTCCACGAATCCCGTGGTGGCTGAGAAGCCGCCACGTGCAATCGGTCTACCCAAGTTTTCCGTTGCGTCGGCGCGGCATCGAGCGCCGCGCCCGACCACTGATTGCGGCGAGTCAGGAATGGATCATCGATTGCGGCGACAGCGTGCGCTTGCTTTCCAGTTGCGCGCTGCATGAGGACAGTGCCGAATACGAGGGGCGCCAACTCGTCGTATTGCTCCATGGCTGGGAGGGTAGCGCGGACTCGCTCTACGTACTCGCGCTCGGGCAGCGCTTGTACGCCCTGGGTTACGATGTGCTGCGCCTGAATTTGCGTGATCACGGCGCCAGCCATCATCTCAATCGCGAACTATTCAATTCCTGCCGGTTAGCTGAAGTCCGGGGTGCTGTCGCAGCGATGCGGATGCGCTGGCCACGGAAGGCCATCAACCTTGTCGGCTTTTCACTCGGCGGCAATTTCTGGTTGCGAGTCGGTGCCACGGCTCCTTCCACAGGACTCGATATCCGCCGAATCATCGCTGTCTCGCCCGTGCTCGACCCCGAACGTACACTCGCCATGCTCGAAGGCGGGCATGTGCTTTATCGCCGCTATTTCATTTGGAAATGGGTGCGATCCCTCCTCAAGAAGCAGGCCGCGTGGCCCGGCGTCTACGATTTTGGCGATCTGCTACGCGATCAGTCGCTTATCTCGATGACGGACGTGCTGGTACGTCGTTACACCGACTTCCCGGATCTGTCGACCTACCTGCGCGGCTATGCCCTGGTGGGAGACAGGCTCGCTACCCTTGCGACGCGCGCGCTGATCATCACGGCGGCTGACGACCCCATGATTCCGCCGGAGGATCTCAATCGGCTCGCGCGCACCAATGGACTGCGAATCACCTTGTCGCCACATGGGGGACACTGCGGTTTTGTCACTCGCGCGAACGGCACGACGTGGATCAGCGAAGCGGTGGAACGAGAGCTCGCTCGAGACTAGGTCCTGCCTGGGATCTTCTAGAATGGCTTGACCACCGCTAACACTACGATTGCGATCAACAGCAGGGTCGGAATTTCATTGAACCAGCGATACCAGCGGTCCGAATGCCGATTGGTCCTGGCGCGTAGCTGCCGCATCAACGCGTAGCACCACAGGTGATATGCGATGAGTCCGCCAACCAACGCCAGCTTCACCTGCAGCCAGCGGCTTTCGAGATACTCCGGGGCGAGCAGAGTCATGGCGAGGCCAAATGCAAGTGCAAGCATTGCACCGATCGTCATGATTGCGAATAGCCGGCGCTCCATAATGGCGAAGCGCTCGTGAGCCGAATCGTCGGTAACCGCCGAGTGATACACATACAGGCGCGGCAGGTAGAAAAGTCCCGCGAACCAGGTCACGACAAAGACGATATGAAAAGCCTTCAACCACAGCATGCACGGATGATATCGGGCGCCGCCCGGCGCGCAACTCTCGTCGCATACCGGTTAAAGCCCCCGTTACTGAAGTCGCGCCTGTGGTAGAGCGGACTTCAATGCGCGCACCCAGGCAACATAGCGTGCCAGCAGTGGTCCATTACTCGCAGGCGCGAAACTTCGACCGGCGTCATTTCGCCATGACTCTGGCAGCCCCGCCGCGAGACAAGCGACACCCCGCGCGCTAGCTTCCTGCTCTTCAGCGCGCAGCACTTGGAGTTCTAAAAGATCGGCGAGCGCCTGGCAGAAGTACGCGGAACGCGCGATGCCGCCGGTTAGCACGATGCGTTCGATGGCGGGTGGCGTTCTGCGCATCTCGTCGATATTGACGCGAATGAGGAAAGCAATGCTTTCAAGCACCGCGATGAATTTTTCCAAGGCGTTGCCGCCGCCGACAAATCGCGATTCAAAATGACTGATCCAGAACGGCGCACCCAATCCCGAGATTCCATTCAGAAAGAGCGGTGGCTGCGAGTTCGCGAACCCGCTGGCATCGAGCGCGTCAATCAGCCGTCCGACGTCGAGGCCTTCGGCTTCGGCGAGCCATTGCAGCGCGCTGCCGGCACCATTCACCGTGCCTTCGTGCGCGAGCGTTACCTCTTTGCCGTCGTGCAGGACGACACTCGCGAGGAGACCCGATCCTGCCGGCAAGCGCTCATGCAGCGTGCGCTGTACGAACGCGCCGGTGCCGACGTTCACGAACACCGTATCGCTGGCAGGCTTGCCCCAGGCGAACGGCACGGCAGATTGATCGCCTGTGATGACCGTGACTTCTGTCGATTCGTTGCAGGTTCGAAGCGTGCCAAAGTTGCCGAGGCTGGCGCGGCAGTCAGGAAGCACGTCACGTGGAATCGAGAACAGTTCCAGCAGCTCCGCCGACCAGTCGAGCGTGAGCGGATCAAAGAGCAGCGTGCGCGAAGCGTTGGCCGGGTCGACCGCCAACGGGCCGCCGTCGAGCAGGCGAAAGGCGAGGAAGCTTGAAAGCGGGCCCACCGCCAGTCTCTTGCCAACGTGAGCGCGCTGGACCGCCGGAATGTGATCGAGACACCAGCGAATCTTGCTCGCACCATAGTGCGGCGACAGAACGAGGCCGGTCCTGGCTTTGATCCAGTCGGCGCGCGCCGCGAATTTCTCGAGCCACGCGGCGTTGCGTCGATCCTGCCAGGAAATGGCGGGCGACAATGGCGCGCCGCTCAAGCGGTCCCAGCAAACGATGGTCGAACGCTGAGTAACGATGCCCGCCGCGGAAATCTCGGCCGCACGGCCGGCGAGGCCCTGCGTAACGTCGTCAATCGCCTGACGGGTCGCGCGCACCAGCTCATCACCGTCGTGCTCGATATGTCCAAGGGCATTGCGCTGAGTGCTGATCGCAGTGAATGACTGCGCGACGGTGCGGCCCGCGCCATCAAACACGAGCGCGCGACTCGCGTGCCCCCCTTGATCAACGGCCAGATAGAGTGGTTCGCCCATGATGCGTTCGGTCTTTTGCGCGGCCCGAACGGTTCGATTCTACGGGCGCACGGCGGATGTGTCAGGCGCCGGCGCCGGGTCGATTCTCAGACGCCGGGTATCCGCGCGTGGTGAGTGGGACGGCAGTGCCGCCGCGACACGTGTCATCACGTGCTCCGCGGTCGCGCGCCAGCCTGTGAGTTTGCCACCATATATGCTGAGACTGCGCGGGTGCGAGCTGCGATCTGCTATCAGCAGCGTTTCACGCGAGCGGTGAAACGCGTGACCTTTGCCAACTGGCAGGACACGCAGGCCGGAAAACGCCTGATGGTGTGTCGCGAAAGCAGATTGTCGGTAGGCAGGAAAGTAACGGCGTAGCACCGAAAGCAGGTAGTGACGCTCGGCTGCTAGCGGCGCGACATGATCGGGATTGCCGCGAAAGCGGGTTTCGGTCGTGCCGATCAGAATCTCGCCATGCCAGGGCATCACAAAAACAGCGCGGCCATCACGCGGGCTCTCCACATAATAGATTCCGCGCCCGAGATGCCCCGGCACGATGAGGTGAGTGCCCTGCACGAGCTCAACCGCTGGCAGAAGGGCTGTTGGCCGGATACGCGTCGCAACTGTATTCGCCCATGGGCCGGCAGCATTGATGAGCACGCGAGCTTCGATTTCATGCGGGCGACCGTGGCTCGAGTAGCGCACGATGGCGCGATCGCCGACGAGGTCCGCGTCGGTGAAGGTCGCAGGCAGTGCTAGTTCCGCACCGAGCTTTTCGGCGCTTGCCATCACGGAGCGCGTGAGCAGCGCGTCGTCGGTTTGCCCGTCAAAATAGCGCAGCACGCTGCCGAGGCCATGCGTGTCGAGACCGTCGAGTCGATCCCATTCACGCCGCGGTACGCTGCCAAATCGTGTCGTGCGGTCGAAGCCGCCGAGCGCGGCGTACAAGGTGAGGCCAAGCCGCAGCTGCCACGGCCGTCGGCGCGTCGAGCGATAGACCGGCAGGTGAAAAGCGACGAGGTGTACGAGTTCCGGCGCGATCTCGAGCAGAATGCGCCGCTCTACCAAGCTCTCGCGCACCAGGCGCCACTGCGCACTCTCGAGGTAGCGCAGCCCACCGTGAATGAGTTTGCTCGAGCGCGAAGAAGTCCCGTGGGCGAGCGCGGTCTTTTCGAGCAAGAGCGCTGTATGTCCGGCCGCGGCGGCTGCCTGGGCTACGCCAACACCATGAATGCCGCCGCCGACAACGACGACGTCGTACTGTCGCATCAGCCGTTCCTTGTGAGCGCGCGAAATCCTTCGATCATCGTTTGCACAGCCATGGTTTCGACAAAATCGGCGCCGCGTTCCGCGAGCGCCAGCGCCAGCTCGGGAGTTTCAATCTCATAGAGTGCCCAGCGCCAGGGGCCGCGCCACAGGCGCGAATTGTCGCCCGGCAGCTTTTCGTGGTCACAGAAGAGGAACTCCGGCTTCACGGCCTCGAATTTGAGGCGCGCATGTTCGTCGTACTGCGGCAGAACCCAGCCGATCTTGAACGCGCCAGTCCGGCGCGCGAGGTGCACTGCTGCCAGGTCGAAGGAGATGACGACGCACTGTGCGCGATAAGGCCGCAGCACTTCACCCACGCGGTGCATGACCTGCTCATGGCCGAAGCGATGCAGACTCGCGCGTTTCACTTCGACGAACAGCGTGAGCTGCGGGCGCGCCTCGAGGAGCTTCACCGTGTCGGCGAGCGTAGCGATGCGCACGTCGGCGAAACGCTCACCGAACCGCGCGGGTTCGCCGACCGAAATCTGCGTGAGTTCCGCGGCGGTCAGATCGTGCACGCAGCCGGCAATGCCCGCCGTCCGCACAAGTTCGTGATCGTGAATCACCATCGGCACGCCGTCGGTCGACAGCTGCACATCGAACTCGAGAAAGCGCACGCCGAGATCTATCGCCGAACGCAACGCTGGCAACGTGTTTTCCGGAAAGTCGCGTGCGTTGCCCCGATGGGCGACGAGGTGAATCAGGCGCGGCTGCTGCGTCATGCGATTGATTGATTCGATCGGGCTGCCACGCTCGGCATCACTTGCGGACACAAGTCCATGTTTCTTCAAATCCTGTCTCTGAATCCCGACAGTTGCGCTCGTTCCCATTGTGCCGCGGCTGTGGACTAATGGAGATCCAAGGGCGCGAGCATTATAAGGCGGCGAGCCGATGCGAATGCCGAATCGATTAGGCGTTGCGATGATGGCGTGCGGAATGCTCGACGCAGTCCTGCAGGGTTGCGGCGGTGGTGGTAGCGCGGCGATGCCCCCTCCGGTCACTGCGGACACTACAGCCCCTACGATTCCCATGAATCTGGTCGCAACGGCGGGTCCGACGCAGGTCGATTTGACCTGGGCGGCGTCAACCGATAGTGGCGGTTCCGGTCTCGCCGGTTACCGCGTCCTGCGCGGCGGGACGCAGATCGCGACGACCACAGCGACGAACTACAGCGACAGTGGACTCACGGCGAGCACGACTTACAGCTATACCGTGCGCGCGTACGACAATGCGGTGCCGGTGAACATCTCCGCCGATTCAGCCGTCGCCACTGCGACGACGGGAGCGGCCGCGGTCGTTGGTCTGGACGCGCGGCCCAGCAATACAACCTGTCTGGCGGGCCCAGCGCCAAGCTCCGACACGGCGCGTCTTGACCGCGTCTTTCCAACGCTCTCCTTTACCAGTCCGATTCTCGCCTTGCAGGCGCCGGGCGACAGCACGCGCTGGTTCGTGGTTGAACAGGCAGGGCGTGTGCTGCACTTCCCGAATGTAACCAGTCCCGCACCAACCACCAGTACGTTCATCGACATCCGGGCGAACGTCGCGTCGGGCGGCGAACTGGGTCTGCTCGGCATGGCGTTTCATCCTGACTTTCCGACCGATCGGCGAGTATTTCTGTCGTACACAGCGGGCGCCTCGGGCAGCCGCGTGTCGCGCATTTCGTCGTTCCTGACGATGGATGGCGGGCTGACTCTCGATCCCGCGTCGGAACGTGTGCTGCTGACACTCAATCAGCCGGAAGACAACCACAACGGCGGCAACATCGTTTTCGGACCCGATGGGCTGCTCTACATCGGATTTGGTGATGGCGGTGGCAGCGGGGACATGCACACGCAGAACGGGCCGATCGGCAATGGCCAGTCACTGAAGACGATGCTTGGGAAGATGCTGCGCATCGATGTCGGTGCGCAAGCCGCGACCACTTACTCGATCCCCTCGGACAATCCATTCAATGGCGCCGCGAAGTGCGGTCCAGGTACGAACACGCAGAACTGTCCGGAGATCTACGCGTACGGCTTGCGCAATCCGTGGCGCTGGAGCTTCGACAAACAGTCTGGTGAGCTGTGGGTCGGCGACGTCGGCCAGGACTCATGGGAGGAAGTCGACCTCGTCGCGAAGGGCGTTAACTATGGTTGGCGCTGCCGCGAGGGCAGGCACAGCTTCGGCAGCCAGGCAGGGTGTCCGACCTCGGGTCTCATAGACCCCGTTGCCGAGTACGGCCATTCGGTCGGTCAGTCAATCACCGGCGGCTACGTGTACCGCGGACCGCAAACCACGCCATTGCGTGGTCGATATGTCTTTGCCGACTACGTGTCGGGTCGGCTTTGGACGCTGCTGCCGGACAACACCGGCGCATATGTCGTCACCGATCTGGTCACTGCCGGCTTCAATGTTTCATCCTTTGCCCAGGCGATCGACGGTGAACTCTTCGTATTGAACTATGCCGGAGGTTTGTATCGCGTTGTATTTCAGCCCGGCGCCGGTGGGGGAATGATACCCACCAGCCTCGCAGCCACTGGTTGTGTTGACTCGAGCGACCCGACTCGACCGGCGTCAGGGCTGAT